>ERZ761602.340-NODE-340-length-105913-cov-5.979548_pt1 | contig 105913 bp, 92 predicted proteins | sample MGYA00512165_ERZ761602 | MGnify/ENA primary metagenome ERZ761602 (study PRJEB28899, sample SAMN02445085) | bioreactor sludge metagenome | biome: EBPR sludge; isolation source: Thorneside wastewater treatment plant | place: Australia: Brisbane, Thorneside...
GTACCCCCTCTCCCCACCGAAACGTGGGGCGAGGGGGAACTCGCTTCGCTCACTGGCAACCTCACCCGGTTCGCTTCGCTCACCGACCTCTCCCCCAGGGGCGGAGAGGTGGCGAGGCCCTCGTGGGGTTTTACCGCTTACTTCAGCCGGGGGCGCTAGCCTTCGGCGCGAAGCGCGAGCAGCGCGTCGATCGTGCGGACGTGGTCTTGGTCGCGCTGGCGCTCACTGTCCGCCTTGAGCGCCCGCAGGTCCTCGAGGCGCGCGACCGGAACCAGCACCCCGAAAAGCTCGATCCGCTCGGCCTGGCGATGAAGGACGCCGAACGGGAAGGGGCCGAGACGGCGGATGATGTCGACCGGACCGGCGTCGGTCAGAAAGCCGGAGAACTCGCCGCCGAATGCAAGCCGATCGAGCCGGACCGCAGCACCACTCTTCAGACGAGGGTTGATCTCGTTGAGGGCATGGGCGAGGCGCTCGTGATTGTCGGGCTCGTGCGAGACCGCGAGGTCGACGTCGGTCGTGACGGAATCGCCGCCGTGGATGACGAGGGCGAAGCCGCCGACGAGGACGTACTGCACGCCATGGCGATCAAGGGTCGTGACGAGCTTCTCGAGATCGGGTGCGCTCCAGTTCATGCTTCAACTTGAGGAGGTTCTTCGCGGCTTCGGTCGCGCGGCGCACCCGCTCCTCCGGCGTGAGTCGGAGGTTATGGCGGAGGAGCTCGACGTCGACTTCGGGCGGTCTTTCGGGCTCCACGACCTAGACCGTCACTTCGCTCCGGCGCTCGGCGACGCGCCGCTCGCTGTGGTCGAGGATCTTCTTGCGGAAGCGAAGCTGTTTCGGCGTGACTTCGAGGAGTTCGTCGTCGCGGAGCCACGCCAACGCCTGTTCGAGCGAGAAGTCCTTGTGCGGATCGAGGACGGTGGTCGCCTCGCTCGTGGCCGACCGGATGTTCGTGGCTGCCTTCTGGTTGGTGCCGTTGACGATCATATCTTCATCGCGCGCGTTGGCCCCGACGACCATGCCCCCGTACATCTCGGTTCCGACCGGATAGAACAGCGTGCCCCGCTCCTGGATATTCTCGTAGGAGTAGCGGGTCAGCTTGCCCGGGTCCTTGTTGATCAGCGAGCCCTGCGTCCGCGCGGCGACCTCTCCCTTGTAGGGGCCGTAGCCGTCGAAGAGGGACGAGAGGATGCCAAGTCCGCGGGTGAGGGTCAGGTAGTTGGATCGGAACCCGATGAGGCCTCGGGTGGGGATGTGGTATTCGAGGCGGACGGTGCTGCCCTGCTGCTCCATGTTCCGCATTTCGCCTTTGCGGCGGGCGAGCTCCTCCATGACGTACCCGACCGAGTCGTCGGGTAGTTCCAGGGTGACGATCTCGTACGGCTCCTCGACCTCTCCAGCTTCGTTGCGCCGCAGGATGACCTGGGGGCGGGAGATCTGCATCTCGAACGATTCGCGCCGCATGGTCTCGATGAGGATCGCCAACTGGAGTTCGCCCCGGGCCTTCACTTTGACCGTGTCTGCGGGTGCGTCCGGATCGATCTTGACGCTGACGCTGACCGCTTCTTCCTTGGCGATCCGCTCGCGGATCTTCTGGATGGTGAGGAACTTGCCGCCGTCTCGGCCCGCGAGGGGCGAGTTGTTGGGATAGAAGTTCATCGTGAGGGTGCTGGGCTCGATCTCGACGGCGGGAAGCGGGGTCGGGTCCTCCGGACTCGCGATCGTGTCGAACAGGAGCACGTTGTCGAGGCCGGCCATCATCACGATCTCGCCGGCGCTCGCGCTTTCGATCTCCTTGAGTTGGATCCCCTCGTACGTCCAGAGTTTGGTGACGTTGAAGCCGGCGACCCGTCCGCCTTCCGAGCTGAGGTGCTGGAGTCGGTCGCCGACCTTTACCGTGCCTCGCAGGACCTTGCCGCCGAACATCCGTCCGACATAGTCGTTGTAGTCGAGGTTGTTGATCTGAACCTGGAAGGGGCCCTCGACGTCGACGTCGGGGGGCGGCACCGAGTTGACGATCATCTCGAACAGCTCGCGCATGTCGTGCTCGCTGCCGTCGGGCGACACGCGGGCGAAGCCGCCGGAGCCGCTGGTGTAGAGATGGGGGAAGAACAGATCATCTTCGTCCGCGCCGAGATCGATGAAGAGATCGAGCGTCTTGTCGTAGGCGTCGAGCGGGCGGGCCCCGTCGCGATCGATCTTGTTGATGCAGACGATCGGCTTCAATCCGTTCTGAAACGCTTTCTTGAGCACGAAGCGCGTCTGCGGCATCGGGCCCTCGCAGGCGTCGACGATGAGGAGCACTCCATCGACCATGCTGAGCACGCGCTCGACCTCGCCGCCGAAATCGGCGTGCCCGGGGGTGTCGACGATGTTGATCTTGATGTCCTTGTAGCGGACACTTGCGACTTTGGAGAGGATCGTGATCCCCTTTTCGCGCTCGAGATCATTCGAGTCCATGACCCGATCCTGGACATGCTGATTCTCGCGGAAGATGCCGGCTTGTCGGAAGATCGCGTCCACAAGGGTCGTCTTGCCGTGATCGACATGCGCAATGATGCCCACGTTGCGAACGGAGGGGAACATACCGCCAGGATACCCGGAGGCGACCCTTCTTACTCGATTTTGAACCTAGTTAAGGTGGGCGCGGAAAAACCCGACGACCCGTTTCCACGCGTCGGTTGCAGCGTCGGCGTCGAAGACCTCAGGGCGGGTGTCGTTGAAGAAAGCGTGGTGGGTGCCGGGGTAAGTGACGAACTCGTGAGCCTTGCCGTGCCGGTCGAGCTCGGCCGAAAGCAACGCCACTGCCTCGGGACTCGCATAGGCATCGTGCTCGGCAAACAGCCCGAGAACCGGGCTACGGAGCGCGGCGAAATCAGGCTCGACTTTCGGATGGATTCCGTAGAAGTCGACGCATGCCCCGATCTTCGGGTTGGTCGCCGCGGCAAACAGGCTGAGCTGCCCGCCCATGCAGAACCCGACGACTCCGACCTTCTCGCTCGTCACGGAGTCGTCGGCCAACAGCCGATCGACGGCTCCGGCGAGGAGCTTCTCGGTCGCGCCGATGTTCAGCGCCATCATGAGCTCGCCGGCGCGGGTCGGTTCCGTCGTGGCTTCGCCGAAGTAGAGGTCGGGAGCCAGTGCCGTGAACCCCTCGGCGGCAAAGCGATCGGCGACGTCCTGGATGTGGTCGACGAGCCCCCACCACTCCTGGAGCACGATGACGCCCGGCCCTGAGCCGGTGTCGCTGCGACTGAGGTAGCCGACATACGGTGTACCGTTGCCATCGAACTCGATTCTTTCACCGCGCATGGTGGGATTTTGGCATGCCCGGGCAGGCCACAATGGGGACGTGATCCGCGTGGCGAAGATCGGCAAGACGGCGGCGACGTATGGGTTGCTCTCGGCTCTCGCCCTGTTCTTGATCGCCCCATTCGCATGGATGGTGTTCGTCTCGCTTCACCCGAGCAACGCCGCGATTCCCGAGGTGTCCAAGCTCGTGCCCGAGCAGCCGCAGTGGAAGAACTACGGCACGGTGCTCTTCATGCCGGAGATTCCGGTCTTTCGGTTTCTGTTGAACTCGGTCATCGTCACGGTGGCGGTAGTGTTCGGCCAACTGTTCGTTTCTTCCCTCGCCGCTTACGGGTTCGCTCGTTTGCGCTTCCGGGGCCGGGATCCGCTGTTCATGCTCTTTCTGCTGAGCCTGATGTTCGCCGGGCCGGTGACCCAGATTCCGGTCTATCTGACCGTCCGGGCGATGGGCATTCTCGATACCTACTGGGCGCTGATCATCCCCGGGCTCAGTAGCGCGTTCAATGTCTTCCTGCTCCGACAGTTCTTCCTCCAGATTCCGGTCGAACTCGACGAGGCCGCCCGCCTCGACGGGGCGAGTGAGTTCCTCATCTACCGTCGCGTCATCCTTCCGCTCAGTAAGGCCGCCCTCGCGACGGCCGGTGCGTACACGTTCTTCGCCGTCTGGACCGATTTCTTCTGGCCGCTTCTTGCCACGAACTCGATGGACATGCGTACGCTCGAAGTTGGACTCAGCGTGTTCAAGAACAGCTATGGCGCGACCAACTGGCCCCTCCAAATGACCGCTGCCGTCCTGGTGCTCATTCCGCCGATCGTGATCTTCCTCCTGCTCCAGAAGTACTTTGTGCGCGGCGTCACGATGGGGAGCGTGAAGTAGCCTCGCGGATCACCTCACGGCGGTATAGTCACGCTCATGGCCAAGAACTCCCGACTGGGCTTCAAGCTCGGACCCAAAGTCAAGCACTCCACCAAGAAGGCGGTTCGCGCCGGCAAAGCCCAGAAGAAGGGCAAAACCTAAGCCCGCTCCGCTTCGCCCCGGTTGCTCGGGAAGCCCTCACACCGAGGTCATCGACGGCAGCGTGGAGCCCGTCGCACGAGATATTCTCCGCATGTGGACCCTGTCAACGTCGGCATCGTGGGCTGCGGGAATATCAGCCCGATCTACATCGAGAACCTCTCCAACTTTCCGGCGACGCGGGTGGTCGCGGTCGCCGATCTCGATCCCAATCGCGCTCGAGAACGGGCAAGCGCGTACGGGATTCCAAGGGCGGGCGCGCCTGGGGTGGTCCTCGATGATCCGGACATCGCGGTCGTCGTCAACCTCACCGTTCCCAAGGCGCACGCCGAGGTCGCGTTCCAAGCACTGAATGCCGGGAAGCATGTCTACAACGAGAAGCCCTTGGCCGTCAGCCGCGCCGATGGTGCCGATATGCTCCGCATCGCCGGCGAGCACAATCTCCGCGTCGGCGCCGCACCGGACACTTTTCTCGGTGCCGGCATCCAAACTTGCCGCGAGCTGATCGACCAGGGCGCGATCGGGACGCCGGTCGCGGGTCACGCCTCGATGCTCTGCCATGGCCACGAGAGTTGGCACCCCTCGCCCGAGTTCTACTATGAGATCGGCGGCGGGCCCCTGTTCGACATGGGTCCCTACTACCTGACGGCCCTTGTCGCGCTGCTCGGCCCGATTCGCCGTGTCGCGGGCGCGACGGCGGTCACTTTCCCGACCCGCACGATCACCAGCGAACCGAAGAAGGGTCGGACGATCGCCGTCGAAACGCCGACGCACCTCGCCGCGGTTCTTGATTTCGCCGCAGGTCCGATCGTGCAGCTGACCACCAGCTTCGACATTTGGGGCCATACCCAGCCCTGCATCGAAATCTATGGCTCCGAGGGTTCGCTCAGTGTTCCCGATCCCAACGGATTCGGTGGCCCGGTCCGGCTCTGCCGGGCGGGCGGGGAGTGGCACGAAGTCGGCCTGGACCGGGCCTATGCGCAGAACAGCCGTGGACTCGGCGTGCTGGATATGGTGTTGGCCGAAGCCGAGGGTCGCCCACACCGGGCGAGCGGAGGGCTCGCCTTCCACGTGCTCGACGTGATGCATGCAGTCGGTGAGTCGAGCGATCAAGGCCGTCACATCGACATCCACAGTGGCTTCGAGGCGCCGGCGCCCCTTCCGAAGGAAGGTCTTTCCGCCTGAACCGATCGACGCGAAGGCCCCGGCGCGATCGCGCCGGGGCCTTCTGCTGGAGTGTCGTAGCGGGTTTACGGGTTGACGCGGACGTCGTCCATACCGACATAGCCGGGGAGCGCGCCGCCGATGCCGTGGATTTCGATCGAGCGGAACGGGATGTTCGAAACCCAGCCGCGCCACAGCCACATCGCGTTGTTGATCGGAGCGATCGCAACGCCGACCACGGCGCCGCCGACGTTCTTGAACACGAACTTGGCGTGTGTCACGGCGATTCCTGCGTTCGGGACACGGAAGTACCCGCCGAAGGCGCGTCGATCCGCCTGGAGTCGAATCACGACGTTGGTGCCGCGGCCGAACATGGCGTGGGGAGCGGAGAGCGGCGGGAGGATCACGCCACCGCCGACGACCATCGCGTTGGCGGCTGGAATCCGGCCAAAGCCGCAGAAGCCGGCCATGCCGGGGAATCCGGCGTAAGCTCCGGGAGCGAGGGCGTCGAACTTCTCGATCTTCGGGCTGGCGAACGGTGCGATCGGAGCGAGGGCGGCCTGGGCGGCGACGGTCGTGGCGAGAGCGGCGAGGAGGGTGAGGGCTTTCAAGTTTCGCATGGGTTTTCTCCGGGGTTCGTTTCGAGTTTTGTGTTCTGCATCCGCTGATGGCGGGGTGATGCTCGTAGGGCGACGGGGGCCTCTGTCGTGTTCAGCGGTTGGGCCCTTGGACCTGGGTCGGAACGGGCCGATTCGATCTCGGCGTAGGTTCCCGCGACCCTGAGCGCAGCGGCCCACTCTGCCGACAATGCTAAGAAGCATGCGGTGGCCGAAGGCGATGCTCGAGCGGGCGGCCAACATCTCCGTCCAGAAGTGGACGTTGATCAATGTCGTGGTCGGGGCAGGACTTTGGGGTCTGCTGCTCGCAGCATCGCGGCTTTCCATCGACTCCAACCTGGTGCTCGCCCTTTTCGGCCTCGGGCTTCCTCTCCTTCCGTCGATCCTGCAATACGGCACCGGTCCACTTCTTTACCGAGCCGGGTACAAGCGATACGCCCGGTTTTCGCCCATTGAGTTTCTCCGGCTCTGCGGAGGCAATCTGTTGCTTTTGACCGCGCCGCCCGGCCTGGCCCTGGCAATGATCGGAGTCGGGGCCCACGTCATCGCCTATCACGGCGAACTCGAGTTGTGGCAGGAACTCTCCTATCTGCTCGGGCTCGTCCTGATCGGGACCCTCTTTGCAGGAACGTGGAAGGTGTTGAAAGAGCTCCGCATTCCCGGCTACCTGATCGCGTTCGCGAACCCGGCTCGCGAGGCCGATGTTCGCGCGTTGGCTAGGCAGATCGGCGCACCTTTGCGAGCTCTGAAGGTCTGCCGGACACGATCAGGTCGGATTGCCGGTGCCTACTCACTCGGCGGGGGCGACGTCGCCATAACGGATGGCATGCTTGCCGCCCTCAACCGTGATGAGTTTCTCAGCGTGATGGCCCACGAACTACGCCACCTCACCCAGACCCGCGAGACCGTCCGCATCCTGCTGCTCGGCTTCGCGACGACCCTGTTTCTCGGTTTCGCGGTCGGGACCGCCATCTCATGGCTGGGTATTGCCGAACTCGCTCCGATTGCCGTCGGGCTCACCGTTCTCGCCCTCGCCATCTGCTTCCGCATCTTGGTCAACATGAAGCGCCGCCACGAGGATGAAGCCGACGAGACCGCCTCGAAAACGGTCGGAGCCTATCCTCTGATGACCGCGCTTGCGAAGGCTGCGATCATCAATGGAGCCGACCCGATGGTGTCATCGGTGAGATACCGCTCGATTCGTACCCGGCTCGACCGACTCGCCAAGCTCGCGGGCCTCGCGCCTCAGGCCGCCGAGAACGCGCTCCTCAAGGCGCAAGTCGACCTCGAGCTTATCGCGACCCTTGCGGCGACTCCGAGATCCGAACTGCATGGTTCGCGTGTCGCAAGTGGTGCGACAGGCTGAAGACCTCGTCGAGTTCGGCGTGGGTAAGGCGCTCCGCGACGTCCGGGTCCTCGCGGACCGAAGTCTGAAAGTCCGCTCCCTCCCACGACCGCGCAGCGTGGCGCTGAGCGATGCCATACGCATCCCGACGAGAAAGGCCTTTGCGAATTAGGGCGATCATGAGATGCTCGCTGAACACCAGATCGCCCATCTGTTCGAGATTGGTCCGCATGCGCTCCGGCATGACGACCAGACCGGCAAGGATTCGCGTCAAGCGCCCAAGCATGAAATCCACGAGTTGAAACGTGTCGGGCAGAATGACGCGCTCGAGTGACGAGTTCGTCAGGTCCCGCTCGTGCCACGTCGCGATCGTCTCGAGCATCATTCCGGCGTTGCCGCGAACGATACGCGCGAGACCGACGACCGTCTCCGAGTTCCATGGGTTTCGCTTGTGCGGCATCGCACTCGATCCGGTCTGGCCCTTGGCGAACGCTTCCTGCACTTCGAGGATCTCGGTCCGCTGGAGGTTCCGCAACTCGGTCGCGATCCGCTCGAGGCCGCCCGCAAGTACCGCGAGGACGCAAAGCAGGTTCGCGAGCCGATCGCGATTCACGATCTGGGTGCTGACCGGATCCGATCGCAATCCGAGGCGAGAGAGAATCCGCGTCTCGAGCTCGGGCGAGACATGGGCGTGGATGCCTACCGCCCCCGAAATCTTGCCGACCGAGACGTCGTCCTGGGCGGCCGTCAGCCGCACTTGGCCACGCCGCAACTCGGTCTCCCAGCCGGCGAGCTTCGATCCGAACGTGATCGGCTCGGCATGGATCCCGTGGGTGCGCCCGATGGCGGGTGTCGCGGCGTAGGTCGTCTTCAGTTGCCGCACGGCATCGATCAATTGCGCCAGCGATCCCTGGAGAACATCGCACGAGTCACGAAGCATCATCCCAAGGGCGGTGTCGATCACATCGTAGCTGGTGACGCCGAAGTGGATCCAGCGGCCGGCGTTGGCCCGGTCGGCTTCGGCCGCAGCCGCGACGGACTCTTCGAGCGCACGCACAAACGCGGCTAGGTCGTGGCGCGTCTCCAACTCGATCGCGTCGCACCGCTCAAGCGTGAAGCCCGCGTGGTCGCGGATCGCGTCCCAGTCGCCCTGAGGGATCACGCCGTCCGCAGCGTAGGCCTCACAGATCGCGAGTTCGACGTCGAGCCAGCGCTCATATTTGGCCTGGCGGCTCCAGAGGCTGGACATTGCGGGAGTGCAGTAACGATCGATCATGCCGCCGAAGAGGGTAGCACCATCCCTCCCGGTCCGCGCACTGCCGCAGGCCTCCGCAGGTACGTTTTCGCACTCTCTTGGGTGGTTGCCCAGAGCCGGTTTCCGACCACACGCAAAAAAGCCCCGCCCTCGGATCGAGGGCGGGGCTGCGGCTGTGGTTCAGTCGCCGAGGAGGCCGAAGTTTCGCACCAGGATGTCGAAGTCGTCCGAGTTCACGACGCCGTCTCGATTGACGTCACCGGTCCCGGCACCGCCGAAGTTCGCCACGAGAAGGTCGAAGTCATCTGAGTTGACCTCGTTGTTCCCGTCGACGTCGCCGTTCGCCAACGTCCACACAAGGCCCGAAGCGCCCGTGTCCCCGATCGTGACTCCGGCGAGCTTCTTACGCAGGAACGTCGAACTCTTGACGAAGATGTCGAAGCTGCCTCGCCGTTCGACCGTGAAGCTGAATGCTCGCGAGGCGTTCAGGGCGACGGTTCGCGACTCGATCAGGTAAGGCCCCTGCCGCAGTTCGACGACAACGTTCTGCGTCGTATAGGTGCCGAGGAAGTCGGCGAGATTGACGGTACCCGCGAGCGTGACCGGGATCGGTTTCGCCAGCCAGCCGCGCGGGCCCTGTCTCCAACCCTCGCCGACGATCCAGCCCGAGTTGTTGATTGCGAAGGCCGTGGAGAGGCTCCAGCCGGTACTGGAGTCGAGCCGGGTGTTCAGGTTCACCCGAACGCCATTCTCCCAGACGACGGCAACGGCGGCACCGGTCGTCAACCGTCCGAATCCCACCGGCCGGCCGCTGTCATTGATATCCCAAGTACGGCTCTCGACGCCGAAATCCGAGATGCCGCTCTGGGAGGTCCAGTCGAAACCGGCGTAGAACGGCGCACCAGAAAGCGTGTATTCGGTCGTCCCGACCACGCGACCGAGGCTGTTCATGGCTTCGGCGCTGGTCGCGGCCGTGTCGTAGCCGGGCGTCGACGGAACGCCGATATCGGTAAGACTTCCATTCTCGAAAACGAACCCGCGTCGATTTGCGCCGATTCCGAAGTAGCCTGCGATCTTGCCTGAGCCGTTGATGTCGGTCGCCGCACTGTGGACCGGGCCGATCACGATCCCGACTCCGCCGACCCAGCGTGCCGCATAGGTTCGACCGATCGAATCCATCCCATAACCGACGATCTCACCGCTGTCGTTGATCGCGTTGCCGGCGGTCCAGGGACCGACCGTCGTGAGGCTCATCGCCTGGGGGGTGTTCGCGGGCGCGACGAAGCCACGGCTGTCGTCGGGCGTAGACCAGCTTCTTCCCACGATGGTCCCCAAGTTGTTGATCCCGTAGGCCCCGCAAGACGTGTCGGTGCCGAGGGGCAGGATCACCGAGATGCCACCTGCCTGCGACCAACGGAATCCACGGGCATCCATGCCGACGCCGGCGGTTCCGGCGATCTCGCCGAGGTCGTTGATGGCTTGCGGCTGGTACCACGTGCCTCCCGAAATCAGCCCGAGGTCTGTGACTCGGTACCTCGTTTGCGCCGACGCCGAGGGCGCCAGCGCCACCCCCAAAATGGCCAGAACTCCCCACACATAGAATCTATTCATCACCAAGGACGTCCTCCAAAAAGAACAATGAGCGAATGGTCAGCCGACTTCAAGTCGGCTTTTCGTTCTTGGCATTCTACACAGGCGAGAATACGAAACCAACTTTTCGGAATCGACTTGCGAAAGGCCTGGCAACTGACCCCGTAATGGTCCCGGGGCGAAGCCCGCATTGTTACGAGTGTTTTCAGCGAATTGTATCAAAAGCGAGCATCAAACTCTCGTAAGGATCTGCTCCTTTTGGAAGAGGCGCACCACCCAAAAGAGCATCACCGCGGCGATGCCGAGACTGATTGCGACCGTCACGCCGATCCAGCCCCACTCGATCTTCCCCGTCAGGGCCGAGCGCACGTCGACGGCGGTGTTCAGAATCGGAACGAAGCGCACCCATGTGGACTTGGTCAAATCGGTGAATCCCAAGAACTGGCTGAAGATGGCCGGCATCAGGACCACGAAGCTGACGAGGGTGAGGTAGGTCTGAGCCTCTCGCATGTTCTTGGCGAGCGCGCTGACCGCGAGGAGCAGTCCGGCGAACGAAGCCACGAGCGGCAGAAGCACGGCGATGACCGCCGCGATCGTCGGCAAACTCACGCTCATGCCCTGGGGGAAGAGCTTCGCGATCATCGGAATCGGCAGGCTCGCGAAGAGGAAGACCGCGACGACCGAAATGAGGCTGCTCGCCAGGCAGACCATCGCCAAGGCCAGGAACTTCCCGAGGCAAATCTCGTTGCGGTGGGCAGGTGAGATCAGGAGTGTCTCCAGGGTGCCGCGTTCCTTTTCACCCGCGACAAGGTCGCTGACGATGCTGAAGCCTCCGTAGAATGCCCAGATGATGATCAGGTAAGGCAACAGCGAAATCAGGAACTCGTTGTTGAGACCGGTCGGCTTGGACACGTTCTCCGGACTTGGAGCGATCGGGATCATCACGGCCGGGGAGATCCCCTTCGATTCGAGGGTTTTGGCCGCCCGGGTCCGGTTGAAGAGGTCGATCTTCCCGACGACGTCCCGCATCGCCAGCTGCGAGAGCGGCGACGTCTCGTCGAACAGGATTTTGAGGGGTGCGGCACCGGCTGCGATCCGGTTACCGAAGTCCGGCGCGAATTCGATGACGACCTTCGCGTCCCCGTCTCGGACCATGCGTCGTCCCTCGTCCAATGATGGGACGGTCTTGATCAGGGCATCCTTGCCGAGAATCTGCTCACTCAACGCATTCGCCGGTGCCGTCGCGCTGACGACATAGAGGTCGATCGGTCGCTTTTTGCGGACGGTATCTTGAAGAAAACCGAAGAGGAAGAGCATCAGGACGATCACGAAGACCGGCATCACGAAGGCTCCATTGATGACGCGCTTATCGCGGAACATTTCGCGAACTTCCTTTCGGAAAACAATCAGGATCTTGTTCACACCACCTCCTCCGGACGATAGTCAACGAGCTTGAGGAAGGCGCGCTCCAACGTTGTCTCTCCGACTTGGTTCATCAAGGATTCGACGGTGCCCTCGCCCCGAATCTCACCGGCATGGATGACGGCGATATGGTCGCACAAGCGCTCCGCCTCACTCATAATGTGGGTGCTGAACACGACGGTCTTCTCGCGCTCCCGGCATTCCTCGATGAACTCCATGATCGTCTGGGCGGTCACGACATCGAGCCCCGCCGTCGGTTCGTCGAAGAAGAGAACCGGGGGATCGTGGAGAATCGCTCGAGCGATCGACACACGCTGCTTTTGGCCGGTCGAAAGCTTATCGCAGAGACGATCGACGAACTCTTGGAGTCGGAGCTTCTCGATGACGAAATCGAGGCGGTCCTGGAGGACTTTGCCCTCCAGTCCGTAGAGACCACCGAAGTACTGGAGCACCTCACGCCCGCTCAAGCGTCCATAGAGCGCCGTGGACGTCGACAGGAAGCCGATCGAAGCGCGAACCTGTTCGGATTGACCGACCACGTCATACCCGGCCACCGTCGCCCGCCCGTGGGTCGGCTGAAGGACGGTCGACAGCATCCGGAGCAGGGTGGTCTTGCCGGCGCCGTTGACCCCGAGCAAACCGAAGATCCGGCCCGGCTCGGCGTGGATCGTCACGTCTCGAACGGCCCGGATCACCCCCCGCTTCGCATCGATGAACTCCTTCCCGATCGCCTCTGTCCGAACCATTCGGCCCGGATTGTAGCCGTTCTCGGCCATACGACAAAGGCCAAGGCGATCCCATTGCAAAACACAAACATGACGAAACCGTAGAGTTTCCGATATAATCGCACGTAGGAAGAAGTGTGAGCGTCGCCAGTACCGTCCCGGCCTCGATCGATCTCGCCGCCCTCCGTGAGCGGTTCCCGGCCCTGCGTCAACAGGTCCACGGACGCCCGCTCGTGTACCTGGACAACGCCGCCACGACGCAGCGGCCCGATGTGGTCATTCGGGCTACGGTGGATTTCTACGAAAAGGACAACGCCAATGTCCACCGCGGGGTCCACACCCTTTCCCAGCGCGCCACCCGGGACTTCGAAGAGGCCCGGCAAACCGTCCGAGCCTTTGTCGACGCCGCTCACGACGCGGAGATTCTCTTCACCAAGGGCTGCACCGAAGCGATCAACCTCGTTGCTGCGACTTGGGGACGAACAATGCTCCGAGAGGGGGACGAGATCCTCCTCAGCACGATGGAGCACCACGCGAACATCGTGCCTTGGCAACTCGTGGCGGAGATGACCGGTGCGACGATTCGGCCGATCCCGATCGACGATCGCGGGCAAATCGACCTTTCCGCCTATGGGTCGATGCTCACCGAGCGGGTCAAGTTGGTCGGCATCGTCCACGTCTCCAATTCGATCGGGACGATCAATCCTGTCGCCGAGATAACGGCGATGGCCCATCGGGTCGGGGCCAGAGTGATGATCGACGGAGCGCAGGCGCTCGCTCACCAAAAGGTTAGTGTGCGAGACCTCGATGTCGATTTCTACGCGATGAGCGGACACAAGGTCTACGGTCCGACCGGCATCGGTGCCCTCTACGGCAAGCGGGATCTGCTGGAAGCGATGCCGCCCTACCAAGCGGGGGGCGACATGATCCGAACGGTAACGTTCGAGAAGACGACTTTCAACGATCTGCCGAACCGTTTCGAGCCGGGGACCCCAAACATCGCCGGGGCGATCGGTTGGGCGGCAGCGCTCAACTTCGTCGACAGGATGGGGATCGACGCGATCGGTCGCCATGAGCAGACCCTCACCCGCTACGCTCAGCACCGGCTCTCCGAAATCGACGGTCTCCGGCTCGTCGGCACCGCCGACGACAAGGCCGGGATCGTCGCCTTCTCCCTCGAGGGCATCCACCCTCACGACATCGGCACGGTGCTCGATCGGAACGGTGTCGCGATTCGGGCGGGTCACCACTGTACGATGCCTCTCATGCAACGATTCGGCCTACCGGCGACGGTCCGGGCGAGCTTCGCGATGTACACGAGTGAAGCCGAGATCGATGCTCTCGTCGCGGCCGTGCAGCAGGCCAAGGAGATCCTCGGATGAACGACGCCCTCCGCGAGCTTTACCAAGAGGTGATCCTCGACCACGGTAAGAAACCTCGCAACTTTCGCCCCCTTGAACAGGCAACTCACTGTGCCGAGGGTCACAACCCGCTCTGCGGCGATTGCGTCACGGTTCAGGTCATTGTCGAGGATGGCGTGGTCCGCGAGGCGACGTTTCAGGGCTCCGGCTGCGCCATTTCGACCGCCTCCGCGAGCCTCATGACCGAGGCGATTCAGGGCAAGTCGGTCGAAGAGGCGATGGCCCTGTTCGACGAGTTTCGCGCCGCCGTCGTCGAGAATCGAGAGTCGGACGATCTCGGCAAGCTCGAAGTGCTCCTCGGTGTCAAGGAGTTTCCGGTCCGGGTCAAGTGCGCCACGCTGGCGTGGCACACCCTTCAGGCCGCAATCCAGGGCGAAGGAGTCGCCTCGACGGAGTAAACCATGCCGGAGAAACTCGAAACCCCGACCCGACTCGATCCGATCCGCCGCGCCCTGTTGGAAGGCGAAGTGATCGAGTCTCTCCGAACGGTGTACGACCCGGAGATTCCGGTGAACGTTTACGACCTCGGTCTGATCTACGAGATCGAAGTGGGCGAGTTTGGGGACGTCAAGGTCCAGATGACCCTCACCTCACCCGCCTGTCCGGTCGCCGGCACGCTCCCTGGCGAAGTCGAACAGAAGGTCCGGGAGACCGCCGGCGTCCGCAGCGCCGAGGTCGAACTCGTCTGGGACCCCCCGTACTCGATGGACCGAATGCCCGATCATATCAAGCTCGAACTGGGACTTCTATGAAATTCAGCGCTCAAGAAGAATACGGACTCCGCTGCCTGATGACGATCGCGAGCCGCGATCTCGGATCGGGTCTGACGATCCCCGAGATCGCGAAGATCGAGTCGATGACCCAGCCCCATGTGGCCAAGATGTTGGCCATTCTGCGGAAGGCCGAGTTCATTCGCAGCACGCGTGGCCAATACGGCGGATACATGTTGGCTAGGCGACCGGGGGAGATCATCATCGGGGATGTGCTCGCCGAACTCGGGGGTCGGATGTTCGAGTTCGGGTTCTGCGAACGCCACTCCGGAACCAGTGACGAGTGCGTCCACTTGCACGATTGCTCGGTGCGAGGACTGTGGACGCGCATTCAGAGCGCAGTCGATGCCGTCGTCAACCGCATCACGCTCCAGGATCTCCTCGACGGAAAGATGGTCGACGAGCCGATTACGCTGCAACCGATCGCCCGACGCGGTAGCGTAGCCTCGATGCCATGAGCGAGTTTCCGGTCGAGGTGACGCCCGAGGCCGTGCTCCAGATGCAGCGGATCCTGAGCCGAAAGGGCCAAGAAGGCACGTTCATCCGGATCGGGGTGAAAGGCGGCGGCTGCTCAGGACTGGAGTATGTTCTCCGGCTCGACACGGAGCGCTTGCCCCAAGATCTCGAACTGACCGTCGAGGACGTTGTGGTCGTGTGCGACGCCCGGTCCGCCGTCTTTCTCGAGGGGTCGACGCTCACCTACACCGGGAACTTGATCGGGGGAGGCTTCAGCTTCGAGAACCCGAACGCGAAGCGCAGTTGCGGCTGCGGGACGAGCTTCACCCCGGCGAACTAGCGGGGACGACCGCATTTGAACCTGCCCCGATCGGGTAGAATCCGCCCAACGGGTCGGAGTGTCCGCCGTTGCACGGAGTCTCTCAAGAGAGATTGCGTAGAGCGGCTGATCGCGGCCCGGCGCAAGGGCGGTTTTGACGCCTTCGCGCAGGAGGCAATAGATGATTCATTCCCACGAATTCGAGGTTGGGGGCAAGACCCTCAGCATCGAGACCGGTCGTGTCGCTAAGCAAGCGGGGGGCGCTGTGCTCCTCGGCATGGGCGAAACCGTGATCCTGGCGACGGCGACGATGTCCGAAAACGCCCGCGAAGGGATCGACTTCCTTCCCCTGGTGTGCGACTTCGAAGAGCGCAAATACTCGGTCGGAAAAATCCCCGGTGGCTTCGTCAAGCGTGGGGGCAAGCCGAGCGAGAAGGCGGTCCTCACCAGTCGGTTGATGGACCGTCCGATCCGGCCGCTGTTCCCGAAAGGACTGCGCAACGACGTTCAGGTCATCGCGATGCCGTTTGCAGTCGACCCGACCTGCCCGCCCGACGTGCTCGCGATCACCGCCGCCGGCGCGGCCCTCGCCGTCTCGGATATCCCCTTCAAGGGGCCGATCGCCGGCGTTCGCGTCGGTCGAGTCGGAGGCAAGTTCGTGCTCTTCCCCTCGCGGGAGGAGATGGCTGAGTCGGACCTCGATCTCGTCGTCGCCGGGCACAAGGGCGCGATCTCGATGGTGGAAGCCGGAGCCCAAGAAGTCAGCGAGAAGGTGATGGCCGACGCGTTGAAGTTCGGTCACGACGCGATCAAACAGATCTGCGCCGAGATCGAGAAGTTCGCCAAGAAGGCCGGCAAAGACAAGCGCGAGCCGAAACTCCAGGTCGTCGACGAAAAACTCGTCGAGACGATCCGCAAAGCGGAGGAGAAGGCGATCAAGGCCGCCATCACCGACCCGAGCAAGCAAGCGCGGGAGTCGGCCACCGGTGACCTTGAGCGAGATCTCCATGAGAAGTACTCCGCCAAGTATGCCGACGACGAGAACGTGCTCAAGCAGCTCAAGGAGGCGATCGACAAGGCGGTCAAGGAGGTTCTGCGGGCGATGGTCCTGAAGGACGAGAAGCGTCCCGACGGTCGAGGCCTGCGCGACATCCGGCCCCTCGAAGCGGTCGCAGGCCTGTTGCCACGCGTCCATGGATCCGGCCTCTTTTCCCGAGGTCAGACCCAGGTTATGACCGTCCTCACGCTCGGTATGCCGAGCGATGCGCAGATCCTCGATGACCTGGGGGAGGACACCGACAAGCGCTACATGCATTTCTACAACTTCCCGCCGTATTCAGTCGGTGAAGTGCGGATGCTGCGAGGAGCCGGCCGCCGCGAAGTCGGACACGGCGCCCTGGCCGAACGAGCCTTGCTGCCGGTGATTCCGCTCGACGATCCCGAGTTCCCCTACACCCTCCAGCTGACGAGCGAAGTGCTGGAGTCGAACGGCTCGACCTCGATGGCGTCGGTCTGTGGCTCCACGCTCGCGCTGATGGATGCCGGGGTACCGATCCTGGCGCCGGTTGCCGGAATCGCCATGGGCCTCATGTCCGACGGTAAGACTTTCAAGGTGCTCACGGATATCCAGGGCGTCGAGGACTTCAGCGGCGACATGGACTTCAAGGTCGCCGGAACCCGTAAAGGGATCACGGCACTCCAGTTGGACACCAAGCTCGAGGGGATCCCCGATAAGGTCCTCGCCGATGCGCTCGACCAGGCTAAGGACGCCCGAATGAGCATCCTCGACGTCATCGAAGAGGAAATCCCGGCTCCGCGCTCTGAACTCGCGACGCATGCGCCGCGAATCACGACGGTCCAAATCAATCCCGAGAAGATCGGTGCGCTCATCGGTCCGGGTGGCTCGACGATTCGCAAAATCACGAGCGAGTCCGGCGCCCAGGTCGACGTGCAGCAGGACGGTCGCGTCCTCGTGGCCGCCGCTGACGGCGAGAAGGCTCGCCTGGCCGTGGAAGCGATCAAGTCGCTCACGATGAGCCCCGAGATCGGTATGGAGTTCACCGGCAAGGTCACGCGCCTGATGGGTCGCGGGGCCATGATCGACTACCTGAACGGCAAGGAAGGCCTCGTGCCGACCGGCCACCTCACCGTGAAGCAGGTCCGCCGCCCGGACGATGTCGTCAACATCGGCGACGAAGTCAAGGTCAAGGTCTATGAGATCGACGGCATGGGCCGTGTGAACCTCACCGCCCTCGGAATCAAGCAGTCGCTCCCGTCTCTCGCCGGCAACGAGGATGGCGACCCGAGCACCGTGGTCGTGTCAGCGGGCCCCGATCGGGGACGCGGTGGGGATCGAGGCGGGCGCGACCGAGATCGTGACCGTGGAGGACGCGATCGGGGAGGGGACCGCGGCGGAGATCGTGGTGGAGATCGCGACCGAGGTCGAGGGATGTTCGGCCGAGATCGAGGCGATCGCAACGATCGGCCGTCCAACGAGCCCCGAGCCGTGGTGAATCAGGGCGAGGTGCCCGAGGTTCCGGAGGACTTCCCGCAGCGGAAGAACGACTCCGACGATCCCATCAACGCTCGGTTCCGACCGCGACGCTAGGCAACGTGACGCGACCCCGGCTTGCCGGGGTCGCGTCATCGTGTCAGAGGGGCTTCACGGTCACGACCATGCCGTCGTAACCTGGCTCGATCGCGTACGGGGCAAGTGCCTCTTCGAGCTGAGCATGAGTCGCCATTCCGTTGTGGCTGTGGTGGGTCGTGACCACCGGGGCACCCGGCTTGAGTGTGCCCATTTCGCGGAGCTGGGTCACCACATCGAGGCACTCTCTCAGATCGAGGTGGCCGTCGTACGTGGTCGGAGCGAAGCCGTCTGTGCACTCGATGATCAGACCATCGAGCCGTACCCCGTCCAGATACGACCAGGTCGGCTTTTCCCAGATCCCAGTGTCGGTCGCGTAAAGGAACGTCGATGCGCCGTCGCTGACGATCAGGTTATGGGCGTCTTCTTCGGGTTTGTGGAACGCCGAGATCGGAGTGATCGTGTACTCGGCGTGACGAAAGCACTCGAAGCTGTGAGTTCGCTGCAGGTCGAACGGCCAGAGCGGGTAGGCCTCTTCGATCATCGCGCAGATCGTGGGATTGGCGTAAATCGTGAACCCTGCGTACTCGAACTCGTTGAAGGGAAACAGCGCGTATTGGAGCTCGCTCATCGCGAGGTGATCGGCATCGCTGTGGGTGAAAATCACCGCGCTCCAGTCGCGCGCATCGAGGCGCTCTCGCTGGATCTGGGCCAGGGTGTCCGGCCCAAAATCGATCTTCAGCGTGTCGTCGATCACCGCTGCCGCCCGCGTCCGAACATCCTTCCCGCCATGTTCGCGAGCGAAACGGCTCAGTTCGGTCTCCGAGTACAGCGCAGGGATGCCATCCGCGGCGCCGGTGCCGAGCAGGCGAATCGTCATAGGCAAAAGTCGTTGAGGGACCACACGACGAGGCCGCTCAGGATCTTGGGATAGTAGTAGGTGCTCTTCTGGGGCATCTTCTCGCCTTGGAGCGCGATGTGTCGCATGTCGTCGACCGTCGGCGGGTTCATCAGGAACGAGGCACCCGCTCCTTGCTCGACGGCCGCGACGGCCTCCTCGGGGTCACGCGTGTACGCGATCCGGTCGAGACCCTGAACCCCGAGGAGCCCCTCGAGGAGGACCGCGTGGAGAATCGAGACGTCAAGCTTCCGGAGGGCTTCGCTTCCCGTGTCCCCGACCAGGTTTGCCAAAGCCTCGAGGTCTTCGATCTCAAGGACCAGCCCATTCCCGCCGGGGAGAGCGACCCCGAAAGCGCGGCCGCCGGCCGCGGCGATCGCTTCGATGCGGGCCATCAGATCGCCGTTGGGCACGTCGCTGACGCGGAAGTGCCGCGCGCCTCGAAGGAGCGATTCGCCCCCGTCCGGGAGGCGATCGAGAATTCGGTGCGTCGGAAGGAGGACGAGGCCGGGATCGGAGATCGAACTCAGCGCCATCATCATGAAGTCCTCGGCGATCAGGACATCCCGCTCGCCGAACTGCGCCCGGAACGTGCAGGCCGTCTCGTAGCGATGGTGTCCGTCGGCGATCCAGATTCGCTTGGGATCAAGACTTGCGGCGAGGGAAGCCGTCACGGACGGGTCGTCGATGCGCTCAACGACATGTCGGACGCCGTCCTCGGTCGTCACGTCGGCGACTGTCTCGGCCGGTGCGCTCCGGATCGCCTCGAAAATGGCCCGGTCGTCGTCTTCGAACAGGCCGTAGATACACTCCAGGTGGGAGCGGGTGGCCTCGAGGATCCGAAGGCGATCTTCCTTGTGCTTGGGAAAGGTCTGTTCGTGGGGGAGCACGACCCCCTTCTCGTACGGCTCGACCTTGATCGTGGCGATCAACGCGAGTCGCTCGAGGCGATCCGGCGAGCCGGGAACCGAGAAGGTCTGGCGGTAGCGATAGAAGCTGGGTCTGGCCTCGACGACGAGGGAGCCGTCGTGACGCCACTGCTCGAGGCGCGAGGCGCTCCGGGCGTACTTGACGAACTTGCTGCGATCGTCCGGAAGCTGCTCGGGAAGTGTGAGATGAACCACGTTATGCGAACTTCGCGTCGCGAGCGCATCCCGTTCGTCCGAGGAGAGCACGTCATAGGGGGGTGCCACCTGGTCAGCCAGGGGTCCCGCCGTCGCCGAATACCGGAGTCCTCGAAACGGTCGGATCGTCGCCATTGGCGCGAGAGTCTACCAGGGGATGACGTCCTGGCCCTAGGTACAATTCGACCGTGCAGGGCGAATTAGGGCAGAAGTCCCATCGAGCCGTGAGCGATGCCGCCCTCGACCGCCTGCTCCCTCCCGAAACCCAGCTCCCGTCCGAACTCCATGCCGCCATGCGCTATGCGTGCTTATCGCCCGGTAAACGCTTGCGCCCCGCGTTCGTCTTGGGCAGCTGTGAGGCCGTGGGTTGCGATGTTAGCCGTGCGCACGACGCCGCGGCCGCGGTCGAAATGGTCCACTGCTTCTCCCTCATCCACGACGACCTGCCCGCGCTCGATGACGACGATCTCCGACGGGGTATCCCGACCGTCCACAAGGCCTTTGGCGAAGCCGTCGCGATCCTCGCCGGGGATGCGTTGTTCGCGCTCGCGTTCGAGACCGTGGCTCGGTACGAGCCGGCGACTCTCGCTCGCGATCTCGTGCTCGAACTCACCCGTGCGACCGGATCCGAAGGACTGGTCGCCGGCGAGGCGTTGGACATCCTCGTCGAGGGCCGGCCCGTCGACCTCGACACCGTCCGGTGGATTCACGAACGCAAAACCGGCGCCCTGATCGCGGCCTCCTGCGCCATGGGCGGTCTGATCGGCAACGCGAGCCCGCCGACCGTCGATGCGCTCCGAAGCTTCGGGATGGCGATCGGGCTAGCCTTCCAAGTCCAGGACGACATCCTCAACGAGACCTCGACGCCCGAGCAGCTCGGCAAGGCCGCAGGCTCGGATCGGGCGCGCGGCAAGGCAACGTATCCGGGGCTTTTCGGGCTTGAGCGGGCGCGCGATTTCGCCACCGAACTCCATCAGCGGGCGCTCGCGATCCTCGACGAAATCGGGCACTGCGCGAGTCTCCGCGGCCTCGCCCGCGAGAGTGTCGTCCGCAGCGCCTAGCGATCCTTGGCCCAAGGGTTGCCGGTTTCGTCAAGGTCACGCTCCATGAAGTGCGACGTCACGGCGAACCCGGTGGATTCGTAAAACGCGCGCGCCGGATTCTTGGGTGAGACTTCCAAGGTCACTTTGCAGCAGCCGAGTTTACGGCCCGTGTCGGCGACGGCCTCGAGCAACTGCTTGCCCACGCCGCGCCCTCGCTCGCTCGGAGCCACGGCGAGATCGTGGATGTTGAGGACCGGCGCCGCCCGAAACGACGAGAAGCTGAGGACGCAATGGGCGATGCCGACCGGTCTCTCATCGTTCCAGGCGAGGAGGATTACGAGGCCGGGATGCGCGCGAAGGGCTTCGGGAAGCCTCGCCTCGACGTCCGGTCCGAGGGGGCGACCGAGGGCGTTCGGATCGGAAGCGTAGGTCTGGGTCATCGTCACGATCGCCGAGACATCGGTATCGGAACTCAGGTCGGCTCGACGGATCACGAGGTTCATAGGCTGAGCTCGAGGTAGCCGGCGAGGCCCCGGATCTGGTCCATCAAGGCCTCGAACTGCTTCGGCGTGAGCGCCTGGGATCCATCACTGAGTGCCTCACGCGGATCGGGGTGCATCTCGACCATGACGCCGTCGGCACCCGCGACCATCGACGCCAACGCCATCGGCTGCACGTACTTCGCAACGCCGGTTCCATGAGAGGGGTCGACCACGACCGGGAGCTGGCAGTACTCCTTGAGGACGGGCACCGAGGCGAGATCGAGGGTGTTGCGGGTGTAGCTGCGATCGATCGGCACCACACCCCGCTCGCACAGGATGACGTTCGGGTTACCTTGGCTGAGGACATACTCCGCCGCGAGCAGGAATTCATCGATCGTCGCGCTCGGGCCACGCTTGAGAAAGATCGGCTTCATGCTTCGCCCCGCCTCGATCAGAAGCGGGAAGTTCTGCATCGAGCGCGCCCCGATCTGGAGGATATCGACGTACTCGGCGACGACTGAGACCATGTCGCCGCTCATGACCTCGCTCACCGTCACGAGCCCGGTTTCGTCGGACACCTGCTTGATGATCTTCAGGCCCTCGAGGGCGAGGCCCTGAAACGAGTACGGTGAGGTTCTGGGCTTGAACGCCCCGCCGCGAAGCACCTTTGCGCCTGCGGCCTGGACCATCCTCGCCGCGCCGAGAAACTGATCGTACGACTCGACCGAGCACGGGCCGCCGAACACCGTGAAAGTCCCTGGCCCGATCGCGACGTCGCGCACGCGAACGGTCGTGGACTGGGGATGGAACTCGCGGGAGGCGAGTTTGTAAGGTCGGCTCGTCTGTGTGACCTTGCTCACTCCCTCCATCGCGGAGAGGATCGCTTCGAAGCGAATGCGCTCGTCTTGTCCGAGACTGTCCGGAATGCCGATCGCCACCCGGTCCTCTCCCGGCAAAACGAGGGGTTCGTGGCCGAGATTTTTTATGACATGGGCAACGGCGTCGACCTGTTCCTGAGTGGCGCCCAACTGCATTACGATGATCATCTGTAGGGCAGAATACCCTTGATCCCCTTACTGAAACTAAGACGAACGTCTACTTCTTTCGAGGCTTCGGATGGGCCTGCCGCCGGCGCGGGGGGTGGTTGACATCGCTTGCTCGAGGGGACATATTCGGGAGGAGTTTTGCAGCGTTGTATCGAATCTCAGGGTGTGAAAAGCTGCTCAACGCCTTTTCTGAGGCGAGATTTGCTTTTTCGAGGAAGCCTAGTTTGGGCTTCGCGACCCGCGGAGAATCCTCCGCTAATCAGTACACGAGTGTACAGATTTTCAGGGTTCCCGCCTTTCGGGGGTGTTCGATGATCCAGTCTCAGCGTGCGGCCCGTTTCGGCTGGTTCGTGCTCGGTTACGTCGTCCTGGTGATTCTCTGGGGTGCGTTCGTGCGAGCCAGTTCGTCGGGTGACGGCTGCGGCAGCCACTGGCCGTTGTGCGATGGATCGCTCTTGCCCTCGTTCGAGGGGTCGACGAAAAAGATCGTCGAGTTCTCGCATCGGGTCTCGAGCGGGCTCGTCTTCCCGTTGGTCGTCGCACTCGGCATCATCGTCCTGCGTCAGTTCGGCAAGGGTAGTGCAGCGCGCAAGGCCGCGCTCGGCTCCCTGTTTTTCACCATCACGGAAGGAGCGGTCGGCGCACTCCTGGTGGTCTTTGAGCTTGTAGCCGAGAACGCCTCGATCGGGCGTGGCGTGTGGATGTCGGTCCATCTGATCAACACGTTCCTCCTCTTGGCCTGCCTTACCACGACCGTGGTCTTCCTATCTGGGCGCACACTTCAGACGTTCGGGGAGCGGATCAGCGGCTCGATTCAGTTGCGAGGTCAGGGTTCGACGGTTTGGGCCCTTGGGGCGGCGATCGTCGGGATGCTTCTGCTCGGGGCGAGTGGTGCCGTTGCCGCGCTCGGCGACACGCTCTTCCCGTCCACCTCGCTGAAGGACGCGCTATACCAGGACTTCTCTCCGACCGCCCACGTTCTGATCCGCCTTCGCATGTGGCATCCGATGATCGCGATCTCGGTCGGGCTCTTCCTGATCTTTGCGACCGGTCTCGTCGCCCATTTGAGGCCGGCCCCAAGGGTGCGCAAGCTCGCCAACTTCATCATCGGCGTGTACTTCGCTCAGCTCGCGCTCGGGTTGCTCAACGTGGTCCTGTTGGCCCCGATCTGGATGCAGATCGTGCATCTTTTCGTCGCGGACGTCCTCTGGATCGCCCTGATTTCGCTCTGCCTGTTCGCGCTTGATCCTGCGGCCCCGCGCCGTGTCCTGGAAACCGATGCGGACCACGCGGCCGTCGAAGTCGCTCCCGTGAAGCCTGGGGTCGCCGCATTCAAGGCCTATATCGCGCTCACGAAGCCTCGGGTGATCAGCCTCCTGCTCTTCACCACGTTGGCGGCGATGTTCGTGGCCAAGCAAGGCTGGCCCGGATTCTGGCTCCTCATCGCGGTCGCGATCGGCGGCTACATGGCCGCAGGCGCGGCGAACACGATCAACATGATCATCGATCGCGACATCGATCGCCGCATGCATCGGACGGCGACCCGTCCCACGGTGACCCAGCAGATTCCGACCCCCCATGCGACGATTTTCGCGATCGTCCTCGCGGTCGGGTCTTTCGCGATTCTGTGGAGCGCCGCAAATCTCCTGTCCGCGTTGCTTGCGATGGCCGGGCTCGCCTTCTACGTGGTGGTCTACACCCTGATTCTCAAGCGCCGGACCTGGCACAACATCGTCATCGGCGGGGCGGCCGGGTGCTTCCCACCCCTGGTCGGATACGCGGCGGTCAGCAACTCGCTGAGTCCGATGGCGTGGTGGCTCTTCGCCATCATCTTCATGTGGACGCCGGTCCATTTCTGGGCGCTGGCGCTCCTGATCAAGGACGACTACGAACAGGCCGGTATCCCGATGCTTCCGGTCGTGCACGGCGAACGCGTGACGGTGATGCAGATCGGCCTCTACGCGATCGTCACGGCGATCGTCTCCACGATCCCGTTCGTTCAACGCGAGGTCGGATTCATCTATCTCGCGCCGAGCGTGCTCCTCAATGGCATGCTCCTCCTCTACAGTTTCCAGCTCTGGAAGCAGCCCGATCGGCCCCGCGCCGTGAAGCTATTCCATTACTCCATGGTCTACCTTGCGCTCCTCTTCCTGATGTTCGCGGTGGACCGATCCTGGTGGGGAGGCTAACGATGCAATCGATGGAAGGACTTTTGACGCCGAGGTCGAATCCGTTTCACGTGAGACGGATCTCCGCGGCTCCGGGCACTGGAGGCCCACGCTAATGCCGCAGCTATTCAAGCCTAGCGCCAACACGCTGGCGAAACTGAGCGTCATCCTCGCCGGACTCCTGCCGGTCGTGGTGCTGTACGCGGGAGTCACGGTCAGTCGATCGCCCTACAACACCAAAGTCGATATTCCGATCGACCAGCCGATCCCGTTCAGTCACCAGCACCATGCGTACGAACTCGGCATCGACTGCCGGTACTGCCACACGACGGTCGAGAAGACCGCGATTGCGGGGGTCCCGCCGACCGAGACGTGCATGAGCTGTCACTCCCAAATCTGGACGAACAGCCCACTGCTCGAGCCGGTCCGCAAGAGCTATGAGACCGGCCTGCCGATCGCTTTCGCAGACGGCAGCCCGGGCTGGACGAAGGTCAACGCCGTTCCCGATTTCGTCTACTTCGACCATAGCATCCACATCGACCGGGGCATCAACTGCAACGTCTGCCACGGCCCTGTCAACAAGATGCAGATCACCTGGAAGGGTAACGACTTCCAGATGCGGTGGTGCCTCGAGTGTCACCGTGAGCCCGAGAAGTACCTCTACACCGATGCGGCGAATCCGAATCTGTCCGGTCGCGAGCAGGTCTTCAATCTCTACATGAAGCTTCAAGAGGGGGCCAAGCTCACCCAGCGCGAGTACAACATGCTCTACAAGAACGAATTCCGCTACTCGCCGAACACCAAGGAAATCGAAGAAGGAAAGGCCTTGGTCAAGAAGTACGGCGTCACGAAGGAATCCAACGTCGACTGCTACACCTGCCACCACTAACTGCACGATGAACATCCATCAGGTCACGGAACATCAGGACGAAGCGATTTCGCTGATCGAGTTGGCTCAGGCTCGCGAGGGCGAAGGGCGGGCACGGTCGCGGCTCGACATGGCCGCCGTTCGCGAGAAGCTCCGCGGAAAGAAGGGTCAGGAGTATTGGCGCGGGCTTGAGGAGATCGCGGAGACCAAGGAGTTCCAAGACTGGGTCGAGGACGAATTCCCGAATCGACGCAGCATCCTCGGTCTCGATCGGCGCGACTTCCTCAAGTTCATGGGCGCGTCGATGCTCTTGGCCGGCCTCGGCGGCTGCCGCGGCATGATTCTGCCCCAGCAGCGGATCGTGCCCTACGTCAAAGCGCCCGAAGATCTGGTGCTCGGTCGGCCCCTGTTCTACGCGACGGCATCGACCTTCCTCGGCTACGCGACCGGCGTCGTCGTCGAACAGCATGAAGGGCGTCCGACGAAGGTCGACGGCAATCCCGATCACCCCGCGATCGACGGTCATGTCGATCCGAACCTCCGCCGCCCCTCGCTCGATGCCATGACCCAGGCGACGATCCTCCAGATGTACGACCCGGATCGCGCGCCGAACGTCACGTTCAAATCCGAGATCGCATCGTGGGACGAGTTCTTCCGCTTCGCCGACAAGGCGCTCGACGAGGAGAAGAAGACCGGCGGGGCCGGCTTCCGGATCCTGACCCGAACGGTGTCGTCCCCCTCCCTCGTCGCACAGATGAACGACCTCAAGAAGGCGTTTCCCCAGATGCAGTGGCACCAGTGGGAAGCCTGCGGTCGCGACAACGTCCGAGCCGGCGCGACCATCGCGCTCGAGCGGCCGCTCGATACGATCTACCGGTTCGACAAGGCTGACGTCGTGCTCTCGCTCGACTCCGAGTTTCTCACCCAGCTGCCGGGCAGCATCCGGTACGCGAAGGAGTTTGCGGCCAAGCGCAACACCGAGAACGTCGAGGCGATGAGCCGGCTCTATGCTGTCGAGAGCGCGCCGACGCTCGCGGGCGCAAACGCCGACCACCGGCTCCCGATGAAGGCCTCCGAAGTGCAAGACTTCGCTTTGGCCCTCGCTGCCGCGCTGGGAGTGCCGAACGCCTCAGGTTCGTTCCCGAAGGCCGTCCCCGCGAAGTGGGCGAGCGCCCTGGTCAAGGACCTCGAGAGCCACAGGGGCCGCTCGGTCGTTGTTCCGGGCGATCAGCAGACGCCCGAAGTCCACGCCCTGTGCCATGCGATCAACGCACAGCTCGCCAACGTCGGGCAGACCGTGTTCTATGTCGAGCCCGCCACGGTTTCACCGCTTTCGCAAGTCGAGTCCCTGCGCGATCTTGTCGATGCGATGGCCGCGGGAAAGGTCAACGTCCTCCTGATCGCCGACTGTAACCCCATCTACGATGCACCGTCGGACTTCAAGTTCGCGGAAGCGATGGCCAAGGTCGGGCTGAAAATCCGGCTTGGCCTGTACCACGACGAAACCTCGGCGCAGTGCGATTGGTCGCTTCCGAACACCCACTATCTTGAGGCATGGAGCGACGCCCGAGCCCTCGAAGGGACCGTCAGTATCGTCCAGCCGCTGATCGCCCCGCTCTATGACAGCCACTCGCTCCATGAGGTGATCAACGGGCTTCTAGGCAAGGTGATGGACGGCTACCAAATCGTCCAGGGCTACTGGAAGACCCAGCCCCAGGCAACGGTTGGGGGCATGAAGTTCGACCAGGTCTGGCAGACCTGGCTCAATGCCGGACTGATCCCGGGAACCGAGTCGCCGATCGTGATGGGTCCGGCCGTCAACCCGAGCTTCATCACCGGCATGACGTCGAAGACCAAGTCCGGCCTCGAAATCGTGTTCCGACCCGACCCCCGACTCTGGGATGGCCGATACGCCAACCTCGGCTGGCTGATGGAACTGCCGAATCCGCTCACGACGATCACGTGGGACAACTGTGCGCAGATCAGCCCGAAAACGGCCGAGCAGCTCGGTTTGGCGAGCGAGGACATGGCGGTCCTCGAATACAACGGGCAGCGGATCGAGATCGGCGTATGGGTCATGCCCGGACATCCGGATGACGTGGTTTCCGTACACCTAGGCTTCGGCCGCACGAAGGGCGGGATCGTTGCCGACGGCGCCGGCGTGAACCTCTACCCGGTGCGATCGAGCAAGGCGATTTGGTCGGACCACGGGGCACGTCTCGTGAAAGGGGCCGGGTTCTACCCGCTCGCCGCGACCCAGCTCCATCACTCGATGGAGGGCCGCAATCTGATGCGCTCCGGCACCGTCGCCGAGTACCTGAAAAACAAGGAGTTCGCGAAGGAGGAACCGGTCGGCGTCAAGACCGGAATCTCGATGTACCCCGAGAACCCGTGGACGCAGAATCCGTACAAGCCGGAGAAGCCGTTCGAGGGATCGCAGTGGGCGATGACGATCGATCTCAACCATTGCATCGGCTGCAACGCGTGCGTGACCGCCTGCCAGGCCGAGAACAACATCCCGGTCGTGGGCAAGGTTCAGGTCAAGCGTGGCCGGGAGATGCACTGGATCCGCATCGACCGCTACTACAAAGTTCGCGAAGGGAACGACCTCGTCGATGCGTCCCAGCACAGTCAAGAGCTGCGCGATGCCTCGCGGAACGATCCCGACCTCTTGAATTCGGCAAACATCGACACGGTGTTCCAGCCGGTCACCTGCATGCACTGTGAGATGGCCCCGTGCGAGCCGGTCTGCCCTGTCGCGGCGACCGTTCACAGCCACGAGGGCATCAATCAGATGGTGTACAACCGCTGCGTCGGCACCCGGTATTGCTCGAATAACTGCCCGTACAAGGTCCGACGCTTCAACTACCTGAACTACGCCGACCGAACCGACTTCCCGTCCTGGCATCAAGCGCCGTTCTCGGGAAAGCGGATCAACGCCCAGTCGTTGATCCTGCTCAACAACCCCAGCGTGACGGTCCGTGGCCGCGGTGTCATGGAGAAGTGCACCTTCTGCGTGCAGCGCATCAACAGCGCCCGCATCGCAGCCAAGAAGGAGAACCGTAAGATCCGAGAAGGCGAGGTCAAAACGGCATGCCAGGAGGCTTGTCCGACCCACGCGATTGTCTTCGGCGACATCACGGACAAGGCCAGCCTGGTGAGCCGGAAGAAGCAGGATCCGCGGAACTACGCGATGCTCGAAGAGATCAACACGCGGCCCCGCGTGACGTACCTGGCCCGACTTCGCAATCCCAACCCGGAGATCGAGAACGCGTAATGGCAGTACAAGAAAAGCTCAATATCAGCGATCCGGCCGAGCTGCTCACGGGCGAACAGTCCTACAGCTCACTCGATCACGAGATCGGCGATATCGTCCTCGATCAGAAGCGACACCAGATGCGCTGGTGGTTGATCGTCGGCGCCGCGTTCCTGCTCGTGAACGTGATGCTGATGTCCATCGGCTACCTGCTCTACATGGGCATCGGCATCTGGGGCAACAACCAGCCGGTCGGTTGGGGCTTCGACATCATCAACTTCGTCTGGTGGATCGGTATCGGCCACGCCGGCACTTTGATTTCCGCGATCCTCCTGCTCATGCGCCAGCAATGGCGCAACTCGATCAACCGGTTTGCCGAGGCGATGACGCTGTTTGCCGTCATGTGCGCGGGCCTCTACCCGCTCCTCCATACCGGCCGGCCCTGGGTCGCCTACTGGCTTTTCCCGTACCCGAATATCCTCGGCATGTGGCCCCAGTTCCGCAGCCCGCTGATCTGGGACGTCTTCGCCGTTTCGACCTATATCACGGTCTCGGCGCTGTTCTGGTTCGTGGGTCTGATTCCCGACTTTGCCACCCTGCGTGACCGCTCGAAGCCGATGTGGCTCAAGAAGCTTTGGGGCATCCTTGCGATGGGGTGGCGGGGGTCGGTCAAGCACTGGCATCGCTATGAGGCGGCCTACCTCATCCTCGCCGGGCTTTCGACCCCCCTCGTGCTCTCGGTCCACTCGATCGTTTCCCTCGACTTCGCCGTGTCGATCGTCCCCGGCTGGAACGTCACCATCTTTCCGCCCTACTTCGTCGCCGGCGCGGTCTTCGCGGGCTTCGCGATGGTGTTGACCCTCGCGATCCCTATCCGCAAGTGGTACAAGCTCGAGAACCTGATCACTCCGACCCACCTCGACTGGTGCGCGAAGGTCATGCTCGCGACCGGCACGATCGTCTTCTACGGGTACGTGATGGAAGTCTTCTACGCGTGGTACAGCGGGAACCCGTATGAGCTGTTCCTCAAAGAGAACCGGATGGGTGGCCCCTACGCGTGGGCCTTCTGGTCGCTCTGGATCTGCAACGGCCTGATGATCCTCCCGCTCTGGATTCCGAAGGTCCGCAAGAACCTGGTCGCGCTGATGATCATCTCCCAGTTCGTCAGCGTCGGCATGTGGCTGGAGCGCTTCGTGATCATCCCGATGAGCCTGCACCGCGACTACCTGCCGTCCTCGTGGGGCATGTACTACCCGACCATCTGGGACTTCGGGATGTTCTTCGGCACCATCGGCTTCTTCGTCTTCATGATGTTCCTCTTCATCCGGTTCCTGCCGATGATCAACATCTTCGAAATGAAGGACCTGCTCCTCCGCAAGGAGCATGACGGACATAAGAACGGAGCTGCCCACGCGGCCCCGGCGATGGGTGGAGGGAAGGGAGGCGAGTAGCGCGTCGCGCGGATTCGCACGGAACAAGACTATGGCAGCGGCAACACACGAACCAATCGGTCACGGAGAGGGCGGAGGCGCGATTCAGCCCTACGCGATCGTCGCCGAATTCCATGACGCCGACGCGATTGTCGCAGCGGCGGCAAAGGCACGCGACGAAGGCTATCGTCACCTCGATGCCTACACACCGTTCCCGGTCCACGGGCTCGAAGACGCGCTCCACTTCAGCGATCCTCGAATCAAATGGACGATCGGGATCTGCGGCTTCCTCGGCGCGATCATCGGCTTCTCGCTTCAGTTCTTCGTCTCGGCCGTCGACTATCCGATGAATGTGGGCGGTCGACCGATGGTCAGCTGGCCGTCGTTCGTCCCGGTGACCTTCGAGTGCACCGTCCTCCTCGCTTCGTTCGGCGCCGTCATCGGCATGCTGGCGTTCAACGGGCTCCCGAGGCCCCACCATCCTATTTTCGAAACCCCTCGGTTCGAGCTGGCCTCGCAGACGAGCTTCTTCCTAGCGGTCGAGGCGACCGACCCGAAGTTCGATCGCCAGGCGACGGTCGCCTTCCTCGAAGGGCTCGGCGCCTACAAGGTCAGCGAGGTCACCTACAACCCGGAGGACGAGGTCTACTGATGCAACGACAGATCACGATTGGGCTGACGCTGGTTGGCGCGGCGCTCCTCGTTGCGGGTTGCCACACGGATATGTGGCAGCAGCCGAAGGTCAAAGCCCAGCAGAAAAGCGAATTCCAGGGCTTCTCGAACAAGGCCGCTTCGCGGCCGCTCGTCGCCGGCACCGTTCCGCGCGGCAAGATGAAGCTCGACGAGGCGTTCTTTACCGGGTTCCAAGACGGCAAACTCGTCAAGGAACTCCCGATCCAGGTCGACGAAATGGTCCTCAAGAGAGGGCAGGAGCGCTTCGACATCTTCTGCTCGCACTGCCACGGACGCAACGGCGACGGCAAAGGGATGATCAACCAGCGGGGTCTCGTGCTCGTGCGCCCACCCGCCAGCTACCACAGTGATCGGCTCCGCAACATGCCGATCGGCCACTTCTACGATGTGATCACCAATGGTTTCGGTGTGATGTATCGCCAGGCCCCAGGGGTCGAACCCGCCGACCGATGGGCGATCGCGGCCTACATTCGCGTGCTCCAGACCGCGATGAACGGCAACCTGAACGATGTACCGAGCGACGAGCGATCGAAGCTTGAGGCCAGTGCCGGGAAGCCGTCGATCGCCGATGCCGCAACGCCCGGAGAAGAGAAGTCATGAGCGAAAGTGCGAACTCGACAGTGACGCTGAACGGGGCCCGAAACCTGGGCGTCGGCGCCTTGGTCGTCGGCGGAGCCTTTTGCGTGACGGGCATGCTGACGAACGACAACGAGAAGTTCCTCGCGTCGTATCTCTTTGCCTACGTCCTTTGGATGGCGCTGACCCTCGGGTGTCTCGGACTCCAGCTTCTGCTCCACACGGTGCGGGGCTCGTGGGGCGCGGCGGTGGTCCGCATCTACGAAGCGGGCGGCGGCCCCCTGTCCTTCATCGGAATGGCGTTCGCGTTCGTGCCGATCGCCCTGAACATGGACACGCTCTACCACCATTGGATGCATCCGGCGAAGGGCGACATGATCCTCGCGCACAAGGCGGCCTGGCTCAATGAGCCGGCGTTCCTGATCCGGACCGGCATTTACTTCGCGATTTGGTTCGGGCTGGCGGCATTCATGCGAGCGTCGACCCTCGCTCAGGAGAAATCCGGGAATTCCAACGAGATCAGTCGGCGCAACAACCTCGCCGCCCCCGGGCTCGTGCTGTTCGTGGTGTCGGTGACCTTCGCGATCACGGACTGGGTGATGAGCCTCGACCCCCACTGGTTCTCGACCATCTTCGGCGTCTGGTACTTGGTCAGCGGCGTCCTGGGTGCACTTGCCCTCGGCGCGATCATCGTCTGCCGCAACGCCAAGGCGGAGCCGTACCGTGGAATCATCTCGCCCCAGCTCACGAAGGACCTCGGCAACCTGATGCTCGCCTTCACGATGTTCTGGTGCTACGTCTCGCTTTCCCAGTTCATCATTATCTGGTCGGGCAACTTGCCCGAGTTCATCACCTACTACAAGAACCGAGGCACGTTCGAGTGGACGATGTTCGGTGCGTTCAACATCTTCGTCGGTTTCTTCGTCCCGTTCCTGTTGTTGCTCTTTCCGCGGACGAAGGCGGTGGCGCAGGTCCTCTTGCCGGTCGCGGCGCTCCTTTTCGCCATGCGCTTCTCGGACATGTACTACCACGTGATTCCGGCGATGCGTTCGACCCTGTTCAATGTCTGGGATCTGGCCGCGCTCGTCGGCGTCGGCGGTGTCTGGACCCTGATGTTCGGCATCCAGATTCGGCAGGCACCGCTGGTGCCCAACTACGACACCCGGCTGGTGGAGGCCAAGGCGAAGCATGCCCACTGATCACGATCAACACAACGATCATCACGATCCGGTCGATGACCGCTCGCCGGAAGAACTCCGGAAGATGGCCTACGAAGATCGCGACATCGACATGTCGCAGATCAACAAGTCGGTCGTGGCGTTCTTCGCGTTCACCGTCGTCTCGATCGCGGCCTCGGCCGGCTTCTACTTGTGGGCGGCCGGACACATCGGACCCCAACCTGAGCCCCCGACACGTACCTTGCGGCTCGCCCCGAAGGACGCGCCGTACGTCCAGGGCAACGTGACCGCGAAGAAAGACATCAAAGTCCTCCGCAAGGAGGAGAACGAGTTGATTTCGACCTATGGCTGGGTCGACAAGAACAAGGGCGTCGTAAGGCTCCCGATCGATCAGGCGATGGCCCTCGTCCTTGAACGAGGCCTTCCGGTTCGCCCGGGCGCGCCGACACTCGAAGATGCCCGTAAGAACATGGGCTCCGCGGTCCCAGCCCCAAGTTCGATCGACACGACCAAGACTGGCTCACCCGCAGAAGGAGTATCTGAACCGCAATGAAACGCAACGGCTTTTGGCAGGGGATCGCGCGGCTCGCCGCCGGCGCGTTCGTCTTCGGGACCTTCGCGTGGGCCCAAAACCCCGCACTGGAGAAGCCGAGCCCGTTCAAGAGCGGCGCCCTCGGCGTCGACCAGAAGCTCGGGAACCAGCTACCCCTCGACCTGGAGTTCACCGACGAATCGGGGCGGACGGTCAAACTCGGCGACTACTTCGGCAAGAAGCCCGTCGTGCTCATCCCCGTGTTCTACGGTTGCCAGGGTGTGTGCAAGCTGACGATGGACGGCGTCCTCAAGGCGTTCAACGACATCAAGAAGCTGAACGTGGGGAAGGACTACACCGCGATCACCTTCACGATCCACCCGAAAGAAACCCCCGAGATGGCGGCCAAACTCAAGGTTGAGACGATGCTCCGCTATCCGCGTGAGGGGGCGGCCGAAGGCTGGCACTTCCTGACTGGCAAGCAGGAGTCGATTGCCGCACTCACCGACGCCCTCGGCTTCCGCTACATCTACGAAGAGCCGACCGGCTTCGTCGACCATCCGGCCGCGATCATGATCGCGACCCCGGACGGGAAGATCTCGCAGTACTTCATCAACGTCAACTACACCTCCAAGCTCGTGATGCGCTCGATCGAGGATGCCGGACACAAGGAGATCGGGGTGGTGACCGAACCCGTCTGGTTTGGATGCCTTGCCCGTGACCCGAAGACCGGCGCGCTGATGATCAACGTGATGAATACGCTCAAGTTCCTTGGGGTGGTCACGGTCCTCGTGATCGGTGCGTGGATCGCGGTCATGACGATCCGAGCAAAGCGACGGGCTCGAACCCAGGGGGCCGCATCGTGAACCTGCAGATCCAACCCGAAGCCGCCTCCGAGCGAGCGGTCGAGCATGATCAGCTGTTCTTCTTCATCACGGCCCTGACAATCTTCTTCACGGTCGTCGTCGGCGGGATCCTTCTCTTCCTCGCCGTCAAGTATCGCTGCACGAATTCGAAGGTCGATCGGTCGAACGCGCCGTACCATAACACGCGGCTCGAGGTCGCCTGGTCGGTGATTCCGCTCCTCCTCGCGATGCTCGTGTTCTTCTGGAGCACGAAGCAGTTCATCAGCTTGACGAACGCGCCAAAGGATGCGACCGACATCTTCGTGATCGGCAAGCAGTGGATGTGGCACGTCCAGCACGCGAACGGTATCCGTGAAAACAACGAGATGCACGTTCCCGTCGGACGTCCGATCCGCCTCACGATGATCTCGCAGGATGTCATCCACGCTTTCTACATCCCCGAGTTCCGACTGCAATGGCAGGTCGTTCCCGGACGCTACACGCAAATGTGGTTCACGCCGACCAAGCCCGGTCGCTACCATATCTTCTGCGCCATGCACTGCGGGGCCCAACACTCGGAAATGGGTGGATACGTCTACGTGCTGCCACAAGCCGAGTTCCAACAGTGGGTGGAGAACGGTGGCAATCGATTCCAACCCCAGCCGAAGACGATGGCCGAGGCCGGGAAGCAGATCTGGGACAAATATGCGTGCGGCAGCTGTCATGGACCAAAGGACAACGAACGCGGCCCGAGCCTCTACGCGCTCTTCAACAGCAAGCGAAAACTCAAGAACGGCGTCGAAGTCGTCGCCGATGCGGACTACATCCGCGATTCGATCTACAACCCCGCCGCCCGCATGACTGCGGGCTACGAGAACACCATGAGTCCGTACACGAAAGAGCAGATCAGCGAAGAACAGATGCTCAACGTGATCGAGTACATCAAGACGCTCGGTATCGCGCCGTCGGCCCCTTCGGGGACGACGCCGACAACCCCCGATCCGTTGACGTTGCGGACGTCGAATGAAGGAGATATGACTCGATGAGCGCCGTAGCCGGTCCGACGGTGGCCCCTGGCCCCGAAGAACGCACGAACTACCTGAACAAGAGCCACACGATCAAGTCGTGGCTCCTGACCGGGGACCACAAGCGCATCGCGATTCTGTACCTGATCAGCGTCTCGTTCTTCTTCTTTCTTGGAAGTCTTGCCGCCTCGATGATTCGACTCGAACTCACGTCTCCGACCGGGACGATGATGTCGAGCGAGGCCTACAACAAGATGTTCACTGCCCACGGCGTGATCATGATCTTCTTCTTCCTGATCCCGGCGATCCCGGCTGTGCTCGGGAACTTCCTGATCCCGCTGATGGTCGGGGCGAGAGACCTCGCCTTTCCACGCCTGAACCTGGCGAGCTGGTACCTCTACGTCCTCGGCGGCCTCTTCGGGATCGTCGCGATCTGCATGGGCGGCGTGGATACGGGCTGGACCTTCTACACCCCGTACAGCTCGCTCTACTCGAACAGCCAAGTCACCCTGACGATCTGCGGTGCGTTCGTCGCCGGCTTCAGCTCCATTTTCACGGGCATCAATTTCATCGCGACCATCCACAAAATGCGTGCGCCGGGCCTCACTTGGTTCAAGCTGCCGCTGTTCGTGTGGGCAACTTACGCGACAAGCATCATCATCGTGCTTGGCACCCCGGTTGTCGCGATCACGCTCCTGCTCGTCGTCGCCGAACGCGTCTTCCACTTCGGCGTGTTCAGCCCCGAGCTTGGAGGAGACCCGGTCCTGTTCCAGCACCTCTTTTGGTTCTATTCCCACCCCGCGGTCTACATCATGATCCTGCCCGGTATGGGCGTCATCAGTGAGCTGATCGCGTGCTTCTCCCGCCGAAAGGTCTTCGGCTACGAGTTCGTCGCATTCTCGAGCCTCGCGATCGCCGGAATCGGCTTCCTCGTCTGGGGTCACCACATGTTCGTGACCAGTCAGTCGATGTACCAAGGCGTGGTGTTCTCGTTCCTGACGTTCCTCGTCGCGATCCCGTCCGCGATCAAGGTCTTCAACTGGACCTCGACGATCTACAAGGGCTCCGTCCATTGGAACGCGCCGTTCGTTTGGGCGCTCGGATTCATGGGCCTCTTCCTCATCGGCGGTCTGACCGGTCTGTACCTCGGTTCGCTCTCGACCGACGTCCACCTCACGGGCACCTACTTCATCGTCGCGCACTTCCACTACGTCATGGTCGGAGGCACGATCATGGCGTTCATGGGCGGCCTCCACTTCTGGTGGCCGAAGATGTTCGGACGCATGTACCCCGACAGCTGGGGCAAGGCGAGCGCGATCATCACCTTCTTCGGGTTCAACTTCACGTTCTTCCCGCAGTTCGTCGTGGGCTACCTGGGAATGCCGCGACGCTATCACTATTACTACTTCGAGCCGACGTGGCAGGTCTGGCACGTGCTCTCGACCGTCGGTGCTTCGATCCTCGCCATCGGATTCATCCTTCCCGCGTTCTATCTGACGTGGTCGATCAAGAACGGCAAGCCGGCCGGACCGAATCCGTGGGGAGCGAAGGGTCTCGAATGGGAGACCGATTCGCCGCCGCCGACCGAAAACTTCCGGCACCCTCCGATCGTCACCGAGGGAGCCTACAACTACGATCCCGTCGCCGACGCCGAAGCAGTCGCCAAATCGGCAGCGAAGGCTGGAGACTAACGCATGGCCACGAGTACCAAGAGTTCATCACCGGTCGAACAGCACGGACACGGGCACGACCCGCTTCTGCACCACCAGTTCGAGGACATGCACCAGCAGACCGAGTCCTACTTGGTCGGCATGTGGTCGTTCCTCGTCACGGAAATCATGTTCTTCGGCGCGCTGTTCATCATGTACAGCATCTACCGGTGGAAGTACAGCCACGAGTTTTGGGAGGTCCACAATCTCCTCGATTGGAAGCTGGGCGGCATCAACACGTTCATCCTCCTCCTGAGCTCGTTCTCGATGGCGATGGGCGTCCACTACGCGACGCTCAAGAAGCATGCGCTCGTGAATCGCTGCCTCGCCTTCACCGTGCTCTGCGCGTGCGCATTCCTCGTGATCAAGCTCGGCTGGGAGTGGTGGCCCAAATGGGAGCACAACCTCTTCCCGGGACCCGGCTTCGAGTGGAACGAACACTCCCTCGAAAAGTACATCAAACCGGGATCTGACCTGCTGAGCGTCTCACCCAACATCGCCCAACTGTTCCTGAGCCTCTACTTCGCGATGACCGGCCTCCACGGTATCCACGTGCTCGTCGGTATCCTCGTGCTCGTCGGCCTGATGGTCCTCCACAAGAAGCAGACCCCCTCGGCCCAGGACTACGTCAACACCGAGATGGTTGGCCTCTACTGGCACTTCGTCGACCTGGTCTGGATCTTCCTGTACCCGCTTTTCTATCTCATCCCGAAGTAGGACACTATGGCAAGCGACTCTCACCTGAACCATCCGCCGGTCAAGCACTACGTCTTCAATCTCGTCGTGTTGACGATCCTGATGCTCGCGACGATCGGCGCGGCACAGATCCACATTCCCACGCCCGGCAACCCGGAATCGCCGCTGATGAACAACGTGGTCGCGCTGTTCATCGCCACGATCAAGGCGGGTTTGGTCGTCGCCGTCTTCATGGGGGTGCGCTACACCACGACCCTCGTCAAGATGTGGGCCTACACCGGCTTCACCTGGTTCACCCTCATGTTCATCATGTGGTGCGATTACGGCACCCGGAACTGGGAGCCGGTTGCAGGATGGGAAGGCAATCCTGCCAATGCTCTTCCGCGTGAACCTTACCGACCCGAAAAGAAGGCGGCCGGCGAGCATGGCGAAAGCCATGGTGCGACCGAAGCGCACTGATTTCGGCCTTCGGTTCGCCTGAATCTGCCATACTCGGGGGGTCGATGAACTGTCCGCCCCTGCCTGTTCGCGTGCGTGCGGTTCTCTTCGATGTCGACGGCACTCTGGCGGATAGCGTCCCCATGATCGTGGCCGGCCTCGGCGATGCGTTCGTGCAATTCGCCGGTGTTCGTCCGAGCGCGGAGACACTCCGAGGTCTGATCGGCATGCCTTTGGCCGCGCAGATGAACCTCTACGGACTGGACTCGAGCCTCACACCCCTTCCTGAACGCATTGCGTTCACGATGGATCGCTTCGCGTTCCATGCCGACAAGAGCGGCTTCTTCGACCCGGCAGTGGAGGCTCTCCGCGCCTGCCACAAGGCCGGCCTTGGCACGGCGCTCGTCACGAGCAAGAACGCCGACGAACTGCGTGGCTTCCTCCCCAAGTTCCCGGCGCGAGGCGCTGTGGACGTCACGGTCTGTGCTTCCGATGTCGACCGACCCAAGCCGGCGCCCGATTCCGCGCGCCTCGCTTGTGCCCGGCTCGATGTCGCCCCCGCCGATGCGATCCTGATCGGCGATTCCATTTTCGATCTCCAATGCGCCCGCGACGCCGGGGTTACCCCGATTGCCGTCGCCTACGGCGCCTCGACAGAGGAGACCCTCGCGCGCGAGCATCCGGCCGCCCTGATTTCGACGCCGGCCGCGTTGTACGAATGGGTTTCCGAACACCTGACCACCCTCCATGCCACGTAAGAAAAACACCGAACCTACCCCGACTCCCGCTCTGCCGGTCGAGTCGACCGAACCGAAGAAGACGTCTCGCCGACGCGCTCCGCAAGCGGAGGCGAAGCCGGTCGAAGAGGCACCCCAGCCCGCCGCGAAGACCTCTCGAGCTAAGGCCGTGAAGCCGACCCCTGAAAAGGAGCCCGTCGCCAAACCCCGAGCCAAGAAGAGCCCACCCGAGCCAGAGGCCGCTCCGACCCCGAGCGCTCGTCCGGTGAAGGCAGTGAAGCCCAAGCCCGAGTCGGTACCCGTCTCCGAGCCGAAAGGCTTGACCAAGGCCCCCCTCTTCGGCAAAGCCAAGGTCAAGCCGGCTCTAGCCGCTTCGGTTCCTTCCCCTGAAGCCGTCGAACCCGCGAAGCCGGCACGAAAGGCCAAGCCCGAGCCCCGACAGGCACCGATCAAACCCGAAGCCAAGAAGGTAGAGCCGGTCGTGGCCCGCGAGCCGGCCAAGCCGCAGTCGAGGAAACCGATCAGGAAAGCGGCCAAGTCGACGGATCCCCGCGAGGCGATCCTCCGTTCGACGGTCGAAGATCTCCCGGCTCCAACCTGGCGTCCGGCCCAGCCGATCCCGAAAAAAGCCGCCGAGCCGGCCCGAGGCCGACGATCGGCCACCCGCGAAGTGGCCGATGGCACCGTGGAACCGAATCTCGCCCCCCGTCGAACCCGCAACAAGAAGGGAGACGAGGCGAAAGAGCACAGGATCACGGCTGCTGAGGCGCTCGTCGTGCCCACCGAGGAGCCCGGCGACGAGCGGGGTCGACGTCGCCGTCGACGTGGACGCGGCGGTCGCGGCCGCGACGAGGCGACCATCACGGAAGCCGCCGCGCCCGCTTCGGCCGTCGCCGAAGACGCGCCATCGAACGTGCGGAGCGGTCGGCATCGCCCACAAGACGCTCCACGCGAGGTGTCGACCCCAACACCGCCCAAACCTCCGGCAACCCGTAAGCTCGTTCCGATTCCGGCCGACGCCCCGCAAGTCGTGACTCGGGACGGAGTGCCCGTGCTCACACGCAATGGGCGGATTTACCCGCCGTTGTTCTTCTTTGGCAGTTCGCCCGACGAGCGCCGCGCTGCGACCGTCGTCGAAGAGATGCGGATGGCGGCTGGAAACGGGGTCAAGCTATTCGCTCACCTTGTCGAACTCGAGGTCGACCCCAGCACGGTCAAGGACGCCGTGTCGTTCGCGGGCTACCTCCTCAAGAAGACGCTCGAGGTCTGTCCCGATGCTCAGGTTCTCTTTCGGATCGTCTTCACCGCCCCCCGCGGGTGGCAGCAGAAGTACCCTAAGGCCGCCTACGTCGCCGAAGAAGGCGGGATGGCAGAGCCGAGCCTCTGCGACGAAGCGTTCTGGGGTGATGCCGAGGCGTGCCTGCGCGACTTCATCGCGACGACGAGACGCCTCCCTCAAAGCGAGCACATCCTCGGGCTCCACCTGGAGCGCGGAGAGTGGTTCTTCGCGGCCGGCTGGGGTTATGACACCTCCGCCGCGGCCTACGACAAGTTCCGTGAGTGGGTTCGGCTTCGGTACCGCGACAACGTGGTTTCCTTGCGGGCGGCGTGGTTCGATGGCCAGGTTCACTTCGCGACCGTCTCCGTGCCCGAGTATGGACGCGAGCCGAGTGCCGGGGAGGAGTTCGTTCGCACCGGTCGAAAGGCCCGGCGCTGGGTTGACTATCACTTGTTCCTCAGCGACACGACCGTCGAACGAATCGGCAAGCTCGCGTACGCCGCCAAGGAAGCCAGTGAGGGCTACTACCTCGTCAGCGTTTCCTATGGGTACACGTTCGAGTGGTCGCACCCGGCAAGCGGGCACCTCTCGCTGGGCAAACTGCTTCGCACGCCCGAGGTCGACATGATCGCAGGCCCGCCAAGCTACAAGAACCGCGAGCCAGGCGGAGCGGCACCGTTCCCCGGGCCGATCGACAGTTTCGCGCTCAACGGCAAGCTCTACATCAGCGAGGAGGACTTCAAGACTTCCATCAGCGGGCAGCAGGAACCGGACGACTTCAATCCGATCATGCGAACGCCACAAGCTCTCGAGTCGGTTCACTGGCGCGGCGTCGGTGCCGCCCTTGCCCACATGTCCGGCGTCTCGTGGATGGACCTGTGGGGCAACGGCTGGCTGTCGACCGCGGGCATTTGGGAGCGCGGCGCGAGTGCGATCGACGACCTGGTCCGACGCATGGGAGCCAACCCGGCCGATCCGGATGTTGCCGTCTTCATCGACGAGCGCTCTCTCGCCTACCTCGTCGACCAGCATGCCTTTACCCAGCTTGTCCAGAACGTGCGCGAGGCCGTCCTCCGGAGCGGGCTCAACGCTGCGTTCTATCTGCTCAGTGATCTCGCGCATCGCGAGCGGTTCCCCGAGAGCAAGCTGTACGTCTTCATGAACGCCTGGGACATCCGGCCCGAAGTCCGCAGTGCGATCAAAGGGCGACTTCAACGGGACGGGAAGGTGCTGTTCTGGCTCTATGCCGCCGGGCTCTTCGACGGTGGGCGCGACTCGCTCGAGCGCGTGCGCGAGGTCACCGGTATCGCTCTCAAGCCCCAGCCGTTCGCGTCCAAGACCGGCACGACGCTGTTGAATCGGCGACACGTGCTGGGCGAGGCCCTGCCGGAGCGCCTTCTGGCGGACGGGGGCCAGCTCGAACCCAGCTACTTCGCAATCCCCGAGGACGGCGTCGTTCTCGGCGAGTACTCCCAGACAGGACTTCCGAGCTTCGTCGTTCGCGAGTTCACCCACGACGACGCGAGCCTCAACTGGAAATCGGTCTTCCTCGGCGAGCCGGTCGTCACCCCCGCGCTCTTCCGCGCCCTCGGTGAGATGGCGGGAGCGCCGATCTGGAACTACCAAGAGGATGTCGTCCATGTACGGCCGCCCTTCCTCACCGTCCATTGCTCCGGCGCGGGCGTGCGGGCGTTGACGTTGCCCGACAAGTGGTCCGCCTACGACCTCATCGAGCGGGCGTGGGTCTCGACCGATGCCACGCACCTGCGGTTCAACGCCACCGACGGTCAGACCCACGTCTTTCTCGTCGGTACGCAGGCCGAAATCGAGAGCCTCCTCCAACGCGACCCCCAAGAGTTGCTGACGATGGCCGAACTCCCCGAGCGAGCCGAGAACACGCTTCGGCTCGACAGCGTGATGTTCGACGTGCCGATCATGAAGCTCGACGAGTGGGTCGAAGAGACGTGGTCCGAGGATCTCGCCGACGACCTCCTCCTGAAGCCGTCGATGTTCGAGCCCGAAGTCGAGGAGCCGGTCGGGCCGGACCGAGAACGGGGTCGCCGCCGCCGCGGGCGTCGCAAGGGCGGCGAGGAGGTCGTGACGGCGCGCAAGGAAGGGGCCGATATGCCTGATCCGTTCGACGCGCTCGGGATGAACGTCGTGTTCAGGAAGCGAAACTGACGTGTACCGCGCTGGATTCGTCGCCCTGATCGGGAAGCCGAACGTCGGCAAGAGCACGCTGCTCAACGCGATCGTCGGCCAGAAGGTTTCGATCGTCAGTGACAAGCCGCAGACGACGCGTCGCCGGATCCTTGGCATTGCGACCACCGACCGTTATCAAATCTGCTTCGTCGACACGCCGGGCGTCCATGAACCGCACACGACGCTCGGGAAGATCTTGAACGAAACGGCCAGTCAGGCTCTTTTTGACACGGACCTGATCCTCGTCGTTTGCGATGTCTCGAAGCCGCCCGACAAGGGCGACGAATCGATTGCGGCGATGGTGAAAAACGCGCTCAAAGGACCGAAGGCAACGCCGGTTCTCCTCTGTCTCAACAAGATGGATCTCTTGAAGGCCCACAATGTGGTCGCGCACGTCGAGGCGTACACGAAGCTCTTCGGGACCGACGACCAGATGATGACGACGATGACGCGGCAGCACAACGCCGATAAGCTTGTGGAGATGATCGTCGAGCGGCTCCCGGAAGGGGATCCGATCTTTCCTGAGGACGAAGTCACGGACGTCCCGATGCGCATACTCGCCGCCGAACTCATCCGGGAGAAGGCGCTTCGCCTCACACGGCAGGAGATCCCCCACGCGCTCGCCACGGTCGTCGACCTCTGGGAAGAGGAGCCGACCAGCGACCTCGTCCGGATTACGGCCTCGATCGTCGTCGAGCGTGAGGGCCAGAAGGCGATCCTGATCGGCAAACGCGGGTCGATGCTCAAGCAAATCGGAACCGAAGCACGCGGTGAAATCGAGGAGATGCTCGGCAAACGAGTCTTCCTTGAGCTCTTCGTCAAAGTCCGCGAGGATTGGCGTCAGAATCCGCGGATGCTCCGGGACCTCGAGTACTCCTAGGACTGCTGATCGCTCTGCGCCACAATCGACCATGCTTGCGCTCCTTGTCGGGTTTCTCGGCGTTGCCGATCTCCGCTCCGAAATCGACGCCACCGTTCAGGCGGCCTTCAAGACCCTCAAGCCGACCGGCATGGCGGTGGCGGTCGTCGAGAACGGCAAGCCGCTCTACGTGAAGGGGTTGGGATTTGCCGACCTCGAGCAGAAGCGGCCGATGACGGCCGATTCGGTCCACTACCTGGCCTCGCTCGGCAAGCACATGACGGCCACCGCCATCCTCCTGCTCGAGGAAGACGGCAAGCTGAAGCTGGACGACTCGATTACGACCTACCTGAAGGATGCGCCCGAGACATGGAAGCCGGTCACGGTGCGGCACCTGCTTCATCACTCGGGGGGTCTGCCCGATTACCTCACCGCGGTCGGCGACATCGCCAAGGAGGTCACCGACGCCGACCTCGTCGCGTCGATCAAGGACAAGCCGGTGCTCCGTCCGCCCGGCGAGAAGTGGCAGTACAGCAACACCGGATACATGCTGCTCGGCCTGATCGCGGAGCGGGTTTCCGGGCAGCCCCTCGGGGAGTTCCTCCACAAACGCGTGTGGGGGCCGAGCAAGATGAACGCGACGAGGCTCAACGACCCGTTCGCAATCATCCCGAATCGGGCGCGAGGCACGATGCGTCAGGGTGCGTCGATCCTCAACGAGGCACCGACGAGCCGATCGCTGAGCAAAACCGGGGATGGCCCGGCGATGTCCTCACTTCGGGATCTGATGACGTGGGATCAGGTCCTCTCCGGCGATCGCGTGCTTTCCAAGCGCGTCGTCGAGAACCTCTTTGCGCCCGACACCCTGCCGGTTTCTCCAGAGCGGTCCGACCTCCGCTACGCGGCAGGATGGATGATCTCCCGTCGCGACGGACGGCTGACCCAGTCTCATGGCGGCGGGTGGGTCGGTACGACGACGCTGATGGTCCGGGTGCCCGCCCAGAAGCGGTGCGTGATCGTCTTGGTGAACCAGGGCAGTGTCGACGTCGAGCCGATGGTCAAGTCGACCCTCGATAGGCTCGACTCCGATGGAACCAAGCCGAAAGAACGGTAGACTCAAGACAACATGATCTCTCCGCAGGAGCTGATCGAGCGCGCCTACGCCGTGCTCGCGACCCGTCCCGGGTTTGTCGAGCGCCAAGACCAGCGACAGATTTCCTTGCTTCTCGCCGACTGCATCGAAGCCGGGAACTCGGGGGCGTTCGAGGCTCCGACCGGATTGGGCAAGTCGCTCGCCTGCCTCATCCCTGCGATCGCCTGCGCGATGGCCCTAGGTAAGCGGGTGGTGATCGCGACCTACACCAACGTGCTCGCCGAGCAGTACTGGCGGCACGACCTGCCCCTCGCCCTGAGCCTATTCGAGCCGTTCCTCGCCGATCTCAAAGGTGACGAGGGGCCGCCCGCGTTGCCGGCCTGTCAATTCCTGATCGGGCGCACTCGTTACGCGTGCCTGGCCGCCGGACTCGAGACCCAGCCCGCCCTCATCCGCGACTTCCAGCGCCGCGCCGAGATGGGGATCGAGTCGGAGTTCAGGAGCCTCGCCCAGCGTCCGGCCCGCGAACTAAGCCGCCTTTGGGGCCAAATCTCTGCGCCGCCCGTGTGTCCCGGCAAGCTCTGCGACCACTACGAGCCGTGCTTCTACTACAAGGCCCGACGCCTGGCCGAGCGGGCCCAAGTCGTGATCACGAACCACAGCGTCGTCCTCCAGGATGCGCTTCTGAGGCGTGCGTCCGACGGCGAGCAGACCATGCTCGGCAAGGTCGACTTCGCGATCCTAGACGAGGCCCACGACTTCGTCCAGGCCGCCCAAAACGGTCTCGAATTCGAACTCAGCGCCGCGAAGCTCGCAACCCTGGAATCGCTCGCGATCCGGCTGTTCCAAAGCGTGGGTTCGGCCGCGCTGACGGCTCAATCCGTCCCGGAGTGGGAGAAGCTCTTCCGAGGCTACAAGGCGGTGCTCGATGGTGCCCAGCGCGGTCTCGTCGACCTCGGCATGGCGGTTCAGAATTCGGGCATCCTGGCCGCCACCCCCGACTCAGTCTGGCGGCATCCCCAGGTTCAGAAGTCGGCGATTCCCGAGCGGCTCGAACAAGCGAAAGCGATCGCGACGGAAGTCGGGGCGGCCACGCTCGCGTTCACCGGCGAAGCGCGGCGACAGGTCACAGCCTGGCGCGACGCCGACAAGATCGGTGGCGAGATCGCGAAATCGGCGCTGGATGCCGTGCGCGGATACGCGACCTACCTCGCCGATTACGCCTACGGCTGCTTCGCCCTCTTCGACGACACCCCCGACGGGATCGAGGGTCCCGGCCCGCTTGGGCCCGCCTCGGTGACGCATCTGTCGATGACTCCGGACCGGGGACCCGTCCTGCGGCTCGACCTGATCGACTTTCGCGAACCGCTCCGGACGCTGCTTTGGGAGAAGACCCCGTGGGCGTGCCTCTCGGCGACACTCGCTCTCGACGGGAGTTTCGACTACTTCGTTCGATCGACCGGAGCGGAACCAAACTTCGCCGAGATCCTGCCGACGCCGTTCGACTTTCCGAGCCAGGCGGCACTCTACCTGCCTCCGAACGGTCGCATCCCCGACCCGACCTGGGCCCGCAAGTCGGGCGAGGAGGAGGTGTATTACGACGCCCTCGCTCGCGAACTGCGCGACATCATCCAAACGATGGGCGGCGGTGTCCTCGCGCTCTTCCACAGTCGGCGCGAGATGGAGGCGGTTTACGGCCGGCTGGGGCTCGAGTCCACGCGCTACCCGGTCTATCTTCAGCGGGCGACGGGAGCCTCGACGACGGGCGATCGTTTTCGCGAGAATGTCCACTCGTCGCTGTTCGCTCTCCGGTCGTTCTGGACGGGATTCGATGCCCCCGGCGAGACCCTACGCTGCGTGACGCTGGTGCGCGTGCCGTTCGAAGTGCCGGTCGAGCCGGCCGCGCTCGCCCGAATGGCCTACCTTCAGGCCGAAGGCCTCGATCCGTTCGCCGCCCACACGCTGCCCCTCGCGAAGATGATGATGCGCCAGGGATCGGGACGCCTGATCCGTCGAACCGAAGACTATGGCCTCATCGCGCTCCTCGATCCGCGCTTGCGGAGCAAGCGCTACGGCGAGGAAATCCTCGAGAATCTCCCGTCCGGAATGCGGACGTTCGACGACGTCGTCGAGGCCGCCGCCCATCTCGGTATCGGCGCACTCGCATGACCGCGCTTCAGGCCGAAGCCCTGGAACTGGCCCAGGGCCGCGCCCCTACGCCGACCGAACTGGAGCGCGTCGGCCAAGCCGTTTCACCCGAAGCCGCGCGCTGGGCGTTCGAACAATGGTCCCTTCGGGAGCGCGCGAAGGCGAAGTTTTCGCGTGCGGCGGAGATGCTCTTCGAGCGCGAAGCGCTCGAACAGGCCACCTCCGAGGTCCTTGCACGTTATCACGCCGCGCGCTTCCCCGAGGGCGTGCTAGTCGTCGATCTCACCTCCGGCATCGGTGGTGACGCGATGGGGCTCGCCGAGCGCGGGCCGGTGCTCGCGTTCGAGCGGAACCCGGTGCGCGCCGAAATCCTACGGCACAATCTCGACCTCGTCGATCCCGACTCGGTCGTCGTGGAGGGCGATGCCCTCGATGGTGCTTGGGAGTTCGAATACGCGATCGCGGATCCCGCACGTCGCGTCGGAGGGCGGCGCACGCTCGACCCCGAAGCATTCGTTCCGGATCCGGTGGCGGTCGCGAACCGGATGCGCACTCTGAAACTGGGCCTGATCAAGCTGAGCCCGATGCTCTCGGACGCCGTCCTCGAAGCGCTCGGGGTTGGGCTCGAGTTTGTCGGGCGCCGAGGCGAGTGCTCGGAGGTGCTCGTTCTGTGCGGGAGCGAGGCCGCCGCCGGGCGGTGGGCCGTGCTCGCTGACACCGGAGAGCGGCTCGAAGCCGGCCCCATGCCGCATGTCGGGGAGATCCACCGATTCCTGTTCGACGCGCACCCCTGCGCCGTTCGCGCTCATGCCCTCGGAGCCCTTGCATCGGCGTACGACCTTGTCGCGGTCGGGGTTGCTCCCGGCTATCTGACCGGACCTACGCGGCTGGAATCCCCCTGGCTCAGAACGTACGAGGTGATCGAGGTGCTGCCGTTCGATCGCAAGCGGGTCAAGCAGCGCGTTCGTGAGCTTGGTGGTCGGGTTCAGGAGCTCAAAGCACGCGGTCACCGCTTGGACGCGGACGAGGAACGCAAGCGACTCGATCCGGGTGGTGTCGAGCCTCTCACGATCATCGTGATTCCGGGGGAGTCGGGGATTCGCGCCGCCTTATGCCGGCGCACCACTTAGCACGAAGGGTCCGTGCGACTCGCACGGACCCTTGCGCAAAAGGAAGCCTCTCAGCGTGTGAAAATGACCTTCGCCGAGCCGCCCATCCCACCCGGGAGGTTTAAGGTCATCGACTTGCCGTCCTTGCTCAGGACCATCGTCTGCGGCTTGGCTTTGTCGCCGGAGACCGCCTTGCCGTCTTCCTTCTTCGCGGTAATGACGATGTTGCTACCGGTTTGCTTCCAGGTCCCCTCGCTGGTCGCGCTCTTGTTGGGACCTGGGATGTTCGTTGCCTTGAGGACGTAAGTGTTGTTCGCCTTCAGCTCGAGGGCGACGCGCATCTTGCGAGCCTCCGCCAGCATGTCGTCCATCATCTTCTTCTGGGCCGCTTCCATCTTCGGCATGTTGGCCGGGAGCTTGATTTCGAGCTTGCCGTTCCACTTGCCGACAGCGTTGGCAGCGTGGGCGACGACAGCTACGACGAGGACAGCCGCAACGAGGGCGAATCGAGCGAGGGCTTGTTTCATTTCAACCTTATACCGCTTCGGTGGGCGGGGCGTTTCATGAAGTTACTTCTGCCGCGTGAACGTGAGGGTCCCACGCGTCGAGACCTGCGTGAACTCGTCGTCCCCCTTCCACGTGATGGTTCCCGTGTCGGGCTTGTTGAGGCTGCTCTCCATCGCCTTCTTGGCCGCATCCGAGGCCATCTGGTTGCCGCTCTTGACGTCGACCGACGAGAGGGTCATCGTGAGATTGTTACCCTCCAGCTTGTACGTGCCCTTCATGGTCATCGTGAGTTCGCCCATGCCAGGTGCGCTTGCCTTGACGACCATCGTCATGGCGTCCCCTTTTTCGAAGGTCGTGGTGGCGGAGCCCATGGGCATACCGGCGACGTTCCAGGTGCCGGCGAGTTTGTCGCCCTTCCCACACCCGATCAAGGCTGCGATCGCGACAAGGACGAGAATCCAAGCAAAGCGTGTGTTGCGCATAGTGCAGACTTTAGCACGCCAAGAACGAGAAAGCCCCCTCTCGTGGATGCGAAAGGGGGCCCGAGTGGGTCGCTGATCATCGCTCCTCGATCGGGATGAACGGCTGGTTCTGGGGGCCTTCGTAGATGCACTTCGGGCGGATGAGGCGGTTGTTGTCGAGCTGCTCGATCGCGTGCGCGGTCCAACCGGTGGTGCGAGCCACCACGAAGATCGGGGTGTAGAGGTCGATCGGAATCCCGAGAAGGAAGTAGGCGTAGGCGGCCGGGAAGTCGACGTTCGGGTAGAGGCCCTTCTCCTCAAGCATGACACGCTCCAGGGTGTCGGCGATCTCGCCCCACGTCGTGTTGCCCTTCCGCGCCCCGATCTCCTTGGCGACCTTGGTCAGGAACATCGCACGGCTGTCGCCCTTCTTGTACTCGCGGTGACCGAATCCCATGATCTTCTTCTTGTTGGCGAGCGCATCTCGAATCCAGGCTTCGGCGTTCGCCGGCGAGCCAATCTCTTGGAGCATGTACATCGCCTCTTCGTTCGCGCCCCCGTGGAGCGGGCCTTTCAGCGTCCCGATGCCGGACACGACACCGCTGTAGAGGTCGCTGAGCGTGGCGACGGTCACCCGGCAGGCGAAAGTCGACGCGTTGTAGCCATGCTCGGCGTACAGAGTCAAGGACGCGTCCATGACAAGTGTCGTGAAGTCGTCGGCGACCTGACCGCCGTGGAGCAGATAGAGGAAGTTCCCCGCGATGCTCAGGTCGGGATTCGGCTTGATCGGATCTTTGCCCTCTCGAATCCGATGCCCGTTCGCGACGAGCGTGCTCGCCTTTGCGATAATGCGGACGGCCTTGCGAACGTTGGCGTCGTGATTGGTGGCGGGTTCGGCGTAGTCGGGGTCGAACGGAGCAAGCGCGGAGTACGCGGTCCGCAGCATATCCATCGGGTGAGTCTGCTTGGGAAGTTGCTTCATCACCGTGTAAATCTGCTCGGGAACCTCTCGCTCCTTGCCGAGAACCTCGCGGAAGTTCTCGAGTTCGGCCCGATTGGGGAGCTTGCTGTAGATGAGCAGGTAAGCGGTCTCCTCGAAGGAGCCCTTCTCCGCGAGATCGTGGACGTCGATGCCTCGATAAACGAGGCTGCTTCGGTCGCTATCGATCTCGGAAATCGTGGTGATGCCGCCAATGACGCCTTCAAGGCCGGGGCTGTAATTTGGATACGTGGTCGCGCTCATGAGGGTGAAATCCTTTGGGAAGTATCACCTTAGTCTACTCGAACGGGGTGAAAAAGGTAGCGAGCGGGGAGGCTCCCGAAGTACTCCCGGACCGCGCGTTCTCGGCCTGAAAGACCGGGATCGGTCGACAGTCGCCAACCGATCCCGCAGTCAAGCTCGGCCTATTTCGAGAAGCTCAATCCGATCCGATCGATCTTCGCTTCGGGCTTTCCGAGCGAGCTCCCGGGAATGGGCACGAACCGAACCCGAACGCGAACCGCGCGGGTGGAGGGTTCGATGAACCGCGAGACGAACCCGGCCGGAGCAATCGCCGCGACCGTATCCCCGAGGGAGGCGGGCCGGGTGTCGACGATCTCCCACGCCGAAGTGTCTGCGTTGAACAACTCCGTGATCTGCGTCTGGCCTGTTGTTGCCTGGGCCTCGACGGTGACCGAGAACGTCAAGGGGTTTGTGTACGGCGCGACCCCGTTCGCCTCGACGTGGAGCGATGTCGGGCCGCCGGACCGGAACACGCCGGCGATGTGGAGCCGATTGTCTTCGCTCGCTTGAAGGCTTGCCAGACTCCCGCTTCGGGTCAGACCACCGACGGTGAAAGCGGTCGGGGTTGCCGCCGAGCCGGTCGGAGTGACGTTCACGAGGTAGAGACCCCGCCCGTGGGTGACGTTGATCAGTTCGTCACCGTCCTTCCACACCAATTCGTCGATCGGGCAGGTGTCGGGCCCGTCGGTGACCGCACCCCACGAGTTGCCCCCGTCGCAGGAGATGAAGAGCCCGATGTCGGTGCCCGCGAAAAGACGATTCGGGTAGACCGGATCGAGGGCGAGGGCGCTCACCGGGACTTCAGGAATTCGCCGGGAGGCAACACCGGTGACCTGGGCCCAGGTCGTACCGCCGTTGGTGGTGGCCCAGATGTTGTTCGGCTCCCACCCCATGAACGAGACGAACGCCCGGTTATGGTTGGCCGGATCGATGACGATCCGTGAAACCCAGCGTCCGACGCTCCCGCCCGGGAAGTTCTGATCGACCCGGGTCCAGGTCGGCGAGCCGGCGGTACCGTTGGCCGTCTTGAAGATCTGCCCGTTGTTGTGCCCGACCCAGATGACGTTGGAGTTACCCTGGGCGACCGTCACCGTGGAGTGGAACCGCGGGTCGTAATTCTCCATGTGAGAGAGTTCCTTCCCCGTTCCTCCGCCAAGCCCGCCCGGGATCGGCGGCTTGATGATCGACCAGGTCGGAGTCGTCGCCTTGACGTTGCTGCTCCGCCACAGATTGAGCCCGCACGCGAGCATCGTGTTCGGGTTGTTCGGGTCGAGGATGTAATGGGGGATGAAGTTGCAGCGGCTGGTCGAGCCGGCGTCGGTAAGCCCACTCGTGATGCTCGCGAAACTCGATCCGCCGTTGGTGCTGCGCCGAATGCCATGGACCTGCGACGATCCATAGAGGTAGTTGCCGTCGGTCGGGTCGGCAGCAGCAAACGCTCCATCACCGCCGATGACGCCGATCGTCCAGTTGAGCGAGCCGGAGTAGATGTTCGTGTAATTGTCCTGGGCGCCGGCGATGATCTTCCCGCTCGGCGAGTAGGCCGCGCCATAGAACTGGGTGATGCCGAGGCCATTGTTGATGTGTCCGCCGGACCCGGTGGTGGCATCGTTCGTGAAGCCGACCCCGCCATCCCCGGCAAAGAACAGCCGCCGGTTCGTCGTGCCGTTGTACTGCGGATGCGCGACGATGTCGTGATGGTCGGCGTGGATGTTGGGAAACGCGTTCGAGCGGGTGAGGCCCCCGTCCGTGCTCCGGTAGAGATTCACGGCTCCGTACACGAGGAAGTTGGGGTTGGTCGGATCGACCCAAATCGCGAGGTTGTAGGCCTGATAGGTCGGGATCGTGAGGGCGGCGTTGACGTCGACCCAGGTTTGGCCGCTATTCGTCGACTTGAAAATCCGCGCCGACTGGCTCATGTTGCCCATGATCGCGTAGCACGTGGTCGGGGTACTGGCGGCCCAGGTGACCTCGGCCCGGTGGACGCTCGTCATGCCCGTCGAGTTCGCGAAGCTGAGCCCGCCGTTGCTCGAATACACGACTCCGGGATTGCCGTGGATACCGGCGATGACGAGGTTCGCGTTGGTGGGATGGAAGTCGACGTCGTAGGCGTGCCCGGTCCAAACCTGCGTCCAGGTGTCGCCGCCGTTCGTCGAGCGCCAGATTCCGGTACTCGTCGCGGCCAGCATCGTGGCCGGACTCCCCGGCTGAAATGCCAACCGGTTGACGAAATACCAATCCGACGTGTCGGTTGCCGGGATCTGAGTCCATGTCTGGCCTGAGTCGGTCGTCTTGAAGATCCCCGCACCCCGAATCGCGGCCGTGTTCTGGGAGCCCTCGACACTCTCGAAGAAGCCTTCTCCGGTGCCCGCGTAGAGCACGTTCGGATTGGTCGGGTGCATGACGAGACAGCAGACACCGATCGCGCTCATGAACCCGTCGAGCGGGGACCAATTGGTGCCTCCGTTGGTGGTCTTCCATACACCTCCGCCGACCGCGCCGACGTACATCGTGGTGGGGTTGTTCGGTTCGATCGCAATACTGCGGATACGGCCCCCGATATTGGCTGGACCGAGCCATTGCCAAGGGGAAAACTGGACACCGACCTCACCCGTCTCCTGCTTTCCGATCAGGGTGGCCCGTTGAGCGAGGGCCCTCGAGAGCGCCCGCTCCGGCAAGGTGCCGTCGGCGCTGAGACGAGCCTGCCATCGCTGGCGCATCGCCCGCACCGCGGTGGGCACTTCAGTCGGCTCCGGCCGAGGAGCGACGCGTTCGGGGGCGCAGCCGGTGAGCGTGAGACCAACGAACAAGCATGTAAACCAAGAAAATTTCGACATCGTCCTTCCTCGAAGTTCCGTTGCGGGAGGCAAAACGTGACGCCTGCCACGTGACGGCTATGACCCAAGGACGGATCGAAGACGAAGTCCGTTCGGTTACTTTCCTGCGACGAATGCTCGGACTATGCCGTCGGTCCCCGACGCGAACAGCGTACGATGGTCTGGAGAGAAGACGACGTCGAACATGGGGCGTGGTGTCTTGGTGAGCCGCGCCAGTTCATGACCCTGCAAATCCCAAACCCGAGTGGTGCCGTCCTCGCACGCGGTGGCGATCCGGCTCCCATCCGCCGAAAAACAGGCGCCGGCAACCCACCCTCCGTGCAAGAAGGACGCGATCCTCTTGCCCGTGCCCGTATCCCACAGCGAGGGTCGCAGGTCGAAGCCGTTGACCAGGAGAAGGCTGCCGTCGGGGGAGAACTTAGCCTCCCAAAGGCGACTCTCGAAGGGTCCGAGAGTGCGGTCGTCGGCCTCGTCGATTCCCACGAGGCGCACGGTCCGGTCCGGAGTCGGTATCGCCGCCAACCTCCCGTCACTCGACCATTCGATCGGATACACCGTGAGGTGGGGAACCATGGAGGGCGAGGCAGCGGCCGGAAGCTGCCGCAGCAGGCCGAATCGCCGATCGAAAAGCGCGACTTCGCCCCGGAAGCCGCGAACCGCCACATTGCCCTCGCTGGAGAATGCAAGGGAAGAGGCAAGGAAGTCGAGTGAGACCTTGGCTTCGGTTCCGTCCTCGCCGATCCGGATGAGCTTTCCCTGGCGGGTCGTGGCCGCGAGCCCGCCGCCCGGTCGGAAGCGAGCACTCAGATACGGGAACGCCGCGAAGGTCTGAACCGGTGTTCCGCTCTCCGACTCAACGATGTGCAGAACGCCGGACGGGGTCACGTACAGCAGCTGACGGCCGTCGGGAGAGAATGCCATGTCGTGGCGACTCGGGATCCGACCGGGTTCAAACGTCCGGATCCGCTGCAGGCTCTTCGCGTCGAGCAAGATGACCTTGCCGTTGATGGATGAGGCGACCAGCCGGCTCCCGTCGGGCGAAATCACGAGCGACTGCAGTTCTCCCGCCCCCAGGGCAATGCTGTCACTCGCGATCAGCGAGGATGTCGGTCGGCTCAGCACTTCGCCGGTGGAGTCCATCGAGAGGAGGCGATCGCCATCCCGCCACAATCCGATCACCGGTCGGACGTGATCGTCGAGCTCGGTAATGGGCTGCCATGTTCGGGTGTCGTAGACCAGGAGCGCTCCGTTCTGATAGGAGACGATCGCTCGATCCAGGTCTGGCAACACGCGGACCATCACCGGGGTCGATGTCAAGCCCGGTGCCCTGGCGACGCTCCGTCCGGAGCTCAGGTCCAGGACGGCCAGCCCGAAGTGGTTGCTTTCGAGGACGACCCGCGACAGCTCTGTCGAGACCGTGGCGACCGGGGTCCCAGGGACCGAGACCGTCCACAACTCTGTTGCCGTGGTCCAATCGAGCCGTGTTACACGCCCATCGGCGACGAGAACCACATCGGTACCACTGAATTCAGCACGTCGAATGGCTTCTGGGTGACGGTATCGACGCTTGCCGGTGGCATCGAGGAATTCGATCGACCTCTCATCGGAGGGGTCCCTCAAGAGGATCGGACCGGTCAACGCCGCGATCGCGACCGCCTGACCGTCAGTGAGTTCCGCGATCCGATCGGCACGCTTAGCGCGTTCCTTGATCGCACCCTTGCCGATCGTCCTTTCGAGGAGGTACGCGGACTCCATCGCGATCTGAAAGTTTCTGACTCGAAACGGGCCCTCACGGTCAATATAGAATTCGTTCTCGCGGCGGCGGATGATGTGCCCGTCTTCGACCCAGACCCGGCTGAACCCGGGTCCAGGTTCAGCGGGAAGTACGACCTTCGCGCGCGTCAACCGATGATGCCAGTACCGCCACTCCCAGCCCCGCTCCGGATACTCGGCCTGGCTCTCGATCAACTCGCGGACGGTCGGCCATGCGCCGTCAAATGCCTCCCGCGACGCGAGGAGCATCGACGTCCGATACGCCTCATCCGCGGCGCGCCTTGCCACTTGTCGCGACTCCGACAGGGCGATGTTGCGATCCCGGGCGAGGACCGCGAAGGTCCCGGCGATCAACCCCAGCGTGAGGACCGCGATCGAAGCCGCGAGGCTGACGCGCAGTTTGGCCCGCTTTGTCGCGAGCCGAATCCGCTCGGCTTCGCCTCGGGGAATCGCGCTTTCGACGAAGGAGGGTCCGAACAGCCGGGCATAGAGGCGGTTTCGACTCACCAAACGGTCACGCTCTTCGACGACCGCCCCTGAAAGCTTGAGAACGGTCGCGACATCGTCACGAACCGAGCGGGACGGCAGACCTTTGCCCAGGACCTGGCGATACGCGTCGAGCACGAGAGCTGTCGCCTCGGTGGAATCGGTGCCCGGAATGTACGGCTTCAAGAGTCGGCGTTCGACGTCGGCGAGATTGGGTTCCCGCTGGCGTGACTCGGCACTCAGAAACTGCGCTTCGACGAGTCGGTCGACGTCTTTCGAGGTGCGATACGTCTCGTCCTCGGCAATCCACCGACAGAGCAGCTGGGTCAGATACGGGTGGCCGTTCACCCAATGGTAAACCCGGTCAAGCAAGGATGCCCCGTGCCGTTCATGGGTCGAAAGGGGCACTTCATAGGGTCGCAGCTCCCACCGCGAAAAGTCGTTCAGCTCGATTCGGTCGCCGACGTTGAATGGCGTGGTTTCGGGATTGTCGATCAGCTGGGACGCTGACGCGACACCGACGAGGCAGAAGGTCAGTCGGCAGAACTTTGGCTCGGCGGCGCGGCGATTGAAGCACTCTCGGATACCGGCAAAGAACTCGTCGGTCTCGAACGGGAGGCTCCGGACGAAGTCGATCTCGTCGATCATCACGACGATGTCCTCCTCGACTCGATCGAGAATGCCAAGCTCGAGCACTTCCATGAACCGAGCGTGCGCGCCCAAGTCGAGCCGCTCCTTCCAGAGCGTGAACAGATCGGCTGCGACGCCCAGGTCGCGGCCGATGACGTTCAGGATCCCCGCGTACCACTTCTCGACATCGAGGTTCGAACCGAGACGCTGAAGGTCGACGCGCACGATTCGGGTGCCTCGCTTCTGCAACACCGACAGCGCGTGCCCGACCACGGACGACTTGCCCTTCTGTCGCGAATCGAGAATGAACACGAAGCGGCCCTCCGCGAGGGCGTCGATCAAGTCGCGATCCGCGGCGCGCTCGAGATAGCTGAGCGAGTCCGCAGAAAGTGTGCCGCCTGCCTGAAAGAAGCCTGCGTGATCCAACGTGCCTCCATTATCCCCGGAGTATCGGTTCGACCCATAATCTCGGCGTGAGCCATCCCGATCCGATGCTCGTCACACCGATCCCCCTCGTCGGAGAGGGCGTCCGCCTCGATCCTCTTGTCCGAGAAGACGCACCGGTGATTGCGACCGTGCTGGTTCCGGAGACCTTTCGGTACTTCGTTTCCATCCAGCCGCGCTCCTACGATCTCGAAGGGATCCGAGACTTCGTCGATCAGCTCCTCGAAGCTCCGGGAACCCTTGCGTTCGTGGTTCGATCGCGGACCGACGGTTCGGTGCTCGGCATGAGCTGCTACCTCGACATTCGTTCCGATCATCGAGCGCTTGAGATCGGAATGACGTGGTACATCGAAGCGGTGCGGGGCACTCGGGTGAATCCGGAGTGCAAGCTCCTTCTCCTTGGGCATGCGTTCGAAGACCTCGGAGCGGTTAGGGTCACCCTCAAAACCGACCTGCGCAACGAGCACAGCCAGGCTGCGATCGCGAAGCTCGGGGCGGTCAAGGAGGGCGTTCTCCGGAAACATGGAATCCAGCCCAACGGTTACGTGCGCGATACCGTCTTCTACAGTGTTCTCGACGAGGAGTGGCCGAAGGTCCGGGAGGGACTCCTCGCGCGACTCGGTCGCTGACGGAACCTCACGCCGGTCAAAGGACGTCCTGGGAAGTATGAAGGTGCTGGTCGGGTCTTTGTCGATCTTCGTCGGTGGGGCGCTGTTCGCGGGGTTTCCCGGGGCCACCGATGCCCGCTTGAAAGCGATTCAGGGTTACCGCTCCTGGACGAAAGTGAATGCGAAGCCGGTTTCGATGGCCCCGTCGGTCGCCGTCCTGTGCGCCGCCATTCCGCCCCCGAAGTGGCGCGATCCCAGTCCCCACATCGGGAAGTTCTTCACCGTCTATGTCAACGCCACGGGGCGGACGGCGATGCTCTCCGACGAGACGAAGCCGTTCCCCGTGGGAACGGTGATCGTCAAGGAGAAAGTGCCGGCCGTCGGGCAGGACGTTCTCAAGCAGACGCCCGGCACGAAGGTCGAACTCCTTACCGTGATGATCAAGCGAGACAAGGGCTTCGACCCCGGCAACGGGGACTGGGAGTACTTCGCGGTCTCCGGCGATGCGAAGGCGGTCATCTCGAAGGACGTGAAGCACTGCCAGGACTGTCATCGATCGCAGAAGTCCTCCGACTATGTCTATCGCGACTACCCGCGATCCGCATCCCGACGATGATTGCCCTCGCTTGATCGTGCGGACTACGCAAAACTGCGGGCAATTCGAACCTTTGGGCCACGCCTGAAGGACTATAGTTGGGCGGGTGGCCGATTCGGCGTTTCTTGGCCCGTTTCTTGACGATCGGGCTCCTGGTGAACGAGGTGTGAATTTGAAACTGGATTATCGTGCTTCGATCGTGCTCGCTTGGTCGCTCCTTGCGGGCTCGGCGGCGTTGGCGCAAGGGCGTCTGGAGAGATTCGAGGAGATCCCGGGGGTGAAGGAGTTCACCGGATCCCTGATCGCGCGTCCGATGCCGGTGGACCTGCTTGCCGAGAGGCTACAGGGCGACGACTGGAGAGCCGAGCAGATGCTTCGGCACGCGCGCGCGGCGCTCGCTGCCACGACGTTGCGCTACTACCCCGAGGTCGACGAGTACATTCTCCGCATTCCCGTGGGGATGGATGAGAACTCCTACGCGGCCCAACTCTTGCGGACGGGTGCCTACCAATACGTGCACCCGAATTACCGTGTCTATCCCTGTCTATCTCCGAACGACCCGTCGTTCGGATCCCAATGGCACCATTTCAAGATCGAGTCTCCTCGATGCTGGGATCAGTTCCGAGGCAGCGCATCGGTCGTCGCCGCAGTTTGCGACACAGGCATCGATCTCGCTCACCCGGACCTCGCCGGTCGCCTCGTTTCGGGCTACAACTCGGTCACCCAGCTTCCCCAGGCCCTGGGGGGCCAGGTCACGCCGGTCCACCCCCACGGAACCCACGTCGCCGGGATCATCGGCGCCGTCGGCAACAACTCGATCGGAGTCTCCGGCGTGAACTGGGACGTCCGGATCATGCCGATCCGGGTAAGCGATGTTTCGAGCGGAAGCGCTTCATATGAACAACTCACCCGTGGCGCACGCTGGGCCGCCGAAAACGGAGCGAAGGTCATCAACACGAGTTACAGCGGAGTCGACGGCGCGACCATCGAGACGACCGGTGCCTACTGCCGTGGCCTCGGCGCGGTCTACCTGTACGCGGCCGGCAACGACAACCGCAACCTCAGCGGATTCGATCACCCGAACGTAACCGTCGTCGGCGCGAGCACCTCCACAGATGGGAAGGCGAGCTTCTCCGCGTACGGACTTGGTATCGACGTCTTCGCCCCCGGCACCGGGATCTTGAGCACGACCCCCGGCAACAGCTATGCCGCCTGGGACGGTACGAGTATGGCGACACCGGTCGCAGCCGGCGTTTGCGCGATGATGTTAGCGGCCAAGCCCGGCCTGACCCCCGGTACGGTCGAGGACTTGCTCGAATCCGGCTGCGACGATCTCGGCACCCCCGGGAACGACTCCTTCTACGGTTGGGGCCGCGTGAACGTGTATCGATCCGTCGCTCAAGCGGTTTCGACGATCAAGCAAGCGCCTGCCAACGGCTTCTTCTATGAGCGGGTCACGCGGAAGGGCACGTGGCCCGAAGCCCAAACCGGCGCGGCTGCGCGGTCCGTGTACGGCGTCGCCGGGCGCCTCGCATGTCTCACCTCGGCGACCCTGAACTCTTGGGTCGTCGCCAACTTCGAGAGTGAATTCGTCCGGGGCCACTGGCTCGGCGGGACCCAGCCGGCTGGCTCGGGCGAGCCTGCCGCCGGCTGGAGCTGGGTCTCGGGAGCCCCGTGGTCCTACAACAACTGGAGCCCCGGCCAGCCCGACAATGCCGCCGGCGTCGAGAACTCGCTCGAGTTCTTTATCGGCGGGGTCCTCGGGAGCTGGAACGATGTCAACGGCGCGACCGCGTCCACGAGCTCGGGCGCAGGATACTTCGTCGAGTACCCGGTGCCACCGCCTTCGACGGTGAGCGGCACGGTGCTCCTGCAGCGCTACCTTCCCGCTCCCGCCGGACAGCAGATCACGATTACGGTCCGACCGAATGGCGGCGCGATCGTCGAAACCCAAACCGTGACCCTCGGCTCAGGTGGGACGTTCGCCTTCGTCACCCCCTGGAAGGGCAACTTGACCCTCGGTTTCAAGGGGGTCCGCTGGCTCCGCAAGGCGTATGTCGCGACCCTCGGAGCAGGCAACCTGTCAGGAATCGCCGTCAGCCTCGTCAACGGTGACGTCAACAGCGACAACCGGGTCGACTCCGACGACTTCGACGAGATCGTCTCGAACTTCGGCGCCAGCGGCACGTGGGCCGACCTCGATGGAAGCGGGACCGTCGATTCGGACGACTTCGACATCGTCGTGGCCGTCTTCGGCACGCAGGGCGATCCGTAGAGCGGATTGCTCCCGCACGAGGCAAGGGCCCCCACGCCGACCGGTGTGGGGGACTTGTGTTTTTGCGTGTCATTGTTTCTGATGACAAGGGCTTTCTAGGGATCTAAACGATTGTCTATTTGCAGTAAGATCTGAACAAGACGCTCTAGCGTCGAGAAGGCTCTTAAGAGTCTAGTGGAGGCTACAATGCTCACTCGTCGAGACTTACTGAAGGCGGGGACCCTGTCCCTCCTTACGGTTCCGATGGCTGGTTGGGCCCAGCTTCATCCCGGACCGAACGCGGGTGTTATGCGTCCGCGGCGTTTCGCGAACCCCTTGCCGATTCCCAGCGTAATCGATGCTCGAGCCGGGGGTCATTTTGCGTTCCGGGTGACGCATCAGATGCAATGGCTTGGCCTGCGTGATGCCCTCGGCAATCCCGTTTTGACGCCAACCTTCGGATATGAGGGGTCCTACCCGGGACCGACGATTCTTTGCAGGAAGGGTTCGCCGATCACGGTCGAGTGGATCAACGATCTTGTCGACGGCAACGGGGATCCGATTCCCCATCTCTTGCCGATCGATACGTCGGTGCACTGGGCGGATCCGTTCGGAAACGACAGTGTCGCCGCCGTGCCGGTCGTCACGCACGTGCACGGCGCGAATTCGGCCGCATCCAGCGACGGATTGCCGGATGCCTGGTTCACTCCGGGGTACGCCCAAACTGGGCCGATCTTCAACCCGGTTTACACCTACGACAACAACCAGGACGGTGCGACGACCTGGTACCACGACCACGCGCTCGGCATCACCCGGCTCAATGTGTACGCCGGCATGGCCGGGTTCTTCCCGATCATCGATGAAAACGAGGAGTACCTCGTTGCCAACAACCTCATTCCCGGGGGCGACTACGACATCGGTCTTGCGATCCAGGACCGAATGTTCGACGCCCAGGGTCGGCTGTTCTACCCGTCCGAGCCCGAAGTCGCGGATGCGCCGGAGCCGAGCGTGCTCCCCGAGTTCTTCGGCGACACCATGCTCGTCAACGGGATGATCTGGCCCTACCTCGAGGTCGAACCGCGACTCTACCGATTCCGCATGCTCAACGGTTGCGACTCTCGGTTCCTCGATCTGTTCCTTTCCAGCGGACAGATGATGACCCAGATCGCCACCGACCTGGGGATGCTGAACTCACCGGTTCCGATGACCCGCCTCGTCATCGCCCCGGGAGAGCGGTGCGAAATGGTGCTCGACTTCCGCGGCTTGGAGGGGAAGACCATCGTCCTGCGCAACAACGCGCGCTCGCCCTACCCGATGGGGACGCCGGTCGATCCCAACACTACCGGGCAGGTCATGGCCTTCCGTGTCACCAAGCCGCTCAACCCCATGGTGCCGATCGCGACCTTGCCGTCCAACCTGCGGCCGATCTCCGGTCCGGTGCCGACGTTCGGACCCGCCGTCCGCACGCGCAAGTTGCTCCTCTTCGAGGGGATCGACGAGTACGGACGACTGCAGCCGCTGCTTGGAACCACCGATGACGGCGCGCTCATGTGGCACGATCCGATCACGGAGAACCCCGGATTGGGCGACACCGAGATCTGGGAGGTCTACAACTCCACGATGGATGCCCACCCCATCCATCTCCACCTCGTCGGCTTCCGAATCCTCAATCGCCAGCGGTTCAAAGCCGACCAGGATATGGCGACCGGTCAGCTCTCCAACATCCGTCTGATCGGGCAGCCGCGTCCCGCGGCCGCGAACGAGCTAGGCCTCAAGGACACCGCCCAGATGCTCCCGGGCGAGGTCACCCGGATCATCACAAGGTTCGATCGACCGGGTGAATATGTGTGGCACTGCCATATCCTCTCCCACGAGGATCACGAGATGATGCGACCGTATCGCGTCGGCCCGTGAAGGGAAGGACTATGGGGCGTCGACTTCGTCGGCGCCCCATGGCTCATCGTTCGACGCGGAGGGTGATGTCGAGGACCTCTTCCCCGGGCGTCCACAAGTACTGGGGGAGCGGTCTTGGCCCGCACGACGCTCCACCCAGTCCGATCTGAAAGCGGTCGAGCGACACGATCACCTCTGGCCTCGGACGCAGAGGCGTGAAACGCCGCGGCTCACCGTTCTTGTGGCGGGCCTGGTCCAGATCTTCGGCCGTGAAGTGCGACGCACTCACCGAAAGATGGGGCTGTCCCTCGATCCGGATGCCCCAACCGTCGCGGTCCGTGAACGTGACCCACCGAACCTCTTCCTTGTTGCCGTGCTCCTGGGGCCGCAGCGTCTCTTCGAACTGATCCGCCACCGAACCCTTGTAGCGTCCGACAAGTGCCGCGGCTTTGCGATCGGGGTAGCTCTCGAAGGGTCCTCGCCCGAACCACGTCATCGTGTTCAGCTCGGGAGCGAGCGCGAAGACCAACCCGAGCCGCGGGATCGGAGGCAAAGCCCCGATCGGTTCGAAGACGCTAGCGATTCGGAGCGCACCGGAACCCACGGAGTAGGTCTGCCGATGAAGAGAGCCGGTCCCCCGAAAACCGACGACCTCGTGCACGACTTCGATTGAATCCGTGCTCGTTTCGAACCGGCAGACGTGGTAGGCAAGCTGAGTTAGGCCAGAGTCGAGGAAGGCCTGTTGCAGCCAAACGTCGTTGTCCACGAACGCGCGAAAACAGTTCAATCGTGGTCCACGGACGAGGACCTCCCGACCGTCGAAGGCGAGTGAGGAAAGGACACCATCCGGTGAGAAAGCGAACTCGACTCCGTCCCCGACAAAGGCCCCCGCCGGCGTGGTCCGAAGAGCCCCGCATACGAATCGAGCCCCTTGCCGACTCGTGATTGGAAACTGGTCCCAAGCGATCTCATGGCCAGATTCGCCCCAGGGCGTGGCTTGCTTAAGGTGTGCGCTGACGCGGAGGAATCGCTCCCGGTCAGGCGGAACATCGGGCAGTGCGGCGAGGTCGAGATCGATCGAAGCGTCCTGCGAAGGGCCGACGCCGGGGACGTCCAAGCACCCTTGGCGGACGACGAGGCCTTCTTCCTCGACGCGCCAACGGATCTCGATTCCGTCGAGGTCTCGAAACGTGAATCGATTCTGGACCGTCAGCTCGTTCTTCGCCCACAAGAATCGGATCGGCTGGTAGACATGCTTGACTTCCCATGCCTTCGCCGGAATCTGCCGATCGGGCAGCACGACGCCGTTGCCACAAAAGGGACCGTCGTTTGGTTGGTCGTCGTAGTCGCCACCATACGCGTAGAACCACTTGCGATCCCAAGGCTTGCCGCTCAGGTCAGGCTCCGCCGGGTTGGGATGAGGCGCGTCGAAGTAGCGCCGCAGTCCCTGATCCACGAAGTCCCAGATGCAGCCCCCCATCAGGCGTGGATACCTGTCGAACACCTCCCAATACTCGACGAGATTGCCGATCGCGTTGCCCATGGCATGGGCGTACTCACAGACGAAAAACGGCTTCTCGGAGCGCGCTTCGCCGGCTTCGGCCAGGCTCTCCACGGACGGGTACATCACGCTGTCGACATCGGCGACGGGGTTGTCGCGCTCGTAGTGGACGGGCCGCGTCCTGTCCAGGTGGTGAACGAAAGCGGCCGTGGCCGCGAAATTCGAGCCGGGTCCCGCCTCGTTCCCAAGGGACCACATGACGATCGAGGGGTGGTTGCGATGGCAACGGACCAGTCGCTCGGTCCGGTCGAGGTGGGCGGCGAGCCACTCCGGGTTGTTGCCGAGTGTCTTGTCGAGGTCGTATCCCATCCCGTGCGACTCGATGTTCGCCTCGTCCACGACGTAGAGTCCGAATTCGTCGCAGAGTCCGTACCACTCGCTGTGGTTCATGTAGTGGGAGCAGCGAACGGTGTCGATGTTCAGCTGCTTCATGAGCCGGATGTCGGCGATCATCTGATCCCGGGTGATCGTACGTCCGGTGTCAGGATGGTGCTCGTGCCGGTTCACACCGTGGAGCTTCACCGGCCGCCCGTTCATGCGAAACACGCCCCCATCCCAAGCGATTCTCCGAAAGCCGACCCGGAAGCTCCGAACGTCCGATCCCGCGGTGAGGAACAGGGTGTATAGTCGCGGGCTCTCAGCCGACCACGGTTCGACCGCGAGTCCGTCCAAAGTGATCGCTTCCTCAAGCGGCACGTCCAACCCCAGTTCAGGAATCTCGAGTTGGACCGGACCGGATGCCCGCACCCGCACCGACAGCGCGCCCGAACTTCGATCCGGGTCGTAGTCCGCGTCGAGCTCGACGTCCTCGATACCGTCGGCGGGCATGGAAACGAGCATGACGTCGCGGAAAATCCCTCCAAAGCGCCACATATCCTGATCCTCGAGGTAGCTCCCGTCGCACCAACGGTACACCTCGACGGCGAGGAGGTTTGTCCCCGGGACAGTCGACTTCGTGATATCGAATTCAGCCGGGCCCTTGCTGTCTTGGCTGTAGCCGATCCGTTGGCCGTTGATCCAGACATAGAACGCCGAATACACCCCCTCGAATCGAAGCACCAGCTTCCGCCCAAAAAGAAGCCGCTCCGGCACCTCGAATCGTTGCCGATAGCTCCCGACGGGGTTGTCGTCATGAGGAATCCGGGGCGGGTCGGCCGGAAACGGGTAGCGAACGTTGCTGTAGATCGGCACCCCGTAGCCCTGCATCTCCCAGCATGAAGGCACCGCGATCGTGCCCCAATCGGAGTCGTCGAAGGCTGGATCCTCGAAGCCCACGGGGCGGTCGGACGGCCGTCCCACCCATCGGAAACGCCAGAGACCATTGAGGAGCTGCACGAACGAACTCGCGTCGCGACGGCACTCGGCCGCCTCCGCGATGCTCGCGCACGGCCAGGAGGTTGCCCTCGGGGGCAACTTGCCGATGCCGAAAACCTTGGGGTTCTCCCAATCGGGAACAGGGGTGCTCATGGTCGACGCGAGCATACCGAGGTAGAACGAGCCGTGACGCTGATCGACACCCACTGCCATCTCAACGACACGGAGGCGTTCCCGGACCCGGATTTGGCCGCCTCCGAAGCGCGCGTTGCCGGCGTCGAGCAGATCATCGTGATCGGAGTCGATCTGGCGTCGAGTCGCCTGGCCCGAGACCTCGCGGACCGGCTCGAAGGCGTCTACTTCACCGCCGGCCATCACCCGAACTATGCCCACGAGTTTCAGGAGGCGGATCTCGAGATCTACCGTGAGCTCCTCGCCCACCCCAAGGCGGTCGGCCTCGGTGAAATCGGGCTCGACACCCACTGGGACTTTGCCACGAAGGACGAGCAGTGGCGCTGTCTGAGGGCGCAACTGGATCTCGCCGCCGAAGTCGGCAAGCCGATCGTGCTCCATTGCCGCGAGGCGTACCCAGCGCTACTCGACATCCTCGAACGTGAGCCGGCCCGAGACTGGGTCTTCCACTGCTTCGGCGGCGACCGCGACGATGCGGCCCGCGCGATCGCCTTGGGAGGTTGGTTCGGGATCGACGGACCGGTGACCTACAAGAAGGCGGACGCGCTCCGAGCGCAGATTCCCGACTTGCCCCGCGATCGGCTCATCCTCGAGACGGACAGCCCCTGGATGACGCCCCACCCGCACCGATCCGAGCGCAATAGGCCCGCGCTCTTGCCGTTGATCAACGCGGCCGTCGCCGGAGTCCTGGATCTAACCCCGGAGGCGTGCGCCGAACTCACGACGGCCAATGCGCGCCGCCTCTTTTCGGGCCTCGGCTATTCGAAGTAGCTGCTCGGCTTCGCCAGCTTCCAGCGTGCGCAGTCGCGGTCATACGTCTCCTGAACCGAGAGCCAGTCGGCGTGCCCGTCGGCATACACCCAGAGGCCGCCCTTCTGGCGGTCGAACCGAACGACACCGGGACCGTTGACCCGAACCGCGCCCGGGCAAAAGCCGACTGCCGGTGCGACCGACCAGCGCCCGTCCGTGTTGCGTCCGAGCAGGAAGGTCGCCGAGGGGATCTGGAAGCGATGCAGCTCGACGAGCGCCGTCGGCGTCCGGTCTGCCCAATACACGTTTGCTCCGAACCGGCCCAGACGGCGCAGCGGCGCGTCCGCCGGGCAGTCGATCGCCGACGGGTCGGTCGCCTCGAGCAGGGACGCCTTCGAGACGAGATAGGGGAGCACCTTCTGCTTCCAAGTCGCCCCGGTCGAACACGCATCGTTTGGAGACGTGCGGCTCGAAGGGTAAGGGAGCCGGTCGTCGTAATCGATGGTGTAGACCAGGCAAGCGGCCCCGGTTTGCCTGAGGGAACTCATGCGGGCCCGCACCGCACCGTCACCGAAGAAAGCGAGTCCCAGAGCCGGCACCAGGAGAGCCGGCACGGCGACGGCAATGACGGCTACCGCCAAGAGATGACCCAGAGTCCAACCTGAACGGCGTTCGTCTTCCACCGAGAGGAGATACCGAAGAAAGCGCCCCCGCGAGCACGCCGCTGGGACCCTTTTCGGGCGGCGCAGGACCAAAGACCTAGGGGACGCGGAACGCGTCGATCTCATGATGGAGCGCCTGCCCATCGATCAGGATCACATCGAAGCGAGCCGCGTGACGTCGATCCCGGACACGATCGAGGTACTCCTCGGCCGCATGAGCCAGTCGCTCGCGCTTCTTCGCGTCGACTGCTTCGTGGGCCGCGGCGAAGCCCTGGCGACGCGTCTTGACTTCGACGAAGACCAACGTCTCGCCGTCGAGCGCGATCAGGTCGATCTCACCACGCGACGCCTTGAACCGCCGAGTCACCAGCGTGTAGCCGAGCTGAAGCAGGTACGCGGCGGCTGCGTCCTCGGACTCCGCGCCTAGACGTCGAACGCCAGACATGGCTGAAGCACCATCTCCCGGATCGGCGAAAACGTGCGACGATGGAGCGGGCAAGGCCCGTGGCGGCGGATCGCGGCGAGATGCTCCGGCGTCGCGTAGCCGAAGTGCCGCTCGAACCCGTACTCGGGGTACTCGCTTCCGTACTCGACCATCAGTGCATCCCGGGTTGTCTTCGCGAGGATCGAGGCCGCCGCGATGCTGGCCATGGTCCCGTCGCCTCGGATGACGGCGCATTGGGGACCCTCGACTCCGGGCGGAACGCGATTCCCATCGACGTATGCAACCGTGCCCGTCGGCACCTGGGGCCAAACGCGGCTCCACGCGCGCCGCATCCCCTCCATCGAGGCCCAGAGGATGTTGAGCCGATCGACTTCGTCGACCGCGACGATCTCGATCGCGTAGACTGCCTCGCCCCGAATCCGTTCGGCAGCCTCCTCGCGGCGGGCCGGGGTCAGCTTCTTCGAATCGTCGAGTCCGAGAACGTCGAACGTCTCCGGGAGCCAGACGGCGGCGACGACGACCGGGCCGGCGAGCGGCCCACGGCCCGCCTCATCGAGCCCGATGCCGCCCGTTTCAAGCCGGATGGCCGGCTTCGGCTTCATCGAAGAACCCCTCCCGTCGCGGAATGCGCTCCATCAAACGACTGACGGCGTCCATCGGTCGCAAGTGTCCGCGAATCACGCCATGGGTCGCCTCGAAGATCGGCGCCTCGACGCCATGCTTGCGAGCCAGCATCACGGCCGACTCACTGGTCGTGACGCCTTCGGCGACTTGCCCGATCTCGGCGAGAATGTCCCGAAGGAGACGGCCCTTGCCGAGCGCCTCTCCGACCCGGTAGTTGCGGCTCAGGCGGCTGTTGGCCGTCGCGATGAGGTCGCCGACTCCGGCGATCCCAAAAAACGTATGGGCATCGGCCCCCATCGCCATGCCCAGAAGGGTCATTTCGTGGAGGCCTCGGGCCAGAAGCGCGCCCTTTGTGTTATCCCCGTATCCCAGGCCGTCGCTGAGCCCGGCGGCGATCGCCAGGACATTCTTGAGTGCGCCCGCCAACTCCACCCCTGTGACATCGTCCCCGACGTAAACGCGGTAGTTCGGGGACAGGAAGACACTGCGGATCTGCTCGGCGACGTCGGGATCGGCGCACGCGGCCACCGCGAGCGTCGGCACGCCGCGAACGAGCTCCATCGCGAGGTTCGGGCCGCTCAGCGCCGCGACGGTTGCCGAGGGACGTACTTCAGTTGCGACCACACTCGGAATCAACCCGGAGACGGGTTCCAGACCTTTGCTGCACAGGACGAGGCTGGGCTGAGCATCCTCGATGAGATGCACGACCTCCCGGATGGCCCCGGAGGGCACCGCCACGACCCAGAGATCCGCCGATCCCAGACCCGCACCGAGGGTGGTGACCGAGATGTCGTTCGGAAGCGCGAATCCGGGAAGGTAGCGCAGATTCTCGCGGCGCAGCTGCATCGCCTCCATTTCGTCCGCGTCGCGGCCCGCAAGAGTCACCGTGTGACCGTTTCGCGCAAGCAAGAGGGTAAGCGCCGTCCCCCAGCTTCCAGCACCAAGCACCGTGATCGTCATCGTCGCCTCGTCGAGCCCTGGCGAGCTCTCGGATACAATAGCATGACCCTATGGAGAATGCTTGGGCCGCAGTTGCGGTGAGTGGCGCACTCCTACTCGGCAACGCGTTCTTCGTGGCGGCAGAGTATGGTCTCGTCGGCGCCCGACGGTCTCGCATCGACGCGCTCGCGAAGCGCGGCAACCGCAACGCGAAGCTGTTGCAGACGATTTACGCGAACTTCACCGCCTACGTCGCGGGTATCCAAGTGGCGATCACGATGTTCGGGATTGGCATCGGCGCGATCACCGAGGAGCAGCTCCGCAAGGCGATCACCCGTACGGTCCCCAACCTGCCGCCGTTTGCGAGCAGCATCGTCTCGATCCTCATCGTCACTTACATCGTGGTCGTGCTCGGCGAAATCTTGCCGAAGTACCTCGCCCTCGCTCACCCCGATAAGGTCGCGCTCTCGATCGCACGTCCGACCCATTTTCTGGTCCTGGCCTTCAAGCCCTTGGTCTGGGTGGTCCAATCGACGGGGAACCTCGCCCTGAGGCTGATCGGCCTGAACATGGACAGCCTCCGCACCGAGTCCGTCTCGAAGGAGGAGCTGGGCCTCCTCGTCAAGGCCGGGGGCGGTGACGTGCTGGAGGAAGATCACGCTCACATGGTCGCCAAGGCGCTCCGACTCGATGTTCTCGACGTCGCCGACGTGATGGTGCACCGGTTGGATATCCAGTGGATCGATGCGTCGATTCCAACGGGTGAGCTTCTGGACAGGCTTTCGACGCTGAGACACAGTCGCTTCCCGGTTTGCAGGGACGACATCGACGACGTGATCGGCATCGGCTACCTCCAGGACGTCCTGAGCCACCGGAACGAGGACGGTTTCGAACTCGCGAAGATCCTCCGGCCCGTCGAGGCCGTGCCCGAGAATCTCAGTCTCGCCCGCGCAATCAACCGGATGCGCGATGCCAAGACCCAGATTCTGATCGTGATGGACGAGTACGGCGGAACCAGTGGCCTGATCACGCTCGAAGACATCATCGAGGAGGTGTTCGGCGAACTCGAAGACCAACCCGAGAGCGGTCGTCCGCCGATCGAGCGCTTGGGAACACACCGAATCTCGGCCCGCGCCGATGTGCGCTACGACGAACTCCTCGAGTTTCTCGGGCTCGAGACGGACGAGCAAACCTCGACCGAGACCCTGGCCACGCTCGTCATCGAGCACGTGGAGCGGGTGCCGCGCGTCGGGGACATCGTCGATCTGCCGATCGGTCGACTGAGGGTCGAGAACATGGCCCGTCGACGCATCACGCGGGTCTGGATTCAGCTCTCGCGAGAGGCGTCCCCGGCCGATTCGTAATGGACCTGCATCCGTTTCGCGATCGCGACCGCCCGATCCGCGATGTGTTCCAGGGCGTGGAACGAGTCGATCGTTCGGACGAGGATCTCGGTGCTCCCCGGGCTCGTTTTCATCAGTTCGATCGCGCGCTGCCGCGCGGCCGAATACGACTTGTCGACCCGTTCGTCGGACGCGATGATCTCTTGAGCCAACTCCGGGTCGTAGGCCGTGTAGAGCCGAAGCGCCGAAGCAAAGGCTTGACGAGCGTCGCGACCCATTTCGTGGAGTGGTGCCCGGAACTCCCCGGGAAACTGGCCCTGAAAACGGCTTGCACGCCGCGCGAGCTTGACCGCGTCGTCGGCCACCTTCTCGATCTCGCCGATGATCCCCAGCGTCGCGGTCAGAAACCGAAGGTCGCCCGCGACCGGCGATTCCTGCATGACGAGCTGCACACAGGATCGGATCGTATCCTCCTCGATCCGATCGACCTCGTCGTCCTGCGCCGCGACGGCGGCGGCAAGGGTCGTGTCGCTAGTTTGGACCGCCTCGATCGCCCGACTCGCCATGTCGCTCGCCAGATTGCCCATCCGCACGATTTCCGATCGGATCTGGTTCAGCTTCTCGTCGAATCTCTGTCTTGGCGTCATCGCGGGTGGAATGTGACAGCGAAGGAGTCGATTGTTAAAGACGCATCGAGAGGCCCCAACGGTTCCGAGTTGCCCGATCAAGACACGATCGGGTATCCTCGTGCGCCGAGGTCCGGCTCTGGCCGGCTCGTCGTTGGAGGCCAGAAGAACACGCTATGCCGCTGGATAAGCAAATCAAGACCCAACAGATCGAAGGCAACGCTCGCGTCGCCGGTGACACCGGATCGCCTGAAGTGCAGATCGCGATCATGCACGCGCGAATCCTCCAGATCACCGACCACCTGAAGACCCACAAGAAAGATTTCCACTCCCGACGCGGCCTCATGGTCCTGGTTGGCAAGCGCCGTCGCCTCGAGGCGTACTTGCGACGAGTCGACATCGCTCGGTACCGCGCGCTGATCCAGAAACTCGGAATCCGCGAAGTCCGCCCGCGCTGACGACCATCCGCGGCTCCAACAAAGAAGACCGGTGGCCCATGGCCACCGGTCTTCTTTGTCAGACCCCGTCCGCTATGGGACGTCGACGGACAACGAGCCTTGAACGCCGTAGAGTTGGGCTCGAATCTCACCGGTGCCGCTTGCGGTGAAGGTCAACCGATCGTTGGAACCAAGGGCACCCACGCCGCCATCGACCCAAAGGGTCGGCTTGGCCCCGTTCAAGTTGTCGCCCTCGACCCGAACCCGAATCGTGTAGGACTGGCCGACGGCGATCGGCATGGGCCCGATCAGGTCGATCGCGATCGTGCGCACGACGGCACCGACGCCGCGGGTCACCAGTTGTGCGTCGAACACGTTTCGTTGCTGCGCGCCGAACGTGATCGGGATCGAGACCGCTTCCACGGTCGGATCTTCCGAAGTGAGCGTGATGATCGCGTCGCCGGCCTCAAGGGGAGCGGCCCAAACGGTGCCGTTGGCATCGATCGACCCGGAACTGGTTCCACCGGTCCGTTCGATGCGGACCGCCGGGGTCCCACCGCGGCTCACACGTGCCCGTCCGATCGGGATGTCACCTTCTCCGCGAGTCGGTCCGCCCGATAGGCCCTGACCTCCACAGCCGGACAGCGCGATGATCAGCGCGGCCACCGTTCCCATTATCAGCACGTTCTGCCACTTCATAGTCGTTCTTACTCTCAATATCAAGGATGTGCGATGCCCCCGCCGTTGATCTTGGGGGTTATGGCTCGAGTCTCCAGCCCATCTTCTTGCGGAATGTGGGGTCGTTGTGACTCGATGGTCTGTCTGCAGGTTCCGCAAGTCTGTTCCATCGTCCGATCCGGCGCGAGTCCGGCTTGTTTCCGGTACTCCTGCCATCGGATCGCCTCGGCCATCGCCAATAGCTTTGCGCCCGTCACTTCGGCCAATCGGATCGCTTCGTCGGACGCCTCGACGGCCAGGAGCGGCTCGTTCGCCATCGACTTCTCGAGCGCGCGCAGGCTCATCGCGAGGGCTCGGGGGAAGCCGAGCGTTGCGACGTCCATCGTGGTCTCGATCGGCGCGGACCTTTCGCCGGCCTTGATCGCCGCGAACGCACCGATGATCCGGCTCGTGAAAGCGGTGACCGGGTAGGTGTTCTTGTCGCCGAACGTGGCCGCTTGAATCGCGTAGTCCTGAGCCTGGTCGAGGTCGTGACGCGCGAACGCGATCTCGGCGAGCAATTCGAGCGTCATCGCCTGGCTCCGCCGATACTCATGTTGGGTCGCGTCACCCAACGCGCGGACCGCAGTCTTCCGTGCGGCGGGGAGATCGCCGCAGACCATCAGGAGCCGGCTCAGCACGATCTGCGCGAGGACACGCCGGGCGTTGTCGCCGCTGATGTCGATCGCTTCGAAGCCACGCACGAGCCACAGCGACGCTTCTTCCAAGCGGCCCATTTTGAGGGTCGCCCGGGCCAACTGGATGTGGCGCTCGGCGATCTGGTCGTACGCCCTCAGCGCCCTCGCCTGCGGGAGCGCGCGCAGATTGCGCTCGTAGCAGAGTTCGAAGAAGCCACGAGTTCCGCTGAGACTCGCTTGGTTGAAGAGCACGAACGCGCGACCAGCGTCGGACAAGCCGTTGCGTTTGAGCAGGGCATCCAAGCGGGCCTCGGCTCCGTCGAAGTTGCCGACCCGCTCATCCAGGGCCGCCATCGAAACCTCACCGATCCAGCGACGCTCCGGGGGCAGGTCACGGAGTGCCTCATCGAAGCACGCTTCCGCGCGTTCGATCTTGCCGACGTTGATGTAGGCGTAACCGAGCGACTGGCTGCAAGACGCCGCCTCTTCGCGCATCCCGACCCGCAGGTAAGAGCTCCGCGCGGACGTCAGATGGGTGATCGCCTCCAAGTAGTCGCCCTCGAGAACGAGGACGTTGCCGGCCTGGTGCTCGAGGGCGGCTGCCGACGCATGGGCACCCTCGGCATCGAATGCGGCCGCTCCCTCGAGGGCCAGCATGCATGCTCGCGTACGGTCGGGTTGGGAGAGGAGCGCGTCAACCATCGCCGTAATCGGCTGGGCCAAGATCCGGGTGTCGCGAACTGCGCCGACGAAGAACTCGAGGGGACGGCCGGTCACCTCGGCGATCTTCTGGAGACGCTGAGGCGACGCGGCAAGACGACCCGCAATGTACGCATAGATCGTGGGGCGGGAAACACCGATTCGCTGACCCAACTCGCGCACCGACATGCCGACCTGCTCGGCCGCCTGCCGGATCCTCTCGCCGACCTCTCGATCGCGTTGCGCAAATGCTGTCGTCATATCGCTCGGGTGTTACTCATTGTAGACGCTATGAGCGCCCATCAAGACCCGTGCCGTTGAGTCTCGCAAACACACCGGTTTCCTCTCTAGGGCGCGATCGCCTCGATCCCTCGTCCCTTGAGGAGCGTGTTGAGGCTTCCGAGATCTTCTTTCAGCACCTTCGAAAGCGCATCGAGTTGGACCTGGAGCAGATCGGAGAGCTTTGCGAAGACCACATAGGATTGGTCATTCGGTCGAAAGTCACCGGACAGGATCTCGCCGAGAAGAGCTCCGAGGCGGTTGTTCAGCTTGACCGGGTAGTTCAGCGGGTCCTGGCCACTCTGATTTCGAACTTGGTAGATTTCGCCTTCGATCCCCGAGAGACGGTCGACCAGCGTTTGAGCCGCGACATCGATCTTGGCGTCACCCTTCTTGAGTTCGGCAACCTTCTTCTTGATCGACCGGATCGCCACGACGGCGTCGTTGGCCTCCTGGGTCCGCGCTGCGACGCGGCGCGCAAACGTTGCTTGGGCTTTCGCATCCGCTTCAGAGGACGTCGAGTTCGGATTGACGCGGTAGCGGATCGTCTCGGTGAGCGTCTTGCCGTCGACGGTCAGGCGGATCGTGTAGCGGCCGGGAGGCGCTGGGATCGAACGGCCCCCCGCACCCCAAAGCACCATGCCGGGGAAGCCCCGGAACCCCGGGTAGCTGAGGGACGCGCTCTGCCGCTGGAGACCAGCCCCGGTTTCGAGGACACCCGATCCGCGCGAGACGACGACGCCCTCTTCATCGAAGACCTCAAGCGCCACCTTGTCCGCATCCTTCGGGAGGTAATAGCTGAACGCAATGCCACCCGGCCGGAACGACTCTCGTGGTCTGAAAAGGAATGGTGCCTCCGCTTTGAGGGAGGTGGCCTGACGGAGGGGCGTCATGTCGTCCAAGACCCAGAACGAGCGCCCATGGGTCGCCACGACCACATCCCCGTTCTTGAACACGAGATCATGAACGGGGGTGAGGGGGAGATTGTTCTGCACGCTGAACCAGTGCTCACCCGCGTCGAGCGAAACGTAAACCCGCCTCTCGGAACCCGCAAACAGGAGGCCAGGGCGGGATGGGTCTTCGCGTACGACCCGAATGAAGTCGTCTTCCGGTATGCCGTCGACGATCTTCTTCCAGGTCTTTCCGTGGTCGTAGGTTCGGAAGATGTAGGGTCGATGATCGTCGTTTTCGTGATTGTCGACCGCGAGGTAGGCGGTCCCCGCGTCGTGCGCCGAGGCGTCGACCATGCTGCAGAGCCCCCATTCCGGCATCTCCTTTGGGGTCACTCGCTGCCAGCTTCCGCCGGCATCGGTGCTGACATGGACGAGACCGTCGTCGGACCCCGCCCAAATCGTCCCCGGCCGAACCGGAGATTCCGCGAGGGTGAACACGGTGCCGTAGTACTCGACACTGGTGTTGTCCTTCGTGATCGGACCGCCGCTCGACTGGAGTGTTCGGGGGTCGTTCCGGGTGAGATCGGGACTGATCTTCGTCCAAGTCTCTCCGCCGTTGAGGGACTTGAAGATGTGCTGCGACGAGCAGTACAGCATGTTCGGATCGTGGGGAGAGAACACGATCGGGAACGTCCACTGGAACCGCTCGTCGAGATCGATCGCCGCGCGTCCCATCGCGAGATCGGGCCATGCGTTGACGCTTCGACGCTGATTGGTCCGATGGTCGAGCATCTCGAGTTCGCCACCGTAACTCCCGCCGTAGACGATGTCCGGATTGTCCGGCTTTGCCACGACGTAACCCGACTCACCGCCGGCCGTCGCCGTCCAGTCACTCGGCCCGACGGTTCGCCCTCGGGGGCGGGCGGTGCTCACGATCCGAACCGTGCTGTTATCCTGCTGAGCCCCAAGGATCCGATAGGGCCAGGCGTTGTCGGTGCTGACGTGATAGAACTGGGCCGTCGGATAGTCCTGCTCGGTCCAGGAGCTTCCACCGTCGGTCGAGACGGCTCCACCTCCGTCGTTGGAGCTGATCATCCGCTTCGGATTGTCCGGAGCGATCCACAGGTCGTGGTGATCGGAATGCCCCGCGATCATGCCCCGAAAGGTCTTGCCTCCGTCGGTGGACTTGCCCATCGAGACATTGAGCACATAGACCGTGTCCGCGTCGGCCGGGTCGGCGATCACGTGGGTGTAGTACCACGCGCGCTGGCGATAGTTGCGGTCGGCGCTGGTGCGTCGCCACGTGCCGCCCCCGTCATCGCTGACGAACAGCCCGCCTTCATGAGCCTCGACGATCGCCCAAACCCGTCCTGGCTTGACCGGCGACGGCGAGACCCCGATCTTGCCGAGAATGCCGTCCGGCATTCCCGGAGTGCGGCTCAGGTCCTTCCAGGTCTTGCCGCCATCCGTGCTCTTCCAGAGCTTCGAGCCGGGACCGCCGCTGTTCATCGTGTACGGAGTGCGCCAAGCCTCCCACGTCGCGCAGTAAACCGTGTCGGGGCGAAACGGATCGATCTCGACGTCGATCGCACCGGCCCGCTCGCTCTCGAAGAGTATCTGACTCCACGTCGAGCCCCCGTCCGTCGACTTGTACAGACCGCGCTCACGGTTCGGACCGTAGACATGCCCGAGCGCCGCCACATAGAGCGTGTTCGAGTCGCGAGGATCGAGGACGATCCGGCTGATGGTCTGGGTCTCCTTCAATCCGATCGACGTCCAGGTCTTGCCCCCGTCGGTCGTTTTATAGAGACCGTCGCCGTGCGAGATGTTGCCGCGGATGTCCTTCTCGCCCATTCCCGCATACACGACATCGGGATTGTCGGCGGCCACCGCGAGAGCACCGACCGATGCGGTTCCGAGAAAGCCATCCGAGACACAGCGCCACTCGATTCCGCCATCTTCGGTCTTCCAGATGCCGCCTCCGGTCGCACCGAAGTAGTATTCGTTCGGGCGCGCCTTCGACCCGGCGCACGCGACGGAGCGGCCCCCTCGCGCGGGACCGACCGATCGCCAGCGCAGTTGCGAGGCGACCTGCTCGGCCGGTGTCTTTTGGGCGAGCACCGGCGGGAGCGTGGCCAGGGTCACGCTCAGCACGACGAGGGAAAAGACGAGTCTGCGCATTGCCCTTCAGTTCGCCGTGCCTCTGCCCAAGACCTCCCGAGAACCGGTTTCCACCGTTCGTGTGCATAACTGGTGGGAAAGACCTCGCAAAACTTCTTGGCGCTGTACCGGAATCGTCCTATCATGAAATCAACCCAAGCGGCGATGGAGGATCGCCGGACCGACGCAAGAAGGTCGCCCGAGACGTCAATCCCAGAGGCACAAGGGTTGCCGCGAAAGCGGGGAATCCGTCCCGCACCGTTCCACAGGAGCGGATCGAGCGCGTTCAAGATTGCTCGGATCGCAAAAACTGAACATTCGCCACCTGACGAGGTCCCTTGGACCTAAGCCTCGCCAGCGTAGCGCCGTAGAGCCAAGCCTGTCTCCGGTGCACCGAGTGTTCGAGGATCGCGCAAGTCCCGGCGCGCGGCTTCGGCCAGACGGCGGGCGGAGTCGGAGGCTTCGGCTTTCGGCTCCTGGTGCGATCCATGCGATGAGTTGGACCGACTTGCCTCGGCAAGAAAGACACGAAATCGCGAGTCTGCGATGTGCAGGATGCTTCGGCGACCGGCACACAAAGTCGCAGCAACGGCGCGCCGTCGCGTGGACTCCTTCGGGAGGACCGAGCGGCGCGCCTTACTTTTGCAGCCCCGGAACCCACGCCGTCGTTCGCCCCCCGACTTGCTCGCGCACCAGGGTTCGTCCGCCGATCGTGTCGGCGCCTTTGCCGCCGCCCCAACGGTGATGGAAAAGCCACTCCGGGGGATACTGGGCCGAATCCGCTCCGACGTCGACGGCTTTCTGGATGATCACGGACAGCGCCTCTGCGAGTCGCCTGAGCTCCCCGGTCGTCAGAGTGCCGGCGGGACGGCGCGGGTCGATCCGGGCATGGTAGAGCACTTCGTCTGCGATCCAGTTCCCGACCCCGGCGAAGAGACGCTGATCCAGCAGCAGAGCCTTGATCGGAGCCTTGCGCCCGGCGAGTCGCCGTTCGAGGTCCTTGCCCGTGGCCGGCTCCAGAAGGCAATCCGGGCCCAGGCCCCGCACGAACTCGTCGCTCTCGGCCGATTCGCCGAGCCACACGCGCGCGAGTCGGCGCAGGTCGGTAAGGACGATCTGCGCTCCGTTCTCCGCCACGAGCCGAAGCTTCAAGAAGCGTGGCCGGCCCTCCTCATCTTCGAACGGGGCCTCGCCATGCTCGCGAAGCCGGATCGTGCCAGCACCGAGCTCCCGAACCCAGCCCGCCATTCCAAGATGCCCAAAAAGCCACGGCGCGTCGTCGAACGCCAGCCAGAACGCCTTCCCTTTCCGGTGGGCACCGGTGACCGTCCGCCCGAGGAGAGCTTCCACGATCGCTTCCGGCGGGGCGCCTTCGAAAACGATCTCATCGGGAGCAACCTCGACCTCGACCAGTTTCTGACCGACGAGGGCTCTTTGGAGCAGGCGTCGGACGGTTTCGACTTCGGGGAGTTCGGGCATGCCATGAAGGTAGCTCACCGGGGCTATGGATTGCCGCACAATGAACCCGATGAAGACGTCGTCGTGTGCTTGGGCAGTCGGACCGCAAGGGTTCGGGCGCTACCGCATCGAACTCGATCAGACCGGCGCTCGATTTGAACCGACGGACAGCGAACCGGAAGGGATCGTGACCCCGGGCCTTGTGGACCTCCACTTCCATGGAGCCTTCGGGATCGATTTCATGTCCGCCTCGCCCGACCAGCTCACGGAGCTCGGCGTCCGCCTTGAGGGCCTCGGCTACGAAGCCGTCCTCTTGACCACCGTGACCGCTCCGTTCGAGTCGATCCGCCGCGCGTGCGCCCAGATTCCTGAACGACCGATCTTTGCCGGAATCCACCTCGAGGGTCCGTTTCTGAGCCCCGATTACCCAGGAGCCCAGCCGGCGGAGTTCCTTCGTATGCCGCCGACGGGTCCGTCCGAATGGGATGAAATCTTCGGTCACCCTGCGCTCCGGGTGGTGACCCTCGCACCGGAGCTCGAGGGTGCGCTCGAGCTCGTCCCGCGCATCGGTCGCCCCGGACTGACCTTCTCGATGGGGCATACGGCCGCGACGTTCTTGGAAGCCCAAGCCGCCGTAGAGGCAGGATTCCGGCGCGTCACCCACTGCTACAACGCCATGCGGGGGTTTCACCATCGTGAGCCGGGCGCCCTCGGATGCGCGTTCGTCGACCCGAACCTCACGCCCGAGCTCATCTACGATCGTGTTCATGTCGCGAAGGCGGCCGTCGATGTGCTTCTTATGCTCAAGGGAGCGGATAACGTGATCGCGGTGAGCGATTCGACGATGGCAACCGGGCTCCCCTTCGGCACGCGCCTTGAGATGTGGGGGCATCCCGTCGTGGTCGAGCGCGACGATGTCCGCCTCGTCGACGGTGGAGCCCTTGCGGGGAGCACGATCACGCTCCGCGACGCCTTCAAGAACCTCGTCGCCGATTTCGGGCCCGAAACGGCGATTCGCCTTTGTTGCCTCAATCCTCGTCGCACGCTCGGGCTTGATGAGCCTCGAATCTGGGTTCAATGGTCGCTCGCCGGAAATCCCGTTGCGGTCGTTCGCGTCGGGGCAGCAGAAGGGAACTTCGGCGGCGAGCAGTCCGTCCCAAGCTAAGCGATGGCATCGGGTACCATAGAGCATCTTTTCATCCGGGACCTTTACGACCAGTGACCACGACCATGAACGACGAACCGACGACCCCGAGCCCGGCTCAGCCGACGCCTCCGACTCCCACTGCGGTGGAGGAGCGCGTCGAAACCCCCGAGCCTGAGGTCGCAACGACCCACACCCTTTCCGACCCCACGCCGAGCGAAGAGGCTCCGGCCGAGTTCGCCGCACCGCCCGCCGAGACCCCCGTCGAGCCGCCTGCCCCCGAGCCGGTGGCGACGATGCCGGAGCCTCAGCCTGTGGTCGAGGTGCCCGCTCCGGCTCCTGCCCCGGCTCCGGCTCCGGCTCCGGCGGCGATGGACGACGCCAGCCTCTTCGAGGCCGCGCTTGCCTCGCTCGACCAAGAAGAGCGGACCGAGACCACGAGTTCGTCGGGCTTCCGCAAGCTGGCGAAGGGTGATCGCATCGAGGCGACCGTTATCCAGGTCGAAAAGGACCGAGTTTTCGTCGACCTCGGCACGAAGTCCGAGGGTGTCGTTCCGCTTGCCGAGCTGACCGAGGGGAATCTCGAGACCGCCGAAGGGCACGTCGCGGCCGGCGACAAGATCAGCGTCGTCGTCCTTAGACCCGAAGGGGCCGACGGCAACGCGATCGTCTCGAAGAAACGAGCGGATTTTGAAGACGCCTGGCAGCGGATCGTGGATTCGTACGGCGAAGGTTCGATCCTTACGGCCCAGGTCGTCGATCGCGTCAAGGGTGGACTTGTCGTCGACATCGGGGTGCGCGGTTTCGTTCCTGCGACTCACGTCGGTAACGGCAAGCTGCGCAACATCGAGAAGTACGTGGGCCAGGTCATCTCGCTCAAGATCCTTGAAATCGATCGAGAGCGCAAGAAGGTCGTGCTCTCGAACAAGAACGCCGAAGATGAGCGTCGCGAGCAGGTCAAGCAGGAGATTTTCACACGGGTTGCTCCCGGCGAGATTCTCGAGGGTACGGTTCGACGCCTGACCGATTACGGAGCCTTCGTCGACCTCGGCGGTGTCGATGGACTTCTCCACATTTCGGAAATGAGTTGGATGCGGATCAATCACCCGCGCGAAGTCCTCAAGGAGGGCCAGAAGATCAAGGTGATGGTGCTCCGGCTCGATTCGGGAACCGGCAAGATCAGCCTCGGTCTGCGTCAGGTCCTGCCCGATCCGTGGAATCTCATCCGCGAGAACTACCGGGTCGGCCAGAAGATTCAATGTGTCATCAATCGCCTCGTTCAGAGTGGCGCGTTCGTCAAGCTGCCTGAGGGCGCGGAAGCGTTCCTCCCTATCAGCGAAATGTCGACTCGCCGCATCGGACGACCCAGCGATGTCCTCGCCGAGGGTCAGGAAGTCGAGCTGACGATCATCGACCTCAAGCCAGACGATCGTCGCATGGTTCTCAGCCTCCGCAGCGGCATGCCGAGCGAACCGATGGGCCGCGACAGCTACGACCGTGGCGGCGGCGGTGGAGGCGGATTCGACGACGACCGCTTCGGTAAGGGCCGGGGCATGGGCGTCGGCGGTAAGAAGGCCGGCGGCGGAGGCGGCAAGCGTCGTCCCGGTGGCGGCGGCGGTGGCGGCGGTGGTCGAGGCCGCGACGAGGAGATCGACGATTACGATGGCCCGATCATCGGCCGCGTGCCGACCGGCGGTGCCACGATCGGTGAGCGGCTAGGCATGCTCAAGGGCTTCCTTGGAAGGACCGACGACGAGGACGAGATCGAGACCGTCGAGACCGTCGAGACCGTCGAGACCGTCGAAGCGGTAACGCCGGATCCGGTCGCCGAAGAAAAGGCCGACGAAAAAGCCGAAGAGAAGACCGACGAGTAAGCTTGTTCGGATTCGCAAAGAGAAGGGACTTCGGATCATCCGAAGTCCCTTCTCTTTTGTCGAGTCCGTCCGGGCGTCAGTTTGTCGACGGGATGGGCTGTCGGCACTTTCGCTCAGGGGTATGGCGAACCGACAACGACGTCGAGCGCCAGAGGAACGACCTCGACCGTCGTCGCTTGCGCCGGTAAGACCTCGCCATCGACCAAGAATGGGACCTCGGGTGTACTTGTGAGCGATACTCGCTTGAAAGTTCGATGCATCACCTTCGGGTGACTCAGGTGCGTGCCTTTGAACACTCGCGGGAATGACAGCAGGAACCTGAGACGAGGCATGTCGCGGACGAGAACCAAGTTCAATCGACCATCCGAGATTTGGGCTGTCGGTGCGACCTTCATACCTCCGCCGTAGTACGTGGCGTTCGCCATGGCACAAAGCATGGCCCGCTCGTTGAGCGGCTCTCCGTCGAGGTCCAGCGTGAGGTCCGTGGCTCGATAGGATCGGAGGGTTTCGATGACTGCCAAAACGTAGGCAAGTGTTCCACGGACTCGCCGATAGGCATGGTTGATCCGGTGTGCGACGGCCGCGTCGAACCCGCATCCTGCAATGTTCAAGAAAAACCCCTCGCGATCGCCTTGACGCCATCGCCCAACGTCTACCCGCTGGTTGCGCGATACCGACAGGGCTTCGATCGCCTGATTCGGATGCGGTCCGACGCCAATGGTACGGGCAAAGTCATTCCCTGTTCCAAGTGGGATGATGCCAAGTGCGGAGCCTGTTCCGAGCAGGCCCTGGCAGACGTCAGAGACCGTTCCGTCTCCTCCCGCTGCGACCACGATCTCGATCCCTTCTCCGGCCATGCGCTCGGCCTGCCTTCTGCCGGAGCCGGGTTCGATGGTCTGTTCGATGCGAACCAGGCGAGAGCCCAGGCAAGCCCGCAAACGGGATTCGATCGGGGGCCACGCCTTTGCGCCCCTTCCCCGACCGCTTTCAGGATTCCGGATCACGCCAACCGAGGCTTCGCTCATCCTGAAGCGATCATAGACGATCGTCGCGCCGCTACAGTCCCCGGCGTGCCCGCGTCGTGTAGATCACGCCCCCGAGAATGACCGCGAGCCCCGCACCCTGCATCCACTGAATCGGGTCGTGCAGCACCAGCCAAGCAAAGAACACCGCCGTCGGCGGGACGAGAAACTGGTAGAGCATCGCGCCGCTGCTCCCGATCTGGCGAACGCCGGCGTAGAAGCCGGTGAATCCGACCACGCCGGCCAGCACCGTCACGTGGGCGAGCATGGCCCAGGACGCCCAGCTCAGGTCCACCCAATCGACGGCTATCGCCGCCGAAAAGCCATACGGTACGAGGACGACCAATCCACCTGGCATCGAGAGCGTCAGCACCCTGAGCGGTGACATCGTACCGACCAGTGTTCGAGTCAACACCGCACAACCCGCCCACATCACCGCTGACGCCAGAATCAACGTGTTACCGATCAACTGGCCGTGGATCGAGCCGTTCGCACCGAGGACGACGAGGGCGACCCCGACGAACGCCGTGAGGGTCCCGACCAAAACGCTCCACCGGAACCGCTCCTGCTTGACGGCCGCGGCGAGCAACGCCGTGAAGATCGGAGCGGTGGCGAGGATGATCGCGCCCTCCGCCGCCGAGGTCCGCTGCATCCCTTCCAGGAAGAGCACCATGTACACGCCCATCGAGAGCGCGCCCAAGGCCAGCAGCCGGAAGGTGTCCTCCCTCGGATAGCGGAGGCTCTCGCGCTTCCACAGGCACAAGCCGACGAGGATAGCCCACATCGGGAGGTACCGCACCACGGAGACCGCCTGCGGTGTCATCTGATGATAGAGGACCTTGAGAGCGACAAAATTGAAGCCCCAACTCGCGACCGTGATCGCGAGCGGGGCGCTGAATCGACTCGGACGTCCCGAAGAGGGAGCAGGCACTGACGTCCAGTATGCCACCCGACGTGATCCGCCGCTGGGAGGCGACTATACTCTCCCCATGCGCCTTCCGGCCCTCATGATCGCCTTCACCGCCCTCTTCTTTGTCGCCGGCTGCAAGCCGAAGACGGACGTTGCCAAGGACGTGCCCCAACCTACGGTCAAGAAAGGGTGGAAGACCGCCAAGATCGACGGCATGCCCGCAACGGTGTCCGTGCCCGAGGACTTCAGCGTCGAGCGAGGACCGGCCGTCGGCACCGTTGACGATGCCAAAGGACTCACCCAGAATCTCCCGTCCCTGGTCGCGATTCGACAGGCCGGCGAGAACGTCGAATCGATCTCGGTCACCGCGATCGAGGCCAAGGACGCGCTTGGCGAGAAGGACCTGCGGGACTCGATCCAGGGCTTCGTCGACTCATTCAAGGCCCAAGGCCATGGGGTCTCCGACTTTGCGACCAGCGTGGTCGATCTGCCCATCGGCAGAGCCCAGAAAGGTCGATTCGCGATGACACTCGCCAAAGGAGATGGCCACACGACAGCCTACTTTCTCGCCGATGGCAAGCGGATGTTCGGCCTCTCGATTACGACCGCCGATGCCTCAAAGATCGATCACGACGAGATCGCCAAGAGCCTGCGGATCGGTCAGGAACCGGCGAAGTAGCCTAGAACAGCCGGGCCACGACCGTCAGCGGCCCATAAACGCCTTGGCCTTCCTTCACCTCGACCTCGAGGTTGGGATGGCCGCAGACGACCAAGTCGACCTGACTCCCCCGCGCGATGAAGCTGAGCTTCCCTCCCGCAGGAACCACCGCGCCCTCTTGTGTGAAGGTCGTGATTTTGTCCACGAACTTGTCCGCGATGAGGACGAGGGCGACCTTGAACCGCGCTCCCGTGAGCCACATCGTTTGTCGCTCGTTCTCGAGCGTGTAGCGCCGAGCGAAGAGCTGCACGTGGCGCCGCAACCACGTGATCCGAACGTACTCCCAGAAGTCGAACATCGGGAGGTTGAACCCGGTCATGTATGGTCGGATTTCGCCCATTTCTCCGGCCACGGGCGCGTACTGGTAGTGGGTATCGAGCGGGGTCATCGCGATCCCGATCAGCCATCCGTCGCCTTCCACGCCTTCCGGCCAGTCGCTCTTCGTGATTTCGCGGATCGTGATTTCTTCCCCGAGCTTTTCGCTGACCACGACCCCGTCGCAGATGCGCCGGATGTAAGCCACCCGTCCATAGACCGGACTCCGGAGGACGCTATCGTCCTGGGGCGTCGCCGAATGGTCGGGATCGCGATAGAACCAGACCTTGCGGAGGAACAGGACACCGCCAAAAAAAACGAGGAGAACGGCGACCGCGAGAAGAGCGAGAGTGATCATGGCGTTTCAGCGATGCGGGCGCGACAGGTCGGGCGGCGCGCCGTACCATTCCTTGAGGCCTTTGTAGGCCATGAACGGCAACTGGGGCACGTAGTACCCGAGAACGCCCGTCCAGGCGCGGATCTTCCTGTGTTCGCGCAGTTCGAGCGGCACACCGGTGTCGCGGCGCCACTCCGCATCCAGGGCGAGGTACGCCTCTTCGGGTGATCGACGCTCGGCAATCGCGAGAATCCGGTCCGACTCCGGTTGCTCCAAGAGCTCGATCGGCATCGGCGCGATCGGCTGCATCCGCTCCCAAAGATCCCGGACCCAAGGCGTCAGGCCCTCGACCGTGAAGTGAGGACGCTCGGCGTTGAAACGCTCACGATCGAAGGGAAGCGGTTCGGGGTGCGCGGCGATCGCCACCGCGGCCTCGACGATCGCGCGAAGCCGCCCGAGGTCGGGCACCGGATCGAGCGCGCGAATCTCCACGGTGCCGAGCCGCTTGCTCACGATGAGGTCCTGAAAACGGTACTCGCGGTCGTCCACCAGCGTCCCGGAAGCGAAGTTGCAGGCCATTCGGTAGCTCTTCGCCCGGGTCGGCAGGCCGTATGCCGGACTGTTCATGCTTGCCACCATCAGCACAGGGAGGAAGTATCCGAGGTTGGCGTAGACCCGATCCCGATCGGCGGCCGGTACGCCGAAGTGAAGGTGGAGGCCGGCGGTGTTGCTCGGCGCGTCGAGACCGAGCGGCGTCCCGACAGGTGCACAGAGCGCACCGCGCGATGCCTCGGCGACCCGTCGTCGGCGGGCTCGTAGGTCGTCGATCAGCGCGTCGACCCCCGGTTGCGCGTGGGTCGACACCTCGACGCTGCTCATCCAGCAGAGCTTCCGGTCCTTGCCCCGGGCAAAGTTCGATGCGATCCGCGTGCGCCCGTCTCGAGGCTGTCGCCAGTAGAGCTTCCGTAGGTAGTCGAGCGACTGCAGGGTCGGCAAAAGCGCCCCCGCCTCGATGAGAAAGAACTCCTCCTCGAGCCCCAGCAGCATCGGCATAGGGTCTATTGTGAACGCTTCCGCGTCCGGTCCGACCAAGGTCCCTTCGCGACCGCGAATCACGGCCTCCGAAGCCAGACCTGCATCGAACCGGCGGCTCTCGCATCCCACGCGTAGTACGGGACCATGCGGGTTCGAACGGGGGTGGCGGCAGGAAGGTCCTCTTCGGCCGAGTACAGTTCATCCGGCCATGCGCCCGGCTGATCGATCCACCCTTCCACCCGGATCGGGGTAACACCCTCCAGCAAGCCCCCGTCGAAGGCTTCGACTTCAGCTGAGGTCGGGTCGACGGCGAACCGGGCGACCGAACTCGCGAGGTCCACCTCCTCGAGGCAGTAGACGAGTGGCCCCCGGGTCAGAGCCGTGCGGCCGCAGTTGTCGAGCACCTGAAAATGACTGACCCACCACCGTGGCTCCATCTCGAAGTCCAGTCGCAGGGTCTGTCGCCCGCTCCACGTGGTCGCGAAAATCACGTAACCATCCCGATACTCAGCCTCGACGCCGTCGAACTCGGTTTCGACATCGCCGCACCATCCGGGGATTCGGATCGCAAGCTCGAATGAGACGGGAGCCGAAGCGTCGACGGTGACCCGGACTTCACCCGACCACGGAAACTCGGACTCGACCGTCACCCGCACCGGAGTGCCTCCAAACGCCGTCTCGACACGGCATGCGCACGGGATCTGGATCGCGAGAGCGTCCTCTGTCCGCCCGACGACATACGCTCCGAGCGATGCGATCAGGCGCGCGATGTTCGGCGGGCAACAGGCGCAGTCGAACCACGCCTGGCGGTGATGATCGCCCGCACTCTCGAGCGGGTTCTCATAGAAGAAGCGATCGCCGGCCAGCGAAATCCCGGCCAGCGCACCATTGTAGAGCGCGCGCTCCATCACGTCGACGTACTCCCCGTCGAAGGTGGCCTGAGCGAGTCGATGCGACCAAAACACGAGGCCGACCGCGGCACAAGTCTCGGCGTAGGCTGTGCGATTCGGCAGATGGTAGTCGGCGACAAAGCCCTCGTTGTGGCCCGATGGCCCGATCCCCCCGGTCAGGTACATCCTTTTCTGCGTGAGGTCAAGCCAAAGCCGCTCGATCGCGGATTCCATCTCGGTGTCGTCCCGGTCTTCGAAGGCCTCGGTCGCGGCGGCGAGCAGGTACATCGCCCGAACGGCGTGGCCCACGACCTCGGGAGCCTCCCGGATGCGGGCGTGGTCCTGGCAGTAATCCGCCTTGTACACACCGCCCGGGGCGAGCATATTCCGCAGCCACGGCGATAGCTTCATCGCCTCCTCATCCTGGAGTTCGGCTTCGAAAGGGCTCGGACGACTGCCGCGCTCGTCGACCATCCATCGCGCCAAGTCGACGTAGCGGTCGGCGCTGTCAGGGTCGGAGGGCCGAACCGCGTCGGCGAGACGAAGAAGCCCGATCTCGAACTCCTCGTGCCCGCAGTAGCCCTTTCGCCGGTCGGGGCCAAAGAGCGAGGCGACGTGGTCGGCGACCCGAATGCCGACGTCCAGCAGTGTCCGCTTGCCGGTGGCTCCGAAGTGAGCCGCCGCCGCCTCGAGCAGGTGCCCCATGCAGTACATCTCGTGCATCGCGCCGAGATTTCGCCAGCGCATGTCCGGGTGCTGAAGCTGAAAGAACGTGTCGAGGTAGCCGTCGGGGGCTTGTGCCGAGGCGATCGCTTCGATCGTGTCGTCGAGCTGGCCGCTCAGACGATCGAGCGCCCCCGCCAGTTCGGCGTCGGACCCGAGCGCCGCGAGGAGGAAGGAGCCTGCCTCGATCCACTTGTAGACGTCGCTGTCGTTGAAGTACCGCCCCTTGAAGGTGCCCTGCTCCCCCCTCGCGACGCTACGAAAGTGCTCGATCCGACCCGTCTCGACGCACTGGCGATACTGGATGTCCAGAGTCGTCGCGGCGAGCAGACGCTGATACCGGCCCCAAAAGCGGTCGGTGATCTGGACTTGCTGAAGCGGGAGGCTGCGAAGGCGGCGTTGGAGGCGCATAGGCCTAGTATGGAAGGCCGCCTTGGTATCATGGCGAAGGGCCAGAAGACCCAGTCATGGGAACTGGAGTCCGGGCCCTGGGGTCCCACAATCATGTTCAAATTTTCGCGAAGTTCTCTTTCATGGGTGACTGGGCTCATGGTCGTCGCTGCGGTCGCGCTGGGAAGCGCCGCCCACGCCGCAAACGAGCTGTTCGTCACCGGTTCTGCGACCAGCAAGGTCTATGCATTCGACGCCGCAACGGGTAATCCCACCCGCACGATCGGCAGCTCCGCGAACGGCCTCTCCGGCCCGATGGGAATGGCGATCGGCACCGACAACCGGATCTACGTCGCCAACAAGAACAGCAGCAAGATCGTTCGGTTCGACGTGACGACCGGCGTTCGTGACGCCGCGTTCAATGTGACCGTCACGAATCCACGTGACCTCCTGTTCGGCCCGGATGGCAACCTGTGGGTCCTCACCACGAACAACGTGCGCCGCATTAACCCAGTGACCGGCAGCGATCTCGGCAACTTCCTGAGTGGGGGCACTCTCAGAGATGCGTACGAGTTCGAGATCGGCCCGGACAACAACCTCTACATCTGCGACTGGGCTCCCAACAACACGACCGACCGGAACGTCAAGCGCTACAACGGCGCGACCGGCGTGTTCATGAACGTCTTCATCCCGAATGGCGGCACCGCGATGATGGCGCGCCCGAACGGCATCCTCTGGGACAACGTCGGCAATGTCTACGTCAGCGACGCCCAGAACAACCGCGTCGCCCAGTTCACGTCCGCCGGGGCGTACATCAAGATCTTCTGCAACACAGGAGCGAGCACTAATCCGTCGCGCCTCAAGTGGGGCCCGACCGGCGATCTCTTCATCAACTGCCAAGGCACCAAGAACGTTCGCCGTTTCGGAGGGCCTGGAAGCGCGAATCCTGGCGTCTTCCTTTCCGAATTCGTGACCGCTGCTGAACTCGACAATGGCTCTTCCGATTATCTCGTGTTCAACGCCACGACGCCGAGCTCTGCTATCGATCAGGTCGTCGTCGAGCCGGATCGAGTCGTTGGGCAGTTCGTTCACACGAGCGGTGTCGTGACCCTCGGCAACCGGGCCCCGACCGGTGGCATCGTCGTTCAGCTTTCGTCGAGCGACACCACCGCTGCGACGGTGCCTGCGACGATCACGATTCCGGCCGGCAAGCGCAGCGGCCGCTTCCTGATCACGACCAAGCGCGTGACCTCAGTCCGAAACGTCTCGATCAACGCGACACTCTCCAACGTGACGCGATCCGACAACCTCACCGTGGTCCCGCTCATGGCAAGTGCCGTGATCATCCCGGGCATCGTAACCGGGGGCGACAACTGCTTCCTGATCGTGAGTCTGAACATCCCGGCGCCGAGCCAGGTCACGGTGACGCTCCAGAACTCCAACACGGCCGCCGCAACCCTGGCCGCGAATTCGATCATCATCCCGGCTGGGTCGCAATCCGGGTTCGTCGAGATCACAAGCAAGGTCCTCGCGAACAATGCGACGGTGAACATTACGTGCACGGAGTCGGGAACGCAGCTCGTCGCGACGCTCACAGTGCTTCGACCATAATCGCTGCCGACAAGCCCAAGGGCCGACGCCTTACGTGTCGGCCCTTGGCGCTACAATCGGTCATGGCGCGGTTCAAGAACTTCTCGATCTGGCGCGGGAGACTCCCCCATTGGCGTGCGGACGAGGAGATCTACTACGTTTCGTTCCGATCCCGACGCCCCCTTGACGAAACGGAGCGTCTGGACGTCTTTCGGGCGCTTCTCAAGCCGGATGGAAGCCGCTGGTTGCTTCGCGCGCTCGTGGTCGCCGAGGAGAAGACCGAGATGATCTTCACCGTCTGCCAGGTCAAGGACGGGGTGCCGATCGAATTCGCGAAGCCGATCGAAGCCGCGAAGCGCAGAGCCGGCAACGCGATCATGAAACGGACGGGCGAGCGGTTTCCGCCGTTCTACGTCGAGAGCTTCGATCGCATCATCCGCGACGAGGCGGAACTCCTCGAACGCACTTCGGAGCTGGCCCGAACGGCAGAACGTCTCGCCGCCATCGGCGGCGAGACGTTCTGGTTCGGCGAAGCCGACTAGTTGTCGCCGGTCATTCCGAAGGCGGCCACCAGGATATCGAAGTCGTCGGAGTCGACCGTGCCGTTGCCGTCGAGGTCCCCTACCGGCCCGGAGCCGCCGAAGTTCGCGACGAGGAGGTCGAAATCGTCCGAATCGACCGTGTTGTTGCCGTCGATGTCCCCGTTCGTCAGGCTGTAGCTGAGTCCCGAGACTCCGGAATTGCCGACGTTCAACCCGTCGATCTTCTGGCGAAGCCAATGGGTGCCCTTTGCGGTCACCGTGTAGAGGCCGCGGACGTTCGTCGTCGTCGAGAACTGACCGTTGGCGTCCAGCGTCACGACGGCCGCGTCGTGGACGACGCCTGCAACCCGAAACTCGATGGTCACCGGTTCGTTGGTCACGTCGCCCAGGAAGGACTGGAGGGTCACCTGGCCCGTGACCGGGACCGGCGTGAACCGGAATTCAAAGGCCCCGCGATCGGTACGGCCGCCGAAAATTCGCGACAGCACGTCGGCATCGGTCCAGCCGGCAACGATCACCGAGTCATCGCCGGTGTCGCGGGCCGCCGAACTCTGCTGGAGGCGAAAGTCGCTCAAGAACGGATCGACGAAGTTTGGGTCGTTTTGGACGCAGTTCGTGCCGAGTCCGAGCGTTCCACTTGTGTCGAAAGCCCCGTTGTTATGATACAGATTGTAGTCGGCGTTGCCCGCGCAACCCGTGAACAGACCGGAGGTGTTACCGCTCAGAATGTTGTTGAACACGACCGCGTCACCGGTCCAGATCGCGATCGCACCCTGGTCCTCGGCGAGGGTTCCGGTGATGGTATTGGAGATCACCGCGTGGCTCCCCTCGTAGAGGCTTATCGCACCGCCATCCGGGCCAGAGAAGAAGCCCTCGTAGGTGCAGGTGCTCCTGGCCATCAGGTTCGACGCGATCGTCGACGAACCGGTGTAGCCGTAGACCGATGCGCCACCCGCCGTGGCTCCGATTCCCATCGCGAAGCAGCTGTTGTCCAAGAACTGGTTCGCGAGGATTTGGGGCGAGCCAGGCAGCCCGTAGAAGTACACGCCTGCACCGGATGCCTGCCCGGTGTCGCTGAACGACTCGATGCGATTGCCCTGGAACAGGTTCCACCGGATCGTCGGCGACCCGTCGTAGAATCCGATTCCACCGCCGAGGCCTTCGCTGAAGTCGCCGATCATCGTCACCGTGTTGTTGATGAAGTGGTTCTTCTCGATCGACGCCGACATGAGGTCGTTCGCGCCGATGCCACCCCCCATCGCGGTCGAAGTCAGCCCCATGGTCGTCACGGTGTTGCCTTGGAACAGGTTGCCGGCGACGGAGGGCGAGCCCGAGTCGAAACCGAGGCCGCCACCCTGCAGCGTCGCGGCGTTGTTCAGGAAACTGCTGAAGCGAATCTGGGGGTTGCCGGTCTCGAAGAAGATTCCCGCGCCGCGATCGGCGCTCCCGTTCTGGATCGTGAGACCGTCCACGACGGTGTTCGAGGTGACGACGGCACCCGCGATCCGGATCACGCGCCCGCCGCTCTGTCCGTCCATCACGGTCGGATTCGACGCGATGGCGCGCTGGCCCGGGTTGCTCTCGGTCCCCGCGAATCCGCCGTACAGCGCGACGCCGTTCGGCAGGGTCACTCGTTCGAAGTACGTCCCCGTCCGCACGAAGACTTGATCGCCGGGCTGGGCGATAGCGAGGGCCGCTGCGATCGTCAGTTTCGCTTGGCCCCAGCTCGCCCCGCTTTGGGCGTTGCTGCCGGTCGGCGATACATGGATCGTCGCCGCCCATCCGGACGCTGCCAAGACGACCCCACCGAGCACTCCAATACCTTTCAAATTCATCACCTCTCTCGCGCCCGAAGGGATTGTACATGGTTCGGGCTATCTTCCCGGCCCAATCACATGCCGACGCCGGTGTAATGCCGAAGCCCGAACCGCCACAGCAGCGCCTGGGCGAGGTAGCTCACGCCGATCCACGCCAGCTGGATACCGATCCCGGCGACAGCTTGGGCGTGGTCGACGCGTCCGATCACGATCTCGGTCGGGAGCCCGGTCGTGTAGTAGAACGGAAACACGATGGCCAGGTTTCTCACCCAGTCCGGCATGAGCGCGACGGGGAACAGCTGCCCGCTCAAAAAGAGCATCGGCACGTAGTAGAGCTCAAACAGCGCCGTCGCATCCTGGAGAAACAACGCCAGCATCGCCATCGCCATCACGAACGTGAAGCTCAAGATATGGCCGAGCAACACCGAAGTCCAGAACGTCCAACCAAGGGTCAACTCTGGTTGACCCAGATACCCCCGATACAGCCAGAGCAGAACCAGGAACATCGGAAGGAACAGCGTCGTGCGCACGCACCGCCACGCGAGATTGCGGACAAACATGAATTGGAAGTAGGAGATCGGGCGAACGAGGAACGTCGAGAGCTGTCCCTCCTTGATCTCGAACGCGACCTCCCACATGAAGTGGCTGGTGATGAAGCATGTCAGCAGGAGCATCGCGAGGTAGTAGAGCACGAACCCCTGGTTGTCGAAGCCGCGGATCGCGCCACCGCCGCTTGCCGCGATCCAGACCATCGGCATCGTTGCCGCCGTGACGAGGTCGGTAAGGATCCAGATGTAGCCGCTGGCGCGGTAGGCGAGCCCGTCTTGGACGTAGATGGAGAACAGCGCCTTCCAGTGTCGAAGGGTGGCTCGCATGGGCAAAGTGTACTTGTGTCGCTCACGGGCATAATCAGCGTGGTGCTGACGGCGTCCAATCTCGGCAGGAAGTTCGGCTCGCGGTGGGTGTTTCGGCACGTCGCGTTCGAGGTCGGGCTGGGGGACGTTCTCGTCGTGCTGGGGCGCAACGGCTCCGGTAAGTCGACACTCCTCCGCCTCCTCTCGGGGTTGTTGAGCCCGAGCGAAGGCTCGGTCGGCCGCCCGCGGGGCGCCCACCATCGGGTGCTCGGTTACGTCGGGCTCGACCTTGCGCTCTATCCGAACCTGACCGCGCGCGAGCATCTCGAGATCGCCTCCGAACTGCGCGGGGTGCCCCCGCGCGCCGAGACGCTCCTCGAACGCGTCGGGCTCTCGGCGGCAGCCGATCGCCTGACCGGGGAATACTCGACCGGCATGCGGGCCAGACTCAAACTAGCGCTGGCGATCCAGCCTGAACCGGCGATTCTGCTCCTCGATGAGCCGACGGCGTCGCTCGACGACGCGGGCCGCGAGATCGTCCGCAGTGTCATCGACGAGCAAACCGGGCGCGGATGTGTGATCATCGCGACCAACGATGCCCACGATCGGCGCTACGCCACCCACGAGTTGACGATCGATGGCTGAAATCTGGACGGTGTTTCGCAAGGAGTGGCGCGGTGAGATGCGGTCGCGGCACGGCATCTTCACCGCGGGGCTTTTCAGCCTGCTGGCGGTCGTTGCGATCGCCTTCGCCTCCTATGGCCAGAAGCCGTCGGGCACGATCCTGGCCGGAATGCTCTGCATCACGCTGCTCTTCGCATCCGTGATGGCCCTGCCCCGCACGTTTCTGGTGGAAGACGAGCAGGGCACCTTCGATCTGCTCCGTCTGATCAGCGAACCGCAACCCGTTTTTGTGGGCAAAACACTCTACAACCTCACTCAGATGCTCGTGACCGGCTTCGTCCTCGCGATCCTGCTGATCGGGTTCGCCGGACTCCAGGTGACGGTCGTCTGGCTTTATATTCTTGCATTGGTAGCGGAGTGTATGGCGCTGGCAGGGGCGGTAAGCTTGTGTGGCGCGCTCGCGATCGGGGCCGCGAACCGCTGGATCTTGGCGGCAGTCTTATCGGTGCCGCTCCTCCTGCCCCAGGTCGCAATGGGTGTCGGCGCTTTTCGAGCCGCTCTCGGCGAAGGAACGATCGCGGGCGGGACGCAAAACGTCTTGGGATTGTTAGGATTCGGGGTCGCCGCACTGGCCTTGGGACCAGTGCTCGCGGCCTCGGTGTGGAAAACGGAATGAGACCGATGCATTACGTGTTGATGGTGGGGATGGCGGCGGCCACGCTTCTTGCCTTCCTCGTGCCCGATGCCGACCAGTTCCAGAAGCCGGAGCTGGCCCGGATCTTCTTCTTCCACTTTCCTTCCGCACTGATCTGCAGCGTTTTCATCTTCCTCTCGGGTTGGTTCGGATTTTGGCTTCTCCGGACCCGGGACATGAAGTGGGACGTGCGCAACGCGGCCTCGGTCGAGATGGGCGCCCTGTATGGGGTTTTCACCATGGCAACCGGCATCCTCTTCTCGGAAGTGCAATGGGGGACGTGGTGGCAGTGGGATCCTCGGCAAACCTCCTTTCTCCTCGTTCTCGCCATTTTCGGGGCCGGTATCGCGATTCGGGGAGCGTTCTCCGATGAGCGCCGGAGGGCGACGATCTCCGCCGCCTATTCCGTCGCGTCGTTGTTGCCGAGTCTCTTCCTCATCTTCGTCTTTCCGCGTCTGCCCCATATTGAGCAGATGTCGTTTCACCCGTCTCAGACCGTCACCGGCGGTCTTCTCGACGGCTGGTACCGGGTCGGCGTCCTCAGCGTGGGCTTCATGCTGGCATGGCTGACGGTGATCGTCTATCGCATGCGAGTCCGCGTCGGCGAACTCGAATTCCAACGGGAGCAATTCGATGGATCTTTGGAAGCTGTTGGCGGCGGTGCCGCCCCTCATCGTGTGGTTCGGGCTGTTTCTGTATCTGAAGAACGTCGAGACACGCCTCAAGAAGTCTGAGGACGCGATGCGCGACTGGACGTCCTCGTCGGGGTAGGCGAATAGTCCTGGCCCTGCAACAATCGTCCCGCTGAGCCGATCTATTTCGAGACGATGATGCTCACGTGCTCGCTTTTCGTACTCGCGCTCGTCGGCGCGCAGGATACGCCGCCCGCCTCGGAGTCGAGGCCTCCCGCGATCGTGATGCCTGCACCGCCGATGCCGGCACCGGTCGTGAAGCCGGTCGTCAAGCCGAAGGCTCCGGTCAAGCCGGCCAAGTCGATCAAGATCGATCTCAAGACCCAGACGCTGACCGCGCTCGAAGGCGACGATCCCGTCTACGTCTTCAATTGCAGCACCGGTCGGAACAACGCGACCCCCCGCGGCGAGTTCCCGATCCGCCAGAAGCTCCGCCACAACCGGGCGCTCCCCAAGTACGGCGGCGCTCCGATCCCTTGGTCGCTCCGTCTCGACATCGTCAGGAAAGGGAGGCGGGTGCCGATCGCGATCCATGCCTACAAGCATGTTCCCCGGTATCCCGCGTCTCACGGCTGCATCCGGCTCAAGCCGGCTGACGCCGAGCGGCTCTTCCCTTGGGCCGAAGTCGGCGTCCGGGTTTCGATCCAGTAACGGTCAGCCGAGGAGATCGGCGATCGCGACCTCGCCGCGTGGCAGCGCGCTGTCGAGCTGGATGTTCGCCGTGCGGAGCCGTTGGGCCAGGACCTTGGCCACGTTGGTCATCAGGATCGCCCGGAATTCCGTATCCTCGTTCATCAGCTGTCGGATGCCCTTCGAGGGAAACCAGGCTACTTCGGTCGCGCCGACCGCGGTGACAGTGGCCGACCGCGGCTGGTCGTCGACGAGCGAGACTTCACCGATCAAGCTTCCCGGGCCGACTTCGGCGACGGTTTCGCCGCTGAACGACTTGATGCGGGCTTCCCCGTCCAGGATGATCATGAGGTCGCTCGTCTTGTCGTACTGACGGAGGATGACGTCGCCGCCCTCGAATCGCTGGACTTTCGCGAGCGACGTGAAGCGCTCGATCTGGGCCGGAGTCATCCCCCGCAAAAGGTAGTTGTGCCGAACGGCGTCATTGACCAACATGAAGTCCACCCTCAAGAACCGATTTCGGGCTCGGACCGAGCCCGTGCGGAGATCATAGCCGCGATGCCGACGCGAATGTCGCCCCTTGGGTCAGAGGTCCCGAAAGGAGAGTACTCACCGTTCCCCCTGGCGCATCCGGATCGTGCGGGAGGATCTCTGGCAGGGGCACAATGAAGTTATGCTCAATCGTCTCGCCCGGGAGACCTCGCCCTACCTGCGGCAGCACGAGGAAAACCCGATCGATTGGTACCCCTGGGGGGACGAGGCCTTCGCCCGCGCGGCGAACGAGGATCGGCCGATCTTCCTGAGCGTCGGCTACAGTTCCTGTCATTGGTGCCACGTGATGGCCCACGAGTCGTTCGAAGACTCCGACGTGGCCGAACATCTGAATCGCGATTTCGTGTCGGTCAAGGTTGATCGCGAGGAGCGTCCCGACGTCGACGAGGCCTACATGACGGCCGTTCAGCTCAGCAGCGGGCGCGGAGGCTGGCCGATGACGCTCTTCCTCACCCCCGACCGCAAGCCGTTCTTTGCCGGCACCTACTTCCCGCGCGACGACCGCAACGGCCACCCCGGATTTCTGACCCTCGTCCAAGGGGTCGCCCACGCGTGGCAAACACGCCGCGCTGAACTGATCGAGGCCGCCGACACGTTCACCCAGGCGCTTCGCGAGGCCCTCGGCGCCGCCATCGAGCCGCGCGGCATCACGCTCAATCGGCGGTTCGTGGACGACGCGATCGAAGCCCTCCACGGAGACTTCGATCCTGACTTCGGCGGCTTTGGCGGTGCCCCCAAGTTCCCGCCCCACTCCGCCATCGCCTTTCTCCTCGACGCATCCCGGCGCCCAGCCGGGCTCGGCGCTCACCTCGGCGTGCCCGACCTCGCTGACCAAGCCCGAACGATGGCGTCGACGACGCTCGAGAAGATCGTCCTCGGGGGCATTCACGACCACGTCGGCGGTGGTTTCCACCGTTACTCGACCGACGACCGGTGGTTCCTGCCGCACTTCGAGAAGATGCTCTCCGACAACGCCCTGCTCCTCAAGGCATTTGCCCGGGCCAAAGGGCTTGATCCGCGAACCGATGCGTTGTTCGCAAGGGCCGGGAACGGGATCGTCGACTGGCTCAAACGGGAAATGACGTCCCCGGAAGGGCTGTTCTTTGCCGCGCTCGATGCCGACAGCGATGGGGAGGAGGGTCTCTTCTATCTCTGGAGTCTCGACGACATCCGCGACGCTCTCTCAGGGCCCGATCCCGCGTTCGAAGCCGCGTTTGGCCTCCGCGAGGAGGGCAATTACTTCGATGAGGCAACCCGACGTCGGACCGGACTGAACGTGCTCGCACGAACCGAAGACGGCGCGGAGTCGTTCGATCGCCAATTGAGTACGCTCAGGAGCCGTCGCGCGATCCGAGAACGACCTCGGCTCGACGAGAAGGCGATCGCCGCCTGGAACGGAATGGCGATTCGAGGTCTCGTCGAGTTCGGCGAAGTCGCTTTGGCCCGTCGCTGCGCAGAGGCCTGGCTTGAGGCCGAACGCCAGTTCGGTCGCCTGCCGCACCAGGTGGTCCACGGCGAGCCGAGCGGGCTCGCGTTTCTCGATGACTATGCCTTCCTGGTCGATGGGTTCGTTGCCCTCGGCTCCGCCACGGGGTCGCCCCTGTGGCACGATCACGCTCGCATCTGGATCGGCGAGATCGACCGAGGCTTCTCCGACCGCGTTCACGGGGGTTTCTTCGCGACGTCCGGCGAACACGAGGCCCTCTTTGGGCGGACCAAGCCATTCACCGATGGAGCAACGCCGTCTGCCAACGCGACCCTCGCTTCCGGCCTCGTCGAGCTGGGCGAAACGACTTCGGCGATGGCCATCGTCCGAGCCGGGCTTGGCTGGATGCAGCGGGCACCTCTGGCCACTGAGTCGCTCTACGAAGTCCTCGCCCGATGTCTGGATGGTCGGGAACCGTTGCCTCGCATCGCGGTCGAGGAGTTTGCCGGCCGATCGGGCGCGACGCTGTGGTTGTTCCTCGACGAGGGCTCGCTCACCTACGCCGACCCGGCCCCGCCGGGTCTTGAGCCGGTCCGGGTCACCGCCGACGGCCCGGTCGAAGTACGGTTCCCGGAATCGGAGGACGGGGTCCTCACCGGCGCGATCCCGATTCGGGTCGCGTGGAGACCTGACTCTCGTCCGGGGATCTTGGACGTGACTTTCCAGGTTTGCACCGCCGAGCTTTGCGAGCTTCCGCAGACGCACTCGGTCCGCCTCGCCCCCGCATGATGGCGGGTGTCCGTCCTTCGGAGGACACCGTAACGGAGACTTGAAGTCGCCGGACGCACCACCCAGAATCAGGGTGAAGATCGGCGCAAGCCGACAAGCCGAATGGCAAGGAGAAGAGCGATGCGAACGCGATGGATGCTTCTCACAGCAATAGGGATTGCTTGGCCGACGGCGGCATGGAGCAACACCTACACCGACAATTTCGAGGATGGGACGTACGCCCCGATGTGGGTGCCGTGGAGCGTGGATGCTCCCCTTCCCATCGAGCAAAACGGGAGAATGGAATTCTTCCTCCCCGGCACCAGCTTCGGGCCGATGTTCTCGACGGGACTGCGCGGAGCCATGCGCCTGTGCGGCGACTTCGACGTGAAGTTCACGTTCGACCACCCGATCTGGCCCAAGAACAACGGGGTGCGGACGGGGATGACCCTGGGCAACAAGCATGGGGCCTACACCCTTGAGCGCACGAACCTTGGCCTCGGCATGGGCGACCATGTCCTCAGTGACATCGGCGGCAGCTTGACGATGTTGCCGTATGGCGGAACCCAAGGCAACCTCCGCATCCGCCGAGTCGGGATGGAAATGACCGGCTACGTGTGGAATGGTGAATGGCAGCCGCTTGGCACGTGGTTCGGCGCGATCGGACCGATGGATGTGGATCTCTGGGTCTGGTCCCACGACGCCTACTTCGGACGCCAGGACGTCCTCGCGACGTTCGACGACTTCATGGCCGCGGACAGTGCCTCGATCGTGAATGGTGCCGTCAACCTCGGCGATTACATCGGCCCACTCCTGGGCCAGCGAATCGAGATCTTGCTTGTTCAGGATGGCGCGGTCATCGATTCCCAGATCGTGACCCTCGATGAGTGGGGCCAGTTCCAGTTCGCGACGGAGGTCGCGGGTGAGGTCCGGGTCATGGCCAAGGGCACACACTGGCTGCGACGCTCCAGCCCGCCGATTCAGCTCGCTCCGAACGGCCTCCAAGTCGTCGACTTCGCCCTCACCAACGGCGACGTGGACAGCAACAACGTCATCGACAGCGACGACTTCGATCTCCTCGTGATCAACTTCGGTGAGCAGAACTTCATCGGGGACCTCGACGGGAACACGATGGTCGACAGCGATGACTTCGACATTCTCGTCGCCCACTTCGGCGAGCAGGGCGACTAATCAACCACAGCCGGCCGGCCGGAGCGGGAAACCGTTCCGGCCGGTCGGGGGGGGCAAAAGTCCTGTTTTTTCGGACCGACGCCCCGATTTGGCACTTTCTGTGCGAACCTTGTAGGGCGAGCGGCCGTCCAACCCTCGCCTTCCGCTGAAAATGCGGAAAATACGCATGCCGAGCCGTGGATTTCTCCACGTCGGTGCAGTACACTAAGCTACCTTTTTCGGAGGCTATCGATGAAGAAAGCGTTTACGCTTATCGAACTTCTGGTTGTTATTGCAATCATCGCCATTCTGGCAGCCATTCTGTTCCCCGTCTTCGCCCAGGCTAAGGAAGCCGCGAAGAAGACGGCCGACCTGTCGAACGTGAAGCAGTCCTCGACGTCGTTCCAGATGTATCTGGCCGACACCGATGACGTGTGGCCGCTTGCCATCGGGCAAGATGCCGCCGGCGTCTGGCTGTGGAACTTCAACCACTACATCCCCGCCGACTATCCGAGCGCCGCGGGTGGCGATGGCAGCTATGCCCGCCGCATCGTCGCTTCGGTCAGCAGCTGGGCCAACTCCATGCAGCCGTATTCGAAGAACTACGACATCCTCGCTTCCCCGGGTACCCCGGCGGTCAGCGCGGGTGGCGCTTCTCTCGCCACGGTTGCGGCCGGCAAGCGCCGAGCCAACAGCACCCTGACGTACAACGGTATCCTCCACGGCTTTGGCCAGTCGGGTATCGCTACGCCGTCCAAGCTCCCCGTCCTCTGGAACGGTCGCGGCAAGGCTCAGACGATCGGTGCGGCTCTCGCCAACCCGGTGCTCTACTGTAACCAGGCGAACCTGCCTTGTACGTACATCCCGGCCGCCTCCGGATGCTCCAGTGCCATCAACGGCCAGCAGTCGGCGATGTTCGTGCTGTCCGGTTCGATGTGGGTCTACAGCAAGGGCGCCAACTTCGCCATGGCCGACGGTTCTGCCAAGTTCCGCCGACTCGGTGCGACGCTCTCCCCGCGAGATACCGACTACAACACCGACCCGTACACCGGATACGACGCCAACGGCTTCCCCGGATTCTACTGGTGGGACCTCTGCCACAGCTGGTTGTTCCGCCCGAACATCGAGTGGTAAGCTAATGGGGACAGGGGTCGTTTGACTTCGGTCGAGCGATCCGAAACGAAAGTCTCGGTTCGCCCCGGCGAACCGGGACTTTCACTCTTCTAGGAGGTCTGTTGAATGCGTAAACTAGCAATCCTCTTGGCCATGGCGTTCATGGCATCGATCGTGATCACCGGATGCGGCGACAAGGCGGAACCGCCGCCCGAGGGTAAAGCCGGCGGAAGCGCCAAGACCCCGCCCGGGGTGGAGACCGGCGGAGGCACCGAAGGTGGCAAAGCCCAAGTTCCTCAATAAGCTCAGCAAGATCAGGATCGCCCCGCTCGAGTTCGGGCGGGGCCGTCGTGATGGGTTCCTCAGGCGTTTTCCTCCGCGAAGTATCCTGCGATTTCTTGTCGCATGTGTATCACGCTTCGCGATTTGAGAATCCTCCTAGTACAAGGGCGGCCATGACCACTCTCGGAGGAACTCGAGATGAAACTACTCTTCACTGTCATGATCGGAGCGCTTTCGGCGCACATGGTCTTCGCTGGCATCGTCAATGTCTCCACCGAGTCGGGGAGCGACGATCGGATGGCACCCTCCATCTGCCGCATCACCGTCGGTGGCACGAACGTCGTCCGCGTCGCCTATCTGGAAGGATGCTCGGGCGGAGTCCTTTCCGGCACCAACATCCGAATCAAGGACATCAACCAGTCGACGGGCGCGATCGTCGCCACGGTACAGATGGCCTCAGGCACCTACGGCGCTCCCCGGATCAGTCGAGACGGACAGGGGATTGCGTACTGGAAGCTTCGCACTATTGGGGGATCGACGGTCGCCGTGCCCCATTTTCGAAGCCTTTCCCTCTCAGGCCTGTCGATGGGGAGCGAAGAGTATCCCAGTGACCAAGGCTATGCTCGGAACCAAAGCAATGGGACAATCTACACGGGGGCATCGACGGACATAACGGTCGACAACAACTGGCCGCCGGCAATCACCGATGGCACGTCGCCGACGCTCGTTTGGGAAGACAGGTTTTCCGAGGCGGCTGGAGAGCTCGGCGCATACACCCCACTCGTCAAATGGGTCCCTGGAGGCTCGATCGACGACGTCGATGATTCCCACGGTTGCGTGTCCCCTGGGATCAGCGACGAAGGCACATACCTTGTGTATGCAAACGGGGGGCAGATCTATCGAGCCACCTCATGGTCGCTGCCCGGAACACAGGTGAGCTACAATGGCAATGGAACTAGCGCTTATCCCGCGATCAGTGGCTCTGGCCAGTACGTCGTCTTTGAGTCGACATCCTCGAACTTCAGTGGTGTCGCCCATGACGTGGCCGACGTCTATTGGTGGGACGCAAACAGCGCGACAACCGTCAACCTAGCCTACGCGACTGGGTCCGGTCCCGCATACTCGACGGCGATCAGGGCGTCCATCTCGCCGGATGGGGGCTTCATTGGCTTTGACTCGACGTGGTTCAACTGGACGACCACGGACATCTTCTGGCCGACCAACGATGTTGCGCCCTACGCGTTCAGGGTTGAGCGCGGCTCAACTTCGACGCGGCGCATGTTGAGTCACGGAAACCAGGCTACGGATGACGGGTACGTTGCCGCGAACGGGGCGCGCGTCTCGATGGAAGACGGCGGGTACGCCGCATGGGATACCTCGGATGGATCGTATGCCAGCAGAACCGGCCGGGATATCTTGCTGCGTCTCCCGTAGAACTGGGCCTGTGTCCGCCGCAGAGTGGCCCGAGATTCTCTCGGGCCGCTTCTTTGTGTGTGTCCTCCGCGGGAACCCCCGCGCGGCCACGCTGTTGATTGGATTAGGTCCGCGAAGTCTAGCGTGGGCCAGTCTAGGAGGTAATCACCATGCGCAAATTCGCGCTCATCGTCGCCATGGCCGCCATGGCCTCGATCATCGTCACCGGCTGCACGCCCAAGACCGATCCCAACGCAGGTACCGAGACCTCCGGCGGCAAGACGCCGGACGGTAAGGAGACCGGCGGTCAGGCCGAACAGCCCAAGTAGGTCCGCCAGCAACGAAAGGGCCCCGGCTGATCGCCGGGGCCCGAGCGAGAAGGGGGGCGAGATCTCAGCGCCTGCGCCGGAATGGACCCTCGGCAACCACGTCGCCGTTCTCGTCGAGCAGCAGGGCGATCGAGGTCTGGTCAATGGCAGGTGCCCCCCGCGACCAGCGCTGCGTCACCCGGGCTCGGCCGAGTCCGTTCGTCACGACATCCCAGACATTGTCCCCGATCTGCAGGGTGAACGACGCATTGCGAGGCAGTCGCTCGCCTTCGAACTGGAGTTCGGCCTGGGCGCCACGGGCCTTGAAGACGGCTTTTGTCTTGCCCAGACCCACGAGGTCGGCTCGATACTCGGCGCGGGTCTGGCAGAGGCCGGCAACGGCCAGGATGAGCGTCAGGAACAGTGCGGTCAGCAGTTTCATCGGTTGGTTACTCCTTGCACCACCCTCTGGGCGGTCGTGGCACGCAAGAGGCACCCGTTTCCGCCCGTGATACACTCACAGGAAGAAAATGTGGAAGGACGCCGACGTCGAAATCGAACGACTCTTGACGCGGTGCCGCGCCGGCGATCGCGACGCTTGGACCAAGCTCGTCGAGCGACTCCAAAGCACGGTTTTCGGCGTGACACGCCGACTCGGGCTGAGCGAAGCCGATGCCGCTGACGTCTTCCAGGCCACGTTCATCGCGCTGTACCGCAACCTCGACCGGATCGATCAAGCCCTGACGCTCCCCCGGTGGATCGCCGTAACCGCCACCCGCGAATGCTATCGGGTACGTCGAACCTACCCGGAAGCGACCGGCTCGGCCGACGAGCGAACCCTGGAGGACACGATCGCCGTCGAACAGCGCTCGGCCGAGGAGATCGCGATCGAGAGTGAGCGAGCATTGGTCCTTCGCGAAGGCCTCGAACAACTCGGAGGTCGATGCCGCGTGCTTCTCACGCTGCTGTACGGAGAAGTCGAGACATCCTATATCGAGATCGGCGCAAAGCTCGGGATGCCGATCGGCGCGATCGGCCCGACCCGCGCGCGGTGCCTTGAGAAGCTGCGGAAGATCCTCGAGAGGGAAGCCTACTTCCGCGAAGTCGACGTATCACCGGAGCGCGTCCGTACCTCTTGAACCCGACCATGCGACCCTGCCGACGATTCGAACAAGCGCTGATCGTCCTCGCCGAAGGCGGCGAGGCTCCTGAAGCTGCGGCTCACCTCGATCAGTGCGAGGGGTGCACGCGGCGCCTCGCCGAGTATCGCCACCTGCTCGGCGAAGGCGGGATCGCGAGAGTGACGCAAAACGCCCCCGCCGAGTGGATCGCCCGAGCCGCCGCGATCTTCCCGGAAGCACGCCGAGCCGCCGTGCTTCGCCACTCCCTGAGCCAGGTCGGGGCCCGTCTCCGCGACACCGATACCCTCCAGATCGCCTACGAGGTCGATGGCGTGGTCCTTCGCGTTCAGTACGCACGCCTCGGCACCGGCTGGCAAATCACCGGCCGCGTCCCCGACCTCTCGTGGACCGTTCAGCACCGAGGCGCATCCGTGCCGCTCGATCCCGAAGGCGGCTTCCAGATCGACGTTCGTGAGACCGCCGACACCGGCTTCGATCTGGTGCTTCCCTCCGGGCGCGTTGCGATCCCCGGCGTCGCCGAGGCTCTCGGTGAGCCCGTCTAGCCTCGTCGCTGCCCTGGAGGTCTGCAGCGTTGCGTCGGGTCGCCGCCTTCTGCGACGTCACCGGGGAACGCCGGGCGTCTGTGCCGCCTACATCGATCGGGTCATCGCGATCTTCATGAGCGATCCCGGCGACGTGGGTCGACTCGCCCGGCATTGGCGGGCGATCGTCGAGTACGGAGACGATCCCGCCCAGGGGTATCGGGCTCACGGCATCGCATGCCGGGCGCGCGGGCGCTGGTCCGCCGCCGCCGAGAGCTTCATCCATGCTGGACGTCTCGCCCGTGACCCGATCGCCCGGGCATCGCTGCCGATCGGGGCGATCGACAGCCTCGCTCGCGATGGCCGCATCGAAGAGGGTGTCCTACTCGGTCGAAGGTTGGCTCGCCGGCTGCTCCGGCTCGGCCAATCCGATCTTGCCGGGCGCGCCCTTCTCAACGCCGGCAACGCGGTCCTGTGGGCCGACCGTTATCGGGAGGCGAAACAGCTCCTCGAGCGAGCGATCGAGCGGCTCGAAACACCGAGCCTCGCGGTCGGAGCCCGGCTCGGCCTTTCCACTTGCGAGTTGTACGGCGGCTCGACCGCGCGCTCTCTCGAACTGGCCGACCAGGCCCTCGCTGAGTTCGAGGCGCTCGACCAGGACTACTCGGCCGCCCTTTGCCGCCTGAATCGTGGGCAGGCTCATCTGCTCCTCGGTCGGCCGGATCAGGCCCTGTCCGACCTCCTCTCCGCTCGGGATCGACTGTCCGGACCCGACTTGGCTCGCACGGAGGAGTTCCTCGGTGACACCTACCTTCGCCTTCAGCTTGCCCCTGAGGCGATCGATGCCTACGAGCGCGCTCTCGCTCTTGGCGCGACGCCCCTGAACACCGCCAACTGCCGGCTCGGGCTCGGCATGGCTCGCGATCTCAGCGGCCGCCCGAGAGAAGCGCGCACGGAGTTCGCCCGAGCCGAGCGGGCTTACCGAAAGGTGAACAATGCCGTTTGGGAGTCGGTCGCGGCGCTTGACGCGGCGCGCCTCGCCCACGACCGGTCGCGAGCGACGCGAGTAGCGGACCGCCTCAAATCGGTTGGAGGTCCATACCACCGGTGTTGGTCCTCGATCGTGGTCCTTGAGATGGCGGGGTCGAATCCACTTCCAGCAGAGATTGCCCGCGCTCTGCGCGACGTCCGTCGTGGTGGATTCATCGATCTCGAATGGCGGCTCTGGGCGCTTCGGGCTCGATCCGCGGCCCCACGCGAACGTTTGCGGCTCTACCGCCGAATGCTCGACAGCATCCTGGAAGCGCGTCTCTTGATTCGGTCGCACCTGGCCCGCACGCAATACCTCGTCGACAAGAGCGAGGCGGTCCGAGAGTACCTGAGTCTCCTTCTCGCTCGTGGCCGAGCTCCCGACGTCCGCGAAGCGCTTGAGGCAGTGACGGCGCTCCGCTCGGCGGCTCTGGTGGATGAAGTGCTCTCCGCTCGACCCGGAGCCCTCAGCGCCGAGAGTCGCGCCCAACTGGAAGTTCTTCGGAGCGAACTGTCCGTGTCGGGCGAGTCGAGTGGAGGAAGTCGGCGGGCCCGGGTGGGCCGCCCTTCGGTCAGCCTACGACGAGCGTGGCGGGAGATATGTCACCACACGGTGAACAGGCTTTCGAGTCCTTTCGGTCCCGCGACGCCGGCCACCGTCTTCGTGCTCGGAGATCGAGCATACCGACTTGGTCAGGGACGCTCAACGCCCCTTGGGCTGGGTCCGGCGGACCTCCGACGCGAACTCCGGATGATCGAGTACGATCTCCTTGAGCCCACGATCTGCCCCGATGGCGACCCCGCTGCGGTGCTTTGCCGGATCGAGCGACTGGCCGAACGTCTCTTCGAGAGCGGAATGGGGTTCATCGGACCGATCTGCCCGGATGGTGAGTTGTGGCAGGTGCCTTGGCAAGCCGTCATCTCCGCGCTCGATCCGGCGCGCTCGGCGTTGCTGGTGCCGACTCCTCGCTTCGGGGGCACCGCCATCGATCTCCGGTTGCCGCGCCGCCCGGCCGTCACGATTTGGGCCGGACAAGCCGGTGACATTCCCCACGTCCGTGCCGAGGTGAGGGCCGTGCTCGCCGCCTTCCCGGAGGCGCGGGTCTGCACGACCGCCGCCGAAGTGCTCGAGTCGCTTGAAGGGGGCAGGATCGATCTTCTTCATGCCGCCACCCACGGACGGCTCGACGCCTCGAACCCGATGTTCTCTTCGCTCGAGCTCGGCGGCCAGAGGTTGTTCGCGGCCGATCTCGCACGAGCCCGCGTCCGACCCAAGCTCGTCTTCCTTTCCGCCTGCGAGACGGCGCGGCTAACGGCACTCAACCGGGACGAACCGGACGGCCTCGCCCGAGCGTTCCTCGCTCTTGGTGCAGAGGCGGTCGTCGGCAGCCAATGGCCGCTCGACGATGCGATCGCCTCGATCTTCACTGGCCACGCGATCGAGGCGCTTGCCGGAGGCGCGACCCTCGGCGAGGCGATGAGGTCGGGACGAAACAAGGCGAGGTCCTTGCGCAGTCACCCCTATTTTTGGGCCTCGATGGTATCAATCGGCGGATTCTCGGGTACTTAGAGAGTGATGAAGGGATTGCGTTTCGTTTCCGTCTTCGTCTTGGCGGGATGGGCCGGGGTCGCGCAGGCGGCGTTGCTGATCGCTCAGCTGAACACGAACACCGCCGCGGGAGCGGTGGCGACTCGATATGGCATCCAACTCCTTGATGTCACGCCGGGCGCGCCGTTCGCACGCTTCAACGTGCCGGCCGGGCTGAACGCGGACACGATCCAGGTTCGGATGGTGAGCGAGGGCCGTGCCATCTGGTGCGAGGATGACGCCCAGGTCATCATGCCCGAACACTCCGGTGCGGGCAAAGGATCGACGATCTCCGCGGTCGGAGATCGGTCCACGCTTCAAGGGCTCAACAGCACCTTTCTGCGCCAAATCCAGTGGTCGTCGAGCCTTGCCGCAACCTCCGGACGCCGGGTGAAGCTCGCGATTCTCGATACCGGAATCAGCCCGCAGCAACCCGCCTTGTGGGCCAAGGTCTCGGCGAGCATGAACGCGATCGAGGGCGGTCAGCCTCCCCATGATGTCGCGCGTGGGCGTGACACGAGTGGCAATGGGCGGCCGGATGAAGCCGTTGGTCACGGAACCATGGTCGCGGGCCTCGTCGACCAAGTCGGGCCGCAGGTCCAACTCGTGATCGCTCGAGTCGCCGACAGCGATGGCGTCGCGACCGCGTGGACGATCATCGAAGGCTTGGCGTTCGCGGTGAATCAAGGCGCGGAAGTTGCCAACGTGAGTCTGGGCGCGATCCAGCGCATCCCCGCCCTGTCCGATGTCCTCGATTGGACGGAGCAAAGAGGTCTCCTCGTCGTGGCGGCGATCGGAAACAACGGTCAGCGGCGCTCGCTCTCACCGGCGACGATTTCGAAAGTCGTGTCGGTGGCC
>ERZ761602.342-NODE-342-length-105610-cov-9.039875_pt1 | contig 105610 bp, 121 predicted proteins | sample MGYA00512165_ERZ761602 | MGnify/ENA primary metagenome ERZ761602 (study PRJEB28899, sample SAMN02445085) | bioreactor sludge metagenome | biome: EBPR sludge; isolation source: Thorneside wastewater treatment plant | place: Australia: Brisbane, Thorneside...
ATGGGGGCGGAACGCGGATGCACGGGCGCGAGTATCGCGCGGCGGCGGGAGGGGGTGGATAGATTTGTCGTTGTCGCCCGAACCTTGGGCGAGTCCGTGTGGAGCGCCCCTAAGCCCGCACCTCGTTCACGCCCTGCCCGAGCGCGAGGGCGGCGGCGGAGACAATCGCGTCGGCGTCGAGGCCGGCCTCGGCGTATTGCGCCTCGGGCTTGTCCTGATCTTGGAACATGTCAGGCAGCGTGAGGGTGCGGATTTTCAAACCGCGATCAAGCAGCCCGTCGCGCGCCGCGAAGTGCAGCACGAACGCGCCGAAGCCGCCGAGCGCGCCCTCCTCGATGGTCAACAGCACTTCGTGTTCGCGCGCAAGGCGGCGGATGAGGTCTTCGTCGAGCGGCTTGGCGAAGCGCGCGTCCGCCACGGTGGTGGAAAGGCCCATGGCGGCGAGCTTGTCGGCGGCCTTCATGGCCTCGGTCATGCGCGCGCCGAAATTCAACAGCGCCACCTTCGTGCCTTCGCGCACGATGCGGCCCTTGCCGATCTCAAGCGGCACATGCGCGTCCGCGCCGAGCACGCCGCCAGCGTCGCCGCGCGGATAGCGGAACGCGGACGGGCAATCGTCGATCTCGGCGGCGGTCGCCACCATGCGCGAGAGTTCGTTGCCGTCCGACGCGGCCATCACGATCATGCCGGGCAGCGCGCCCATGAAGCCCACATCGAACGAACCAGCGTGCGTGGAACCGTCGGCGCCGACAAGGCCGGCGCGGTCCATCGCGAAGCGCACCGGCAGCTTCTGGATCGCAACATCGTGGACGACCTGGTCGTAACCGCGCTGCAGGAAAGTGGAATAAATCGCCACGAACGGCTTCATGCCGTCGGCCGCGAGGCCCGCCGCGAACGTCACCGCGTGCTGCTCGGCGATGCCGACATCGAACGTGCGTTCTGGGTAGCGCGCGCCGAAATGATCGAGCCCGGTGCCGGACGGCATGGCGGCGGTGATGGCGAGGATGCGCTCGTCCTTCTCCGCCTCGCGCGCCAGCGCCTCAGCGAACACCTTGGTGTAGCTTGGCGCGGACGCGCCCTTGCTCTGTTCGCCGGTGACGACGTTGAACTTGGTGACGCCATGGTACTTGTCGGCGGCGTTCTCGGCGGGCGCGTAGCCCTTGCCCTTCTTGGTCACGACATGGACGAGGACCGGGCGATCGTTGAATTGCTTGGCGTTGTTCAAGATCAGCGTGAGCGTCTCAAGATCGTGGCCGTCGAACGGCCCGAGATAGTGGAAACCCAGCTCCTCAAAGAACGTGCCGCCGGTGACCAGCGTGCGGCCAAACTCCTCGACCTTCTTGCCGACATCGTGGATCGGCGCGGGCAAATGCTCGGCGATGGTTTTCGCGGTCTTGCGGATGGCGCGGTAAGTCTTCGAGGAGGCGAGCCGGGAGAGGTACGAACTCATGCCGCCCACGGGCGGCGCGATCGACATGTCGTTGTCGTTGAGGATGACGATGAGACGCTTGGTCGTTTCCGCGGCGTTGTTCATCGCCTCATAGGCCATGCCCGCCGACATCGAGCCGTCGCCGATGACGGCGATGACGCTGTTATCGTCGCCGCGTTTGTCGCGCGCCACGGCGAACCCCAGCGCCGCGCTGATCGAGGTAGCGGCGTGGGCCGCACCGAACGGATCGTATTCACTCTCGCTGCGCTTGGTGAACCCCGAAAGGCCCCCGCCCTGGCGCAGGGTGCGGATGCGATCGCGGCGACCGGTGAGGATCTTGTGCGGATAGGCCTGATGGCCGACGTCCCAGATGACGATGTCGCGCGGGGTGTCGAACACATAGTGCAGCGCGACGGTCAACTCGACCACGCCAAGGCCAGCGCCGAGGTGGCCGCCCGTGGTCGACACGGCGCTGATGGTCTCGGCGCGCAGTTCGTCCGCCAACTGGCGCAGCTGCGACTTGTCGAGCTTGCGCAGGTCGGCGGGAAGCTTGACGTGGTCGAGCAACGGGGTCTGGGGAGCCATGGCGCCTCGAAAGAAATATTGCGGCCACGTTAGCCGCCTTCCCCGCCGAAGGCGACGCCCGACCCGCAGCCGGGGCGCGGATTCCCCTCATTTTTCCGCTGCGTCACGGGCGCGCAGCTTTACGCCCGCTCTTGTTGCTCGCTGGGATCGCGGGTCCGCGGCGCGGGATCGGCGGCGGCTGGCTTGAAAATGACCTCGCGCATGCGCGCGAGCATGGGCGCGACCACCGGGATCGTGAGCATCGTGCTGGCCACCGCCATCAGCAGCATCGCGGTGAAGGCGTCTCGTGTGATGATGCCCTTGTCGAGCAAGATGGTCACGAAGATGATCTCGATCAGCGCCTTGGTCTGCAGCAGCCAGCCGACAATCGTGGCCTCGCCCTTGCGCCAGCCCAGCACCTTCCCGGCGATCTGAACGCCGATGAGCTTGCCGGCGACGGAAGCGAACAACATCAGCGCGGCGGCGGCAAACACCATGGCGCCGCCCACTTCCCAATTCGTGCGCAAGCCAGTGCTCAGGAAGAACACCGGCATGATCGCCAGCAGGATGTTGTGGCGAAACCCATCCATCTGTTTCTGGTCGAACATGTCGGAGTCGAGCACCGCGCCGGCGAGAAACGCGCCGACCATATAGTGCAGGCCCGACCAGTCCGCGCCGAAACCGCACGCGGCGAGCCAGATCAGGGCGACGTACCAACGATCGCTCTCTGGAATCGCCCGCATCAGCTTGCGCATGACGAACGACATCACCGCGAACGCCGCGAGAAAACCCGCTTGGCGGCCGATGCGCTCCCAATCCAGCAAAATCAACGCCAAAACGCCCCAAATGGCGACATCGTCCAGGCTGGCGTAGCGCAGCGTGCGCTGGCCGAGCGGCTGGCGCAGGATGCCAAGCTTCTCCATGAGCAGCACCAAGATCGGCAACGCGGTGACGGCGCTGCCCATGCCGAGGCCAAGCACGAACTGCCATTCCTGCGCCCGCGGCCCAACCCAGCCGCTGGATGTCATCATCAACACCGCGGCGGCGGCGCATCCGAACAGAAGCGGCGTGCCCAGCGCGAGTCCCGCCGTGACGGTCGTTTCGCGGCGATGGGTCCAGGCGCTGCGAATGTCGAGTTCGACGCCGGCGGTGAAGACGAAAACCATCACCGCCCACCAGGCGATGCCGTTGAGCGCGCCAATGACGGGCGGCGTGAAGATGAACTGATAATAGGCCGGGAAAATAGCCCCGAGCACGCCAGGGCCGAGCAGGATGCCGCCGACGATCTGCACGACCACAAGCGGAGCGAAATAATCCGTCTTGAACAGTCGCCACACGAGGTAAGGCGCCGTGAAAACGATGAGCATCGCGATCAGGTAGAGTTCTGTGGTGGTGATCGCGGGCGGCATCGTCTGCTCTTTCTCGCGCCATTCCCGCATGAATTGACAGCGCTAGCAATAGCACTGTCCTGAGCGGTTTACGGCGGTGGGCGGGTTCGCCTTAGTGCCGCCGTTGCACCACGAAGTCGACGGCGTCCAGAAGCACGCGGGCGCGGGGACCAAAAAGCGCAAGGTGGCGCTTGGCCTGGGCGGCCAGCATGCCGACGCGCTCGCGCGTGGCCTCGACGCCAAGCACGGTGACGAAATTCGCCTTGCCGCGATCCTTGTCCTTGCCGACGGCTTTGCCCGTGTCGCGCACCGCGCCCTCGGCGTCCAAGATGTCATCGACCATCTGGAAGGCGAGCCCGACATCGTGGGCGTAGCGCGAGAGCGCGGTTTTCTCGGCTTCCGACGCACAGCCGATGAACGCGCCAGCATCGACGGAGAAATTGATCAGAGCGCCGGTCTTCAGGCGATTCATGCGCGTCACCGCGATGAGATCGGAGCCAATCTCCTGACCGGCCATGTCCGCCACTTGGCCCGCGACCATGCCGACGGCGCCCGACGCCTTCGCCAAGCCGGTGATCAACAAACAGCGCATCTGCGGATCGGGATGCGTGGCGGGGTCGGCCAGCGCCTCGAACGCAAACGTCTGCAGTGCGTCGCCGGCAAGCAGAGCCGTCGCCTCGTCGAACGCGCGATGCAGCGTCGGCCTACCGCGGCGCAAGTCGTCATCGTCCATGCAGGGCAAGTCATCGTGGATCAGCGAATAGGTGTGGACACATTCGATCGCGCAGGCGGCGCGCAGCAGATGACCTTCGTCGGCGTCGAAAATCCTCCCCGCCTCGATCGTGAAAAACGGACGTAGCCGTTTGCCGGCACCAAGCGCGGCGTAACGCATCGCTTCCACGAGACGCGCCTCGGGCCCTTGCGGCCGCGGCAACAGCGCGTCCAGCGCAACATTCACGCTTTCGGCGGTTTCCTTAAGACGGGCGTCGAATTGGGACATGGCGGCTCCAGCGGGGCGAACGGGTTAGCAGAGCCCCGCCCAGGCGCAAACACCCGATGAAAGGCGCGCGCCTGGGGAAAAGCCCGCTGGCAAGCGCCCTTCCCAACCCCCGCCCATCCAGGGCATCATGAAACTCAGGAAGGGTGGCCCGTTCCTTGAAGGTTCGCGGCCGTTGTTCGGGATCGAAGGGACCTCGCTTATGCCAACGGTGGTGATCATCCACGCCGCGGAAGACACGCTGCCAGCGCGCGCGCTCGCTGAGAAGCTGCGCCAGGCCAAGGTGGAGGTGAGCCTGGAGTTGCCCTCGGGCCCCGACCTCCGCGCCGCGATTCAATCCGCCGCTGCGACGATTGCGCTTTGGTCGCCGCGCGCGGTCGCGCAAGCAGGGTTCGGCGATGACGCCGCGTTCGCAGCGAGCCTTGAAAAACTGGTGCACGCCACGATGCAGGGGGCCACGCCGCCCCCGCAGTTCAGCGGCCAAAGAAGCGTCAACCTAACAGGCTGGCGAGGCGAGGACGATTTCGCGCCGTGGCGCGACCTCGCGGAGATCGTGGTGCGCACGGTCGGCGTCGCGCCGTTGCCGCCGCCGGCCCCGCGCGCCGCGTCCGGGTTCTTTCAGCCAGGGCGCAACCCGAGCGCCGGCGCGCCGCCTGCCGCTGCCTCGGCGCCGCCGACACGGCAGCAGCCCCAACAACGCCAAGCCCAGCCGCCTCGGCCAGCGCCGGCGCCTCGGCCCGCCCCCCCGCCTCGCACCGAGAGCGCGCCGGCGCCAAAAACTGACGAACCAAAGCGCGGCGGCGGCATGGCGATGATCGCCATAGCGGCCGTTGTCGCGGTGGGCGCCATCGGAGCCGGCGGCTACTGGTTTCTGAATCGCGACGCGGCGACCAGCGCCGAAACGGTTACCTTCGATGATGTCGATCTCGGCAGCGCCGAGGCCCTGCGCGCCTTCATCTCAAGCACGCGCTCAAACGCCGAGCGCGCGCAAGCCGAAGAAGCATTGGTGACGTTGGAGCAGCAATCGCTCGACGCCGCGCGAGACGCCAACACCATCGAGGCGTTCGAGGCGTTCCTGCGCGACTTCCCCGAAAGCGAGGAAGCGATCTTCGTGCAGGGGCAAATCCAGGAATTGCGGCTTCAGGAAGCGAACACGCCAGCCGCGCCGGCAACAACCGAAGCGCCGCCGACTGGCGAAACGACCGAACCCAATCCCGATCTTGTTCCGCCAAATACGACGCCCGACGCGAGCGGCGGCGGGCCCGCTCAGCTCACGCCGCCCGATCCGGCGCCGGCTGAACCGCCTGCGCAGCCGCCGACCTAGAGGGTTGAATATTTGCGTATATACTGGTATATATACCAGTATGACCATTACGCGATCCAAAACCTTTAGGAGCGGAAACAGCGAAGCTGTGCGCCTTCCAAAGGAAGTGGCTTTCGGGGCGGATGTAGAGCTGGTTGTGGTGCGCGCGGGCGACGTGATTACACTCTATCCCGCCGGCCTCAGCGTGTCCGAGATGGCGGACAAACTCAGTGCCATGCCCGCGCCTCCCGCCATCGAGCAACGTGATCTGGACGAACTCCCTGAGCGCCTCGGGCTCTAATCCCGATGCCCTTTATTCTTGACACGAATATAGCGATCCACCTGCGCGACGGCGACGTGCGCGTAACCCGCGAGGTGGGAGCGCTGCGAGATGCGGTCATGATCTCGGTGATCACGCGGGTGGAACTCGAGGGCGGCGTATATCGGGAGCCCGCGCACGCGGCAGTGCGACGCTCTCGTCTCGATGTGATGCTGGCGGCTCTGCCGTGTTTGGCGTTTGATGAAGCCGCTGCCCAACGCTACGGCGCAATCGTCGCTCATTCGGGTTATTCGCGGCGCAACTTGCTCGACCGAATGATCGCTGCCCAAGCGCTTCTGCACGGAGCGACGCTCATTACGCTAAATGAGGCCGATTTCGCGGATATCCCAGAATTGCGCGTGATAAGCTGGTAAGTCGCCTAGAATAGGCGTCCGCCCGTGAGCGCGGGGCGATCCACGTTGAGCAAGACAACATCGCCGTTGCGGTCGGGGAAGCCGAGGCACAGCACTTCGCTCATGAACTTGCCGATTTGCTTCGGTTCGAAGTTCACCACCGCGGCGACGCGGCGTCCGAGCAACTCGCCGATATCGTAGTTCTGCGACACCTGCGCGCTCGACTTCTTCACCCCGAGCGGCTCGCCGAAATCGATCCAGAGTTGGTAGGCGGCTTTGCGCGCTTCCTCAAAAACCTTCACGTCGATGATGGTGCCAAGGCGAATATCGACCTTGAGAAAATCCTCGAACGAGATGATCGGCAGGCGCGCATTGTTTTGCGGGTCGTCGGTCATGGCGCTTCCTTTTCCCTATCTTAGCCGAGCTTCGCCGGCTCGGTCTTCGGGCCGTCCGGGCCCATGACGATTTGATCAACTTCGAGCTGGGCGTCTTTCAACTGGCCCTCGCAACGCGCCTTCAAGGCCGCGCCACGCTTGTAGATTCGAATCGAGTCCGCGAGCGGAACGTCACCGCGCTCCAGGTGGGCGACGATTTTCTCCAACTCCGCCAAGGAGTCTTCGAAGCTCAGCTGGCTGGGATCGGGACGTTCAGCGCTCATGGATCGCAAGGTATGGAGTCTAAGCGGTTTAGGGAATAGGCGCGGCTCATGAACGCTTCTCGTAGCGACGGTACGACCAATATTGATCACCGCGATTTTCGACTTCGCGCCAGCCCTGGGCGCGCAGCACCGGGCGCATCATGCGGTTGAACCAGCCATGCGCGCAAAGCAGCACGTTTTGGCCCCTCAAGGCCTGGGAGGTCAGCGTTGCTACGGCGGCTTCGGCGCGCACTTCCGCGTCCTTGCGGCTTTCGCCCGCCTCGTGCCGGCCAAACCACCACGCGATGCGCGCCACCACGCCCCAGTGCCCAGGCCGGCGCTTGCCCCACAGAGGCGGCGGCGGCAACGGCGCCTCTATGAATACGGGGTCGGTGATGATTTCCCGGCCGCCGGCCACCATTTGCGCCGTGTGGATCGCGCGCTGCAGGGTCGATGCGTAGATGATGTCGGCCTTTTCCGCCTGGTTCAGCAATTCCACGGGCGGCCGCTCCTCGGGATGCAAGCCAGCCAAGTCGTAGCCCGCCCACCACGAGCGATACTCGTGGTGATCGATGCTCACGCTACGATCAACGTCGGGGCGCCCATGGCGCGCGATCACGATGGATCCGATCCGCGCTGCCGTACGGCGATCCAGCGTCTCGGTGGGCGCCATGGTCGTCGTCATTCTGACCCTCGCGCGCTTGGCTGCCCCTCCCCTTGAGCGGGCCTTAGTCGCGCAGAAGCCCACCCAGATAGGCCTGAACCGACCCGGCGAGCGCGGGCAAGTCGTAGCCGCCCTCCAGAGTCGACACAAGCTTACCCTTGCAGTGCTGTAATGCGAGGGCGCGGAGCCGCTGTGCCGCCCAGGCGAAATCGCCCTCGCTCAACGCCAATTGCGCGAGCGGATCGGCGCGGTGGGCGTCAAACCCGGCGGATACCAGGATCAGTTCGGGCGCGAACGCGTCCAGCGCCGGCAGCACACGGCGCTCCATGACGGCGCGCCACTCCGCCGAGCCCGCACCTGGGGGCAGCGGCGCGTTCACCACATTGCCTGCGAGCCCGGTTTCCTCTGCCGCGCCGGTTCCCGGATAGCAGGGCGACTGGTGGGTGGAGGCGAAAAACAGGCGCGGCTCTTGTTCGGCGATCGTCTGGGTGCCGTTGCCGTGGTGAACGTCGAAGTCGATCACCGCGACGCGCGCTAAGCCGTGCGCATCGAGCGCATGAAGCGCGGCGACGGCGACGTTGTTGAAAATGCAAAACCCCATCGCGGTTTCAGGCTCCGCGTGGTGGCCCGGCGGGCGCACGGCGCAGAACGCCATGTCGGCTTCCCCGCTCATCACGGCGTCCACCGCCGCGACACAGGCGCCCGCGGCGCGATAAGCGGCGTCACGCGAATGGGCGTTCACGTAGGTGTCCGCGTCGAGCATCAGCATGCGGGCGCGCGCCTGCTCAAAAGCGCTCTCGAGTCCATCGATGTAGGAGGCGCGATGCACGCGCAACAAAGCGGCGCGCTCCGCGATCGGAGCCGGCCGCATGGGAAGGCCGAAAGCCTCTAGAATGGGCAAAACGGAGCGAAGGCGGCCCGAATGTTCGGGATGCCCCTCAGCGCCGTCGTGCAGAAGCATGGAAGGATCGGTGTAGGCCAGCATGCGCCGCATCTGCGGCAATCACGCGAACGATGGCAAGCCAGCGTCAAAGAACGAAAGACCGCGGCAGTGCGAACAGCCAAGTGAAGAAGTGTGCGAACATGACGCCCTCCATGAATGTGAGGGTAGCCTAATCGGCCTATGCTGAACGGCGTAGAGAGCCCCCGCTCATGCGCCGTTCACGCGCGCGACGCGCCACAAACGCCAAAAGGCCGCGGAGTTTCCTCCGCGGCCTTTCTCGTGGTCCGCACCTTAATCGTACGCGGGGAGCTACGCGACGATTTGGGCGGCTTGGTTGAGCGTGGCGAACGCGACCGGCGCGAACAGGGCGCAAGCGGCGATCAGGGAATAGAGCTTGGTCATCGGGATTTCCTCTCGGGCTTGCGGTCAGACGATCTGGGCGGCTTGGTTCAGCGTGGCGAACGCGACCGGGGCCACCACCAGAGCGGCGAGGATGAGGCTGAAGAACTTGGTGCGGATCATGGGTCTGGCTCCTGCTTGTCGAAGCGCCATCGCTTCGATGAACAGACCCTACCCGCGCCTTAGCCCTCTCGCTGTGACTCTGGTCACGGACCTACGCCCAACGGATTAGGCCGGGGCGGGAGCGACAAACGGCGCCCGCCGCAGAGCGCTTGCCCCGCTCCGCGCCGCCATCGATAGAGGGCCGGATCGTCTTGGGGCTCATCCATGAAGTTTCGGCCGCTTGTTCTTTTCCTCGCCCTCACCTTGTTCGCGCCCGCCGCGCAAGCCCAGCGCCAGTGGTTCGACGCAGGGCCGACGCCGCTGCGCTACGAAATCGCGGTCACGCCCGACGTGGAGGCCGCGACCTTCGCTGGCGAGGCGACGATCGCCATAGAAACCGGCGAAGCTTTGTCGGCGGTGACCATGAATGCGCTCGATCTCGAGGTCAGCCGGGCGACCATCGACGGGCGCGCCGCCTCCGTCGCCACCAATGCCGAAGCGCAAACGCTCACGCTCACGCCGCGTAGGCCGCTCCGCGCCGGGCGCCACACGATCCGCATCGTTTACAACGGCGCGATACAAGACGACGCGTACGGCCTCTTCCGCGTGTCGTACAACGCCGGCGGCCAGGAGCGGCGCGCCTTGGCGACGCAATTCGAACCGGGCGATGCGCGCCGCTTCGCACCGATGTGGGACCAGCCCAATCGCCGCGCCGTGTTCTCGCTTACGGTGACGGCGCCAAGCGAACACATGGCGGTCTCGAACATGCCGGTCGCGCGCGCGACCGCCTTGCGCAATGGCCTCACCCGCACGCAATTCGCCGATACGCCGTCAATGCCGAGCTACCTGCTGTTTCTCGCTGTCGGCGATTTCGAGCGCGTGACGCGTAACGTCGACGGCGTTGAGCTTGGCGTTGTCGTGCGCCGCGGCGAAACCCACCGCACGCAATTGGCGCTGCAAGCGGGCGAGGATTCCCTTCGCTACTTCACCGAATATTTCGGCGTGCGCTACCCGCTGCCGAAGCTCGACATGATCGGCGTGCCCGGCGCCGGCGGCTTCGGCGCCATGGAGAATTGGGGCGCCATTCTGTACTTCGACCAATACTTGTTGGTCGACGAAAACTCGAGCGAAGGAGAGCGCCAAGGCGTTTTCAGCATCATAGCGCACGAGATCGCGCACCAATGGTTCGGCAATCTCGTCACCATGAACTGGTGGGACGATCTGTGGCTCAACGAAGGCTTCGCCTCCTGGATGGCGGCGAAGGCGACGGAAGCCGTACACCCCGATTGGAACCCCTGGCTTGGCGAACTCGCCGACGGCACGCAAGGCGCCATGGCGCTCGACGCGCGCGAGGGCACCCACCCGATCGTGCAAACCGTCAATACGATCGAAGAAGCAAACCTCGCCTTCGATACGATCACGTATCAGAAGGGGCAGGCGGTGATCCGCATGATCGAGGCCTATGTCGGCGAGGAGGACTTCCGCAACGGCGTGCGCGCCTACATCAATGCGCACGCCTACGGCAACGCGCGCACGGAAAACCTCTGGGAGGCGATTCAGGCGGCGTCAGGCCAACCCGTGCTCGACGTCGCGCACAGCTTCACCCTGCAACCTGGTTTCCCGATCGTGCGAACATCGCCGGGGGACGGCGATGCGATCCAACTCGCGCAGCGCCGCTTCGCAGCCGACGAGGCGTCACGAACCGGCGAACATTGGGCGATCCCGGTCGTGGCGCGCCGCCTCGGCGCGGCGCCCGTGCGCGGCGTTGCGCCGGCGCAAGCGGAAGGATCGATCGCGACCGCGCCCTGCTGCGGCCCCTACCTCGTCAACGCCGGACAAACCGCGTTCTTCCGCACCCTCTATGACGACGCCAACTTCGCCGCGCTCTCCGCGCGCTTCAATGAGCTCGACGCCAACGATCAACTTGGCCTGTTGCTTGACTATTGGGCGTTCGGGCGGTCCGGCGATGCGCCGTTCACCAACTATCTCGACCTGGCGAGCCACGTGCGTCCCGACGCCAACGCGATCATCGCGGCGGATACGGTGGGCAGCTGGCACGCGCTCGCCGACTACGCCGAGACACGGCCCAGCCGCGCCGTTGTGGCGGACTTCGCGCGCCGCAGCATGCGCCCCTTCTTCGAGCGCTTGGGATGGCGGCGCCAGGCGGGCGAGTCCGTCAACGACACGCTCTTGCGGGCGCAACTCATTGGCGCCCTCGGCGACCTTGGCGACGAAGCCGTGATCATGGAAACGCGGCGGATCGCGCGATCCGGCCAGCCGATCTCCGCCGATATCCGTAACGCGGTGCTCGCTGTTTATGCCGCCAGCGCCACGGCGGAAGACTACGAGACGCTGCTGGCGCAAGCGCGCGCGAGCACGGACTTCGTGGAACAACGCCGCCAATGGCGCTGGCTGGCCTCGAACAAGGACGCCGCGCTCGCGCGCCGCACGCTGGCGCTGACCTTGGGCGACGACATCCCGCGCCAGATCCGCACGCAGGTTATCGGCACGGTCGCGGCAGAGCATCCGCGCCTTGCGTGGGACTTCCTGGTAGCGAACCGCGCCGCGATCGAAGCGTTGCTCGACCCGTTGCAACGCTTGGAGTTCCCGAGCGGCATCGCGTCAAACAGCGCCGACCCGGCGATGGTCGGCGAATTGCAGGCCTACGCACGCGACTTCCCAGAAGGCGCGCGCGCTTCGGTGGCGGCCGCGGCGGCGACAATCCGCCTGCGCGCGCAGACGATCAACGAGCGCATGCCCGCGGTTGAGGCTTGGATCGCGGCGAGGGAGCGGCCGCAGCGGCGGCGCGCGCGTTAACGACGCGACAAGAAGGCGGCGAAGGCGGCCCGCGCCTCCGCGGACTGCAGACGCTCGGCGAAGAGCGCGCTCTCTTCCTGCATGCGCGCCATCAGCGTGGGCCGGTCGCGCATGAGCGCCTTGGTGATGCGCAGCGCTTCGGCCGGCTTTTTCGCGAGCGCGTACGCGGCGGCGCGCGCACGCGCTTCGACGTCGGCTTCAGGCAACGCCGCGTTGGCGAGACCCGCCGCGACCGCATCACGTCCCATTAACGGCTCGCCGAGGCCGAGCATGGCGAAGGCGTGCGCATGTCCCATGCGCGCGGGCATGGTGATGCTTGAAGCGTTTTCCGGCACGAGCCCCAGGTCGATGAACGGCGTCGTCAAACGCGCCGTCTCCGCCACATAAACCAGATCACACTGAAACAGCATGGTGACGCCGATGCCGACGGCGTGTCCCTGCACCGCCGCGACGAGCGGCTTCTCGGCGCGCACACACGCTTCCAGAAAGCGCCCAACATGGCGCGGCTCGGCGACGATGGCGCCGCTGGCCGTGGCGGCGAAATCAGAAATGTCGTTGCCGGCGCTGAAGAAATCGCCCGCCGCCGTGAATAGGATCGCGCGGACGTCCCCGTCGTCCGCCGCGGCGAAGATCGCGTCGGCGAGCGCGCCGTACATGGCGTTCGTGATCGCGTTCTTCTTCTCGGGGCGGTTGAAGCGAAGCTCGAGAACGCCTGCGTCGCGGCTAACGTGAATATGATCGCTGCTCATGGGTCAAACCTTCAAGCGATAGCCAGTGCGGAAAATCCAGTACACGATGGCGAAGCACAGGGCGAGAAAGCCGCAAATCGCCGCCAAGCTCACGCCGATCGCCACGTCCGACACGCCGTAAAAGCTCCATCGGAAGCCGGAGACGAGATACACGATCGGGTTGAATAGCGTCAGATTGCGCCAAAACGCCGGCAACATCTCGATGGAATAGAACGTGCCGCCCAGAAACGTCAGCGGCGTCACGATGAGAAGCGGCACCACCTGCAACTGCTCCCATGAGGTCGAGAGCACGCCGATGATGAAGCCGAACAGACAAAACGACAGCGCGGTCAACGCCAGCATCAGCGCCGCCAGCAGCGGATGCGCGATCTCAAACGGCACAAATATCCGCGCCGTCGCCAGAATGACGCCGCCAATGATCATGGACTTGGATGCGGCCGCGCCAACGTACCCCATCACGGCTTCCAGCGGCGAAATCGGCGCCGAGTGCAACTCATAGATCGTTCCCGCCCACTTCGGCATGTAGATGCCGAACGAGGCGTTCATCAGACTTTCCGTCAACACCGTCAGCATCACCAGACCGGGAACGATGAACCAGGCGTACGGCACGCCGCCGATCGCCGGCATCTGCCCTCCGATCGCCGACCCGAACACGACGAAATAGAGCGATGTCGAGATCACCGGCGCCAGCAGGCTCTGGCCAATGGTGCGAAACCAGCGCGCCATCTCGAAACGATAGATCGCGTGAACGCCGTAAAAGTTCATGGCGCGCGCCTCACTAAGCTGACGAAAATGTCCTCAAGCGAGCTCTGCTCGGTATGCAAGTCCCTGAACTCGACGCCGAGCTCGTCGATCCGGCGCAGGAGCTGAGCGATGCCGGCGTGTTCGGCGTTGGCGTCGAACGTGTAGACAAGTTGGCGGCCCTCGCCCGCGAGTTCCAGCTTGTAAGCCTCCAGGCCCGCTGGAACGACGGCGAGCGGCGCCGGCAGTTCGAGCGTGAGCTGCTTCTTGCCCAGCTTCTTCATCAACGCTGATTTTTCCTCGACGAGGATAAGCTCGCCCTTGTTGATGACGCCGACGCGATCGGCCATCTCCTCGGCCTCCTCGATATAGTGCGTCGTCAAAATGATGGTGACGCCCCGCTCGCGCAGGCGGCGCACCATCGCCCACATGTCTTGCCGCAGTTCGACATCCACGCCCGCGGTCGGTTCATCCAGGAACAAGATGATCGGCTCGTGACTCAGCGCCTTGGCGATCATCACCCGGCGTTTCATGCCGCCGGAGAGCTCCATGATTTTCGCCTCGCGCTTTTCCCAAAGCGAGAGGTCGCGCAGCACCTTCTCGATGTGCGCCCCATTCGGCGGAAAGCCGAACAGCCCGCGCGAGAAACGCACGGTGTCGATCACGCGCTCGAAGGCGTCGGTGTGCAGCTCTTGCGGAACAAGGCCGATCTTCTTTCGCGCGGCCTTGTAATCCCGGACGATGTCGCAGCCGTCGGCGACCACCGCGCCGGTTGAGGCCTTCACGATCCCGCATATGATGGAGATCAACGTCGTCTTGCCCGCGCCGTTGGGCCCCAACAACGCGAAGATCTCGCCCTTATTGATGTCAAGGCTTGTCGGCTTAAGCGCCTGAACGCCGGAAGCGTACGTCTTGGAGACGTCTTTGATCGAGAGGATGACGGACACTGGCTTTCCCACGCCGCTCACGGCAGCCGTCGCGTTTACGCGGTTGCCTTTGAACTGGCTAGGGGCGCGCGCTCACGCTATCGGGTTTCCCAGCGGGGAGCGCGGATGAAAAACATCGCCTGGATCGTGCTTGGCTTGGGCGTCGCAGCGCTCGCCGGATTCGCCGCGCTATGGCTTTGGGGAAGCTGGGCGTTCTCGCCACGAGACCAACCGCACGTGCGCCTCATCGCCGAAGGCGCACTCGATGGCGGCGGAGGCTACAGAATCACCAGCGAAGGCCGCACCTTCGCCGCGCCCTCCTATTGCGTCATCATCGCCACGGAGCAAGCGCCCCAGGGTGTGTGCGCCGTTTTCGTCGAAGTCGGCGGCCCGCCCCCAACCGGCGCTCGCACGCTCGACGCTGATCATATCGCTATCGACTTTGAGCGCGCGCTCGCTGACGGATCACGCGTCATCGCCACGCCGCTCGCCGCCGACGGCCTCCCGACCGAAACCGTGAGCGTCGCCGCGGACGGAACAACCACACGTACGCCGGCGCCAGACTATTGAGCGCTATTGCGCGCGCCAAACCATCGGTACGCGTAGGCGTCCGCCCGATGTTGGCCGGCCATCCGCGGTCGCGGGCGCGACGCGGAAGTGGCGCGCCGCCTGCAACGATGCGTCGCCAAAGCCCCAACCAAGAGGCTCCTCCGAGGCCACCGCGCAGGAGAGACGCCCATCGGCGGCGACAGCGCAATCGAGCACCACGCGCCCGCTTTCGCCGCGCGTCAAAGCACGTCGTGGGAAGTAGCGCTCAAAGTCGCGGCCGCTGGGCCGTTCTAGAAACGATGGATTGGTGATCAGGGACTGACCGAACTGCGCCGGCGGCTGCGCTTCGAAAGAGACAACGCTCGACGTTTCTGTCGGGGGCGCCGTTGGATCGGGCGCGGTCGCGCGCTGGGGCGGCGACGGCGGCGGGCGCACGGTTGGCGGCGTCACCGGCGGCGCGCGCGGCGGCTCGACCTCGGCGGTGACTATCGGGCCGTCGTCGATCAGGTCGGCGACGACGCCGAAATTCTGGGTCATCGCGAGATAAGCAAGCATCGCGCAGACTGCCGCCGCCGCGCTCAACGAGAGAACGCGGCGCGAAACGCGCGGGACCGCCGCTGTATCGAGGGCAAGTACGCCTTGGGTCATGCTGCTCCACTCCGACTTCAGTTCGGATCAGAGCATCTCATTGGCGAGCGCATTCGCCCAATCACGCTGCCGCGAGCAGCGATCACATAAACGCGAGCGCGCGCTCAGACGCCGAGCAGCGCCCACACGACCATGCCGAGTCCGGCCGTGCTCGCGAGCCAAACCAGAGAGCGCAATACCGGCACGCCGAATGCATACAAAGGCACGTAGAGAACCCGGCACGCGAGGTAGATTTGCGCGCCATACGCCGTCAGCGGGCCGTTCCGGTCGGCCACGTGCGCGATCAGGATCGCGGCGATGAACAACGGCAACGTCTCGAACAGGTTGTCCTGAGCCCGCTTGAGACGCTCGGCGACGGGCGAAAGCGCGGGCATTTGCGCGTCGCGCGCGCCGACGTTCCACTTCAACCCGTACTGCCCCGTGCGGGCGACATCAAACAGCAGGATTTGCACGAAAGCGAGGACAAGCGTCCAGGCGAGCATCGTGAGTTCTGGCGTCATTTCCTGATCCCCCAAGCGTCAAAGCCCTTACCCTACAAGTTGGCTGCGGCGGCGCATCACAAAAATGCGCGACGCCAATCTTCTTCAATGGCGCGCCAGCATTCAACCCGGGTTGCGCCAGGCGCCCGATTTCCTACTCCAAAGAAACCCAAATGCGCCATTGGGAAGACCTTGAGCCCGTCCACCCGCAATGTGCGCTGCCGCACCAAGTCTTCGCGCCAATCGCCCTTCGCGCCAAACAAGCGAACAATCGCGTCATACGCATCCGCCCCCATGGCGACTATGCGCTGAAGGTGCGTCAACGAGTTCAGCATATACTCCACGACACGCGCGCTCTCCCGCCACGCCTGCTCGCGGTTCTTCAGCGAACCGCTGTACTTGCCATCCCCTCGCAAGAGCCAATAGGCGTTGGCGTAGTACACGCCGCACGTGAGCGCCTTGCTTCCATCAAGTGGCGCATCTACACCAACGGTGGCTAGCATCCGGCTCAGGTTTCTGTTCGTGGCGAGCCGTTCGTCATGGCGGTAAGGGTCCGCCACGCCACGTGCGATCAACTTCTCAAACGCAGACGCTGGCGCGGAATCTTTCCCTAGAACCAGTGTTGTCGCGTTGGGGTCGCCAAGGAACGCGTCGACTGCTGAAAGCCGCGGCGGTTCTGGTATCAGTTCATGGATGTTCACCCAGCCCTCGGCGCGCAGACCGGCAGCCCAGTGCGGCACCGGTAGAGTCACGCCTTCACCCCGCCTTTCCCATGCTGACCCCTGGCGGCAGGGCGCAATCAGCGGGGACGAAGAAGTCCGGCATCAGGTCCTTTGTCGGATCGACGCGGTACTTGTCGAAATCGCGCTCGCCTTCGGCGTAAAGCAACACGTCGTCGATGAAGAAATTTCCGGTGCATTCGCGCGACGGCTTGTTGAAGATCGCGTACGCCGCATCGGCGATGATCGCCGGCGTGCGGCAGTGCTTCATACCCTCGCCGCCGGCCAGCGCGAACTCGATCGCCGCCGTAGCGATGCCGGTGCGCGGCCAGAGCGCGTTGAAAGCAATCCCGTCGTCGTGGAACTCCTCCGCCATGCCCAGTACGCACATGCTCATGCCGTACTTCGCCATGGTGTAGGCGACATGGCCCGAGAACCAGCGCGGGCTCATGTCGAGCGGCGGCGACAGCATCAAAACGTGCGGGTTCCGCGCCTGCTTGAGATGGGGAATGCACGCGCGCGACACGATAAAGGTTCCCCGCGCGTTCACCTGGTGCATCAGGTCGTAGCGGCGGATATCGGTTTGCAGCGTGCCGGTGAGTTGGATGGCCGAGGCGTTGTTCACGCAGATATCGATGCCGCCGAAATGTTGCGCCGCCTGCTCGACCGCCGCCTTGACGCTATCGGGCTCGCGCACGTCCACGACCAGCGGCAGAGCCCTGCCGCCGGCCCGCTCGACCTCTTCCGCTGCGGAATAGATCGTGCCGGGCAGCTTCTTGTGAGGTTCGGCGGTTTTCGCCGCGATCACGACATTGGCGCCGTCGCGGGCGGCGCGAAGGCCGATCGCCAGCCCAATGCCGCGGCTAGCGCCGGTAATGAAAAGGGTTTTTCCAGCCAAGCTCATGCGTCGCGCTCCTCGTTTTCGCCACATTAGAGCCAGTTCGTCGCGGGGAAAACATCAGGCGTAGACCTTGACGCCGCCACATTCCGGTAGAAATTCCCGCTTCGAGGGCGAGTTTGGAGGAAACTTATGCGCATGCTTGCGCTGGCCGCGACTGTCGGCCTTGCACTGACGGCGGGCGGAACCGCGTTCGCGGGTCCATGGACCGATCCCAACGGGCGCGTCAACTTTACAGCGCCGAACGGCTGGACGGTGCGGCCATCGAGCCATCCAACCGCGACCAACGTGCTCACGTTTGACGCGACGCATGATTGCTACGTCGTCGGCGTCGCGAACTCGGTGACGGCGAACTCATCGCCCGACGCCGTCATCCGCACAACCCGTGAGCCGCTCGCCGCGACCGCTTGGGTCACGACGGCGAATTCAGTGCGCGACCTGTTTCCGGGAAATTCGGCGGAAGTGATTTCGCAGTCCGTCGACACATCGGGCTTCTGGCCCGTGCAGCGTGCGCAACTGCGCTCCTCAAGCGGCGAGGTTTCCGGCGCGATCCAGAGCCGCCCTGGCTTCGATCTGATGGCGTTCTGCGCCGCGATCGGCGGGTCAAGCACAGCGCCTTTCGATGCATTGTTTGCGTCGATTTCGCACCCGAATGATGCGACGTGGCAAGCGGCGGCCGCGCAACAAGCCGCTGACCGTGAGGCGCGCGCAGCAGCGGCAGCGGCAGCGCAAGCAGCGCAAGCGCAACAACAGCAGCAACAACCAGCGGAAGAGACGGACCGCCGCCAGCGCCCACGTCACCGCCAGTAAGCTCCTATTAACGTAAATGCTTGGTTAGCCTCGCATTTACGCACAATTCACGACGTTGGCGCATGTCATAGGGCATGAGCCAACGTCTTGCTGTTCTTCTTGCGCCTGTCGAAACCGTTGCGTCGCCAAAGGCGCATCGCAAGATCTTCGCGACATTGGCGATCGCGCTTTCGTTGGGCTGCGTCGCGATGCTGGCGCCGACATTCGCCGTACTTGGCTTAGCCGTTCTCGCGGCCCTGGCGCTCTTCAAATCCGATCTCGCGCGCCTCAACGTCGCCTCGCTCCTCGGGCCATTGCTCGCCGCCGCGATCGTTGGAGCGTTCGTCGGGTTGGCTGGGGCGATAGGCGTCATCTTTGCCTGGCGGTTGGTCGCCGATACACGTTGGAGCATCGGCGAAGCGGCGCGGCTGGCGCACGTCGCGGGCCACCCCGCGCAAACGACATGGCATGCCTTGGCGCACGCGTGGACGACGCCGTTGTTTGGCTTGTCGCTTGTCGCCTACACAGCGCCGCACATGGTGGCCGGCCTGCCGCTCGACCTGCCCCACGTTCCGCTCTGGGTTCCCGCCGCGGCGGGCAGCATAGCAGCGCTCGCGATCTTTGATTGGGCCTTGCGCCGCTGCGCGGAATGGCGCCTTGGCGATCTCGCGCCCGCGCCGGCGGCGCACATGGCCGCACACCACGCGATTTTTCTAGTCGCGTTCGGGCTTGGCCTCGATGTGTCCGCTGGGATTGTAGCCCTCGCGGCCTGGCGGCTGACGCATGCGATGCGTCAGCCGAGCTTCACCGCCGTCCCGTAAGCGAGCACCTCGGTCGCCTGTCCGGCGCCGGCGTCCGTCGTTTCGAACCGCACGCCGAGCACCGCGTCCGCATTGAGCGATTGCGCATGTTGGATCATGCGATCGAGCGCTTGCTCGCGGCTTTCGGCCAAGAGTTTGGTGTATTCGTGGATCTCGCCGCCCACGATCATGCGCAAGCCAGCCACGATGTCGCGGCCGATAAACCGCGAACGCACCACGTTGCCGCGCACAAGCCCTAGATGCTGAGCGATCGTGCGTCCCGTGACGTCGAAGGTGGTTGAAAGGATCATACGCAAACTCCCACAACGCGGCTGTTTCCGCCGCACGGTTACTGCTCGTATTCTGCCTAGCGGTCCACGTTCCTGTAGCGCTTTTCGTCATCGCCGCGCTGGTCCGCGATCACGCGCAGCAGCATCCAAACGCCCCCGATGGCGGCGAGGACGAAACCACCCAAGCCCATCAGCACGACGCCGATCACCGCAAACACGCTGCCCGCGGCGATGGCCGGATCATTGCCGCTCGCCGCCGCTCCCAGCACCGCACCCATTCCCAAAAACTGCGCCAGAAAAATCAGCCCCACGCCCAAACAAAAGCAAAGCATGGCGTTGTTCGAGCGATGCTCGGGATTTTTCGCATCAGACTGCGTCATAGTACGCAACTCCATCGCTGTTCATCGTTCGCCGCGCCAGTCCGCGCCCAATCAAACAGTTCAAGTGCGCCAAGGTCTCTCCGGTCGCCATGCCCATAAGGTCGCCCCCGATCTTACGGGCGAACATGGCGCCGAAAAGGTCAACCGATCGATGCGGTCTCTCCTTCAGCCGCTGCAGCAGCCGCGCAAGCGTGCGCTCATGCCCCTCAATGAGCCCGGCGAGGCGCGCCTGCACCCCATTGAACGGTTCGTTGTGGGAAGGCAACGTCAAGACGTCGGCCGGGATCGTCGCGCGAAGTTTGTGACACGACTCGATCCAGTCCCTTAGCGGATCGGCGTCAGGCTCCGTCGGAAACAGCGATACATTTGACGAAATACGCGGCAACACTTGGTCGCCCGAGATGAAGAGCTTCAAGTCTTCCTGCAGGAGGCACACGTGCTCCGGCGAATGGCCGTTGCCGGTCACGATGCGCCAAGACTTGCCGCCCATCACGATCTCTTCGCCATCTTCCATCCGGCGATAGGAGTCCGGAATGCGCGACACCGCCTTGCCGAACCCGCCAAAGCGGACACGGTAGGAATCCAGCATATCCTCGTCCCACCCCGCGGCGCGATAGAAGCGCACGCCCTCTTCGGGCGCCTCGCGGCCCGTGTCGGCGACAAGCATGCGTCCCGTGACATATTCAAGACGGCTCATCCAAAGGCGCGCGTCGAACTTGCGGCATATCCAACCCGCCAACCCCATGTGGTCGGGATGCATATGCGTGCAGATCACGCGCGTGACCGGTTTGCCGTTGAGCGTCTGAGCAAAAATCGCGCGCCAATGCTCGCGCGATTCCTCAAGAGCCACGCCGGTGTCGATGATGGTCCAGCCGTCGCCATCATCGATCAGCCAAAGGTTGATCCATTTCAGCGCGAACGGCAAAGGCATGCGCACCCAGAACACGCCCGGCGCTATCTCGCGCGCGACACCTGCTGGCGGCGGCTCGCCCAGCGGGTAAACCAGCTGCGCCCGTGGTCTTTCAGCCGCTTCTTCTTCGACACCATCCATGGACATCAAGCTTCTCCCGGCGCCAGAGTAGCGAAGCGCGCATTCGGGCCAAACAAACTAGATCGGCTTAACCAGCGAAATCACCCAAAGCCGCGTCCCTTAAACATGCCGCGCCCGCTCTCGCCTCGGCGGCGCGCGCGGACGCGTGCGGGAGCACGGAATCGGCGAAGAAACGCAGAAGCGCGGCGAGTTCGCGGTCGCCCGACCGCGCCGCGCCCCGAGCCAACAACGCTGCGCCAATGACATCGCCGGCGAGGGAGAGATACGCGCTCGCGCCGGCCAAGGCGTCCTCGCGCGGGGCGCTCAGCATGAACGCGGTCGCGGCTTCAAGCGTCGACGCCGCATCGAGCAACCGCGCACGCACGTTGGCATCGCCCGCCGCGTCGGCGGCCGCCCGGCACTCCGCGATCTGCACCGTCATCGCCTCGCCGCGATCACGCAAGAGTTTTCGGCCGTAGAGATCAATCGCCTGTATTCCGTTGGTGCCTTCATAGATAGGCGCGATCCGCGCATCGCGGTAATACTGCGCCGCGCCGCCTTCCTCGATGTACCCCATGCCGCCATGCACCTGTACGCCGAGGCTCGCCACTTCGACGCCGAGATCGGTACACCAGGCTTTGGCGATCGGCGTCAGCAGGTCCTCTCTGGCGGCGTCGCCGCGATCGGCGGCGACGGCCGTGGCGTAGCATAGGGCCCGCCCGGCTTGTATCTTCGCCTTCATCGTCAACAACATCCGCCGCACATCGGCGTGCTCGATGATGAGGCCGCCCCCTTGCCGACGCTCCTTCGCGTAGCTCAGCGCCTTTTGATACGCAGCCTCCGCGACCGCCACGCCTTGCAGCCCGACATTGAGCCTTGCCGCGTTCATCATCGTGAACATGGCGGCGAGCCCCTTGTTCTCCTCGCCCAAAAGCCAACCCGTCGCGCCTTCATAAGCCATCGTGCAGGTCGGCGAGGCGTGAATGCCCATCTTCTCTTCAAGACCAATGCAGCGCGCGCCGTTCCGCGCGCCGTCATGGAATTTTGGCACGATGAACAAGGAAATCCCTTTCGACCCCGCCGGGGCGCCTTCAATGCGCGCGAGCACGAGGTGAATGATGTTGGGCGCGAGATCGTGCTCGCCCCAGGTGATGAAAATCTTCTGCCCCGTGATGGCGTACGATCCATCGGCGCGCGGCGTCGCACGCGTCGTGAGGGCGCCGACATCCGAGCCCGCCTGAGGTTCGGTGAGATTCATCGTGCCGGTCCAAACGCCGGAAACGAGCTTTCCCAGATATAGTTGTTTCTGCTCCGGCGCGCCGTGATGATCGATCGCCTCGACGGCGCCGGCCGTCAGCATCGGGCACAACCCGAAACTCATATTGGCGGCATGCACCATCTCCATGCAGGCAAGCGCGACAGCACGCGGCAAACCCTGCCCGCCATATGCAGGATCGGCCGCCAAGCCCTGCCAGCCGCCATCGCGGAACGCGGCGTACGCTTCCTTGAAGCCGTTCGGCGTCGCCACCGCGCCGTCGTTGAGGTGCAAGCCCGCGCGATCCCCCAGTCGATTGATGGGCGCGAGCGTGTCGGCGGCGAGAGCGCCAGCGCTCTCAAGGATCGCCTCAAGCAAACCCTCATCCAAATCAGGAAAGCGATCCTTGAGCGACCACAGGTCCGCGCTTGCTTCGAGTGCATTGCGGATCTCGCGGATCGGCGCGCGATAGGACATTGCGTAAGACTCCTCTGGGCCACTCTACCGTGGGGTAGGCGCCAAAGCGAACGGTGTTCAAGTGGCGACACGAGCGCGGCGGCCATGCTATGCCGCCGGGGCATTGGGCCGCTTGGCCCGGTCAAGGGGACATTGCATGCGCTTCACCATCATCGCCGCCGCTGCGCTTCTCGCAGCGTGCGCCTCAACGGCCAGCATCGGCCAGGCGCCGGCGGCGGCGCCGTCAGCGACGGCCTCGCCCGTCGCCGCCGCGCTTTCGCCAGCGGAGGGCACGTCGCTTAATCCGGCAGAGGCGCCAGCGGGCGCTTATACAATGGACGCACGCCACGCCAGCGTGGTTTGGCGCATACGCCACGGGGGACTTGGGCTCTACACCGCGCGCTTTGACACCGTGGCGGGCGCGCTCACGTTCGATCCCCAGTCTCCGGCGAACTCAACGATCACGGCGACCATCGACGCCGGTTCGGTAAGCACCGGCTTGCTCAACCGTGACGGCCAACGCGCCTTCGATCGTGAAATCGCGAACGCCATCGGCGCCAGCGCCAGCCCGACCATCGCGTTCGCGTCCCGCTCCATTCAGCTCACGGGGCCGACGACAGGCCTGATCACCGGCGATCTCACGCTCAATGGCCAAACTCATCCCGTCATTCTCGAAGCCGGCTTTCACGGCGGCCGCTTCATCCAACTTCGCGGCAAGCATGTCATCGCGTTTTCGGCGCGCACCATCATTCGCCGCTCGGATTGGGGCGTCACGCAATGGGCGCTTTTCACCGGCGAAGAAGTTGAAGTTCTGATCGACGCCGAGTTCATCAAAGACTAAACGGTCACCCCCAAAGGAGCACCCCATGCTGATGAGATCCGCAATCATCGCAGCCGTCGCCGCCTTGGCCGCCTGCACCCAACCCGCGCCGCAAACGCCGCAACCGGAGCCAGCCGCGATCCCTGTGAACGCGCCGACCGGCGCCTACACACTCGACCCGCACCATACGACGGTTACGGCCAGCGCCCGGCACTTCGGCCTGTCCAGCTATGTTTTGCGCTTCAATGGCGTCAGCGGAACCTTGAACTTCAACGCTGAAGACCCCGCGCAATCGAGCGTCGAGGCGACTGTGGCGATCGACACGCTGGATACACCCTATTCCGGCGATCGCGACTTCGATGCGGAGTTGCAGAACTCCGAGTGGCTGGACGCCGTCGGTCATCCCACCGCAACGTTCCGGTCCACCAGCGTGGAGCGAACGGGACCGAACACCGCGCGGGTCACTGGCGACATCACGATCAAGGGCGTGACCGCGCCGATCACGCTCGATGTGAGCTACAACGCCAGCCATGCCACCCACCCGATGGGGTTCCCCACCGCCCTGATCGGATTTTCAGCGCGCGGCGAGATCCGGCGTTCGCAATTTGGCGTTCTGCCGTTGATGGAGACCGCCGCCGGCGGCGACGGCGTTTCCGACGCGGTCGCGATCCAGATCGAAGCGGAGTTCACCCGCCCGGTCGAAGGGCCGGCGCCATCGCGCCAACCAGCGGAACCGGTGAACTGACATGAGCGCGCGCGCGCAGCGCTATTCGGTCGTGGCGATCGTCCTGCATTGGGCGATCGCCATCGCCATCCTCGCGATGATCCCCCTGGGATGGTGGATGGGCGATGCATTGGAAGCGCCTGAGACGCGGGCGCAAGCGGTCGCCGCGTTCCAGTTGCACAAGTCGATCGGCCTGACGGTGCTGGCGTTGAGCGTCGTGCGGGTGGGATGGCGCCTCATGAACCCCGGGCCCGCGTTGCCCGACACAATGAAAGGCTGGGAGCGCGCGGCGGCGCGCGCCACACACGGCCTATTCTATGTCCTGATGATCGCCATGCCGCTGACTGGCTGGCTCTATGTTTCCACGGCGTGGTCCGTGGACGACGGGCGCCCGCTTGAGGTACCCACCGTATATTTCGGGCTGTTCCAGGCGCCCCATCTGTTCGGGCTCTCCGCGTTGCCGGAGGCGAGCCGCGCGACGATCGCCAGCGTTCTGGAGTTCGGCCATTCCAAAATGGCCTGGGGCGCGCTCGTGTTGACCGCGCTGCACATCGGCGCCGCGCTGAAACATCAACTCGTGGACAAGGACGGCGTGCTTGGCCGCATGGTCCCAGGCGCGCCGGACGGTGCATCGGCGCCAGCGGGACCCGCGCGAACGTTCGGTCTGCTGGCGGGATTTCTCGCGATTGGCGTCGCGGCCGCGGCGGCGCTTTGGGCTTTTTCAACGCCGCCCGCACGTGCGCCCTCTGGCGCCGAACAATCGATTGGAAGTGAGGAGACCACTGCGGAGGACGCGCTTGCGCCCCCGCCAACGGCTGACTCGCTACCCGCCGCGAACGGCGCCCACGTCACGGTTGCCGTGTGGCGGGTCGATCGCGGCGCCAGCAGCATAACGTTCTCGGGTACGCACGCCGGCGTTCCGTTCGAGGGCCGCTTCTCGCGCTGGCGCGCCGACATCGCCTTCAGCGCGGACGATCTGGACCACTCAACCGCGGTCGTGACAGTCGAGACAGCCTCGGCCTCGGACGGCGTGCCGCTGCACGACAACAGCCTGCCTCAGGAAGAGTGGTTTGACGTCACGCGCTTTCCGACGGCGGTTTTCCACGCCGCAGCGTTCCGCGAACGCGGCGAGCGCGCGTATGAAGCGCGCGGCGCGCTCACCATCAAGGATCGGACCTTCGAGGTCCGCTTGCCCTTTACCTTGTCCATCAGCGGCGATCGCGCGGTGATGGACGGCAGCGCCACGATATCCCGCGAAGACGCCAATCTCGGCATGCGGTCCGACCCCGACGCGGAATACGTCTCCGAGGACATCATCGTGCGCGTGCATGTCGAGGCCGTGCGCGCGCAATGAGCGCTGAGATCGAGCGGGCGGCTGCGATCCTGCGTGCTGGCGGCCTGGTCGCTTTTCCGACTGAAACCGTCTACGGCCTTGGCGCGGACGCAACCAACCCGCGCGCGGTGGCCCGCATCTTTGAGGCCAAGGGACGCCCGCGGTTCAATCCGCTGATCGCGCATGTGCTGACCCTCGAAGAAGCCGAGCGCCACGGCGGGTTTCACGCCAAGGCGCGCGCGCTGGCAGAGGCCTTTTGGCCTGGCCCGCTCACGCTCGTGGTTCAGCGATTGGCGGCGAGCACGATCGCGGAGTTGGCCTGCGCTGGCTTGCCGACGGTCGCGCTTCGCGCGCCGTCTCACCCGACCGCGCGTGATTTGTTGGAGGCGTTCGGCGGCCCAGTCGTCGCGCCAAGCGCGAACCGTTCCGGCCATGTGAGCGCGACAACCGCCGCGCACGTGCGCGCCGATCTTGGCGACCGAGTCGACATGGTGCTCGATGGCGGCGCCGCTCGCCTGGGCTTGGAGTCCTCCATCGTCGCCGTCGGCGCCAATGGCGCGGCGACGCTGTTGCGTCCTGGGGCCATCGCGCGCGAGGATCTGGAACGATGCGTCGGCGCGCTTCAGGCGTCCACATACGGAACGGTCCAGTCGCCCGGCATGCTAGAGAGCCACTACGCACCGCGGGCGCGGTTGCGCCTGGAGGCGCCCTACCCCGAGCCTGGCGAAGCCTACCTGGCGTTCGGCGCCCCCGCGCCCGCGGGCGGCGCGACGCTCTCAGCCACCGGCGATCTGCTCGAAGCCGCCGCCAATCTCTACGCCCTATTGCGCGCGCTCGACGCATCCGGCGCGCGCGCCATCGCGGTGGCGCCAATTCCCGCCCAAGGGCTGGGCGAGGCCATTCGCGATCGGTTGCAGCGCGCCGCCGCGCCGCGCGATTAGAGAACACCGCAGACGCGCGCGCCGGATCGCACTACCTGTAGCGCATGCACGCCGATCTCATCGCCGCACTCCGCTCGCATCTGGGACCCAAGGGGGTGGTCACCGATCATGAGACCCTTGCGCCCCACCTCACGGAGTGGCGCGGCCGTTATTCGGGTCAAACCCCGGTCATGGCTTTGCCGGCGACCACAGAAGAGGTCGCGGCTGTCGTGCGCCTTTGCGCCGCGCATCGCCAACCGATCACCACCCAAGGCGGCAACACGGGTCTGGTCGGCGGACAAATCCCGCAAGGCGAAGTGCTGCTCTCGCTCAAACGGATGAACCGCATACGCAGCGTCGACGCGGACAACGATTCGCTCGTGGCCGAGGCAGGCGCGGTGCTTTCGGCGGTGCAGCAAGCCGCCGCCGAATCGAATCGGCTGTTTCCGCTCAGCCTCGCCAGCGAGGGCAGCGCGACAATCGGCGGGCTCATCTCAACCAATGCTGGCGGCGTTCATGTGCTTCGATACGGCATGATGCGCGACCTCGTGCTGGGCGTCGAAGCCGTGCTGCCGGACGGGCGCGTCTTCCGTGGACTGAAAGCTCTGCGCAAGGACAATACTGGCTACGACTTGAAGCAGCTGTTCATCGGCGCCGAAGGCACCTTGGGGGTGGTGACGGCGGCCAGCCTCAAACTCTTCCCTCGTCCGCGCGCGCACGAGGTGGCGCTCGCGGCCGCGCCGGACGCGACGCGGGCGCTCGCGCTCCTCCACCGCATGAAGGAAGCCACGGGGGCGGTCGCCGCATTCGAAGTCATGAACCGCTTGTCGGTCGATCTGGTCGTCAAAAACATTCCCAACGCGCGCGATCCGATGCCGGGGGCGCCCATGCTCGTGTTGATCGAGTTCGAAGGCGCCGACCCCAAGGGGTTGCGTCAGGCCGTCGAAAGCGCCCTAGAAGATGCGCTTGGCGTGGGCGACGCCCTCAACGCCCTGATCGCTGAAAACGCAGGTCAAGCAAAGGATTTTTGGGCGCTGCGCGAACGCGTCCCAGGGGCTCACAAGACCGAGGGCGCGCAAGTCAATCACGACATCAGCGTGCCGGTGTCGCGCACGCCCGCCTTTCTTGAAGGCGCTAACGCCGCGATGGAGACGCTCTGTCCCGGCGTGCGCATCGTCGCTTTCGGGCACATGGGCGACGGCAACTTCCACTACACGGCGATGCAGCCCGCGGGATCGGATCCCGCCGTCTTTCCCGCCGCCGCGCTGAGCGCGAAGGTGCATGAGATCGCGGTCGCGCTCGAGGGATCGATTTCAGCCGAGCACGGCATTGGCGTCGCGCGGCGCGAGGAACTCGGACGCTTCAAGGATGCTGAGTCGCTCGCGCTGATGGCCACGCTGAAGCGCGCGCTCGACCCGGAGCGCATCATGAATCCGCGCGCGTTGATCACGCCGTAGCGTCGTCGAATCACACGCGCGTTGACGCCGCTGTGCGTGCGACTCGCTGTTGCAGATTCATCGCGCCGAATCTTTTCGGTGGCGTTTCTGCTTGCACATGACATTATGAAGACGTACTGCGGCGTCATTGCCGTAACAAAAGAGGAGCCAGGGCATGGCTAAGAAGGCGAAGAAAGCAGCGACGAAGAAAGTGGCCAAGAAGGCCAAGGCCAAGAAGCGCGCTGCGCCGAAGGCGAAGAAGGCCGCCAAGAAGGCGCCGCGCAAGAAGGCCGCTAAGAAGCGTGCGAAGAAGGCGGCCCGGCGCGCATAGTCGCTCCCACCCCTTTAAAATGAGCATTTGCTCTGGAAATGCGCGGCGCGAGAGCGTCGCGCATTTTCGTTTGAGCGTCGGCGTGTTTGGAGCGTCCCGTGATTTCAACTCCTCATCCCGCAACCGCCGAGACCGCCCGCGCCCCTGTCGCCAGCGTTGGCGTCGCGTGCTTTCGAGGCGAGGCAGTGCTGCTGGTCAGGCGCGGCAAGGCGCCGCTCGAAGGGCGCTGGTCTCTGCCGGGCGGGCGAATCGAGTGGGGCGAGCGCGCTGTCGACGCCGCGCTGCGTGAGCTGCGGGAGGAGACCGGTTGCGAAGCGCACATCGTCGCACTGGTCGATGTTGTCGACGCCGTGATGCGGGCCAACGCACCCCCCGACGCGGCGCCTTGGGGGCACTATGTGCTCATCGACTATCTGGCGATCTGGGCGGGCGGAGAGCCCATTGCCGGCGATGACGCCGCCGATGCACGCTTCTTCGAACCTGACGAACTCGCAAACTTGGGGCTCTGGTCCGAGACGCTGCGCGTCATTGAGGCCGCCAGGGCGCTCCGGGCCGCGCGCTGACGGGGCGCGAGGCTTTACAAGCGCCACGTGCCGGCGTGAAAGTTCGCGCGAGACTTTGTGGGGACCCGCCATGAGAACTGCCGCACTCGCGCTCGCCGCGCTGCTGACGATCGGAAACGCGGACGCGCGCACGTGGCGCATCCGAACAGGCGCGGGAGCCGAGCAAGCGCTGCAAACGGCGCTCATCGAAGCCAGGCCCGGCGATACGGTGCGCCTGCCGCGCGGCAGACTGGAATTGAGCGGCGGCCTTTCGTTGGACGTCGACCGCGTGACCATTCGCGGTGAAGGCGAAGGACGCTCTGTCCTGTCCTTCACCAATCAGCGTCGCGGCGCCGAGGGGCTGCTCATAACCGCGGACGGCGTCTTACTGCGCGACTTCGCGGTAGAGAACGCGCGCGGCGACGCCATCAAGATCCGCGACTGCGCTGGGATCACCATCAGGGGGGTGCGCACGGAATGGACGCGCGGGCCGCATCCGGAGAACGGCGCCTATGGGCTCTACCCGGTCAATTGCAGCAATGTGCTGATCGAGCGCTCCATCGCCCGCGGCGCATCCGACGCGGGCATTTACGTCGGCCAATCCCGCAACATCATCATCCGCGACAATTTGGCCGAACTGAACGTCGCCGGCATCGAGATCGAAAACAGCTTCAACGCGGATGTGTTCGGCAACACCGCGACGCGCAACACGGGCGGCGTGCTTGTGTTCGACTTGCCCGGGCTGCCCCAACAAGGCGGACACGAGATCCGCGTCTTTGACAACGTCATTAGAGGCAACAACACCCCCAACTTCGCGCCGGCGGGCAATATCGTCGCCAGCGTTCCCACAGGAACCGGCGTTCTGATCATGGCCAACCGCAACGTGCATGTTTTCGAGAACGAAATCGGGAACCACGGTACGGTGAATGTTCTCATCACCGCCTATCGCAATACGTTCCAGGACGCTCACTACAACCCGCTCGCGCGCGACATCGTCATCCGCGACAATCGATTCGGCGACGCAGGCGCCGCGCCCGCGGGCGACCTCGCCGCGCTCGCGCAAATGGGAGTGGTGATGCCCGATGTCCTGTGGGACGGCGCAACGCTCTACTCGGCCGGCGGAACACCGCGTACGGAGACGGTGCGCATCGTGATGCGCGACAATCGCTCGACGCGGACCGGCCAGGCCTCGTTTCTTTCGCTCGGACTGGCGGCGGCGGGCTCTCCGCTCACGGAAGCCGTGCCCGATCCAGCGCTACCGCCGCTGCTCGCGGTTACGGAGCCAGAACCGGTTCGGATCAGAAACTAGCGCCGATGCGCGCGCCGCTCGCTCTCACCTTGCTTTTCGCCGCGGCGCTTTCCACGGCGGCGCCGGCGCGGGTGATCGCGCACGCGCCGGTAAACCAAGCCGCGATCGCGGCGGAACGCCCCCCTGAGCTGCTTTCAGCCTACCGCTTCTTTCAAGACGAGCGCGCGCGCGAACCTAATTCGGGCGTGACGCCGTATGATCTCAACACACCGCTGTGGTCGGATGGCGCGTTGAAGTTCCGCTTCGTGTTCGTCCCGCCCGGGTCGCCGGCGCAGTACGATCCCGATCGCGTGTTCGCGTTCCCAGTGGGCACGGTGCTCATCAAGACCTTCGCCTTCGCCGCCGACATGCGCCGCCCCGGCGAGGCGGTTCGGCTGCTCGAAACCCGCCTGCTGATCCGGCGCGAAAGCGGATGGGTGACGCTGCCCTACGTATGGAACGACGCGCAAACGGACGCGGTTTATTCTCCGGCCGGCGCGACGTTCCCGGTGTCCTTCACGAGTGAAGACGGCGCCGCCGTGGCGCTCGACTGGCATGTGCCTAACCGCAACGAGTGCCGCGCCTGCCACGACCGCGCCGGCGCCATCACGCCGATCGGACCGAACGCGCGGAATTTGAATACGATTTGGCGCTCAGAGCCAAACGACGAAGGTGAACCCAACGAGGTTATGCCGGTGGGAATGTCGATCAGCCAACTTCGCCGTTGGCAAGCGCTCGGAATACTCGACCACGCTCCTGCCGATGCGCCGCGCGTTCCCAACGCCTACGATTCCAACGACGGCACGCTCGATCAGCGCGCACGCGCCTATCTGGATGTGAACTGCGCGCACTGCCACAATCCCGAAGGGCCGGGGCACACCTCTGGTCTCGACTTGTCCTGGTCGCAGAGCGATCCCGCGCGCTGGGGTGTCTACAAGCGGCCCGTCGCGGCGGGGCGCGGCGCCGCCGATTTCGCGTTCGACATCGAGCCTGGTCACCCGGACCGCTCAATTCTGCTCCATCGCATGGCGTCGACCGACCCTGGCGTGATGATGCCGGAGATCGGACGACAGCTGGTCGACGGTCGGGCGGCGGCGCTCATGCGCGACTGGATCGCCGAGATGGACGAGGACGGATCGCCTCGCGGGCGTTAGTGCGGCAGCTGCACGTTCACGGCCCCCACCGCGATCAAGGCGTGGAAGGTCAGCGCCATCAAAACCAGCGAACCGATCGAGAAGATAAAGAAGCGGACTATGATGATGTTCACCGTCGCCTGAACCAGCGAGTGAATGATGCGGATAGCGACGTAAGCCCACGCCAACCCGATATTGATCGGCTGCGTCTGATCCAGGAACTGCAACGCGAAACAAATCGCATAGAAGATCGTGGGCTGCTCCATGAGGTGATTGTAGTTGTTGGCGGGGTTCGCCGCCCAGCCAGGCAGCGCTTCCATCTGCTCCTTGCTGGCTTGGCCGGGCTTGATTTTCGCCTGCGACATCGCCGGAATTCTGGTGGCGTAAAGCCAAAGCAGCATGAGCAAAGACCAAGCCGCGAGCGCCACGACGGGCGCTATCATCCCATGATCGTACATTGAAACCCTCCCCTTGACGACCCGATCATCCGACGGGCCGGCGCCTCGCGCAACCCTCCCCTCGCGCGAGGCCGCTTGGCGCGCTGGCCAAACCTTCCTACGGTCCCGCCGCCACGAAGGGGGACGGATGTGAGCAAGGATGCGGAAACACGGCGCGCGCCGCTCTTGGAACGCGTCGTCGAGTGGACGATCTATACAAGCCGCTGGTTGATGGCGCCGGTTTATCTCGGCCTCATAGCCGCGCTCGGCATCCTGATCGTCACCTTTTTTCGCGAACTCTACCTGCAGGTCCCGCACGTTCTCGGCATGGACGAGACCGACATCATCTTGCTTGTGCTGACGCTGGTGGATCTCTCGCTCGCGGGCAACCTCGTCCTCATTATCCTGTTCACCGGCTATGAGAGCTTCGTCTCCAAAATCGAGTCCGCCCACAAGGATCGCGATCGGCCGGATTGGATGGGCACGCTCGACTTCTCGGGCCTGAAAATCAAACTTATCGCCTCAATCGTGGCGATCAGCGGCATCCATTTGCTCAAGATCTTCATGAACCTGACGAACTATACCGAAGCGCAGCTGCGCTGGTACGTGATCATCCATGTGACCTTCATCTTCTCGGGCGTCGCGGTCGCCGCAATGGACTGGCTGGAAGAGAAGGCGCACGAGGTCAACGCGCGCTACGACCGCGACTAGAGCCTGTTCCGATCCGATTCAATCGGATCGGGGCTCTAGGTTTTTGTTTGGTCGCATTTTCTTACGCCGAACCGGCGTCCACTTCGTCGGCAAATGCTCTAAGCCGCCGCCACAAGGTCCCGCACGCGTTCAAGCGCTTCGCGCCACGCGGCTTGATCGGCCTGCGTCCATTCCGCTCCGCTGGCGTCGCGCACAACCTCGGCGATGCACTCAAAAAAGCTGATGTAAGCCTCGCGCGTCACGCCAATACCCTCATGGTTGATGGCCTCGGCGAGGATAAACGCGGCGCCGAAGGCGCGCGCGCCAGTGAGGTCGAGCAGGCACTCCAAGGCCTTCGCGAGCATGTTCCCGCGCGCCGCGCCGTTGGTGTCGAGCACGAACAGCGCTTCCAGATTAGGATGCAAAGCGAACAACCGCTGATAAATCTCAGCTGTTGGGTCAACGCCCATCGCGCCGATCCGATCAAGGCTCGCGCTGATGCGTTCGTTGGTGTTCACACGCTCACATCCGCTCGGGCGGCTCGATCCCCAGGAGATCGAGCGTCAGCGTGAGTTGCTTGAGGGTCGCGCCGGACAGAGCCAAGCGCGAGGCGCGTACCGCGCCTTCCGAGGTCAGGATCGGGCAATGATCGTAAAACGCCGAGAATTCACGCGCGAGCGCGTAGGCGTGCTCGGCCAAGAAGTGCGGGGCCTTTTTGTCGTAGGCCAACGCCAGCGCGTGATTGAAGCCGTCGAGCGTAAGCGCCAAAGCGCGCTCGGCCTCGTGCGCGATCTCTATCGCGCCGGGTTCCAGACTTTCGGCCTTCGCCTTGCGCAGAATGCTCTTGATCCGCACCGCTTGATACAAAAGGTAAGGCCCGGTCTTGCCCTCGAAGCTCATGAAGCGGTCGAGGTCGAACACGTAAGACGTGCCACGGAAGTTGGAGAGATCGGCGAACTTGATAGCCGCGATCGCCACTTTGTGGGCGATGTCTTCGAACTCGGCGGGCGATATATCCTTGGCCAGGCGCCCCTCCGCCTCGGCCTCGCGAAGACGCTCGCGCGCCTTCTCCTCGGCCTGGCCGATGAGATCGTTCAGCTTCAGCACCCCGCCCGCACGGGTTTTGAACGGCTTGCCGTCGGTCCCGTTCATGGTGCCGAAGCCGACGTGCTCCAACGCCTCGCGCGCGATGTAATCGGCCTTTGCGGCGGCGCGATAAACCTGTTCGAAGTGATCGGCCTGGCGCTGATCCACCACGTATAGGATCAAATCCGGCTTCTGATCGCGCACGCGCTGCACGATGGTGGCGAGATCGGTGGTGCCGTACATCGCCGATCCCTCGCTCGACACCACGAGCAACGGGTCGGGACTTTCCACCTCGATCACCGTGCCGTCATCAAGCTTCTTCTTCTTAGTTTCGCCCGGCCTCGCGACGCGCACTATGCGCGCGCCCTGATCCTCTTCGAGCAGACCCTTGGCTTCGAGATCCTTGACCATATCGGGGATCAGCGGATCGGCGTCGCTTTCGCCCAGCCACAAATCGAAATTGACGCCTAAGCTTGCGAAGTCGCGCTTCTGCGCGGCCATCGACACGTCGTGCATCGCCTTCCAGATGGTGCGATGCGGCTCGGCGCCCGCCTGCAGCGCCGCCGTCGCCTTGCGCGCGCGGTCCCGAAACGAAACATCTTCGCGCGCCTTCGCCGCCGCGCGCGGATACGCGCCTTCAAGATAGTCCAGCGTGATCGTCTTCAGCTTGGCGTCGAGCGCGTTTTTGTCCGCCAATCCGCCCAGTTCATCTTCGATGGAGACGATCATCAGCCCCATCTGGAAGCCCCAATCGCCGAAGTGGGCGTCGCCCCAGACTTCGTCGCCGCGAAAGCGATAGATGCGCTTGACGCTCTCGCCGATGATGGACGCGCGCAGGTGGCCGACGTGCATGCCTTTCGCGACGTTCGGCCCGCCATAATCGACAACGACGCGCCGTTTGCGCTCCACTAGCGCAGCGCCGGCGCGCGCATCGCCCATTATGACGCGCGCCCGATCCGAAAGAGCGCCTTCGGTGACGCGGAAATTGAGAAACCCCGGCCCCGCGACTTGAGGCTTGGGCGCCAAGGCTTCGGCGTCCCACGCCGCGGCGATCTGCGATGCGAGTTCTTGCGGCTTCTTGCCGGCGGCCTTCGCCGCCGCCATCGCGCCATTGCCCTGGAACTCGGCCAGGTCTGGCCGATCCGAACGGCGCACGTCAGCATGGCGCGCATCCAGCCCGAGCTTCACGAACACGGCGGCGTTTGCCGCGCTTAGGGCGCTGGCGAGGTCTTTCATCCTGTGCGGGATGGCGGCTCAACGCGCGGGCGTCAAGCCGCGGCCCATCAGCCTGGGTTGCCGCCAGCGTCGATCCGGAAGCGGCGGCCATCGCGATTGAACTGCAATTGCTCTGGCGTGAGCTCGAAGCCCACCAGAATTTCGAAGTTCTCGCCCGAGACTTCACCGTTCGCGCGCGGAATGACGATGTGCTCAATGCGCTCCGTGCGCGATGTGATTTGTTCACCGCGATCCCAGCGCACAACCACATCGAAATAGGCCTTCTCAATCGGCGCGCGGCCGCGCCGCGCGACAGCTACCCAGTACCGATAGGTCTGTCGATCGGCTGTGGCGGCTGGGCCGCGCCCGAACGACATATCCACCTCGATGCTCATCGTAATTGGGTCCTCGCCGACATAGCGGCACAGCCCCCGAACGCCTTGCATTTCGCCGGTGTATTCGATGTTGGCGTAGCGCTGGGCGTTGGGGTCGGAGAAATCAACCACGCGGGCGTTGTCATACAGAACGCCCATCAAAGGGCACGGGCCGACGTTCGGACGCGGATCATTTCCGATCATGCGATCGAGCCAGGTTGGTTCGCTCTGCTCCTCGACAGGCGCGACGCCCCCGGGCAGTTCAACCGTTCGGCCGGCTCCCGACGTGCCGCAGGCGGCGGCGGCCACACTCAGGGAAAGGACAAGCGCTGTCTTGAGCTTCATTCGACCCTCACTCGCCACCCCTCCGGCGCCCCTGGGAAAGGCAGCGGCGGCGGCTTGCCTCACCCTGCCCGGAGGCAATCGGCGACGGGCCGTGATAGCTTTGGCCTGAGCTTGCCGCAACAGACCCAGGCGCCTGAAACAGCGAATGCCCGAGGACCCATCGATCTTGTCCCCAGAAGCCCCCGAAAAACAGCCGATTTCAATCCTGTTGGCGGCGCCGCGCGGTTTCTGCGCAGGCGTGGACCGGGCCATCCAGATCGTCGAACAGGCGATTCGGAAGTGGGGGCCGCCGGTCTATGTGCGCCACGAGATCGTCCACAACCGCCACGTCGTGGAGCGCCTGGAAGCCCTGGGCGCGGTGTTCGTCGAGGAGCTGGACGACTGCCCATCCGATCGCCCAGTGATCTTCTCAGCCCATGGCGTGCCCAAAACCGTGCCCGCGGAGGCCCGCCGACGCGACATGGTCTATGTCGACGCCACCTGTCCGTTGGTTTCGAAGGTGCATGTCGAAGCGCAGCGGCATTTCGACGACGGCCGCGAAATCGTCTTGATCGGCCACGCCGGCCACCCCGAGGTGATCGGCACGATGGGCCAGCTGCCCGACGGCGCGATCGCCCTGATCGAAACGGTCGAGGACGCCGAGGCGTTTGCGCCGCGCGACCCCTCCAAGCTTTCTTTTGTAACGCAGACGACGCTTTCCGTGGACGACACCGCCGAAATCGTCGCCGCGCTGCAACGGCGCTTTCCGGGCATCGCCGCCCCGCACAAGGAAGATATCTGCTACGCCACGACAAACCGCCAGGACGCCGTGAAGGCGATGGCCGCCGAAGCGGACCTAGTATTGGTGATTGGTTCGCCGAAAAGTTCAAATTCGGTGCGGCTGGTCGAAGTCGCCAAACGCGCGGGCGCACGCGAGGCCAAGCTGGTGGGCTCCGCCGCTGAAGTGGATTGGCGCTGGTTTGACGGCGCGCGCCGCGTCGGCGTCACCGCCGGCGCAAGCGCGCCTGAGGATTTGGTGGATGGATTGATCGCAGCGATCGCGGAACGCTTTGACGCGCACGTCGAGGAAGTACGCGTGACGCAGGAGGACGTCACCTTCAAGCTCCCGAGAGTGCTGGCGGAGTGAGCGACGCCTTCCAAACGCTGCTCGCGAAAATCATCGCCGAGTCTGCCGCGAGCGCCGCTGGACGCGCGCCTTTGATCGGAATTGCCGGCGCACAAGGATCGGGGAAGAGCTTCCTATGTCGGTGCTATGCCGATGCGAACCCGAGAGCGGCGCGCTTGTCGCTCGATGACGTCTACTTCACCAAGGCCGAGCGCGCGGAATTGGCGAAACGGTTTCATCCACTGTTTGTCACCCGCGGACCGCCTGGGACTCACGCGGTCGGCTTGGCGATGAGCGTTGTCGCGGCGCTCCGCAAAGCTGATCCCGAAGATCAAACGCCGCTGCCTCGCTTTGATAAGGCGTCGGACGATCGCGCGCCGGAGGCGGCATGGCGTCGCTTCGTGGGACGTCCGGACGTCATGCTGCTTGATGGCTGGTGCCTGGGCGCCCTGCCAGATGACCTTGGCGACGCGCCATTGAACACCCTCGAAGCTCAAGAAGACGCTGACGGGCGCTGGCGCGCCAGGATCAGGCAAGACCTTACCGAGCGCTACCAACCATTCTTCGACGGGTTCGATGCGTTCATCTATCTTCAGGCGCCCTGCTGGGAAATCGTGCGCCGCTGGCGCGCGGAGCAGGAGGAGGAGACGTTGGGCCGCGCGCTGACAGCACAGGACGAGGTCAGGCTCGACCGCTTTCTCCTGCACTATGAGCGGCTCACGCGCTCGATGCTGGCCGGCCGCCACCGCGCGCGCTGGATCGCGCACCTCGATGCACAACGCACCGTCACCCGAATTGAAAAGCGCGATTGATGGCCGTCTACACGCACCTATCCGACGCCGACCTCGACGCCCTGCTCGGCGAATACAATCTTGGCGAGGCGACCTCGTGCAAGGGGATCGCCGAAGGCGTTGAGAACTCCAACTTCGCGCTCACAACGACAGCCGGCCGGTTCATCCTCACCATCTTCGAAAAGCGCGTGAACGAGGACGAGCTGCCCTTCTTCATGGGCGTGATGGCGCGGCTGGCGCAACGATCCTTCCCTGCTCCGCGGCCAATGCCGACAAGAAATGGCGCCTTATTCACGCGCGCCGCCGGCAAGGCGGCCGCGATCGTCACCTTCCTTGACGGGGTTTGGCCGCGCACGCCTGGAATTGCGCACAGCGCCGCCGTCGGCGAAGCGCTGGCGCGCATGCACCTCGCGCTCGAAGGCTTCGAGTTGACGCGAGCGAATGCGCTCTCCGTGGACGGTTGGGAGCGGCTGATCGCACCAAGACTGGCGCAAGCGGAGTTTTTGCGCCCCGGCCTCGCGCACGCGATCGAGCACGATGTGGCGCAAACGCGCGCCTCCTGGCCGCGCGCCCTGCCTCGGGGGCCCATTCACGCCGACCTCTTCCCCGACAACGCTCTGTTCCTCGGCGAGCAGCTTTCGGGCGTTATCGATTTCTATTTCGCTTGCACGGACTTCCTCGCCTACGATCTCGCCATTTGCCTCAATGCCTGGTGTTTCGAACGGGGTTGCGTTTTCGACGTGGCGCGCGGCGCGGCGATGATCGCCGCCTACGAAACCGTGCGGCCGCTCTCATCGCTTGAGCGCGACGCGCTGCCCGTGCTCGCACGCGGCGCGGCGCTGCGTTTCTTCGCCACCCGCCTTGCGGACTGGGGCGACACTCCCGCTGGCGCGCTTGTAAAGCCCAAGGATCCGCTCGAATACGCAGACAAACTTGCCTTTCATCGTCAAGCGAAGGGAGCGGCGGATTATGGCGGGTGACGCGCGTGCGGTTCGGCTTATCGCCGCCACGATCGTAGCGCCGCTCCTGGGCGGCGCCGTCTCTGGCGCGGCTATTATTCTCATAACGGGCGGAGTCACCGAGATCAGCCTGCACCTTGCGCGACATGGCGCTGTGTTTGGGCTGGTCTTTGGTGTTCTACTCGGCATCCCCGCCATGCTTCTCGGCGGCCTGCCGTTGCATGCGCTGTTCATGCGGCGGCGCTGGCGCGCGATCTGGATTTACGGCGCGTCCGCAGCCGGCATCGGCGCCATCGCGAGCGCGGGCTACGCCTTCTTCGATTTAGGCCCCGGCATCACGCCGATCCTGCGCTTCGCGGTTCTTGGCGCGGGAACCGGCGCGCTTTGCGGGCTCTTGTTCTGGTTGATCCGACGCCCAGACCGCGAAGCGGACACCGCGCAATGAAACGGAGCTCCACTGTGAACTGGCGCCTCGTCGCGGCCGGGATCGTCGCGCCGGTCGCTGGCGTCGCCGTCGCCGCGATGGCGGCGCTGCCAGCCATATGCGGCGATGAGATCAGTTGCGCGCCGGATTCCCTTGGCTTCGCGGCCGTGTTCGGCGCCTGGTTTGGGCTGATGCTGGGTTGGCCCGCGATGCTGGCGCTGGGTTTGCCCGCGCACGCGGTCCTGCTGCGTAAACGGCTGACTTCAGCCCTCGCGTACATGGCGGCTGGCGCGCTGATCGGCACGGTGGTTTCGCTCGCCTATTTCGCCCTTCACTCCACTGGATTGTCTGTTGTGCTCGGCTGCGGCGCCGGCATCGCGACAGCCGCCGCGTTTTGGATTATCCGCCGTCCAGATCGCGCGCCGCCGAATCCGCCTACACCGCGCCCATGAGCAACACAGTCGACATCTGGACAGACGGCGCGTGCAGCGGCAACCCGGGTCCCGGCGGGTGGGGCGCGATTCTGCACTACGCAGGCGTCGAGAAGGAAATCTCCGGCGCCGACGCCTCGACGACGAACAACCGCATGGAGCTGTCCGCCGCGATCGAAGCGCTCAACGCGCTTAAACGGCCGGCCAAGGTGCGCCTTCACACCGATTCAAAATATGTGATGGACGGCGTCACGAAGTGGATTCATGGCTGGAAGAAAAACGGATGGAAAACCGCCGACAAAAAGCCCGTGAAGAATGAAGACCTCTGGCGCGCGCTTGAGGCCGCCGCCGCACGGCACGAGATCACGTGGAAGTGGGTCAAAGGCCACGCCGACAACGAGATGAATAACCGCGCGGATGAACTCGCGCGCGCCGCGATCAAGACGCTGCGGGCGTAGGCGTCCAATCCTGACGGTTGACTTTGCCGTGTTTGTTCAATATTGAACTACTGTCGTTCAATATTGAACCTATTAGGAGTCCCCCATGGCGACCCGCCGCCACGTGCTCGCCCTGCTCGCCTCGACGCCGTTCGCCGCATCGAGCTGCGCGCCGGCGAACCTGCCTGACCCCGTCGCCGCCTGGCGCTCTCCCGGCGCGGGCGAAAGCGATCCACGCCGTTTCGCGCTCGCGCATGCGATTCTTGCGCCCAACCCGCACAATCGCCAACCTTGGCTGGTTGATCTTGTCGGCGACGACGAACTTGTCCTTTCCGTCGATCTCGAACGGCTGTTGCCCGCGACCGATCCATACAGCCGCCAGATCGTGCTTGGTTGCGGCGCCTTTCTTGAGCTTTTCGATCTCGCCTGCCGCGCCAACAACCGGCGCGCGGAGATCACGCTCTGGCCGGAAGGCGAGCCTGTCCCCCATCTCGATGCACGCCCCGTCGCGCGCATTCGCCTCGTCGCGGAGCAGATCAACAAGGACGCGCTCTTTGACCAAATCTTGAATCGCCGCACCAATCGCGAACCGTACGAGCCCCGCCCGGTGGACGACGCTGTGTTCGCAGAGATTGCTCGTCAGACGCTGTCGCCGCTGACGCCGCCAACTGGAGAAACCGGCGACGTCTCTCCGCCCCCAGCGCCAGCGCCCTTGCGCATCGAGTGGACAGCCTCCGGCGACGCGCTCGACGCTCTACGCGCGCTGGCCTGGAATGGCTTCGATCGCGAGATCCGAACGCCGCCCGCGTATCAGGAAAGCGTCGACCTTATGCGCATTGGGCGGGAGGAAATCGCGCGTCATCGCGACGGACTGGTGCTCGACGGCCCGATGATTGAGTTCGCGAAGGCCGTTGGCCTGCTCAATCACGAGACCCTTGCCGATCTCGAAAACCGCGTCACGCGTGACGGCATCGAAGCGTTTCGCCCGTTGGCGATGAAAGCGCCCGCCTTTGCCTGGCTCACCTCGCGCGACAACACGCGCTTCACGCAGGTCATGTCCGGACGTGCCTATGCGCGATTCAATCTGGCCGCGACCGGCGCGGGCCTCGCGATGCATCCGTGGAGTCAAACCTTGCAGGAATATCCGGAAATGGCCGACCTCTTCTCGCAAGCGGAACTACTCACCGGCGCGCGCGCGGGAGAAACGGTTCAAATGCTGGTGCGCGCAGGTTACGGCCCGCGCATTGGGCCAGCCCCGCGTCGTGGGCTTTCGGAGCATTTGCGCGGATGAGCCAAGACGACGCGCTTCGGACCTCATTTCAAGTCCTGACCGAGATCGCGATCATCGGTCACTTGGCGGACACCGCGCTCGCCCAGAACCTCCCGCGGGGACTTTCCGTCGCGGGCTTCGGCGTGCTCAACCACTTCGTGCGCCTTGGACTGGACGGCGAAAGCCCGGCTCGGCTCGCGCGCGTCTTCCAGGTCACCAAGGGCGCCATGACCTATACTTTGCAGCGTCTCGAAGAAAATCGGCTCGTCACCAGTGAGCCCGATCCTGAAGACGCGCGCGCCAAAATCGTGAGAATAACCGCCAAGGGCCGGCGCATGCGTGAGCGGGGCGCCGACAGCGTCCGCCCGGGCATGATCGCGCTTCTCAATGCGATTGGCGCGGACGAATTCGCGCGCGCGCTCCCATTTCTGGTGAAGTTGCGGCAAGTGCTCGACGCAGCGCGCGACTAGAGCATTTTCCGACGAAGTGGACGCCGGTTCGGCGTAAGAAAATGCGACCAAACAAAAACCTAGAGCCCCGATCCGATTCAATCGGATCGGAACAAGCTCTAGACGGCGCGGCGCACTCTCAACGATGCGCCGTCGACATCCACGACCTCGACCGTCTCGCCCGCTTGAAGCGCTTCGTCGCTGATCGCGCGCCAGACCGTATCGTTGACCTTCACCGAGCCCGCGCCGTTTTCGAAGCTCGCAAGCACGCCGCGCGTTCCGATCAATGTCTGCGAACGCTCATTCAAGCCGCTGGCTTTGCCTTCCTTGCGCCAATGCTGAACCAGAGGGCGTCCAAGCCATGTCAAAGCGATCACCAGGATCGCGAACACGCCCATCTCGACCGACCACGGCATGGGGGCGATCCAAGCAAGCAACGCCGTCAGAAACGCCGCGACCGCGGGCCAAAGCAGATAAGTCGTGCCGGTCGCCATTTCGGCGATCAGCAAAACGAGGCCAAGCACCAGCCAGTGTTGCGGCTGCATCTGCGAGAGAAGGTCTATCAGCACACTCATGCTCTCAATTTAGACGCGTCGCGCCCGATGCGCCAGGATCACCCGCGCGTTGGCGATGTCCACGGACCGGCGCCGCCTGGCGTTTCGCCTTGCGCGTTAAGCGCGCGCAGGCCTTCAACCAAACCGGCCAGCCCAGACAGATCCGCCGGCACGATGACCGTGCGTTGCTGGTTGGACGAAGCGAGTTGCGAGAAGGCCTCGACGTACTTCAGCCCGAGGAAATAGCGGATGGCGTTGACATCGCCCTTGGAAATAGCGGCCGAGACCGCCTCCGTCGCCTTGGCCTCGGCGTCCGCCGAGCGCTCGCGCGCTTCAGCATCGCGGAACGCGGCTTCGCGCCTGCCTTCCGCTTCAAGAATGGCGGCTTGCTTCGCGCCCTCGGCGCGGAGAACGGCCGCGGCCTTGTCGCCTTCGGCTTCAAGTATCTGGGCGCGCCGCTCCCGCTCCGCCTTCATCTGACGGGCCATCGCCTGGTTGAGATCGGCCGGCGGCTGGAGGTCCTTGATCTCCACCCGCATGACTTTCGTGCCCCACGCATGCGTCGCCGCGTCAATGACCGTCAACAAGCGAGCGTTAATTGAATCGCGCTGCGAAAGCACTTCGTCGAGATCCATGGAGCCGACGACCGTGCGGATGTTGGTCAAGCAAAGGTTTTGGATGGCGTTTCGGTAATTCTCCACCTCATAGGCCGCCTTGGCCGCGTCCATCACCTGTATGAACACCACCGCGTCGACGGAAACGATCGCGTTGTCCTTTGTAATCACTTCCTGGCGCGGCACGTCCAGAACCGCTTCCATCATCGACATGCGCCGGCCAATGCGATCAATGAACGGGATAAGAAATGCAATGCCGGGCCGCAGCGTCCCCGTGTAGCGACCGAACCTCTCGACCGTGTACTGATAGCCTTGCGGCACGGCCTTGATCGCGCTGAACGCCAGCACGAGCGCCATGAATACGAAGAAAACGACAACGACATCCGTACCGAACATTCTGTTCGCCCCTCATTCGTAAATCTCAGCCTAATTGGCTGAGCATGTGCTCCGCGCTGGAAACCTTGTATTCACCAGGCTCTTCAACGTTCAATTTATCTACCACGCCGTCCTTGACGATCATTGAATATCGCTTCGAGCGCAGCCCCATGCCGAACTTGGAGAAGTCCGCGTCAAGGCCGATCGCCTTCGCGAAGTCGCCCGATCCGTCCGCGAGCATCAGGATGCCGTCGCCGACGTTTTGATCCTTCGCCCATGCGCCCATGACAAAGTGATCGTTGACGGAAACGCAGGCGATGGCGTCGATCCCCTTCGCTTGCAACGCGCCGGAATGCTCCTTGAAGCTCGGCAAATGCTTGGCTGAGCATGTCGGCGTAAACGCCCCCGGAATCGCGAGCAGCGCAACCGTCTTGCCCGCGAATATCTCGCTGGTCCGCATGGCCTTCATGCCATCCGAGGTCACAACGTTGAACTGCACGTCCGGAAGCGCGTCGCCTGCCTTGATCATGAATCCCTCCTCCTTGGGTCGAGGCTTCATCTAGGGGCCGCGCCGGCGGATTGCGAGCGCCTCTTGCGTGATTTCGCTCGGCGCGGGACCATACGCGCATGACGGATACACTCAGAGGCAAGCTTTTGGTGGCGATGCCTGGCATCGGCGATCCCCGCTTCGAACGCGCCGTGATCATGATGTGTTCTCATGACGCCGAGCACGCCATGGGCGTCATCGTGAACAAACCCAAGACGGACGTCACTCTTGGCGACGTGCTTGGGCATTTGGGCCTGAGCTCAGCGCACGCGATCGAGGATCGCATCGTCATGGACGGCGGCCCGGTGCGCCCGAACCGAGGCTTTGTTCTTCACTCGGAGGACTTCACCGCCGACGGCGCCACTCAAGACGTCGCCCCAGGCGTGCGCCTCACGGCCACGCGCGATGTGTTGGAATCGATGGCGCATGGGACGGCGCCGGAACGGTTCGTGCTTGCGCTCGGCTGCTCGAGCTGGGGCGCGGGCCAACTTGAGGGCGAACTGCGCCACAATGTTTGGATGATCGTCGATCCCGACGACGCAATTGTCTACGGCGGCGCGCACGACGAAAAGTGGGCCAAGGCGCTGCACGCGCTTGGGCTCGACCCCGTTCAGTTGCTGGGTCCGGCGGGCAACGCGTAAGCGCGCTTACATAATTCCTCGTCGTCATTGTCGAATCCCATTCCACCGCCTTGTCGCCAACGGGGGTGCTCACCATGTGCGTTCGCCCGCGCCACACGGCGCGGGATCAGAAAAGGACATGCATGAACAAATCCCCGCTCTACGCTCATATCTTATTGGATCGCTCCGGTTCCATGGAGGACTGCCGTGACACCACGATCGACGCCTTCAACGAGTACGTCATGGGGCTACGCCGCTCCGACCAAGTCGACGCTCGGCTGTCGCTGACGATATTCGACTCGCAAAGCATCGACCTCGTCCAACATATCGAACCCGCCGCGCGTTTTTTGGAGTTGTCGCGCCGCAACTACGTGCCGCGCGCATCGACGCCGTTGCTTGACGCCATCGGTCACGTCGTGTCGGAGACCGACAAGGTCGTTCTGAGGCCAGACGAAAAAATCTGTCTCGTGATCATTACTGACGGCCTGGAAAATGCGAGCAAGGAGCACACCAAACAAACTATCAAGGCGCTCCTGACGGACCGGCAGAACAACAAGGGGTGGTTGGTGACCTTCCTGGGCGCGGACGTCGACGCCTTCGCCGAAGCTGGCGCCATCGGCATCAAGTCCGGCAAATACCTGAGCCTAAAAAAGGCGAAACTGCGCGAGAGCATGGGCTTCGCGGCCGCATCCCAGGCTCGCTATGCGCAAACCGGCGACATAAGCGCTGGCGACTTCCTCGACGAAGAACGCAACGAAGCCAACAGAGATTGAGCCTTCAGCGGCGCTCCCTTTGGGGGAGCGCCGCGCCTCATCGGGCGCAAGGCGTCGCGCGCAGCACGCGTTTGGCCGACGCCGGATACCTGGCGAGCGCCTTCGCTGGGCGGATTGGCCGCCGCACCAAATCACCGCCGCAATTGGGACAAACGCCGCCGAGCACTTTATCGGCGCACGCCGCGCAATATGTGCATTCGAACGTGCAGATGCGCGCCTCAAGACTATCCGGCGGCAGATCGCGATCGCAGCACTCGCAGTTCGGTCGCAACTCAAGCATTAGCGCCTCCCGTAAGCCGCTCTATCGCGGAACGCCGCTCCGCTGCAAACGCGGCAAAACGCTCGCGCACGGCGGCTACGGTGGCGGGTTCGGCGCTTTCGGGACGCCCACAGCCAAAAGGCGGCTCCGGCGCGTATTCAAGCATCAGCTCGATTTCCTTCGCTGTCCCGGCGCCCGCGATGTCAGCGACGATGCGCAGAGCGATATCGATGCCAGCCGTGACCCCGCCTCCCGTGAAGGCGCCGCCATCATGCACCACGCGTGCGCTGTCGGGAACCGCGCCGAAAGCGGCGAGAAGCTCGCGGTAGGCCCAGTGACTGCCGGCGCGCTTCCCTTTCAGCAGACCGGCCGCTCCGAGAATCAACGAACCCGTGCAGGCGGCGGCGACGTAGCGCGCGCTCCGCCCAAGCCGCGTGACCTCCGCCATGAAGCGCGTGTCGAGCATTGCGTCGGTTTGCCCGGGACCGCCGGGAACAAAGATCATGTCGCACGCCGCGATGTCGGAGAGGCGCGTGAGCCGCGCGAAGCTCAAACCCATCTCGCTGGCGAGTTCTCCGCCATCCGTCGAGGCGACGATCACTTCCGCGCCGGGCATGCGCGCGAGCACTTCGTAGGGGCCGGTGAAGTCGAGTTGGGTGACGCGCGGGTACAACGCGAAAACAATCCGAAACGGCGTAGCCATGAAGTGAACCCCGATGTTGACCGGCCCTGCATAGCGCGGGCAAGCTATGGCGGAAATGTCAAAGAACCCTCGTTTTCCGCCGACGCCGCGTTTGATCGCCTTCGTGGTGTTCCCCGGCTTCCAACTCCTTGACGCCGCCGGCCCGCTCGCCGCGTTTGAAATCGCGGAGCGGTTTTCGCCGCGCGCCTACCGACTGCGCGTAGTCGCCGCCGCGGCCGGGCTTGTGCGTTCGTCATCCGGCGTTTCATTTCCCGCCGACGCCCTGCGCGCGGCGGCGCACGCCGACACTGTTATTGTCGCGGGCGGACAAGGCACGCGCGCGGCGATGCAAGACAGCGCGCTCCTGCGCACGCTGCGACGCTTGAAGGGTCGGGTGAGGCGCCTCTCCAGCGTGTGCTCCGGGGCGTTCGTGCTCGCGGCGGCCGGGCTTCTGGACGGCAAAACCGCGACCACTCACTGGCGACAGGCGCCGCTCCTGGCGCGCCTCCACCCGGATGTGACGGTTCTCGCCGACCGCATCCACGTCGAGGACGGCGACATTTGGACCTCCGCGGGCGTTACCGCCGGCATCGACCTGGCGTTGGCGATGATCGAGCAAGACCTTGGATCGGATGTCGCCGCGAACGTCGCACGCGAGATGGTGGTGTATGCGAAACGTCCCGGCGGTCAGGCTCAGCACTCCGCCCTTCTTGACATTGATGCGCCGCGCTTTGCCGAACTCAACGCCTGGATGCGCGCGCACATGGGTGAAAATCTGAACGTCGAGAAGCTCGCCGCGCGCGCCGGCATGTCTCCGCGCACATTTGCGCGCGCTTATGCCGCCGACACCGGGACGACGCCCGCGAAAGCCGTGGAGCGCCTGCGCGTCGATGCGGCGCGCGCGGCGCTGGCCAGAGGCGGCTCGCTCTTGGCGATCGCGCGAAAAACCGGATTTGGCGACCCCGAGCGCATGCGACGTGCGTTCATTCGCGTCTACGGAACGCCGCCGGCAGCGCTTCGCCGCACCTTGCGGCATGCTTGACGCTGCGCGCCATCGGGCACCAGATGGCGGCCTACGAACGGAGCGCCCATGGCAGAGCAAAAATCAATCTTCATCACGGGCGCGGGGTCGGGCATTGGCCGAGCCACAGCGCAGCTGTTCGCCGAGCGCGGTTGGTTTGTCGGACTCTTCGACATCAGCGCCACAGGGCTTGAGGAAACAGCCGCGCTTCTCCCAGAGGGCCAGCGCCTATCCATGGTGTTCGACGTGCGCGACCGTGCGGGTTGGGCGCGCGCTGTCGAAACGTTTGGACAAGCGACCGGGCGGCGCATGCACGTGCTGTTCAACAACGCGGGCGTCGGCAAGGGCGGCTGGCTTGAGGAAATGACGCCGGAGGACATCGATCTTGTGCTCGATGTCAATCTCAAGGGCGTCATCAACGGCGCCGTCGCGGCGTTGCCGTTGCTGCGAGAAACCCCCGGCGCGCGCATCGTCAATACGGCGTCGGTCGCGGGGATCGTCGGCGCGCCACGCCTTGCGGTTTATGTCGCAACCAAATTCGGCGTGCGCGGCCTCACCGAAGCGCTCGATGCTGAATACTCACGCTATGGCGTTCGCGTGACGAGCCTCATGCCGTGGTTCGTCGACACCGCGATCCTGGACAATAGCGGCGGCGGTGGATCCAATCGCCGCCTTCGCGACCAATTGAAGGAAAATAAGACGCCGATCTATCCCGTGCGTATGGCGGCCGAGCGCGCATGGGACGCCGCGCACGGATCCCAAACGCACTATCGCGTTGGGAAGGAAGCCGAGCGCGCATGGTTCTTCGCGCGCTTCATGCCCAGCGTCGTGCAAAGTCAAGTTCGTCGCAGCATGAGCGACGACTGAACTCTTAGGTGGCGATTTCTTCTTCGCCGCTGTTGGTTTCGATCGGCTGATCCACGTCCGGCGCAACGCTTGGTTCAACGGGCGCGGCCTCTTGCGCAGGCGCTGGCTGCTCGTCCGCCCGACGCGTTTCCTCGACGACTGGCGCCACATCGCCCGCGTCATCGGGCGCGTCGATGCCTGCGGCCCGATAGCTGCCGCGGCGGCGCGCCAACGCTTCCTGGTAGTAAGCGCGCTCGGCCCGGTTCGGCATGCGGTAGAACACGTGGCTGCCGATGTTGACCGTCTCAACCAGGCCAGAGTTCCACACCGGATTCACCGCGTGCGTGTGATAGTGCGTCGCGCCTTGGGTCAGCGGGCGCGTGTATCCCAACATCACTGCTGTCGCCACGCGTTGCGCACGATCCCATGCGCGTCCGCGCGGTCGCTGATGGATCGATCCGTCGCAGGTGAAGGTGAACTGACAGCCCGTCGACAGGTGTGATCCCTGATAGACGACGCCACAGACCGAGTTCGGATAATGCCGCGAGCGAACGCGGTTCATAATGACTTCGGCAACGGCGACCTGGCCACGCTGAGTTTCGCCGCGCGCTTCGTAATAGATCGCCTGGCTGAGGCAGTTGTGTTGACGTGAATCGATCTGCGGCTCGACCGGCGTCTCCGGCGTCGGCGACGAGGGCCCGCGCAAAACCGCTTGCACCATCATGGCGCGCGCGTCGGCGTTCTCAAACAGTGCAGCACTTCCCCGCGCGCGCAGACCGTCGCCCGTGCGGAAGGAGGTCAGCTCCACGCGCGCGGCCGGCTCGACCGCGAGCAATTCATCTTGAAGTTCGGCTCGGAAAGCGCCGGACGTCGCCGCCCACTCCGCTCCTTCACGTTGCTCGGCGGCGCGATAGGAGATCACGGGCATCGCAACGGCGGCCGCCGCGAGGCACATGACAGTGGCCGCGCCCTGACGGACGGCCAGCGGATTCCGTTCGATCTCAACCATCACCTGGGTCCGAAGTTCGCCCGCAAAGATAGCCAGTCGACGCCAGAACAACCTGAAAGTCATTAAGCCCTGCTTAATTGCGTTCCGATCTGGGACAGCCCCCTGGCCCAAACAGAACGACAGTCATTCAACTCATTTCGGCCTGCGAACATCTTGCCGGCCGGTCCGGCGGGCATATAGGCACTGCCCGAGAGGCGCGATTGACTTTTTGTTCATGGATCGCCGGGGCCCGGTGACTTGGGCTCGATTTGAGGCGAAACGCGGCCTCCTCATGATACCGCCACATGCCGCGTTGGGCCTTACATTCCAAGGCATTGCGGGGAGCGCGCCGGTTCGCGTGCAAGGCGAACGTGACCGCGACGCCACGCCGCGTCATTCCCTGCCCCTACCGTTAGGGCAAGACGGCGAATTAACCCTTTCGTAGCACCGCCTGCGCCGCCGCGAGCCGCGCGATTGGCACCCGATAGGGCGAGCACGACACGTAATCGAGGCCCACTTTCTCGAAAAAAGCCACCGAGGCCGGGTCGCCCCCGTGCTCGCCGCAGATCCCGAGCTTCAGCCCCGGCCGCGACGCGCGTCCGCGTTCCGCGCCGAGGCGAACGAGGTCGCCAACGCCGTCGGCGTCGACGCTGACAAAGGGATCAGCCGGCAGCACGCCGCGCTCGACATAAGCGCCAAGAAACTTGCCGGCGTCGTCGCGCGAGAGACCCATCGTGGTTTGCGTGAGGTCGTTGGTGCCGAAGGAAAAGAATTCAGCGCTTTCGGCGATCTCGCCGGCCTTCAGCGCCGCGCGCGGCAACTCGATCATGGTGCCGACTAGGTAGGCAATCGCGCGCCCGCGCGCCGTGAAGACGCCCCGCGCTGCGGCGTCGACCCGTTCGCGGATCAAATCGAACTCCTTCTTGGCGATCACAAACGGGATCATGATCTCAGGGATTGGCGCGGCGCCTTTCTCGGCGACATCGCACGCGGCCTCGAACACGGCGCGCGCCTGCATGTCGTAGATTTCGGGATAGACGATCGCGAGCCGGCAACCGCGGAAACCGAGCATGGGATTGCTCTCGGCGAGTTCCTTGGCGCGTGCGAGCAAGGCCTTGGCGTCGAGCCCTGTGGCTTTGGACACGTCGGCGCATTCCTCCTCGGTGTGCGGCAAAAACTCATGCAGCGGCGGATCGAGGAATCGGATCGTAACCGGCCGCGCGCCCATCACCTCGAAGATGCGCGCGAAGTCCGCGCGCTGGTGCGGGAAGAGCTTGTCCAAGGCCGCGATACGCGTCTCCTCGCGGGTCGCCAGGATCATCTCCCGCACGGCGGCGATGCGCTCCGCGTCGAAAAACATGTGCTCGGTGCGGCAAAGGCCGATGCCCTCGGCGCCGAAGCGCACGGCGGCTGCGGCGTCCTCGGGCGTTTCAGCGTTGGCGCGCACCTTCATCCGGCGCGCGGCGTCCGCCCACCCCATCAGCGTGCCGAAATCGCCCGTGAGCTCCGGCTGCACCATTTCCGCGGCCCCGAACAACACTTCGCCAGAAGCGCCGTCGACCGTGATAATCTCGCCTTGCTTGACGACGCGGCCCGCCGCGCGAAACTCGCCCGCCTTCATGTCGATGCGAATATCGCCGGCGCCCGACACGCAGGGCCGCCCCATGCCGCGCGCAACCACCGCGGCGTGGCTCGTCATGCCGCCGCGCGCGGTCACGATCGCGCGCGCCGCGTGCATGCCGTGGATGTCTTCCGGACTGGTTTCCTCGCGCACGAGGATGACGTCCTCGCCCTTGCCCGCAAGCGCTTCGGCTTCGTCAGCGTCAAACACAACTTTGCCGACCGCGGCGCCCGGGGAAGCTGGCAAGCCTTTGCAGATGATGTCGCGCCGATAACCGGCGGCGATGGTGGGATGCAGCAGCTGATCCAACGCGGCGGCGTCGACGCGCAGCACCGCCTCGCTTCGCGTGATCAAGCCTTCGCTCGCCATGTCGACCGCGATCTTGAGCGCGGCCTTCGCGGTGCGTTTGCCGTTGCGCGTCTGCAGCATGTAGAGCGTGCCGCGCTCGACCGTGAATTCGAGGTCCTGCATGTCGCGGTAGTGCGCCTCGAGCTTCTGGTAAACCGCGACAAGCTCGGCGAAAACCGCCGGCATCGCCTCTTCCAGCGATTGCCCCTGCTCCTTCATCGCTTCGCGCGCGGCCTTGGTGAGCGCACGCGGCGTGCGAATGCCGGCGACCACGTCCTCGCCTTGCGCATTGATCAGGAATTCACCGTAGAACTTCTTCTCCCCCGTGCTCGGATCGCGGGTGAACGCCACGCCCGTCGCCGAGGTGTCGCCCATATTGCCGAACACCATCGCCTGCACGTTGACCGCCGTGCCCCAGCTTTCGGGAATGTTGTGGTGCTTGCGATAAAATATCGCGCGGTCGTTCATCCAACTCGCAAACACCGCGCCGATCGCGCCCCAGAGTTGCTCCTTTGGGTCGCTTGGAAACGGCTTACCCAACTCGCGCTCCACCGCGCGCTTGTATTCGCGCACCACGACCTTCCAGTCGTCGGCGGTGAGTTCCGTGTCGGAGCGGTAATCGTGCGTGTCCTTATGCGCGCCAAGAATTTCCTCGAACACGCCATGTTCGAGTTCAAGCACGACGCCAGAATACATCTGAATGAAGCGCCGATAAGAATCGTACGCAAACCGCGCGTCGCCCGAAAGCGCCGCGAGACCTTCGACGGTGTCGTCATTAAGGCCGAGATTGAGCACAGTGTCCATCATGCCCGGCATCGACGCGCGCGCCCCCGAACGCACCGAAACAAGCAAGGGCTTGGCGGGGTCGCCGAAAACCTTGCCCGTCTTGCGCTCAAGCGCGGCGAGCGCGACGTCGACCTGGGCCGCGAGTTCCGGCGGGTAAGCGCGCGCGTTGCTGTAGAACTCCGTGCATACTTCCGTGGTCAGCGTGAACCCCGGCGGCACCGGCAGACCGAGTTTCGCCATCTCGGCCAGGTTCGCGCCCTTGCCGCCGAGCAGCGCCTTCATGGAGGCGTCGCCCCCGCTCTCTCCCGCGCCGAAGGAATAGACGTATTGCGTCATGGTGCATCGCTCGCTCCCCCTCTCCCTTGCGGAGAGGGGGTTGGGGGGTGAGGGACGGCGAGGCGAGAGCGCACTTCCGACGCGACCCACGCTGGCCGATCCCAAACGTCGTTGTTGGCGAAGCGCAACACACGGAAGCCCTGCGAGACCGCATAAAGCGTCTTGTCCTTATCGTTCGCCTGAACGTCGGCCCGCTCATGGATCGATCCGTCGATCTCGATGAGCAGCCGCGCGCCGTAGCAACCGAAGTCGAACACGTAGTCGCCAATGGCCGGTTGGCGGCGAAAGGTATATCCTTCGATTGTCCTCAAGAGCTTCCAAAGGAGCTTTTCTGACGGCGTCATCTCTTTCCGCTGGCGCGCCGCGCGGAGTTTCGTTCGCGTGTGATCCTTTTGGCGATCCTCGCCATAGGCCGGCGCCCAACCATGTCCGCGCTTTGCCGCGCTAGTCTTTGTGGCAGCGTCACACCCCTCACCCCCTACCCCCTCTCCGCGAGGGAGAGGGGGAGCGTCGGCGCTTGAGCTCCTCATCCCTCGATCCTTGAAAAGTCGGCCACCGCCGACAATGCTTCCTTGAAACGCGTCAGCAGCAAAAGTCTATTGCGCCGGAGTTGTTCCTCCGGCGCGTTGACCAGCACCGCTTCGAAAAACGCATCCACCGGCGCGCGCAAGCCGGCGAGCGCTTTCATGGCGGCGGCGAAGTCTTCCTTCTCGACGGCCGCCCGCGCGGCAGGCAGCGCTTTTTCCAGCGCGGCATGGAGCGCTTTCTCCCCGGGTTCGACGAGCTTGGAGGCGTCGACTTCGGCGCCGGCCTCCTCCGCGCTCCATTTGCCCTTTTTTTCTTCCGCCGCGAGGATATTCGCCGCGCGCTTGGAACCAGCGAGCAAATTCGCGCCGTCTTCTGTTTGCAAGAACGCATCAAGCGCCTCGACGCGCGCGACGATGCGGACGAGATCGTCATCTCCAAGGGCAAACACGGCGTCGACAAGATCATGACGCTTGCCTTGGTCGCGGAGTTGGACTTTGAGGCGATCGGCGAGGAAGGCGAGCACGCCCGAGTACACCCGCTGTATGGCAGGCGCTTGCTCGAATTTCGCACCAAGTGGAACCTTGCCGGTTTCCTCGTAGGTCAATTCGTCCGCGAATGCGACGACGACCCTCTCGAATAGTCGCACATCAAACGGAATCCGCACCGAGTTATCGAGCACGACGCGGACCAATCCGAGTGCCGCTCGCCGAAGCGCGAATGGATCGCTCGATCCCGTTGGACGTTCATCGATTAGCCAGAATGCGATCAACGTATCCAGCTTGTCCGCCAGCGCGAGCGTGACGGCGACGGGATCGCTGGGGACGCGGTCGTTCGGGCCGAGCGGGCGGTAGTGATCTTCGATGGCTTGCGCCACCGACTCCCCACCCCCTTGTGGGGAGAGGGCGTTCAATTCGGCTAGATAGAGCTGCCTTCCCACCTGCCCCTGAAGTTCGGGGAATTCGCCAACTGTTTCCGTCACCAAATCCATTTTGCAGAGTTCAGCCGCGCGCTCGACGGCGGCGATGAAGCCGGCAAGTAGCGCGTCATTCCGGACGCGCGAAGCGCGATCCGGAACCCAGGGGGATATGGCGCTTTGCTCCTGGATTCCGGGTTCATCGCTGCGCGATGCCCCGGAATGACGAGCCTCAAGAGATGCCCAAACCACCGGCGCCAATTCGCGCGCCAACGCCTTCACACGCTCAACCTTGTCCCAAACGCTTCCGAGTTTTTGGTGGAACACGATCTTTTCGAGTTTCGCGCGGCGCTCAGGCGTATCAAGCGGCGTCTTCTTGTCCGTCTCCCAGAAGAAGCGCGCATCATTGAGGCGCGCCGACAAAACGCGCGCATTGCCAGCCGCGATCGCCTTGCCGCCATCCTTGGCTTCGACGTTCGCAACCGTGATGAAATGCGGCGCGAGTTTTTGCGTTTTCGGATCGCGCACCGCGAAGTACTTCTGGTGCGTGCGCATGGAAAGCCGGATCACTTCGCCCGGTAAATCCAAGAACGCCGGGTCCATGTCGCCGATCAATACCACCGGCCATTCGACGAGGCCGCATACCTCTTCGAGCAGGCCGACGTCCTCAACCAGTTCAAGCCGCTTGCCGGCGCAAGCCTTGCGCGCATCTCCCAAAATCTTCGCCTTGCGCGCCTCGCGATCGATCTCAACCTTCGCCGCGCGCAGCTTTTCGGCATAGTCGGCGAAGTCCTTGGGCGTGATGGCGCCTGGCGCGTGAAAGCGATGGCCCCAGGTTTTCGCTTCGCTCGGCACGCTATCGACGCTGATTTGCACGTGAGCGCCGCCAAACAGGCAAAGGATATTCTGCAGCGGCCGCACCCAGGCGAGATCGCTTGTCCCCGAGCGCATCGATTTCGGCCACGGAAAGCCGCGCACGATTTCGGGCACGATCTCCTGGAGGATGGCGCCGGTCTCGCGCCCAGCGCGCTCAATGCGCGCCACATAGAACGCGCCCTTCTTGTCTTCGACGACCTGCGCCTCGCCGATGTCTTTCAGACCAGCGCTTTTCAAGAAGCCCTGGATCGCCTGGTCCGGCGCGCCGACGCGCGGACCCTTCTTCTCTTCGTTCACGTCCGCGGCCTTTGCCGGCAGATCATCGATCGTCGCGCCAATGCGTCGGGGGCTTGAGAAAGTCTTGATCGCCTTCGGCTCAAGCCCCGCGCCCTTCAGCTTCTCGCCCAACGCGCGCGCCAAATCCTCCTCCGCGCGCTTTTGCATGCGCGCTGGGATTTCTTCGCTGAAAAATTCGAGGAGAAGCTGAGGCATTTACTACTCGTCCCCCGCCCCCTTGCGGGGCGGGGCTAGGGGTGGGGGGCGATCCGACACGCCCGTATTCATGGCGTCACGCACCTGCGCGACGACCCAAGCGGGTCGATCCCAAACGTCGTTGTTCACAAAGCGCAAGACGCGGAAACCCTGCGAGGTCGCGTGGATCGCCTTTGCCTTGTCGTTCTCTTGCACGTCCGCGCGTTCGTGGATCGAGCCATCGATCTCGATAAGCAGACGCGCTGAATACCAACCAAAATCGAAGACGTAGTCATCGACAGCGACCTCAGTGCGAAAGTGTGCGCCTTCAATTGCGCGAAGTAGACCGCGCAGTTTCTTCTCCGAAGAGGTCAGCTCTTTGCGTTGACGCCGCGCGCGCCGCTTCGTGCGCGTGTGATCCTTTTGACGTGATGCCGCTTCCGAATCAGGTGACCAGCCATGCCCCAACTTGCGCGGGCGCCCGTCCTCCCCCCTCGCGGGGGAGGCGTCCGCAGAGCGGACGGAGGGGGAGCGATCGGACGCTTCGGAGGGCGGAGCGTTCGCGCGCGCCCCACCCCCTGCCCCCGCCCCGCGAGGGGGCGGGGGTTCACGCGCGTCGTTCTGAGGAGTCACGGCGCGGTCTCCGAATCTTCCCAGGCCTTGGCGCAGCCCTTCGCCAACTCACGCACTCGCGCGATGAAGCTTTGGCGTTCCGTCGGCGAGACCACGCCGCGCGCGTCGAGCAGATTGAAGAGGTGCGAGGCTTTCAGCGTGTAGTCGAACGCGGGCAACACCGCGCCTGCTTCTAGCAAGCGCTTCGCAGTGGCTTCCGCATCGCCGAACCAGCGCAGATTCTGCTCCGCGTCGGAGAGTTCGAAGTTGAAACGCGACTGTTGCTTCTCGTTTTCGAGGAACACATCGCCATAGGTAAGCGGCGTGGCGCTGTCGGGATCGTTGAACGGCAAATCGAACACGCGGTCGACGCCGAACACATACATCGCCAGCCGCTCCAGCCCGTAGGTGAGTTCCCCGCTGACGGGCCGCACGTCGAGGCCTCCGACTTGCTGGAAGTAGGTGTACTGGCTCACCTCCATGCCGTCGCACCAGACTTCCCAGCCCAAGCCCCAGGCGCCGACGGTCGGATTTTCCCAATCGTCTTCGACGAAGCGGATGTCGTGCAACAGGGGGTCGATGCCGATGCGCGCCAGCGAATTGAGATAGAGATCCTGAAGGTTGGCCGGATTGGGCTTCAGGATCACCTGATACTGATAATAGTGCTGGAGCCGGTTCGGGTTTTCGCCATAGCGCCCGTCCTTCGGCCGACGCGAGGGCTGGACGTAGGCCGCCCGCCAGTGTTTGGGGCCGAGCGCGCGCAGCGTCGTCGCGGGATGCAGCGTGCCCGCGCCTACTTGCTCGTCATAGGGCTGCAGGATCGCACACCCCTGCTCGGCCCAGTAAGTCTGGAGCGTCAGGATCACGTCCTGGAAACAACGGGGCGGGTTTTGCGTGGGCATTGCTGCACCCGCGTAATAGCCCCCGCCCCGCTGATCAAGGCTTAGCGCAGCAACTCATCCACAGCCGACGCGAACGCCGCAGGTTGGTCGAGTTGCACAAAATGATATCCTCGCTTACGTCTGCGCCGCTCGACGGCGCAATGTCTTGCTGTCGGCTTCTCCTCAGTCGCGACGCGCTGAGAGCAGCAGCCACCACACCAGATAGCCCATCGTCGCAGGCACAATGCCCAACATGAACCCCGCCCCAAATGTCAGATTGGCGGCGATCGGCGCTAAATTCGCCGGCAGCATCGCTTCCGCCGCCCCCGGAATGAGCATGCCCGGGAGCAGCGCCACAAAAGCAAGCATGGATGCCGACAGGCCGACTGAACCGCCCCAAAACCAAGCGACATAGTGCGCATTGAGCTTAGCTTCGTCCAAGTAGCTAGCCCAGCCGAAGGCGCCGACGAGCGTCACAACGACCAGCGCCAAGGTCACCCAAACCAAGTTGATCGGGAGCATCATGTCCGCCGTGAGCGAAGTCATGTAGCCCAGCAAAAACACGACAGTAAGCGTCATAAAGAACTCTTTGCGACGTTCGCGTGGAGATAAGCGAGAGTGTTGGGCGGTTTGAAACATAGTGTCTGCTCCTATTCAGCGGCTTGCGCGACGTCGTCCGCGCTAAAGATTTGTTCGATCGACAGCCCGAACACGGCGGCGATCTTGAACGCGAGCGGCAAGCTCGGATCGTACTTTCCCGTCTCGATCGCGTTCACGGATTGCCGTGACACGTCGAGCCGTTCAGCGAGATCGGCCTGGCTCCAGTCACGCTCGGCGCGCAACACCTTGAGGCGGTTCCTCATTGGTAGCGCCGCGCCACGAAGACCTGCGCGATCCCCCACACGAAGCACATCGCTGGAAATACCCAAAGCAGCGCGCCGTCGATCGCGGGAAAACCCGCGAAGCTCTCCAGGAAACCGTAGGTGAAACTCGCGAACCCAACGATCGCCGCCGAGGCCAACATCGCTTCCAGCTGCACTTGGCGCTGAAACTCGTCGAGGCCGCGAAGGCGGCGCAGATAAGCGCGCATCATCAACAGCGCCGGCGCCGCCGAAGCAAGCGCTAGCATAACGGCGATCCATTGCGGCGGATCGAGGCGCCGGACAATGAAAACGCTCGCGACCAAAACCACGGCATAAACGAGCGCGGCGAAGCTCATGTCGCGCACATATTTCTGGGCGACGCGCTGCGGCGCTTCACTGGCGCAAATCACGGGCTGTTCGCTCATTGCAGGCCTCCTTGCGCCACAAAAAGCGCCGTGACGATGCCGACGATCACGGCGAACGACGCCCCAAAGGGCCAGCCAGATTTTCGCATCGGGTTTGTCTCGTACATGCTTGTTAGAGACTGAAGGTCACGCCGACGCCGCAGGCGCTTACTGAAACGCTCGGTGCATACGCGTTGACGCGCCCCGTGACCGGGCATTGCGTAGGCGGCATATGCAACACCAATGCTGCGGTCGCGAGCGCCAGCACCAGGCCAGCAAGAGGGTTTGGGACTCGTGCGTTGCTCAGCGCCATAAGACTGACCTTTCAGGTTTCCATGTCTAAATATCAAGCTTCCTTTACTTGTCAAGCGTGCTTGATATGCCCCACTGAAAAACCTCCTCCAACGGCTTGCCGAACACCTCCGCGATGCGGAATGCGGCCTCCAGTGTGGGCGAGTATTTGCCCGCTTCGATGGCGGCGATGGTCTGGCGGGTGACGCCGATGCGTTCGCCCAACTCCGCTTGCGTCATCTCGCCAGCCATGAAGCGGAGCGTGCGAATGGTGTTGCTCAGGCGCCGCTCAGCCATGCCAGCCTCGTTCTGGCTGAGGCTGGCGCAGACCGCCCCGATACATGGCGACAATCAACGCATGACGAACAATTTCGGCCAGCGCGATCACGAAAACCGCGGCATGAAACAGCTCCCATTCCACGTGACCGAAAGGCATGGCGCAGCCGACGAGGACAATTCCCGCCATCAGAATGTTATAGGCAAGTGCGCTGGCGCGATGCGCGATCGCGCGATCGCGCTCGTCGCCGCTCAGATTGTTCTTGTGGCGAAGGCCAATGACCGCGCTGGCGACCCCTATGACCACCACCTGCACGATGGCGGTGACGGCGAACATCAGGATTTGAGTTCCGAATGCTGTCTCGCCGGCCAGCGCAACCGCGGCAAAATAAACCGGGTAGGTCACCAGCATCGTCAACAGCCAAACCCACGCGAACTGCTCTCGAGCAACCATCCTGACTCTCCGTTAGCTTTTCTGTGCGTTATGTTATGTTTTCTAGACATTGAGTCAATGATTTTTTGCACGTTTGCCTGCCCCACTGAATCCGCGCATCGTCGCGCCCCATGGGGATTTGCGGGATCGACGAGGCCGGACGGGGGCCATGGGCGGGGCCAGTCGTCGCCGCCGCCGTGATCCTGCCACGCAAGGGCCGGCCCAAGGGGTTGGCGGATTCAAAGCAGTTGAGCGCGGAGGCGCGCGAAAGACTCGCGGTCGCTATCCGCGACTGCGCCCTGGTCGGGCTCGGCGCCGCCAGCCCGGCGGAGATCGATCAGCTCAACATCCTGCAAGCCACCTACCTGGCCATGCGTCGCGCGCTTGCGGCGTTGCCTGAGGCGCCGGTCGCGGCGCTCATCGACGGCAACAGCGCGCCCACGGATTTTCCCTGCGCCGTTGAGTGCATCGTCGAAGGCGATGCGCACGTCGCAAGCATCTCGGCGGCGTCAATCATCGCCAAGGTGGAGCGTGATCGCATCATGATCGAGGCTTGCGCGCGTTACCCGGGCTACGGGTTCTCGCGCCACAAAGGATACGGCGCGCCCGAGCATCAACGCGCGCTGATCACGCTGGGTCCTTGCGCCATACATCGCATGACGTTCAAGCCTGTCGCGGACGCCGCCCGCCGGGACAAACAGTCCGCTGCTTAGCGCCGCGCGGCGCGCGCTTCGCGGAGGTCGTCCCGCGAACAAGACGCCTGACCTCTGGCTGCGCTCTCGTGGTGCGACACCTCCCCCTCCACTACATCTAGCTTTGGCGCCGCGAAGGCGCTGTTGAAAGACGAAGCATTCATGGTTAACGGCGCCGCGGACTCTTGATTCGCGAGTCCGGTCAAGCTTGAATCCCCGGCTTCGGGGGACCCATGGCGCGCCACTTCACGGACAAGATCATCGAAGGCGATTGCATCGAAGAGCTGAAGAAGCTCGCCGCGGGCAGCGTTGATCTCGTCTTCGCCGACCCGCCCTATTTCATGCAGCTGGGCGGCGCGCTCACCCGCCCGGACCAATCGAACGTCGACGGCGTCGACGATGAGTGGGACAAGTTCGAGGATTTCGCCGCTTATGACGCTTTCACGCGCGCCTGGCTCAGCGAAGCGCGCCGCGTGCTGAAGCCGAACGGCGCGATCTGGGTGATCGGATCATACCACAACGTGTTCCGGCTCGGCGCAGCGCTTCAAGACCTCGGCTTTTGGATCTTGAACGACATCATCTGGCGCAAAACCAATCCGATGCCGAACTTCAAGGGCACGCGCTTCACCAACGCGCATGAAACGCTGATATGGGCCGCGCGCTCGAAAGAAGCGAAATACACTTTTCATTACGACGCGCTGAAAATGCTCAACGACGAGCTGCAGATGCGCTCGGACTGGACCTTGCCGCTCTGCACCGGCGCCGAGCGCTTGAAAAATCGCGAGGGCCGCAAGCTGCACTCGACGCAAAAGCCCGAGGCGCTCCTGCACCGTGTCGTGCTCGCGACCACCCGCCCAGGCGAAGTGATCCTCGATCCCTTTTTCGGCACGGGCACGACAGGCGCCGCCGCGAAGCGTTTGGGGCGGCACTATATCGGCATTGAGCGCGACCCAAGCTACGCCGAGGGCGCGCGCGCGCGCTTAAAGAAAGTGAAACCCGTTTCAATCGAGGATTTGGCGGTGACCAAGTCCAAGAAGGAAGAGCCGCGCGTGCCCTTCGGCCAAGTGATTGAAGCGGGCCTGATCCACCCCGGCGCTTGGCTCATCGCGCCCAACGGAAAACGCGCGCGCGTTCGCGCCGACGGCAGCCTGGCGCTGGGCGAGGCGACGGGCTCGATCCATCGCATCGGCGCGCTGGCGTCGGACGCGCCCGCCTGCAACGGCTGGACGTTCTGGAGCCTCGAAACGAAAGCCGGCCCCAAACCAATCGACCTCTTCCGACGCGAAATTCGTCGGCAAATGGCGATGGCGCCGGGCGCCTGATTGACGCGCGCTTTGCGCGGCTTACGGTCCCGCCGATGGCGGAGAAACTAGACCTCCACAATGTCGAGGCCGCTCTGGCGAAGGCCGAACTGATGGCCGCGCTTTCGGAAGCGACGCGCGCGCGCCTCGCCAAGCAAGGCGTTCCCTGCACAGTTGAGCCGGGCAAACTGCTCTTCGCCAAGGGCGACAAGGGTGATGCGCTCTATGTGCTGATCGAAGGCGAAGTCGAGGTACGCACCTCCACCGAAGCGGGAAAGGACGTGCGCATCGCCGCGCTGAAACCATTTGCGCTGATCGGCGAAATGGCGGTGCTCGATGGCGGCGTTCGCTCCGCCGATGTCGCCGCTATCCGGCGCTCGCGCCTCTTGCGCATTGGCCGCGACCAGGCGATCGCCGCGCTCGAGTCCGAACCGAAGGCGCTGCTCAAGCTCATCGCCGAACTCAGCCGCCGCCTCCGCAACGCCGACGCCGCGCTTGAGGACGCGCATACGCTCGACCTGGGCGGACGCTTGGCCTTGCGCCTGCTCGATGAAGCCGGCGACGGCGCGGCGGTGACCTTGACGCAAACCGAAATCGCGCGGCGCATCGGCGCCAGCCGCGAAAAAGTGAACCGCAAACTGCACGAATGGGCGGACGAAGGCTGGATCGCGATGACCCGCGCTGGCATCAAACTCGTCGCGAAAGACAGACTCAAGGCGCTGATCGCCGAAGCGCGGGCGACCTGAGCCAAGCAAGGAACCACAATGATCAAACGTCGCACACTTCTGGCCGCTGGCCTCGCCGCGCCCGCGCTCTCCGCATGCGCCACGAGCAGCGCTCCAGACTATGTCGATAACCGCGCCTCCCTGCCGCCGCTGCCGCACGATCGCCACAGCCACGCGCGCCCCGACGAAGCGCGCGTCTTGCACGTCTCGCTCGATCTGACGGCGAACTTCGCGCTCAAGATTTTGGAAGGCGCGGCGACGCTGACGATCGCCGCGCGTCCGGATGCGCGCGAGATCGTGCTCGATATCGACGGCCTCGACATCCGCAACGTTCGCACCAACCAGGGCGAGACGCAGTGGACGATCGGTCAACGCCGCCCGGAGCTTGGAGCGCCTCTCTCGATCGCGTTGCGCCCGGGGGATCGTGAAATCACCATCGCCTACGCCACCTCCCCCGACGCCGGCGCACTGCAATGGCTTGAGCCCGCCCAGACGGCCAGCGGCAAGCCGTTCTTGTTCAGCCAAGGTCAGGCGATCCTCACCCGCACCTGGGCGCCGACACAAGACAGCCCGGGAATCCGCCAAACCTACGACGCACGCATCGTCGCGCCCGAAGGGCTGAAAGCGGTGATGAGCGCTGAAATGCTGACGCCGAACGGCGAAGCGAGCGAGGGCGGGCGCGCCTATCGCTTCCGCATGCGCAATCCCGTGCCAATCTACCTGATGTCGCTCGCGATCGGCGATCTTGAGTTCGGCGCAGTGGGTCAGCGCACCGGCGTGTGGGCCGAGCCGAGCGTGCTTCAACGCGGCCTCTTCGAGTGCGCCGATATGGAAGCCATGGTGCGCGCGGCGGAAGCGCTTTACGGGCCCTATCGCTGGGGCCGCTATGACGTGCTGATCCTGCCGCCGTCGTTTCCTTACGGCGGCATGGAAAATCCGCGCCTCACCTTCCTGACCCCCACTTTCCTTGCTGGCGACCGCAGCCTTGTTTCATTGATCGCGCATGAGCTGGCGCATTCTTGGTCAGGCAATCTCGTCACCAACGCGGTGTGGTCGGACAGCTGGCTCAACGAGGGTTTCACCACCTATTTCGAAGGGCGCATCACCGAAGCGCTCTATGGCGTTGAGCGCGCGGCGCAACAAAACGTGCTCGCGTGGGCTGAAATTCAGGAGGCCATCCGCACCATTCCCGCCGACTCCCAGCGCCTGCATCTGCCCGAGGAACGCGGCGCTGAAGATAACAGCTCCGCGATCGTGTACGAAAAAGGCGCCCTGTTCTTGAGGACGCTTGAGCGCGAAGTCGGCCGTCCACGCTTTGACGCCTACCTCCGCTCCTATTTCGACCGCCACGCCTTCCAGCCGATGACCACCGCACGCTTCCTCGCGGATTTCCGCGAGCGCGTGGTGCAAGGCGACGCCGCGCTGGAACAACGGCTGCAGCTGGACGCGTGGGCCTTTGAGCCAGGCTTGCCATCCAACGCGGAAGAACCTCGCGCGGAGAGCTTCGTTGAAGTGGCGCATTTCGTGGACCATTTCGCAAGCCATGGCGGAGCGCCGGCCGCCGCGCCGTGGGAAACTTGGGGCACATACGAGCGTCAGCGTTATCTGCAAACACTGCCGCGTACGCTCGCGCGCGCGCAACTCGACGCGCTTGAGTCCGCCTTCGGCCTCAACAACGTCGGCAATGCTGAGGTGCTCTTTGATTGGCTCTCGCTGGCGCTGAGCAACCGCTATGAGCCGGCGCTCGCGCCCACTGAACGCTTCCTTACCAGCATGGGGCGCGGGAAGTTCGTGCGTCCGCTCTATCGCGCCCTGATGGCGCAGGGCGACTGGGGCCAACCTCACGCGAGGCGAATCTATGCACGCGCGCGGGCGACCTACCATCCAATCGTTCAGGGCGCGGTCGACCGCATCGTCGCCGCGAGCTAACGCCTCTTACTGAGACTCTCCCTCCTGGCGCAGCGTGGTGCGCTGACGGCGCAATTGCGCATGGTAGCGCTCACCGTCTCCGAACTCCTCGAAGCGGGCGTAGCGCGCGTGCGCGTCCAGAACGCGCCGCGCGTGCTTGATCGGACACCAATACTGCTCGGTGCGGGAGCCCACTTCGCGCACGTAGGCGATCACGCCGTTGGCGTAGGAGCAGTACGCGCAATTCACTTTCTCAATGATGTTGAGATAGGCGAGCCCTGCTCGGTCAAACACCAGGTACTGGCTCCGCTTCACTTGCGGAACGCCATAAACCCGGAAGCATATGGCTTGGTAGATCGAGACCCAAAGGTCCATGACGGCGAACGGCACGATCAACGAGTAGATCAAGGGCGCGGTCAACACCACCAAAGGGTTGGCGCCGAGGATATAACGCGCCACGCCGCGCCGCAGCTCCCGGTGGCGGCGCGCGACCTCTTGCTCAAACCGAACGCGCCCGCGCTCAAAACCGAAGCGGAGTCCCGCGCGCTGTTTGGCGAACTCAGCCTCGAGCTCCAATTCAAGTTCGTGAATTCTGCTTAGAATGTCGTCAACGGGCGTGGCCATGAACGAGCCCTGCGCCTCGCGCATAACCTTGGCAAGGGTTACGCCCGCTTTCGGGCGCGCTCGAACTCTTCGATCCAGCTGTCGATCGCATCCAGCCGCGCTTCGATGCTTTCAATCCGTGCGGCGGAGTCTTCGGCGCCGCCGTCCGCGCGAGCGGCGATGCCGCTACGCAAGGTCACTTCAACGATGTCGGCCCCAAGCACGGTTGCGAACGCGCCAAGCTCCTCCGGCGTGGCGGCGCGCTCGTTAACGAATACACGATGAAGCTCGCCGCGTTGCAGCCCGGCAGCCGCCGCCAGCGCCCCGCGATCCAGCCCACGCGCCGCGAGGCGCGCGTCAAACCAATCGGCGTCGAAAAAAAGCGACATCGGCGAACCACCCTAGCGCCGGCGCCAATCCTGCACGGAGCGGCGTTGAATGGCTGACATCTTTCCCCGATTCGCCCGTTGGTGCGACTTCGCCATCGCCCTGGCGCTCGGCATGTGGTGCCTTTAACGGCCAACCGGCGGCGTTCGCCGGCTGGCCGCCAGTTAGGCCTCAGTGTTGGCCGGCGAATTCCACGTCGCGGCGGGCCGATATGATCGTAACCACCACGCCCGCCAGAACGTCCAGCAACGCCATCACCATGATGATGAAGAACACGCTGGTCGCGAACGCTGGGTGCAGCAGGAACTCAACCAGGCAGATGATGAATACCAGCATCGAGAGGGCGTGGTTGAAAATCGCCGCCGTGCCCGTCGAGGTGGATTTCAGCAATTCCAGGAACAGCAGGATCAGCGCGAGCAGAACAAGCACGTCACCGAATGTGACGATCCACTCCACGCCGGACGCCATGGGAACCTGCAGCCAGGGATCCGCCAGGTGCGTGCGCACGGCGGCGGAGTCGTTATTGTTGGCTGCGGTCGCCCCGAAAGCCCAGATGTTATAGGTCAGGACTGGGATCAGGATCAGCGGAAAAACGTTGAAAATGGCCCCCATGGGACTCCCCTCGTTTGCTGCGCCACGCCGCCGCGCTGCTGCGGCGACCGCGAGATTGGTAGTGCTCAGCGGATCTTTGCTCATAGCTCGTCCATACCCCCAGGCGGCCTAGCCCTGCTTTGAAGCCACATGACGCCGAACAAATCAGACATGTTTGCGGCCAGTCTGCCCAGGTTGGTGTACTTGGAGCGACCCGCGCCCCGTTGACGATGGTTAACCTCTAAATACTCCACTGCATAGCCTTCTCGTTGCATCAGGGCGGCCATGAAACGATGCATGTGATCGAAGTACGGCAGCAGAAGAAAAGCGTCTCTTTTAAAGACCTTAATCCCGGAGCCGCTGTCGTTTGCGCCATCCTTGAGCGCCGCGCGCCGGACACGATTGGCGACACGCGAGGCGATACGCTTGCTCCAGGAATCCTGCCGTTTGGTGCGCTGCCCCCCGACCATGGCGAGGTTAGCCGGGGCGTCGGGCCGGGTAAGGCGCGCCAGCAGCCTCGGCAGATCGGCGGGGTCGTTTTGACCGTCGCCATCCAGAGTGCCCACAATCTGCGCCCGTGCGGCCAGCACACCGGTCCGCACCGCACGGCTCTGCCCGGCGTTTCGGCGATGGCCGACAAGCCGCAACGTCGGCAGCGCGGCTTTCAACGCCACGAGCTCTTCCCGGGTGTCGTCGCGGCTCGCGTCGTCCACGAAAATCATTTCGTAGGAACGCCCTTCGAGCGCAGCAGCGATTTCGCGCGCGAGGCCAGCCGCGTTGCCGGCCTCGTCATGCACCGGCACAACCACGCTAAACTCGACCTTCTCCGGCAATTGACGCACCTCGGACGATAAGACGGCGGCTCTTTAGCGGGTAAATCCCGCGGACGCGAGGGCATGGGCTGCGCGCGCCGACGCAGACAAATCAGCCGCCCCCCTCTAAAAGCACCATGGTTCATGGCCGCGCCCGTTTCCACCGCGCTTTTCGACCAATTCGCCCGAGGCTGGCGAGCCTACGTGCTTGTTGGGCTGGTTGCGCTGGCGTCCGGCCTTTTCGGCATCGTTCGGTTTCCGCCCATGGACATCGACGAGTCGCGCTTCATGCAGGCCACGCGTCAGATGGTGGAGACGGGCGACTATGTGCGCATCCGGCTTCAAGACGCCGAGCGCAACCGCAAACCGGTCGGCATCTACTGGATGCAGGCGGCGTCGGTTCACATCGCCGAGCCGTTCACCCCTCGCCTGAATACCGCGTGGCCGTATCGCTTGCCGTCTGTCCTTGGACTCGTCATCGGCGCGCTGGCGGCTTTATGGGGCGGGACGGCCTTGCTGGGGCCGCGCGCCGCGCTCATCGGCGCGCTGCTTTATGCGTCGGGTCTGCTCGCGGGTATGGAAGGCATGACCGCGAAAACGGACGCCGTGATGGTCGGCTTCACCACGCTTGCGCTGGCCGCCGCCGCGCGCTTACGCGTGGGCGTCGCCAAGGAACGACTGGTCGCCCTCGTATTCTGGAGCGCGCTCGCGTGCGGCGCGCTTGTGAAAGGGCCGGTGCCCCCCGCGATCGTCGTTCTATCGCTTGGCGCGTTGGCGCTTTGGGAAAGGCGCTTGGCGTGGATGAAGCCGCTGGCTTGGTGGGGCGGACCAGCGCTGGCGCTCGCGATCGCGCTGCCTTGGATGATCGCCATTGGACACGCGACCGAAGGCCGTTTCTACGCCGCGCTGCTCCAGAATGAGCTCGCGCCCAAGATCGCAGGCGGCGATCACGCGCATGGCGGCTTCCCAGGCTATTACACGCTACTGTTGCCCCTGCTCATCTTCCCGGCGACCTACGCCTTACCCGCGGCCGCGCGGCTCGTTTGGGGGGCGGCGCGCCGCGCCCGCAACGACCCGTCCCATGCCGGACTGCGATTTCTCGCGGCATGGGCCGGCGCGACATTCCTGGCGTTCGAACTCTTGCCCACGAAACTCGTTCACTACACGCTCCCCGCTTACCCCGCGATCGCGCTCATGTGCGGCGCCGGCTTGATGGCGATGCGCGGTCGGCCATGGCGAACAACGCACCCGATGGGCGCCGTGTTGCTCGGCGTCTCGGGCGCTCTAATCGTGGCCCTCTTCGCCTTTGTCTCAACCTTCATCCCCGGCGATAGCGGCGCCGATCTGAGACGCATCATCGGCACGGCGCTTCTCGGCGGCGCCTTGCTGATCGCCGCGCTCGTTGGACTCTCCATGTTTCGCCGGCCCGCGGTGCGCGCCGCTATCCTGGTCGGCTGCGGCCTCGCCTTCTCGTTTGGACTGCGCGAGCAACTCGTTCCGCAAGCGCGCGGGCTGTTCGTCAGCGCGGAAACCGTGGCCGCGCTCACGCGCGCGCGCTTGACCCCGCGAGCAAACGAGGCGTTTTGGGTTGTCGGCTACACACAGCCCAGCCTCGTTTTTCTAACGCAAACCTCCATTCGCCTGGTCGAGCCCCCTGAAGCCGCTGAACGCGCGGCGGCAGGAGAAACCATCGTGATCGAAGGGCGCGTGTTGTCAGAGGTTCAGGACCGCCTTGCAGCGCGGGGACTCGCGTTCACGCCCGCCGATCAACCCGTGCGCGGCATGGCGCTCGGTCGCGGCGAACAGACGACGCTCTATTTCGGTAAGATCGAACCCAGCAGCGAACGCCCGGACTGACCGCGCGGCTCGCCAGCAACGAAGTTTTTGAGCCAAAGCGCGAGCGCCAAGGTTGTCGGCGCCGCGAAAGCAAACGCGCGTTCCATCGGCGTGCGCGCGCTGCGTCGCGCCAACAACGACATGCCTTGCACGAAGCGCTTGCCGCGACGCGCGCTCCCGAACTGAACGCCCGCGGCCTGCGGATGAAAGAGCACAGCACCGCCCGCCTCGGCCGCGCGGCGGCAAAAATCAAGATCGGCCCCGTCCGTCGCGAAATCTTCGTCGAAACCATTGAGACTCGCGAAACCCGCGCGCGGCGTCAGCATGAAAGCGCCCGACACCGCGCCAACCCGCGTCGCCGCCGCCGCACGCCGGCGCGTTGGGCGCGCATCAAACCCGCCAAGGGTGACCGCCAAGGGCGAAAACCCATTCAGCGTGCGGGTACGCGCCGAGGCGCGGTCTCGCCCCTCGGTGTCGGTCAGTCGCCCGCCCGCGACCCAGAGCTCAGGCGCCTTGCTGTTGAGGGCCGTCAGCCTGGCGACAGCGCCGCGCTGCAAAACCACATTAGGGTCCACAAAGAGCAGCCAACGCCCACGCGCGTGCTCAGCGCCAAGGTTGGCGCACGCCGCCACGCTCTTCCGGCTTGGCGCGACCACCAACTTCACATCGCGCCGATCCGCCTTGAAAGCGCGCAACGCTGAAGCTGTTTCAGCATCGGCGCCAGGATCAACCAGGATCAATTCATCGACCAGCGGCTCTGACAGTACGCTGCGCAAACAAAGTTCAAGCTGCGCCCGTCCCGAGGGCCTGGCGGCTACGTTCTGGACCACCACGATAGCGGACACGCGCGGCTCGTAGGCAGTGGCCGCGGACCGTTCGCGGGATGGAAACTTGTCCAACCGTCTCTCCGACCGATCCCCTCGAGACAGTCATCCTGACCGCCTCGAGGGCCCTCGTCTAGGGCGTCCGCTACTTAAGAAAACGAAAGGATGCCGCTTCGGGACGGTTTCCCAACAGCCCCCAACTCACGGCGTCCGCCGCAGGTCAGGCGCCAGGGCCTCGTTCCCGAGCGCCGCCAGCGCTTCCTCCAGACCCACCACCTGCTGGGTCTCGCCGCCGAGACGGCGCAGAGCGACCGTCCCCTGTTCCGCCTCCTTCTTGCCGACTACCGCGATCACCGGCGTCTTCGCCAGCGAGTGCTCGCGGATTTTGTAGCCGACCTTTTCGTTGCGCAGGTCGAGTTCAACCCGCAGGCCCGCCGCGCGCATCCTCGCCGCGACCTCATTGGCGTATCCATCCGCGTCCTGGGTAATGGTGGCGATCACGACCTGCACTGGCGCGAGCCACATCGGGAAGGCGCCGGCATAATTCTCGATGATGATGCCGATGAAGCGTTCAAACGATCCAAAGATAGCGCGATGCAACATGACCGGCTTATGCTTGGCGCCATCCTCGCCGACATATTCCGCGCCGAGCCGATCCGGCAGCACATAGTCAAGCTGGATCGTGCCGCAGGTCCACTCGCGTCCGATCGCGTCCTTCACGATGAAGTCGAGCTTGGGCGCGTAGAAAGCGCCGTCGCCTTCCGCGATCTTCGGCTCAATGCCCGCCTTGCGCGCAGCGTTAGCCATCATCGCTTCGGCTTTGTCCCAGAACTCGTCCGAGCCCGCGCGTTTTTCAGGGCGCGTGCCCAGATTGATATGCGTGGCGATCAAACCGAAATCGCCATGCACCAGACGCACCAGCTTAAGGAACTCCGCGACCTCGTCTTCAATCTGGTCCTCACGGCAGAAGATGTGCGCGTCGTCCTGCGTAAACGCGCGCACACGCATGAGCCCATGCAAAGAACCCGACGGCTCGTAGCGATGGCAAGCGCCGCACTCGGCCATGCGCAGCGGGAGGTCGCGGTAGCTCTTCTGCCCGAATTTGAAAATCTGCACATGGCCTGGGCAGTTCATCGGCTTCAGCGAGAGCGTTTCCTCCTCCACTGTTTCGCAGACGAACATGTTCTCGCGATATTTGTCCCAGTGGCCGGAACGCTCCCAGAAGACGCGATCGAGCACTTGCGGCGTCTTCACTTCGACGTATCCCGCGCTTTCGAGACGCCGACGGATATAGGACTCCAGCGTCCGCCAGAGCGTCCAGCCCTTCGGATGCCAGAACACCATGCCGCGCCCCTCTTCCTGCATATGGAAGAGATCCATTTGCCGCCCGAGCTTGCGGTGGTCGCGCTTCTCGGCCTCTTCGAGGCGATGCAGATGGTCTTCGAGTTGCTTCTCGTCGGCCCAGGCCGTGCCGTAGATGCGCTGCAGCTGCTGATTGTTCTGATCACCGCGCCAATATGCGCCCGCGAGCTTCATCAGTTTGAAGGCTTTGCCCAGCCGCCCCGTGGACGGCAGGTGCGGACCTCGACAGAGATCGCCCCACTTGTCGCCATGGCTGTAGATCGTGATCGGATCGCCGGGTTTGATCACCTCGTCGATCGTCTCGGCCTTGTAGATTTCGCCCAGCGCCTTGAAGTGGGCGACCGCCTTCTCCTTCTCCCAGATCGTGCGAACGATCGGCAGATCGGCGTCGACGATCTCACGCATGCGCTTTTCGATCTTCTCGAAGTCATCCGTCGAGAACGGCTCTTCGCGCGCGAAGTCGTAGTAGAAGCCGTCCTCCGTAACGGGACCGAACGTCACCTGCGTTCCGGGAAACAGCTCTTGCACAGCTTGCGCCAGCACGTGCGCGGCGTCGTGGCGCAGCACGTCGAGGCCATCGGCGCTGTCGCGCATAACCAGTTCGAATTTGCCGCCGCCCTCAAGCGGACGCGTCAAGTCCCACCAAGCGCCGTCGATTTTCGCCGCGACCACCTTTTTCGCGAGCGACTTTGAAATGCCCTCGGCGACGGCCAGCGGCGTCACGCCGTCGTCGTAACTCCGCTCGGCCCCATCGGGAAATTTGAGTGAAATGCTCATGCTAGATCCTTTGCCTCCGCGCTCGCGGAAGAGCATGTCGGCGGTGCGCGATAACCGCGTTTCCAGTCGCCATAGCGCCATGGCCGCCACCAAGCGTTCTTTTCAATCTCTTGCGGCGGCGGGTCCCAACCCGAACCGCCCCACGGCGCGCAGCGGCACAACCGCGCCCCCGCCATCCAGCTTCCCGCCCAAGCCCCGTGGGTTCGGATCGCCTCGGCGGCATAGGAAGAACATGTCGGCAGGTAGCGGCACTGGCGTCCGATCAGGGGCGACAGCGTCCACTTATACACTTGGATAAGGCCCAAAAGGCCGCGCGCTGGAATGCTCGGCGACATGATTGAACTACGGCGATGTTTGTACAAGTGATCGGGCCCAAACGACCGCCGCTGCGGCGCGCCCGATCTCGCGCCGCCGGCTCTACCAAGTGGTCGTGGTGGCCAAACGCCAAAGCATGATGCGATTATATACAGGAGCCCAGCGGCGGACTCAACCTATTGGGCCGCTTCCTCCACGCGCTGACACTGAACTTGCGTGAACGCGCCCCAACACTCGACGACCGGCGCATCACTCAGGCTCACCGTGTACTTCGCCGCGACGTAATAGTTGTTGTACTGGCGATCGCCCGCCACTTGCGCGCCAACCCCCTGCATGAGTTCGCCTAGCGTGGCGGGATCGCTCAGCACTGCTTCCGCCGCCGAACGCATGGCGGGCTCTTCCGGACGCGTGAAATAGCCGGCTACCCCCGCGACCACCAAAAGCAACAATATCCAACGCATCGCCCGCTCCTCATGACTTTGAGGGGGAAACGCTACCGCCCTGCCTGACAAGCGCAAAGCGGATTCTAGCCCGCGTTCAACGCTGACTTGGCGGCGTTGCGCCCATGCAGCGCCGGTTGACCTCGACGCCAACCGAACCGGTAGACTCCAGGGTGACGTCCCAAACATCGAAGCAACTGGCGAAGGCGGCCTGCGCCATCGAGCACTCGATCGTCGCGCCGCGCGGCGCGCAGGTGAACCCCTGCGCGCGCAGATCCCTCTCCAAGGCGCCAGGCAATTGGCCGTCGGAGTAACGCTCGCGCACGTAAAGGTCCGGATCGGCGCGCAAGGCCTCAAGCGACAAGGGCGCGGTCACGGGAACAACGGGGGCTGGCGGTGCGGGCTCCTGCGACGGCGCCTGCTGGCACCCGCCAACCAACAACGCCGCCAAAAACAAGTCACGCATGCGCCCGCTCCAAAGCCTCCACCGCCGCATCGAACGCCAACATCGTCGACGCATGCCGCGGCGGATAATCCCGCACCCCCTCCAGATGACGCAACTCCCAGAAACGTCCCGTCGGCGGCGCGCCGCCCTCCTTGAGCATGGCGCGCAGACTTTCGCGCGCAGCGCGAATTTCTTCCGGCTTGGCGCCAACGGCGTTCATGGCGAGCACGGCGGTCGCCGCCTGACCAAGCGCGCACGCCTTGGGGTGAACCGCGATATCGGTCACCACGCCGTCCTTGAGCTTCAGCTCAACCGTAACGACCGAGCCGCAGACCCGGCTCACTTTCGTCGACGCTCCATCCGGGCGCTCCAGACGCCCCACGTGCGGGATGTCGGCGGCCAATTCGAGCACCCTGGAATGGTAAAGGTCGTCCATTCGCCCTTATGTGGCCTTGCTCTGCGGCCAAAGCAAATCCATCGGAACGGAAGGGGATGGAGTTTCGGCCATGGAACGGCGCAGCCTGCTCACCGCGATGCTTTCGGCGCTTGCCGCGCCAAGCGCCTTCGCTCAAACCGCGCCGAACGAAGCGCCCACGCCCGCATCCGTAAGCATCGGGCCGACGCCGATCGAGCCCCGCAACGCTTTGGAGCACGCCTTTGTCAACGCGTTGAACGATGAAGCCGCGCGTCCCGCGTTCCGTCGCCGCTTTCTCACGTCGACCATTGCTTTGGCGCTCGCCGCGCCCGATCCGCGCGCCGCGCCACGTCAAATCGAGCTGCGGCCGGGTCTGCGCGCCTGCCTCATCTTCACCAGCGCCGAGCGCGCTGTCGAAGTCATGGGAGCGGAAGCGCCGGTCGCTATGATCACGGGGCGCGCCGCGCTCACACGGTTGCGCGGCGCCAACGCGATCATCAACATCAACCTTGTCCCCGCGCTGGTGCTGGAGCCGGACGACATCGAAGCGATGCTGGCGATGCCGGACGAAACGCCGACCCGTGCGCCGCCCGAACCCTTTGAGCCGCGCCTAGCCGGGCCCACCCAATAGGCCATCGCCCCCGCAGCGGCGATCGTATAGCGGGCGCGTGCGCGCGATGCGCCCATCCGCGCCGCTGACAAACAGGTGCACCTGCCACGTGTGCGTGCATCCGCTCTGTGAAATCGTGCGCCTGCAGACTTGCGCTGGAGGATCGCCCCGCCCCGCCTCGGTGCGCGGCGGCGCGTCCCCGCAAGCGAACTCGTTGCGCCGCAGGTCAGCGCTCACCGCGCCGAGCGCGAGCCCGACCGCATAGCGGCTCTCTATGTGCGTCCTGAACGCCGCGAGGGTGGCGGCTTCCGGCGCCGTGCGCCACGCGCCCAGATCAACCGGCGTCGAAGGGATCCCGCCGCTCGCGGACGATCCTGGGCCCGATGTGGGCGTCACGCACCCACTCAAGGCCAGCGCCGCAATCACCGCCAATCCCGCGCGCTTCATCACGGTCATCCTCGTCTAGCGCCGAGACACATCTGGTCGAAGCCCGCGACCGGCTCGCTTCGATTTGCCTCCAGCACAACATACCAGTCGTAGGCGCAGTCGCGCTCCATGATCTCGATGCGGCAATCGAGCCGGCCGTCCTCGCTGCAGGCGAAGCCGTTGCGCTCAAGATCAGCGCGCATCGCGCCGCGATCGAGAGCGCCATAGCGCGCGCGAATTTGCGTCTGGAACGAAGCCGCATACGCCACGGGTTCGGCGGCGCGCCACTGTCCAAAATCCACGCCCGCTGGCCCTCGTCCTTCCGGAGGCGCCGCGCTGCGCGCGCTCTCCTGCGGTGGCGGCAAGGCTGATCCTCGTTCAACGGGAAACGGCCACGCGCCCGGACCATCGTCCCGGGGACCGCTTGCCGCGCACGCGCTCAAACCAACCATGATTGCCAACAGCACAATGCGCATGCGTGATCCTATCCCCTGCGTTGGCCTAATGCCCGCCCGGCGAAGGCGCAAGGCATGAGGCGCCTCTGAGCAGAACCAGAAGTGACGGCGGCGGTTTCCGGGCTAAAGTGCGGGCCATGACGTTCATCGTGCCCCAGCGGATCCCACCGCTCGCATGGCGGCGGCCGGCTGTCATCTGGACCCCGGCGGCGCTCGCCGCGGCGATCGCGTGGCCCTGCGCCCTCGTCGGCTGGGAAAGCGCCGAAGCGCGCCTCATCATCCTGGGCGAGGTCGCGACCTTTGTCCTGGCGCTTCTGTCGCTCGCGACAAGCTGGGCGACCGGACGTCCGCCTAAGACGCGTCGGGTCGTGCTCTTGCACGTTCTTATCGCCGCCGCGTGCGTCGCGTTGATCGGGCCGAGCGCGTTGGACGCTATGCTCGGAACGCAATCGGCCGCGCCGCCGGCGGTCGCACCGCTTGCGCTGGTCATTGGCTTGCCGACCGCCCTGGTCTCTGGATTGCTGTTCTCGTGGATTGCGTTGACGCCGCGGCCCGCCGTGGATGACGACGACCCGTCCGTTCGTGTGGTCCTAAGGGGCGCCGAACCATTCTAGAGTCGGCATCCGCTTGATCAGATAACCCTTAGCGCGCCCACATCCTCAGCAGGTTTGAGATCGACTTATCGAGCGTCAAGAGCGCGGCCGCGTCGGCGGCGTTGTGGCGCAATGTGGCGCGCAACATTGAGAGATCGAAGAGAATCTCACGTTGTGCGCTATCCGCCACGAAGCTCTCGATCCAGCCCACCGCGGCGACACGTTCGCCACGCTTCACTTCCGCGACCCAATGGATGGAGCTTGCCGGATAAACGATGGCGTCGCCCGCTTCCAATTTCACGGCCTGCTCGCCAAGCGGGCTTTGAACGACGAGTTCGCCGCCTTCATACGAGTTGGAATCCGCCAAGAACACCGTGAACGCGAGGTCGGTGCGCAACCTGTCCTCGCCCGCGCCCATGAGCGCGTCGTCCGTGTGCGGCCCGTAGGTCATGCCCGGCAGATAGCGCGAGAACAGCAATCGGGTGATCCGCGCAGGTCTGGCCGCGCTCTCGAAAACAGGGTGGCGGCGCAGCGCTTCCAGCACGAAGCGCTCAAGCGCGACTGTACGAGCATCGCCGCCGTCGGCCTGCAGGTTCTCCTTGACCGCCCTCGCCGTCGATCCCGCCGTGCGCTTGCCAGGCTTCCAGACAAGCGCCGCGAGTTCTCCCCGCACGCGGTCGAGGTCTTCCGGCTCCAGCACACGCTGCAAAATCACGCTCATGACTTTTCCTTATTGCGAGCCATTCGCATTTAGTCCAGGGTCCGCGCCGCATTTCATTTTGGAGCGGTCACATGATCGTCTGGAAATACAAGCTTTGGCGCAGCGCCAGCGTGGCGGCGGTGCTGGGCTTGGCCGCCTGCGGCGGAGAAGCGGGCGAGAACGCGGCGCACGGTGAGGCGGGCGAAGCCGCGGTCTCGGCGGGCGGCGGCGAGGCGGGTGAAGCGTCCATCGGCGAGGCCGGCGGCGAGCACGGCGAAGCCGGGGTGGCGACGGCCTATGCGGGCCTGGAGGGCGCCGATCGGACTGCGCTACGCATTCAGCATCTCCGTGGTTTCGTGCTCATCGCGGAACATGTCTTGCGCGACACCGGCGACGTCGCCGCGGCGAGCACGCTCATCCAGCAAGGGGTCATGGAAGTGTATGACCCCGCGACTGACCAGTTCGGCAGCTTAGATGTCGCGCCCCTACGCCGGGCCGCCATGGCGGGTGAACGCCCGGCCTTGGAGCTCGCCCTACGCGAGAGCGACGCGGCGTTTCGGGCCGCCGACGTCGACGCCAATCAGGCGGAAGTGATTGTGCGCCTCGTTGATGTCGCCGCGGGCATCTACCAGCACGTCATGGTGGACGGCGCCGTCGATCCCATCGAATACCAGCATAGTCTTGGCGCCGCGCTGGCGGCGCGCGAGGCGCTCACCGCGCACGCCAACGGCCTGCGCGGCCGCAACGCACGCGCCTACCAAGAAGCGGTTGCAGAACTCGATCGATTTGTCTCGCTGTGGCCGGCGAGCTCGGCGCCGCCACAGCCGGCGACCTACCAGCAGGTGCTCGCGCAAAGCTCGCGCGTGCGCCTGGCGCTTTCGCCCTACCTTTAGGGATTTCGTTGGAACATGAGCGTCGGCGCATCCTTGTAAGTCGTGCGCGCGATCTCGCGATAACCTAGCTTTTCAGCCACGCGGATCGATGGCGTGTTCTCGGGCGAAATGATGCACATGAAGTCGCGCCGCCCAAAATGCGTCTCGCCCCACGCCGTCGCCGCGCGCATGGCCTCGGTGGCGTAGCCTTTCGCGTGCGCCCACGGCGCAAGCGCCCATCCTTGCTCGGGCGCCGCGATTGGGGGCGTGATGTCGCGCTGGAAGTCTCCAAAGCCGCCCTCCCCGACGAAGCGCCCCGTCTCCTTTTCCTCGAAAGCCCAAAATCCGAAACCGAGCAACGCCCACATCCCCGGGTAGCGCAGAATGCGCCCCCAGCTCTCTTCGCGCGACGATGGCTTGCCAGAGATGAAGCGAACGACGCCTTCATCCGCCCACATGGCGGCGCAAGGCTCGAAGTCGGCCAGCGTATGCCCGCGCAGGCGCAGCCGTTCTGTTTCCAGCACAGGCGTCACGCTCATTCTCCGGACAACACGGCTTCCAAGAGCGCCGCCGCCTCCTCGCTATTCCAGTCCGCGCCGCCCGCCAAGCGCGCGACCTCGCGCCCCTGCCGGTCGTAAACGATCGTCACCGGCATGCCCGGCGCGCGGACGTCAAACAGCACGCCACGGCTGATATCGATCAGGAACGGCAGCGATCCTCCGGAAAGCCGCGCCAATTCGCTCTGGGCTTTTTCCCGGTCGCCCTCGGTGTCGACGCTGATGGGGATAACCCGCAAGCGCGAGCCCATGCGCCGCTGGAGCGCCCCCAAGGTCGGCATCTCCTCGATACAAGGCGCACACCACGTCGCCCACAAGTTCACGACCAGAACCTCGCCAGAAAACGCGCTCAGGCGCACTTCCCGGCCCTGGGCGTCCTTCAGCGGCCGCCCCGACATGGGCGGCGGATCGGGCAAGACCGCCAGCGCGCGCATTTCACCTGTCGCAAAATGCATCAGTCCGCCGTCTGCTTCGGGCTTGGAAGCGGCGGCGAAAAGCACGTAAAGAAGCGCAACCAATCCCGCAGCCAGCATCGCCAACGCGGCCCACAACGCCCACGGCTTGGCCGTTTCAGAGGAGCTTGCTCTCGTGTCCACGTCCGATGCCTCGTCTCAACACTCTTCGGGCGGCGGCCAAGCGATGTGGGGCGGCCGTTTCGCGGCGCAACCCGCCGACGCCATGCAAGCGATCAACGCCTCGATCGACGTCGACAAGCGCCTTTGGCGCGAAGACATCGAAGGCTCGAAAGCGCACGCTGACATGCTCGCCGCGCGCGGCATCATTACGCCCGAAGACAATCAAGCGATACAGGCCGGCCTGGATCAGATCGCCGCGGAAATCGCCTCAGGCGTCTTCCCGTTTTCCGCCGCCCTGGAAGACATTCATCTCAATATCGAAGCGCGCCTCACCGAACGCATCGGCGAGCCTGGCAAGCGCTTGCACACGGCCCGTTCCCGCAACGACCAAGTGGCTACCGATTTCAAGCTCTGGGTGATGCGCGCGAGCCGCGAAACAGGTGATGGCCTCCGCATCCTCCAGAAATCACTGCTTCGCCAGGCGGAAGCCCATGTCGATTGGGTCATGCCGGGGTTCACGCATCTTCAAACCGCGCAACCGATCACCTTGGGCCATCATCTGCTCGCCTATGTCGCCATGATGGAGCGCGATCGCGTGCGGCTGATTGGCGCCGCGCTTGAAGCCGCCTGGGAGTGCCCGCTTGGATCGGCGGCGCTGGCTGGAACCTCCTACCCCATCGACCGCGACAGTACGGCCAACGCGTTGGGCTTTCATGCGCCCTCGGCAAATTCGCTGGACGCCGTGGGATCGCGCGATTTCGCGTTGGCCGCCCTCGCTAATCTCTCGATCGCGGCCACCCATCTCTCGCGCTTGGCGGAAGAGCTTGTGCTGTGGACGAGCCCGCAGTTCGGTTTCGCGACATTGAGCGATGGGTGGTCGACGGGCTCCTCGATCATGCCGCAAAAGCGCAACCCCGACGCCGCTGAACTCATTCGCGCCAAGGCCGCGCGCATCGGCGCTGACTTCGCCGCGCTCAATTCGATCGTCCAGAAGCTGCCGCTCGCCTACGCGAAGGACCTTCAGGAGGACAAAGCGCTCACCTTCAACGCATTCGATGCGTTCAGCCTCTCGCTCACCGCTATGACCGGGATGATCGAGACCATACGTTTCAACCGCGCGCCCATGCGCGACGCGGCGGCGCGCGGCTATTCAACCGCCACCGATTTGGCTGACTGGCTGGTGCGCGAGTTGAAGACCCCATTCCGCGAAGCTCATGAAATCACTGGCCGCATCGTTCGGCGCGCGGAGCAACTCGGCGTCGCCGAACTGGCTCAAATGCCGCTCGGCGAACTCCAGGCTGTTGATGGACGGATTTCGGAGGCGGCGCGAACGTTGTTGGCGGTTGAAAAATCCGTCGAGAGCCGGGATAGCTATGGCGGAACCGCGCCGCAGCGCGTCCGCGAACAGATCGAACGCTGGAGGGAGATGTTCAAATGAGCCGCATCCTGCTTGCCCTGTCGGCGCTCGCGCTTCTCTCGGCCTGCGGCGTGAAGGGCGACCTCGCGCGCCCCGATCCCCTCTGGAACCGCGAAGACGCCATTCGCCGCGAATGCGCCGAACAAGCCGCGCGCAACGAACCGCAAGACGCACGCTGCGCGCAGTACCAAACCGGCGCCGGCCAATAGTGCATCATTTCGATTATCGAAACGGTGAGCTTTGTTGCGAGGAGGTTCCGCTTTCGGCGATTGCTGAAGCGGTGGGCACGCCGGCGTATGTGTATTCGAGCGCGACGCTTGAGCGCCATTTCGACGTGTTCAAGAACGCCTTCGCGCCGCGCGATGTGCTTGTCGCCTTCGCGGTAAAAGCCAACGCCAACATCGCCATCATTGAAACGCTCGCGCGCCGCGGCGCCGGCGCTGACACCGTCAGTCGCGGCGAGATCATGCGCGCGCTCAAAGGCGGGGTTCCGCACGATCGCATCATCTTCTCCGGCGTGGGCAAGACCGAGGACGAGCTCTCCTTCGCGATCGAGAAACACGTTCATCAGATCAACGTCGAGAGCATCGCCGAACTGGATGCGTTATCGCGGCTCGCCGCCGCGCGGAACGCCCGCCCAGCGGTCGCCATCCGCGTCAATCCCGATGTCGGCGCCGGCGGGCACGAAAAAATCTCCACCGGCCGCGGCGATGCGAAGTTCGGCGTTTCCATAGCCCAAGCGGAAGCGCTGTACGCGCGCGCCGCCGCCGATCCGCACCTCTCGCCCAAGGGACTCGCCGTCCACATCGGAAGCCAGATCAAGGATCTCGCCCCGCTTGAAGCCGCGTTTCGTTTGCTGCGCATCAGTGTCGAGCGCCTGCGCGCCGCGGGCATGGAGGTGACGCGCGTCGACTTGGGCGGCGGCCTGGGCGTGCCCTACTTTCACGAACCGGCGCCGCCTTCGCCTGACGCCTATGCGGCCATGATCACGCGCGTCTTCTCTGGACTGGATGTCGCGCTCGCGATCGAGCCAGGCCGTGCGATAGCGGCCAATGCGGGGGTGTTGCTGTCGCGGGTCATTCGCACGCAAGAGCGCCCGGGGCGGCCGATCCTCGTCCTCGACGCCGGCATGAACGACCTTATTCGCCCCGCGATCTACGACGCCTACCATGACATCAAGCCAGCGCGCGCGCCCGCCGACGCGGAAGATGTCCTCACCTATGATGTTGTCGGCCCGATCTGCGAGACAGGAGACACCTTCGCGCGCAATCGCGCATTGCCAAAACTGAACGACGGCGACCTGGTGGCGTTCATGAGCGCCGGCGCTTACGGCGCCACGATGGCGTCGACATACAACGCGCGCGCGCTTTCACCCGAGGTGCTGGTACGCGGCGGACGCTTCTCGGTCATAAGAAGACGCTGGACTGTGGAAGAGCAGATCGCGCTGGAAATGCTGCCGGAGCCCACGCCATGACCCTGAGCTTACGCGTTCTGTTGGTCTGCCTTGCGGCGTCTGCATGCGCAACGCCCCATCAATCGTCGCCACGTGACATGTTCTTTGAAAGTCTCGCGCCGCTGTGCGGGCGGGCTTTCGAGGGACGCGTCACCACGAGCGACCCCGCCGACGCCCGCTTTGCCGGGGAACGCTTGGTCATGCACGTGCGCAGCTGCGCTGGAGATGAAGTGCGCATCCCCTTCCATGTTGGAGAAGACCGCTCACGAACGTGGGTCATCACGCGACTGGACGGGGCGCTTCGCCTGAAGCACGATCACCGGCACGAGGACGGCGCTGAAGACGCCCTTACCCAATACGGCGGGGACACAAACTCTCCCGGCGCGCGGAACCATCAAGACTTTCCGGCTGACGCCTTCTCGCGCGATTTGTTCCTCAACCGCGGCATACCGGCCTCGATCGAAAACGTCTGGAGCATCGAGATCGAACCGGGCGAGACCTTCGCGTACGAATTGCGCCGGCCCAATCGCCATTTCCGCGTCGAGTTCGATCTCACACGCCCGATCGATCCGCCTCCGCCGCCTTGGGGCGCCCAATGATCGCTTAGGACTCGTGATGCTCGAGGCATTGCGTGCGCGCGCGCGTGACGCGCGGATCCATCATCCCCGTGTCTCGGAACCGCGCCAGCGCGTCTTCGTATTCGTCATACGGCATGGCGCGGGTGATCTTGTCCCACGTGCAAGCGCACGCAGCGCTTTCCGCCGGACACGACAGCTCGAAACGCTCGCGCGCGCTATCGGGATAAACATTGGGCGCATTCTGGCCACAGCCCGCGGCCCCGGCCAACGCGCATAGTGCTGTCAAAATCCGGCGCATGCCCTTCTCCAGCCCGAAACTACTCACGGCGCCGCCGGCTCGACTTCGCCATCCAGGTCCGCGCCACAGGCCAAGGCGTAACCCTCGATCTGTTGCGTCAACGGATGCGCTTGCCGCTCCGGCCCCGGCAGCGCCTCAAGCGCCGCGAAATCGGCCGGCGCTATGCCTGCCTCGATACGATCCCAGGTGCAGGCGCACAGCCCAGGCACGGTGCTTTGCGCTTCACAAGCGCGCATGAAGTTCTGCTCAACGCCGGGGGCGTAGGCCGTCGGCGGCGGAGGCGCGCACGCGGCAAGCGCGAGGAATACGGCAAGGGCGCGGAGTGATCGCATGGAGCCCTTATGGCGCAGGGCGCGCGCGCTGCAAAGGGCGCCTTCGCTCCAGCCCCGATCCTATTCAATCGGATCGGGGCTCTAGGTTTTTGTTTGGTCGCATTTTCTTACGCCGAACCGGCATCCACTTCGTCGGAAAATGTTCTAGTTCGCCCCTTCTTCCAACAACCGCCGCGCGATCACCATCGCTTGGATTTCGCCGGCGCCTTCGAAGATGTTCAAAATCCGGGCGTCTGCCAGCACGCGGCTGATCGGATACTCAACCGCAAAGCCGTTGCCGCCATGAATTTGCAGCGCGTTATCCGCCGCCGCCCACGCGACGCGCGCGGCCAGCAGCTTCGCCATTCCCGCCTCGAGATCGCAGCGTTTGCCGGAATCTTTTTGTCGCGCCGCGAAATAGGTAATTTGGCGCGCCGCCATGATCTCGGCCGCCATCATGATCAGCTTGTCCGCAACCCGCGGGAAGGCGAAAATCTCCTGACCGAACTGCTTACGCTCGATCGCGTATTTTAGACCAAGCTCCAAGGCGTTCTGAGCCACCCCGATAGCGCGCGCCGCGGTTTGAATGCGCGCGGATTCGAACGTCGCCATCAATTGCTTGAAGCCCTGCCCCTCGACGCCGCCCAGAAGATTGGCGGCGGGAACCCGGAAGCCGTCAAATCCGATCTCGTACTCCTTCATGCCGCGATAGCCGATCACTTCGATCTCGCCGCCAGACATGCCTTGCGCCGGAAACGGGGTCGCGGCGTCGCCGCGCGGCTTTGGCGCGAGCAACATGGACAAGCCGTTAAAGCCCCTCGTGTCGGGATCCGTGCGCACCAGGAGCGTCATCACGTCAGCACGCGCGGCATGCGTGATCCAAGTCTTGTTGCCGGTGACGACATAATGATCGCCGTCGCGAACCGCACGCGTGCGCAACGAGCCCAAGTCCGATCCCGTATTCGGCTCGGTGAACACCGCCGTCGGCAGGATTTCCGCGCTCGCGATTTTGGGCAGCCAGTAGGCTTTTTGCTCGGCGGTCCCGCCGATCATGATCAGTTCGGCCGCTATCTCGCTGCGCGTGCCAAGCGAACCCGTGCCGATCCAGGCCCGCGACAATTCTTCCGACACAACGCACATCGCGGTCTTGCCAAGGCCGGAGCCGCCGTATTCTTCCGGTATGGTGAGCCCGAACACGCCAAGCGCGCCCATCTCATTGAGCACGTCGAGCGGGATGAGTTCATCTTGGCAATGCCAAGCGTGCGCGTACGGGATGATCTTATCGTCCGCGAATTTGCGGAACTGGTCGCGGATCATCTCGAAATCAGCGTCGAGATTGGCGTCTTCAACCGTCGCGCGGCCCTGCGCATCGTGAAGCAGCGCGGCGAGGCGCGCCTTCTCCGCCGTCGTGATCGTTGCGACCACATCCGGCGCGGCGACGCCGAAGTCGGACGGACGAACAATTTCCAGCTGCGTCATTGGGACGCCGCCCGACAATTGCGCGCCGTATTCCGCCGCGAGCAGCTTGCAGAGCAATTGCTCTGTCTCGCCCAGCTTGCCGTTGTCGGCGAGCGCCCTCGCCCAGCCCCGCACCTCGCGCAGCGTTTCAGCGTAGGTCGCCACCCATGCGAGCCCATGCACGATGTGCTGCTCGCGATCCATCGCCGCGCGGTCGCTCGCCACCCGCGCTTTCACCGCCGCGCGCGCGCTTCGCGTGTAGTTTTCCGCTACGTCAATGCATCGGTCCAGCAGAAGCAGCGTATCCATGCTCATGAAGCCCTCTCGATCGGAAAGCCTAGAGCAGCCTTTCGCACTTGCGAAGAGGTCACACCACCGCCCCGAATATCGCCCCGATCACGGCGGTCACCGCCATGGCGAGAGCGCCCCAGAACACCACGCGGACCACGGCGACGCGGGCGTTGGCGCCGCCTGTCCGCGCGCTGGCGATGCCGAGAGCAGCCAGGAAGAAAAGCGCCGCAACCGAAACTATCCATGGCATCTGCGCGAGCGGCGCGAACGGAACCACCGCCAGCGGCAACACCGCCCCGCTCGCGAAGGCCGCGGCGGATGCGAGCGCCGCCTGCACTGGGCGCGCACTCGTGGCTTCGGAGATGCCGAGCTCATCACGTGCGTGGGCGGCGAGCGCGTCTTTCGCGGTTAGCTGCACCGCGACTTGCCGCGCCAGGTCGCGCTCGAGGCCGCGCGACTGATAAATCTGCGTGAGTTCTTCCAACTCGAACTCAGGGTCGGTCGCCAACTCCTTGCGCTCGCGGGCGAGGTCGGCCTTTTCGGTGTCGGACTGCGAACTCACCGAGACATACTCGCCGGCCGCCATCGACATCGCGCCCGCCACCAGCCCCGCGATGCCGGCGGTCAGCACTTCGCCTTGCGACGCCGACGCCGCCGCGACCCCGACAATCAGACTCGCCGTCGAAACGATGCCGTCGTTGGCGCCAAGCACCGCCGCTCGCAACCAGCCCACGCGGGCGACAAGGTGACGTTCGAAGTGGGACATGGGGCTTCCTATAGGCCGATCGCGTAACCGCGTTGCCCTGGATCAACCGGCTTGACAACCGGCTGTAAGACGGTAAGTTGTCTTACCAATGGCAAAGGCAACTGCGAAAATCACAAGCAAGAGCCAACTTGTTCTGCCCAAGGCGGTCCGGGAACAACTGGACGTGCGCCCCGGCGACACCCTGATATTCGACTATGGTCCCAAGGGTGTGCGCATCGAAAAGGCGGCGATCGATGACGATCCGTTCGCAACGTTTCACGAATGGGCTTCCGAGGCTGACGACGAAGCCTACAGGGACCTCTGAACCGTGCCGTTCGCGCAGGGCGAGGTCCTGATCCTGCCGTTTCCGTACAGCGACCGATTGGCCGAGAAGCGCCGACCCGCTGTCGTTATCTCCAAACCGGCGCTCGAAAGACAACACGGCGTTCTTTGGGTTGCGATGATCACAAGTGACCGCGGCGGACGGCGCGCGGATGACACACCCATCAGCGATTTGAAGCGCGCCGGATTGCCTGCTGCGTCTTTGGTCCGTCCCGTGAAGCTGGCGACCATCGAACCCGGGCGAGTGCTGCGCTCAGCTGGTACGCTAACCAAAACTGACTTGGCGCAGGTGCTCGCGGCGATCGGGAAGTTTAGTTAGAGCGCCTTGATTCAGAGCCCCGCACGATGTGCTCGACGCGGCCGACAATGTTTTCGATTGGCACAAACCCGACAAACACCCTGCTATCCGCCGAATTGTCGCGATGATCGCCCATCATGAAGTATTGGTTCGGCGGCACGACGTACTCGCGTGTGTTGTCGAGTTCGGTTTCACCAACATCGAGTACTGTGTAGCTCACGCCATTGGGCAGCGTTTCGCGGAAGGCGTGAGCGCGACCGGGCATTCCCCCGTAGGAAGCCTCCACTTCGCCCAACTCCTGCAATTGAACCGCCGCGCCGTTGATGTGCAGAACGCCGTCGATCATCTGAATACGATCGCCCGGCAACCCGACAACGCGTTTGACAAAGTCTCTATCTGGCTCCGGAACGGGGCGAAATACAACGATATCGCCGCGCTCGGGCGCTCGCGTCTCATTGGGGTCGCGCGCCATAAGGCCAACGAGGGGCGCCGTTGTGTATGGCCCATATCCGTAGGCCGACTTTGAGACGAGGATGTAGTCGCCAACGTGCAGCGTTGGCTCCATCGTCGCCGATGGAATCCGAAATGGTTGCGCGTACAGTGAGCGAATCCCAAACGCGAGTATCAATGAAAGGAGGAACGGCAGCGCCCACACCGCCAAATAGCCAAATAGACGCGCGGGCGACGAGCGCTTCACCTCGGGCGTGCGCGCCGCCATGATCCATGCAACAATTGCGACAATTGTTGCAACCACCCACCCGGCGATATTCGCAATGCATGTTACAAGATCGGAGGAGATTTCGCTCGCGGTCAGCAAGTAGGCTAACGCGGCGCCTGCAAGCACGATGCTTAAGATAACACTTGCAATGGCCCAAAATGCAGCCGCTCTGGGTTGACGTGCGTAGTAGAAACCCAGTCCAGGACCGACGAAAGTGAGCAACGCCGCGACCCAGGGGCGCACGCGGCGCATCGGCGGTTCATTTTCGCCTTCAGCGACCATTGCCACCCCTAACTCATCCATCTTAGCGTCGTTGGCTCGATCGGATTGACGAACTCTCGTCCCTCTTCGCGGCTCTTCGCCCACTCGCGCTTGAGCTTCAGGTACCATTTCGCCTGCACGTCGATGTCGTCGATCCACAGCATCGAAGGCGCGTAGCGCAAGCCTTCGTTTTGCAGATCAACCATGCGTCCATCCTGATCCAGGAACTCGCGGCCTGCCGGGATGAGGATCGGCTTCATCACGTCGAGCAGCGGCGCGTTCTTCCAGTAGGTCACCTGCGTGATGCGCGTGGCGTTCTCATTTTCCGGCGTGAGGCAGGTTAGCGTGAACAGGCGCGATGTCGGGTTCTCCACCACCTCCCAACGGAAGCCGGGCAGCATGAAGCAAATCTCTGTCGTCACCGCGCCGCCAAACAGCAGACGATAGCCAAGCGAATTGCCGCTCGGCGCGTGCCGCTCGATCGCCCATCCCCGTTCGCGCGGAACGAAGCGCTTCTCCTTGAGCTTCTTGGCCATGCTCGGCGGCCGCCACCACCATTGACTATGCACGTACGGCACGTGCGCGGGGTCCATAAGGCCGACAACCGCATTGTCCATGTTCGCCGCGAAGATGCGATCAATGATGAATTTCGGTTCGCGGAAATCGTCCAAGGCGAACGTTGGCGGCGGCGGCGGTTCGCCCTCGAAACGGGCGTCAGCGGCGACATAGATGAACACGATGCCATAAGCTTCGTGCGTCGGGAAATGGCGCACCCGGATACGGTTCGCCTCGTACGGTTGTCCGTCGACCAAGGATGGGATTTGCTTGCACACGCCATCGCCGGCGCCGAAGCGCCAGCCATGATACGGACATTCCACCGTCTGCACGCCCGCGTTCTCCACGATGCGCCCAGACGATAGCGGAACCGATCGATGCGGGCAGATGTCGCGCATGGCGAAAACGCGCCCCTCGCCGTCGCGCCCAAGCAGCACCGGCTCGCCCAGAATTTCACGGCGGAACATCTTGCCGCGCGCGAGTTCCTTCGAGGTCGCGGCGAAATACCAGATGTCTTTGAGCAGTTCAGTCATGCCGCATTCCGGAAAGGTAGGGGCTGGCGTTCAGTGCGAACGCTGGCCGTCATGACGAGGCGTAATACAGGATCGCGGCGATGCCGACAAAGCCCAGCGTCGCGGATGCGACGATGCCGCACAGGCAAAGGGCGGCGAAAACCGCGCGCCGCAGCCGCAGGGCGCGAGGCCGCGCGCGGTTCAGCGCGCCGCCTACGAAGTAGATCAACCCGAACGCGCCAGCGACAATGCCGGCAAGCGCAGCGAAATAGACCAGGGTCTGAAGAAGAAGCACGCGTTTGAACCGCTACCGCGCGCCTCGCTTCACAGGCGCGGAAAGACGCCGCTTCACCGCGCCACCACCGTCACACGAAACACATCGGCCGGCGGTTCGCTCGTTTCCCAGGGTCGGCGTTGCTCCATCACGATTTCGCCTTCGCCGGCCTGCGTGGCGACGAACATCGTCACCTCCCAATGGTTGCCGCCGACGAACCCCGGCTGGCTCTGTTGCTGGGTGGTGTTGCCGCTTGCTTCACCGGCGCGTTGCACGAAGGCCGGCATTTGCGCGGGCGCCCAGATGTAGCCCGCCGTCGGCACGCCGACGAGTTCAACCGCGAAGCGCTGATTGACCGCCACCTCGACGCGTTGACCGGCCTGTTCCGCGGTGATGCGTACGGCCACATCGCTGGGCGTCGGCGCCGGCACGGCGTTGTTGGTCATACCCGCGCTCTCCTTGACCTCCTCCGCCGGCGCGCAAGCCGCCAGCGCAAGCAGCGCCGCCGCTAGAATGGACCGTCTCATTGCATCGCTCCTGCTTCCATCAGGCCAATATAGAACCGGATCATGCGATCGAGATTATCGACCGAAAGGTGCTCATTGTCGCCGTGAATGCCTTCAAGGTCTTCAGTGCTGAGCAGGATCGGCGCGAAGCGGTACACGTTTTCCGCCACGTCGCCATAGTGGCGCGAGTCGGTGCCCGCGAGCACCAAGCCTGGCGCGACCGGCGCATCCGGCAGGATCGCGCGCGACAAGCCGGCAAGAAGCGCGTAGCTCGATGAGGTCGTGCTTGAGACCGCGGATGCATCCAGCGGCGGATCGGCCCAATCCAACTCTACGCCGGCGAGATCAGTGACCTCCGTCCGCGCGCGCGCCAGGATATCGGCGGCGGTGTCGCGCGGGTGGAGACGGAAATTGACCATCGCCGTCGCCTCGCCCGGCAACACGTTCGGCCGTACGCCCGCCTGGAGCATGGTCGGCGCCACGCTCGTGCCAAGCAGCGCCCGCGCCGTGTCATTGCCCGCGAGCTGCCGTTGCAGCAATGGGCTGAAGAGCCATTCGTTTGACACCGCCATGCGGTTGGTCAGCGACAATTCCGGCGCCAGGGCGCGCATCATCTCAAGCGCCGGCCCGCCTTCGAGGTTGCGCTCGATCGGCATGTCGTGAACGCGCACCACCGCCTCGGACACGAGCGACACGGCCGTCTCCGGCGGCGGGATCGATGAATGGCCCGGCCGCCCCGTCGCGCGAATGCGCATGGTGGCGAAACCGCGCTCGGCGATGCCGATCATGGAAGCAGGACCGCCCGTGAGCGGATGGTGATCGAGCGCGGCCATGCCCTCATCCACCACGAACCACGCGCGCACGCCGCGTTCGGCCAGCAGGCCGGCGATCTTTTGCGCGCCGTCGCGACCGCCGACTTCCTCGTCATGCCCGAACGCGAGAATGATCGTGCGCGTCGGGCGCCGGCCCTGCGCCGCCAAATGCTCCGCCGCTTCGAGCAGCGCGACGAGCGAGCCTTTGTCGTCGTTAGCCCCTCGGCCCCAGATCACGCCATCACGAATGGCGCCGCCGAATGGATCCTCGCGCCACGCCGCGCGCGTCTCGTCGGGAACCGGCACCACGTCCTGATGCGCGAGCAACAGCAGCGGCGGTTGCGCCGGGTCGCTGCCCACCCAGGTGTAGAGCAGCGACAAATCGCCGATCACCTCGCGCTGAGCAGCCGCGTGGAACGCGGGATAGGTGCGCTGCATCCAGGCGTGGAACTCAAGGAACGGCGTGCGATCATCGCCCGGTTGGGTCAGCGAGACCGTCCGAAAGCGCACCGCCTCCGCGAGCCGCGCCGCGGCGCGATCCCGATCGATGGCGTAGCCCGCGACATCCGGTAGCTGCACGCCGGGCGGCGGCGGCGGCGCGGTAAAGGCGTAGGTCCGGTAACCGACCAACCCCGCCACCGCCGCAAGCACTACGGCGCAAGCCGCGAGAAAAAGGCGCACCATCGAATTCGACCCCCAATTTTGCCGGGGGATTAGCGCCGTATCGGCGGCGTCCGTCAACGCCCTGGCGGCAGAGTTATATCTCGTCCCCGCGCTTACCCCCGCGTCGCGCTGGCCTCCAGCACATCCTCATAGGTGCGCAAGCCCGAACGCGGCGCGCTCACCAGCACGGCCATGTTTCCCGGCGCATGCTTGTTGTCGAGCATCTTTTCGTGCGCGGCCGGAATCTGCTCCCATGGGAACACTTCCGACATCGCCGGATCGATCCGGCGGTCGACCACGAGCTGGTTGGCTTGGGCGGCGTGATACAGATGCGCGAAGTGGCTGCCCTGCACGCGCTTCTGACGCATCCAAAGGAAACGCGCGTCCATGGTGAGATTAAAGCCCGATGTGCCGGCGCAAATCACCACCATGCCGCCGCGCTTCACAACAAACACCGAAACCGGAAACGTCGCTTCGCCAGGATGCTCGAACACGATGTCGACATCCTTGCCGCCCGTGATTTCCCAAATCGCCTTACCGAACTTCCGGGTCTCCTTCATGTAGGCAGAGAACTCCGGCCCGTTCACTTTCGGCAACTGCCCCCAGCAATTGAAGTCCTTGCGGTTGAGCACCGCCTTGGCGCCCATCGAGAGCACATAGTTGCGCTTGCTATCGTCGGAAACCACGCCGATCGCATGCGCGCCGGAGACCGCGCACAATTGCGTCGCGAAAACCCCGAGCCCGCCTGAAGCCCCCCAAACCAAGACGTTCTGCCCCGGGCGCAGCACGTTGGGCCGCCAACCGAACAACATGCGATAGGCGGTCGCCAGCGTGAGCGTGTAACAGGCGCTCTCTTCCCATGTGAGATGCTGCGGTCGCGGCATCAGCTGGCGCGCCTGCACGCGGCAGAATTGAGCGAAAGAGCCGTCCGGGGTCTCGTAGCCCCAGATGCGCTGGCTCGGCGAGAACATCGGGTCGCCGCCGTTGCATTCCTCGTCGTCGCCGTCGTCTTGATTGCAGTGAATGACGACTTCGTCGCCCGGCTTCCACCGTTTCACCTTGGCGCCCACCGCCCACACGATGCCCGAGGCGTCCGACCCCGCGACGTGGAAGGGTTGCTTGTGGACGTCGAACACCGACATCGGCTCGCCCAGCGCGGCCCAGATGCCATTGTAATTCACGCCCGCGGCCATCACGAGAACCAGCGCCTCGTCCTCGCCGATGGTCGGCGTCGGCACCTGCTCAACCTGCATGGCGGCGGCGGGCCGACCATGGCGTTCGCGCCTAATGGCCCAAGCCCACATTTTCTCCGGAACGTGAAAACGCGGCGGGATCTCGCCGACCTCGTAGATGTCCTTAACGGCCTTCAGGTTCGCCTGCGCCATGGCCCTCGCCTCATGCTGCACTGCACAATGGGCCATCATTTCGGCGGGGCGTCAATGCCTCGCGAACCCGTTCACCCCATGTCGGCGAACCGAGCCGCTTCAAGGACAGGCGTTGAAGCGGCGGCCTGGCTCGCCTTCCGCGCACGGACAGCGTTGACCATTTCGAGCGCCGATTGCGAGCAGAGCGGCAGCTGGTCGCTGAGCGTTTGTATCGGCGTCACGCGCTCGCCCCAGCGCACGACGTGCGCGCAATAGGTGAGCCCCGCCCCAAACGCCGGCAACAGAATGAGCGAGCCCGGCTTCACGCGGCCTTCCTCCAGCGCCGTCGCCAGCGCCACCGGAACCGTCGCCGAACTCATGTTGGCGTAGCGGTCGACGGTGAGCACCACCTTGTCCATTGGCAGTCCCGCGCGCGCGGCCATCGCCTCGATAATGCGCGCGTTGGCTTGGTGCGGCACGACGAGATCGATGTCATCGGCGGTCACGCCGCATTTCGCCATCGCCGCCGCGCTTGCTTGCACCATGCCATTCACCGCGCGTTTGAAGATTTCCTGCCCGTCGAAGTCGATCAACGTGCTGCCGAGCGTGACGCCCTGGTTGGCGTAGGCCGCGCCCATGCCGCGGATTCGCAATGTCTGGCGCGCGTCTGCGATGCAACCCAGCTGCTCGGCGAGAACGCCCTCCTCGCGCGCGCTTTCCTGCACCACGACCGCGCCGCACCCATCGCCGAACAAGACCGCGATATTGCGATTTTCCCAGTCAATGTATTGCGCGATGATCTCGACGCCGATGACGACGGCGTTGCGCACGGCGCCGGTGCGGATCATCGCGCTCGCTGTCGAGAGGCTATAGAGAAAACTCGTGCAGGCCGTGTTCACATCCATCGCCCCGGCGCGCTTTGCGCCGAGCGCGAGTTGCACCGCGGACGCCGTGTTCGGCACCTGCTCGTCATTGCTGCAGCTGCCGTAGACGATCAATTCCACGTCAGCCGGATCGAGGCCCGCGCACGCCAAAGCACGGCGCGCCGCAAGCGTTGCGAGTTCCGTTGCGCTGACGTGCGAGATACGCCGCTCGCGCATGCCCGTGCGGGAGAAAATCCACTCGTCGTTGGTATCGAGAAAGGTTGAAAGATCGGCGTTTGTAAGCACGGCGGGCGGCATGCACGCGCCCCAGCCTGTGATGGCGGCATAGGTCATGGTTTCTCCCAGAGCGCGAAGCCGCGCTATTTTGGGCTGTCGTACGCCACGCCTTGACCCACCGCCAGAGCAGCGCCTGCATGCTGCATCGCAACATTCGCCTTGCCGGATGCGGCCAACGCATGTTTCTTGGTCACCGATGGCTTTCCAACACGCACCTGACCCGCCTTGGATCTTCCGGACGTATTCCGGGCACTCGACGCCGGCGGAATCGAACAAGCTCTACAAAACCAACCTGGCCAAGGGCCAAACCGGCCTATCGGTCGCCTTCGATTTGCCGACGCAAACCGGTTACGACAGCGACCATGTGCTCGCGCGCGGCGAGGTCGGCAAGGTCGGCGTTCCCATCGGCCACCTGGGAGACATGCGCGCGCTGTTCGACGGCATTCCGCTCGACCGCATGAACACGTCGATGACCATCAACGCGCCCGCGGCGTGGTTGCTGGCGCTCTACGTGACGCTCGCGCAGGAGCAAGGCGCAAACCTCGGCAAACTCCAAGGCACGACGCAGAACGACATCCTTAAGGAGTATCTCTCGCGCGGCGCCTACATCTTTCCGCCCGCGCCTTCGCTTAAACTCACCGCCGACACAATCGCTTGGAGCCTCGACGCGATTCCAAAATGGAATCCGATGAACGTGTGTTCTTATCATTTGCAGGAAGCTGGCGCGACGCCGGCGCAAGAATTGGCTTACGCGCTCGCAGCGGCGATCGCCGTGTTGGATGAAATACGGGCGCGCGGAGAGGTTCCAGCGGAACAGTTCAACGACGTTTTCTCCCGCATTTCCTTCTTCGTGAACGCGGGCCTGCGCTTTGTCACGGAAACCTGCAAAATGCGCGCGTTCGTGCGCCTGTGGGATGAGATCGGGCGGGATCGCTACGGCGTGTCCGACGAGAAAGCCCGCCGCTTTCGCTACGGCGTGCAGGTGAACTCTCTCGGCCTCACCGAGAATCAAGCCGAGAACAACGTCTACCGAATCCTGCTTGAGACGCTCGCGGTGACGCTCTCCAAAGACGCGCGCGCGCGCGCCGTGCAGTTGCCGGCGTGGAACGAAGCGCTCGGTCTTCCGCGCCCGTGGGACCAGCAATGGTCGCTTCGGATGCAACAAATCCTCGCCTACGAAACCGATCTCCTGGAATTCGAGGATGTCTTCGAAGGCTCGAAGGTGATTGAAGCCAAAACCGCTGAATTGGCGGAAGGCGCGCGCGCCGAACTCAAACGCATCGCAGCGCTCGGCGGCGCCGCCGCCGCGATCGAGACCATGAAAGGCGCGTTGGTTGAGTCAAATCGTCAGCGCGTGGAGGCGATCGAAAGCGGCGCGATGAAAGTCGTCGGCGTCAATTGCTTTACCGAAGCGGAGCCCTCGCCGCTCGAAGCCGGAGAAAAGTCCATTCAAACCGTGGACCTCTCGGTGGAAGCAGACCAGATCGCGCGCCTGAAAGCCTGGCGCGCGCAACGCAACCGCGCCGAGGCGGAAGCCGCGATAGCCGCGTTGCAGGCGGCGGCGCAAGAAGCCCGCAATGTGATGCCCGCGTCGCTGACGTGCGCGAAGGCCGGCGTCACCACCGGCGAGTGGTCCCAGGCGCTGCGCGCGGTTTATGGGGAATATCGCGGGCCGACGGGCGTCGCGCTCGTGATCGAAACCGGCGGCGATGATATTGAGGCCGTGAAGCGAGACGTGGCGGCGCTGTCGGAGAAGCTCGGTCGCCAACTCTCGCTCCTGGTCGGCAAGCCAGGCCTGGACGGCCACTCCAACGGCGCGGAGCAAATCGCGGCGCGCGGACGCGCCGTTGGCATGGAGGTCCACTATGAGGGCATCCGCCTGACGCCGCGCGAGATCGTCGCCGCCGCAAAAGAGAAGCGCGCCCACGCCGTGGGACTTTCCATACTCTCGGGATCGCATCTCGACCTTGTGCAGGAGGTCGTGCGTTTGATGCGCGCGGAGGATATGGACGCCGTGCCCCTTATTGTCGGCGGCATCATCCCGCCGGCCGACGCGCTCGCGCTCAGGCAGATGGGCGTCGCTGCGGTTTACACGCCGAAGGACTTCAAGATCACGGCGATCATGAGCGACATCGTCAGATTGGTGGACGCGCGCGCATGACCCCGCGCGATATTGAGCGCGCGACCATAACCGCGTGGCCCGCCGCCATCACCGAGCGTCACAACGGTTGGTTCTATCTCGCGTCGGGCGGCGTCACGGGGCGGGTCAACGCCGTATGGCCGCTTGAGTGGACCGGCGGGGCGGCGTTGGACGCCGCCATCGCCCATGCCGAAGGCTGGTACGCGGCGCGCGGGCTGCCTCCCCGCTTCAAACTCACCGATAACGCCTGCGCGCCCGCGGAATTGGGCGAAGCGCTCGGTCAGCGCGGCTATGCGCCCGTGGCCGCGACGTACGTCATGACGCGCCCGCTGCCGCCGCTGCCCGCGGAGCCTGCCGTCGCGCTCTCCGCAACCATGCCCTCCGCCTTCGACGACGTGCTCAGGCGCACCGCCAAGGACGCCGCCGAATACGACGAACGCCGCGCCATCGCTCTGCGGGCGCCGCCGCCCGCCTGTTTTGGATGTGTCGAGCGCAACGGCGCCGTGCTCGCGATCGGCATGACGGCGGGCACGGCGGAGCTCGCCGGCCTCTTCCTCATGCGCACGGCGCCCGAAGCGCGCCGCCAAGGCATGGCGCGCCGGACCGTGCGCGCACTGCTCGCCGACGCCGCGGCCCGCGGTGCGCGCCATGCGTTCCTGCAGGTTGAAGCCGACAACGCGCCCGCCATCGCGCTGTACGAAAGCGAAGGCTTTTCCGTGCTGACGACCTATCGGTTTTGGCGCAAGCCGTGAGCCAACCCTAGTGGGGCTTCGCGCCCTCCGCGAACGCGCGCATGGTGTTGCGCTGCGCCACGATGAACGCCTTGCCGACCCGCCCGTAAGCGCGCGTCGCCTCCACCATGGGCGTGAAGAAGTCCGGCGTTTCCTGCTCGGCGACCTCCACCGGCGCATCGGCGGCCGACGCGGCGGCGCTTGCCTCTCGCTCAACCGGCGCCAACTCCGCCTGCAACGTCGCGAGCATGGCGTCCTGTTGCGCACGGAGCGCCGTGCGCATCACATCCGCGCTGTTGCGCATCATGTGCAGGGCGGCGTCCGCCGCGGCCAGCGACGCAAGCGCGGCGTTGCGCGGCGCGGCGAGCGCCCACCAATTCCAGGGATTGAGCGCTGGAAACGGCATCAATTGAATCAGCCCCATGCCGTCCCCGGCCGGAGCGCTTGCAGTTTTCTTGGCGCGCGCCATCGCGTTCTCCGCTTGCACACACCCCCGCTTATTTCACTCTGGGCTTCAGCTGACACCGCGCCTTGATCGCGCTCAAGTTACAACCGCGCCACAGACGGACAGCATCAAGGCGACGCCGGCGCCTGATCCACGAGCCGCACGCTGTAACAATGCCGGCCCGCGCGCGGCCGCGGCTCGCGCAATTCTGGGAAATCCGTGCCGATGACCAAGGGCTGCACGCCCTGCGCCGCCGGCATCAGGCCACGCGACGGGCGCTCGAACACGGCGCAGAGCTCGATCCGCTCGGGCGGGACCGGCGTGTACGCGATGGTCCCGCCGTCGCGGACGCTAAACGCCAGATGATCGCACGCCGGAACCGCGCGCCTGCGTTCGCGTAGCGCCGTTTCAATCGCGGCGAAATCACCAGGGACTTCGCCCGTGTAGGTGAATGCGCATTGCGCCGCGGACGCGACTTGGTTCATCCGCGCGAGCGTCGCGTCGTCGATGCGTTCGGCGCGCACGTCGGCGGGATTGCCCGCCACCATAAGCCCGGCCACGACCGCGCCCGCGATCACCAGCGCGCTCGCGCCCGCGATCCAGACGCCGAAATCAAGACGCTTGGTCATGTTCGTCTCCGCGCTCCGCGTCGCGTATGAAGTAAAGGAAGATGGCGCCCGCGATCGCGCCGATCACCAAGAGCTTCAGCGCCAGCCGCGCGGTCAGATCGCCGGACAGGAAGCTGTAGACGAGCGCGATGGCGTCGCCGATCAGCGTGCATGCCGCGATGATCAGCGTGATGTAAGTCAGCCACTTGCGCACGCGCGAGCGCTGCATCGCCGGATTGGTGCGCCGTTGCTTGGCGATGTGCAGCGCCAGCCAGGCGAACAGCGGCGCGCCGACGACCAGGCCGGAAATCGCCGAGCGGATTTGCGGTTCGCGGAACTCCACCGCGTACGGGTTGACGTCGAGCGCGTCGGGGATGGCGGTGTCGATCAGCGCAAACAGCAGCGAGCCCAGATTCCACGCCACCACGCCCAGCAGCAGGAACAGCACCACATAAAGGAACGCCTCGCGCGCGCTCACATAGGCCTTGGGTTTTGGCACGGCGATGCCGATATCGCTCGCCGCCCATTCGCCGAGCGCGGCGTCGACCTCCCGCGCGGTCCAGCCGGCGGCGACGAGTTCGGACTTGACCCGCTCGCGCGTGACGCCGCGATTGAGCGCCTCGCGGATGAAACTATCGAGGACGGCATTGGCCATGAGCGGTGCTCCTTCGCGCGCAGGATAGCACTATTTGGGGCGGCGGCGACACAGGGCGGCACACGAAGAACCCGAAGTCCATGAAGTTGCTGGATCGCTAGGATCCTCTCCGGCGGTGTCGATCTGTGTTGTCGGCGCAGACGCGTGACGCGGGCGATCGCGAGGCGGCTCTTGCCTCGACACATCGCCCGTCGGTCCGCAACCTGAACACGCCCAATGTTGCGCCGAATAACAGTCTTCCTGCTCCTCCCTTCGCGCCAAACAAAAGCGCGGAGGGCGACCTCCGCGCTTCGTTCAGTCCAACCCAGAGCGATCAACGCCTCACTGGCACGCCAGACATTCTTCGTAGTCGGTCTTTTCCGCCGGCGCGTCGAAGGTCTCGGCGGCGTCCGCCTTGCCTTCGTCGCCCGCGAAGCCGGCGCGCTGCACGCTCTTCGAGCGGCAATAGTACAAGCTCTTCACGCCGCGTTCCCACGCCATCCAGTGCAGCATGTGCAAGTCCCACTTATCGACATCGCCCGGCAGGAAGATGTTGAGCGACTGGCTCTGGCAGATCAGCGGCGTGCGGTCGGCGGCGAGTTCGACGATCCAGCGCTGATCGATCTCGAACGCAGTCTTGAACACGGCCTTCTCGTCCTCGGTGAGGAACTCGAGGTGCTGCACCGAGCCCTCTTTCTTCAGGATCGAGGACCATACGCTCTCGGTGTTCTTGCCCTTCTCCTCGAGCAGCTTCTCGAGATAGGGGTTCTTCACCGCGAACGAACCCGACAGCGTCTTGTGCGTGTAGATGTTGGCCGGGATCGGCTCGACGCCCGCCGACGTGCCCCCGCAGATGATCGAGATCGAGGCCGTCGGCGCGATCGCCAGCTTGTGCGAAAAGCGCGCCATCACGCCGTTTTCAGCCGCGTCCGGGCAAGCGCCGCGCTCTTGCGCGAGCTTCACCGAAGCGGCGTCGGCGCCGCGGCGGATGTGGCGGAACATGCGGTTGTTCCACACCTTCGCCATCGCCGATTCCATCGACACGTTCTGGCTTTGCAGGAACGAATGGAAGCCCATCAGCCCAAGGCCGACGCTGCGCTCGCGCATCGCGGCGTAGACCGCGCGTTCCATTTCAGGCGGCGCGCGCTGGATGAAGTCCTCCAGCACGTTGTCGAGGAAGCGGAACACGTCTTCCAGGAATTGCGGCTCCTTCTCCCATTCCATGAACGTCTCGGCGTTCAGCGAGGAGAGACAGCACACTGCCGTGCGCTCGCGCCCGTTATGATCCATGCCGGTGTGCAGCATGATTTCGCTGCACAGATTCGATTGCCGCACCTTGAGGCCGAGCTTCTTCTGGTGGCTCGGCATCTGCTTGTTCACGGTGTCGGAGAAGATGATGTAGGGCTCGCCGGTCTGCAGGCGCAGCTCCAGGATCTTCTGCCAGAGCTTGCGCGCGTTGACGTGCTTCAGCACCTCGCCGTTCTTCGGGCTGCGCAGCGCGAACGGAAGATCGTCGCGCACCGCGATCATGAATTCGTCGGTGAGATTGAGGCCGTGGTGGAGATTGAGGCTCTTGCGGTTGAAGTCGCCGGCGGCTTTGCGGATTTCGAGGAATTCCTCGATCTCGGGGTGGTGGACATCAAGATAAACCGCCGCCGAGCCGCGCCGCAGCGAGCCTTGGCTGATCGCGAGCGTCAGCGAGTCCATCACGCGAATGAACGGAATGATGCCGCTCGTCTGCCCGTTTTGGCCCACCTTTTCGCCGATGGAACGAACGCCGCCCCAATAGGTGCCGATGCCGCCGCCGTTCGAGGCGAGCCACACGTTCTCGTTCCAGGTGTCCATGATGCCGTCGAGGCTGTCGCCGACGGCGTTCAGGAAGCACGAGATCGGCAAGCCGCGCTCGGCGCCGCCGTTCGACAGCACCGGCGTCGCCGGCATGAACCAGAGCTTGGAGATATAGTCATAGATGCGCTGGGCGTGGCCGATGTCGTCGGCGAACGCGGTGGCCACGCGCGCGAACATGTCCTGATAATTTTCGCCGGGGAGCAGATAGCGATCGGAGAGCGTCGTCTTGCCGAACTCGGTGAGCAGCGCATCGCGGCTCGCATCCGTAACGACCTTCTCGACGACCTTCAGCGGGCGCAGAGGTTTGGGCTTGCCACGATGGACCTCGCCCATGCGGTGAACCCCCGCTTTTTCCGCCCGTGCCTGCATTTCTCCGCCCCTCGTTTAGGTCCGTGTTAACTAGACTCGCTTCTGGCGCAAACCACGATCCCTTGTGGTCTCAAACCGAAGCACGCCCCTATATGTAGTGTTGCCACCGGTTAATTCAGGGTCAATGGGGTAGGCGCGGCGATCGATTTTTTCCTGTGCAAACCTTTAGTGACGGCGGCTTCGGACCCACCCGCCGTTTACCATAAATGACCGCCAAAATCCGGGCTGACGCTGCGTTTCGCGGGGGCCGGCCGCCCTCGCCGTTAACTTTTCCGGTGCCGGAAAAAAGCGCGGCGGCGCCGGGATCGACGCCCCGGCGGCGTCCGCCCGCCACGATTCGCCCCCCGCTCGGTTGCGTCTGATTCCAAACTGGCGTTTTTCGCCGCCCATGGGCGAGGGGCGAACCACGGCGGGCGCGGCGATGGCCGCCTTGGGCGGAGCGGCCCTTTTGGGGCTGTCGCCCATCCTGGTGCGGCTCTCCGAACTCGGACCGCAGGCGACCAATTTCTGGCGCTTCGCGATCGCCCTGCCCTTGCTGGCGCTGTGGGCGGCGGCGGCGCGACGCGCGCCGAGCCCTTCGCAGACCGCATGGTTGCTGCTTGCGGGCTTGCTCTTCGGTTTTGAGGTGTCGCTGTGGGCGGAAGCGCTCTTCCACACCACGGTCGTCAACGCGACCTTGTTCTCGAACATGACGCCGCTGTTCGCGGCGGCGTTTGCTTGGTTCGTGTTCAAGGAACGCCCCAGAGCGGGCGTCTATTGGGGCGGAGCGTTGGCGCTCACTGGCGCGTTGACGCTCGCGATCGCGCGCGCGCGCGCCGGCGCCGGACCCGCCGCCTCCGCCGAGGAAGGCTGGTATGGCGACGCGTTGGGGTTTTCATCCGCCATCGGTTACGCGGGTTATTTGCTGATCGTGCGTCACATCGGCGGTCGCGCAAGCACTGGCGCGGTGATGCTCGCGGCGACGATCGCCGCCGCGCTCTACGCGCTCATCCTCAGCCTTGCGATCGACCAACCGCTGCTTCCCGCCACGGCGAATGGCTGGGCCATCCTCTTCGCGCTCGGCGTTGTCGTGCAGGCAGGCGCGCAAGGGTTGATCGCCTTCGGCGTCGCGCGTCTTCCCATCGCTGTGTCGACCATCATGCTCTGGATGCAGCCCTTGATGGGGGCGGTCTGGTCATGGATCTTGTTTGGCGAAAACCTCGGCCCGCTTGCGCTTTTCGGCGCCGCGCTCATTCTTTCCGGCGTCTACCTCGTGCAACGCGCGCGCGGCTGACATCAAAGGTGCGGCGCGCGCAACCAGCGCGGCATCGGACACGCGACCGTGTGATCGCGGCAATCGCCGCCGGTCACATGCACGAGTTCTGCGCGTCCAATGAGGTTCTCGACCGGCACCGGTCCCATGCCGCTCCAGCGGCTGTCGAGCGAATTGTCGCGATTATCTCCCATCGCGAACACATGGCCCGCGGGCACGACGTAAGGACCAAACTCGTCGAAATCGCCATGGTTGGTGAGATTGTGAACCGCGTGGGCGAGCCCGCCCGGAAGCGCTTCCTCGCGGCGTTCGGCGAACTCGCGCCGCCGTTCGGGCAGCGCCAAGCGCAGCAGCGTATGCGGCGGCGAAAGCCGCGCTTCCTCGCCATTGATCCACAACACGCCATCGCGCACGACGATCTCATCGCCCGGCAAACCCACAATACGCTTGATCATCGTGTCGCCCGTGCGCGGATGCACGAACACCGCCACATCGCCGCGCCGCGGCAGCGCCGCGAACAGGCGATCGCGCGCCGCTGGCAATTGTGCGCCCAGATTAAAAGGCAATGAGTGGCGACTATAGCCGTAGGCGAATTTCGAAACCGCGACCCGGTCCCCCACCTCAAGGTGGGGAACCATGCTCTCGGAGGGGATCGCGTATTGCGCGAACGCGACGGTGGTGAACGCGAGGTACACGGCGAATGCGCCGAGCGCCGTGCGCGCCCATTCGAGCGCTTCGGCTCGGAGAGTTTTCATATCCATGCGCGCCAACCTAAATCGCATGGTCTTGGGGTCAAGCGCGCGACATGCTAGCAACCGGCCATGAGACTGGCGCCCACGGCGATTTCCGGCGGTTTGAAGGATGTGTTCGGCGGGCGCCTTGGCGGGTGGGCGCTGCTTTGCTTCGTGGTCGCGCTTGCCGCCACCATCGCCGCCGCCTGGGGCGCGTTCCGCTATGTCTGGCCGATGATCCCTGAGGGGGAAGGTTGGGTGCGTTATCTGTGGAATGTCGCCGACGTTCTCGGCGGCGCGCTGATCGTGCTCATCGCCATCGTGCTCGCGCCGACCATTTCGATGATCGTCGGTTCCGTGTTGTTTGATGTGGCGGCCGCCGGCGTTGAGAAAACAATTGGGTTGCCGGCGGGGCGTCTGGTGACGCCGTTGGAGGGACTCGCCAACGGCTTTCGCATCGGCTGGCCGCCTCTTGTGCTCAACATCCTATCTTTGCCGCTGCTGTTCGTGCCGGTCGTGAACATCATCTGGTTCCTGGCGCTCAACGGCTACCTGATGGGGCGCGAGTATTTTTCGCTCGCCGCGGTGCGGCGCATGCCATGGAGCGAGGCCCGGCGCCTGCGCGCGCGCTACGGCTTGAGCATCTTCCTTGTTGGCCTTGCGTGCTCCTTCATTCCATTCGTGGCGCCGCTCGTCGGCGCCAGTGCGATGACGCGGCTGGTCAAGGGCATGACGCCGTAAGCGCCGCTTATTGCTGCGGGCCTTGCGTTTCGCCGGTCACTACATTGCGAATGGCGGTGGACGACGGGCGCCCCGCGAAACCCATCTGCGGCGCCACTTGGATAAAGAGTTGATCGCCCGCGAGCACGACGCGCGGCTCGGCGCCGATCGTGATGGTGACGCGGCGCACATTGGTCATCGGCGCCGCCGCTAGTCCCTCGGCGGCGCGCTCCGCCGCATCGAGCACGACCCCCGCGACCGGCGCGGTCATTTGCGCGGGCACGGCGAACACCACCGTCTGCCCAACACGCCGTCGCGCCTGCGCCTGCAGCGCCCGGAAACGGGCTTGCATTTCGGCGAAGGCGACAGCCTCGGGCGTGAGCGGCGCGACCTGCGCTTCCTCGGACGCGGGCGCGCCTGTACGCAGCGCGCGCGTGTACACGGTGATGCCGCCATGCGGCGTCACCCGCAGCATGATGCTGCCGTCCTCGGTGCGATAGATTTCTCCGCCGCCCGCCGCCAGGACGGGCCGAAGCACGTGAACCTCGGGGTCGTTCTCAAACCGAACCAGAGCCGCGCGCCCGCCCGAGCGATCCAATACGAAACGCACCGCGCCATCGGGAGTCGAGTAGCGCGTTGCGCCGGCCTCGCGAAACAAGGGTTGCACGGGCTGCGCGGAGGATTGGGATTGCGTGCGCTGCTGCGCCACCGCCATGCCCGGTGCGGACAAAGCCAGCGCGGCGGCCAACGCCGCAGCGCCGCGTCCGTACAGAGATGGCCCCGACGACTCGCTCATTGCGTGTGGAGAAGAGCGCTCGGACCTGGGCGCTTTTTTGACAGTGTTGCAACCGACCAGCGCCGGTGTTGCGGCAAAGCCGCAGTTCCTCACGCCTCTTCGCCGTTTTCTTGGTTAGCGGGCGCTCTGTCCGCGCTTTCCTCAACGGAAGGAGTCGCTGCCTGAGCCGACGCGCTGGCCGGAATTTCAGGCGGGATTCTCAGAACCACCCGAACACCGGCGTTCGCCGGCTGGGGTTGGGACAAATCCCCGGCGATCCCCGCCGCGAACGAAAGAGCGCTCAGCGCCAAAGCCGCCGTGGCGACTCGAAGGATGTCCTGCCGGATCACGCGATTCGAGCCTTAACTGAGTCGGCGGAAAGCGTCACCCGCCCTCACCTAACGCAATGATTCCTCATCCAGATTGAGTGCGTCCGCCGGGATGCGTTCCGCGTTGGGGCGCAGCCGGCGGATGCCCGCATAGAAGTGCTGGGCGTCGCCCACGACCACGAGGTCGGCGCGGTCGGGATCGAAATAGCGCGTCGCCGCGGCGCGCACTTGGTCGGGCGTCACCGAACTCACGTCCGAGATGTAGCTGCCGAGCCGTTCTGGCGGCAGCCCGAACAGCGCCAGCGTCGAGATTTGACCGGCGAGTCCCGACGTCGTCTCGACGCTGCGGCCGAAGGAGCCGATCAGCACCGCCTTGCGCGCGGTGAGTTCGGCTTCGGGCGTGAGTTGATCGCCAAGACGGTCGATCTCGGCGCGCATCAACTCATAGACCTGCACCGCCGCGTCGTTGCGCGTCTGCGCTGACGCCACGATCGGTCCAGGCGCCATGCGCGCCTGCAGGCTCGAACCCGCGCCATAGGAAAGCCCGCGGCGAATGCGAATCTCCGCGTTGAGCCGCGCCGAGTAGCCGCCGCCCAGCACGTTGTTGGCCACAAGCAGCGGGAAGTAGTCGGCGTCAGTCCGCGCGATGCCGCGCAAGCCCATCGACACCGCCGCCTGCCCAGTGCCCGGCAAGTCCACCACAATCGTGCGCGCGGGCGCGGCGTACGCGTCCGCGTTCGGCGGCGCGGGGCGCTCGCCCGGCGGATTGGCCCACGACCCGAAGTAGCGTTCCGCGAGCGCGAACCCCTCTTCGCTCGACACATCGCCCGTGATCACCAGCACGGCGTTGTCCGGACGCCAGTGCGCGCCATGAAACCCCGCCGCATCGGCGCGTGTGATCGCCGCCAGACTGCGCGGCGAGGCGATGGCGCCGTAAGGGCTTTCGCCGAAGATCGCGCGCGTCATCGCGAATCCGGCGATGGAGCCGGGCTCGCTCAGCGCCACTTGCAAGCCATCGAGCGCCTGCTGGCGCGCGCGGTCGAGCTCTTCCTGCGCGAACGCGGGATAGCGCACCACGTCGGAGAAGATCGTGAACGCCTCTTGCGCGCGGTCGGCGCGCGTCTGCAGCGACACCGCCGAGGAATCAACGCCGGCGCCCGACGATATCTCCGCGCCGAGCGATTCAATCTGACTGGCGATCTCGGTGGCGCCGCGCGTGGCGGTGCCGCGGGTGAGCAGATCGGCCGCCATCGAGGCGAGCCCCGCGCGATCGGCCGGATCGGCGCTGCCGCCCGAAGCGATGCGCAAGTCCGCGCTGATCAGCGGCAGCGCGCGATTGGACGCCACGATCACGCGCATGCCGTTGGCGAGCGTGCGTTGCGCGGTCGCGGGAATGCGCGCGTTCACCGGCGCCCCCGCCGCGGGCGGCGCTTCGCGTTGCCCTTCCGGCGCCAAGGCGAACACCGGGATTTCCGATTGCGCGATGGTGAGCGAACGCGCCTGGATCGTCGGCGAGGTCGTGATCGTATCGCCGCGCGCGCCTTCCTCCTCCGGCAGGTAGCGCACGACCACGCGGCGCTGATCGTCGAGGATCGCGCGCGCCACCCGCTGCACGTCCGCGGCGGTCGTCGCCTGGATCGCCGCGAGCAACCGATCGGCATAAGCCGCGTCGCCATAGCGGATCACCGCGTCGGCCAATTCGAAGGCGCGGCCATAGGCGGTTTCGCGCCCCTCGATGGTCGCGGTGACGATTTCGTTCTTCGCCTCGTCGAGTTCGGCCTGGCTCACTGGCGCATCGCGCATGCGCGCGATCTCCGCGGTCAGGCTGGCGACGCCCTCATCGGCGGTCTTGCCCTCGGAGAGGATGGCGAACAGCGAGTACGCGCCAGGGTCCTGCGTCGCTTCGAGGTTGGTGAACACCTCCGCCGCGACCTGCTGGTCATACACGAGCGAATGGTAGAGCCGCGAGGATTCCCCGCGCGACATGATCGCATCGAGCACCATCAGCGCCGGCAGATCGGGGCTGGTCGAGGCCGGTTGCGGATACGAGATCATCACCGCCGGCAGCGGCACGTTCGGCGCATACGCGGTGTAGGCGCGCGGGCTCGTACGCATCGGCTCGGTCGGATACTCGCGCGGGATCGGCCGGTTCGGACGCGCGATATCGCCGAAATAATCGTTCACCCACTGATCGAGATCGGCGGGATTGAAATTGCCGGCCACCACCAACACCGCGTTGTCGGGCCGATAATACGTGGCGTGGAAGGCGCGCACATCCTCCACCGTCGCCGCGTCGAGGTCCTCGATCGACCCGATCCCCGGGCGCCCGTACGGGTGAACGCTGAAATTCGCTTGCGACAGATAAAAGCCGAACAGGCGCCCGTACGGCGACGCCAGGATGCGCTGGCGCAGCTCTTCCTTCACCACGTCGCGCTCGGAATCGAACGTCGCCGGATCGATCACCAGCGAACTCATCCGCTCCGCTTCCATCCACAGGATGCGGCGCAGATGGTTGGCCGGCACGACCTGATAGTAATTGGTGAAGTCGTCATAGGTGGAGGCGTTGTTGAAGCCGCCGACGTCCTCGGTGAGCCGGTCCACGGACTCCGCCGGCATGTTGCGCGTCGCCTTGAACATGATGTGTTCGAACAGGTGCGCGAAGCCCGAGCGCCCGACCGGATCGTCCACCGAGCCGACATCGTACCAGACCTGCACCGACACGTTGGCGGTATTGGCGTCCGGCATGGCGAAGATGCGCAGGCCGTTCGGCAGCGTGCGCGTCGTGTACTGCAATGGCGCGACCGCGACCGATCCCGCGCTCGGCAGCGGCGCCGATGCGGTGGCGCACGCGGCCAGCGCGCAGGCGGCGGCCAGGAACGAGACGAAACGCTTCATGAGAAAACCCCGCGATGTTGCGCCGCTCTTAGCCAGCTCGGCCCGCCCGCGCCACCGGATTTGCGATGGACCGGCCCGCGCGGCGGACGAACGGAGCGCCGTCAAGGGTTACCCGTGCGCGCCACCCAGGATCATCGCGCGCGCGGTCTCGACGAGTTGGGCGTTATCCCGCGCCGCGCCGCCGTCCGGCAGGATGGCGACGTCTTCCAGGCCGGTTCTTATGCCGTGCCCTCGCGCCAGTGCGCGCTCGTTGACCGCCCAGCACGATCCGTCAAACCCGTGATGCACTTGCGGCAGCGTGACCTCGGCCGCCGCCAGGATCGCCTCCATCTCGCCCGCATCGCGCAGCGCAATCGCGGGATCGGGATTGAGCGGCTCAATCAGCACGCGCCGGCATCGGTCGCGCAGCGGCGACGACACGAACGCGCACGCGTCCGCGGGCGACAACAGCCCCGCTTCAATCTCGACGCCCCGCGCCATCAGCCACGCGCTCAACGCGACAATCCCCGTCTCGCCCTGATTTGCGGTCACGAGGTCAGGCATGACCGTCCAGGACTGGATGATGGCGAGGCGCTCCTCTGGATCGGCGACGATCGCCGCCGAACTCGTCAGCGAGATCGGCACGCCCGGGCAGCGGGCGCGGATCGCGTTCACAACAGCGGCGCATGCAGCGGCGTTCAGCGTCTCCTTGCCGTCTTGATCAAAGGCGTGAACATGAACCGAGTGGGCTCCAGCACGAACGGCTGCGGCTGCATCCACAGCAATCGCATCGGGACTTTTCGGAACCGCCGCATGCTGCCTGTCGCCGTTCAACGCGGCTTGTAGAAAGACCATATCACCCTGCTCCAAAATGGCGGCGCGCGCTTTCACCCGACAAATCCGTGTGATGGGGTGGACGGCCCCCGAACGGCATCGATGTGCCAGACTGGTGTTGTTGCAAACCAGGCGAGGGAGCGCGCCACCTCTTCTAAGCCCAGCCCCCAAAGAGACCCTCCACGTCCTCTCTTGCGCGCCGGAACAAATCGTGTACGCTCCATTTTGGAGGCGCTCATGGCTCGACAATCGCGCGTCGTCGCGCCGGCGACGCCCCATCACGTGACTCAGCGCGGCAATCGCCGGCAGCAAACCTTCTTCCGAGACGGCGATTATCTGCGGTATCTGCAACTCGCGGCGGAATGGTGCGCGAAGGCCGACGTGGAATGCTGGGGTTACTGCCTCATGCCGAACCACGTGCATTTGATCCTCACGCCGAAAACGGAAGCCGGCTTGCGCGCGGCGCTCGCGCCGCTGCATTGGCGCTACACCTACGAGATCAATAAGCGCGAACGATGGACCGGCTATCTGTGGCAAGGGCGCTTCGCCTCCTATCCGATGGATGACGACTATTTCGTTCAAGCGAGCCGCTATGTCGGTCTCAATCCGGTGCGCGCGGGTCTAACGCAGCGCGCGGAGGATTGGCCATGGTCCAGCGTTCGCGCTCACCTTGACGGGCGCGACGACAGCTTGGTGCGCGCGCAGCCGTTGCGCGCACGCGTGCGTGGGGACTTGGCGCGGTTTTTCGAAGCCGACGTCGGCGCCGAAGCCATGCGCAAACTCCGGCGCGCGGGCGCGACTGGGCGCCCGCTCGGCGGCGCGGAATGGTTGAAGGCGCTGGAGGCGAGCGCTGGGCGCGCGCTCACGGCGCCCAGACGCGGGCGGCCGCGAAAAGCGCCCGCGTGCGCGCGCGCCGCTGCGTAGGCGCCCTCAGAAGAAAAGTGCTGCTTGCCGGCTGGAAGCCGGCGGTCCCCTGAGCTTGCGCTGCTACCGGCTCGACG
>ERZ761602.348-NODE-348-length-105159-cov-71.676844_pt1 | contig 105159 bp, 85 predicted proteins | sample MGYA00512165_ERZ761602 | MGnify/ENA primary metagenome ERZ761602 (study PRJEB28899, sample SAMN02445085) | bioreactor sludge metagenome | biome: EBPR sludge; isolation source: Thorneside wastewater treatment plant | place: Australia: Brisbane, Thorneside...
GGGCTGGGGCCGGGGCTGGGGCCGGGGCCGGGGCTGGGGCTGGGGCTGGGGCTGGGGCCAGGGCCGGGGTCGGGGTCTGAGACCAGGGACCGGGGGTCGGGGTCGGCGAACGCCCGCCGGCGAGGCTCAGCCGGGCGTCAGCGGCGCCGGGGCGGCCCGCGGGGCCGGCGGCGAGATGTACTTCTCGCGGCGGATCGCCGGGATCGGCAGGCCGGCCTCCTTGAGCAGCGCGAAGGCGGCATCGACCATGTTCGGATTGCCGCACAGGTAGGCGACATCGCCCGCCGGGTCCGGCGCCAGCGCGCCGAGCTGGTCCTGGACATGGCCGCGGCGGTCGAACGCCGCGGGCTGCGCGCGGCCGGCGCGCGAGAAGCACGGATGGAAGTCGAAGCCCTCGTGCTCGGCGGCGAAGGCCTCGAACTCCTCGCCGTAGAGCAGCTCGTCCGGGTTGCGGGCGCCGAACAGCAGCACGAAGCGCTGGCCGCGGCTGGCGATGCGCTCGCGGATCAGCGGCAGCATGGACCGGTAGGGGGTGACGCCGGTGCCGGTGGCGATCAGCAGGTAGCGACGGACCGCCGGGTCGTCCTGCAGCACGAAACGGCCGTAGGGACCGCTGGCCTCGATCTCGTCGCCGACGTCCAGGCCCTCGAACAGCGCGGTGGCGGCGCCGCCCGGCACGTAGGACACCGCCATCTCGACCAGGCCGGTGCTGGCGCCCTCGGACACCGTGGCGATCGAGTAGCTGCGCTTGAGCGCCACGCCCTGGTGCTGGAAGTGGACCTGCACGAACTGGCCGGGCACGAACGCCATCGGCGCGCCGTCGGCGCGGGCGAAACTGAAGTGCCGTACGGCCGGTGCCAGCATGCGGCTGGACACCAGCCTCAGCGCGAAGTGTTCCATCGGCGGGGTCGGGTTCCGGGAGTGGGGCGGCCGCGCGAACGGCCGGGCGGGCGGGTCCGGCCGGCGGTCGCGGCGGCGCCTATACTAGCGGCCGTTCCCCCCTGGCCCAAGCATGAACACCGGATCGTCCCAGCCGCCGGCCCTGGCGGTGCGCGACCTGCGCAAGACCTACGGCAATGGCGTGGAGGCGCTGAAGGGCGTTTCCCTGGAGGTCGCGGCCGGTGATTTCTTCGCCCTGCTCGGCCCCAACGGCGCCGGCAAGTCGACCCTGATCGGCATCCTGTCGTCGCTGGTCAACGCCAGCTCGGGCGAGGCCGAGGTGTTCGGGGTGAGCGTGCGCGCCGAGCGCAGCCGGGCGATGAGCCTGATCGGCCTGGTCCCGCAGGAGCTCAACTTCAACCAGTTCGAGAAGCCGATCGAGATCCTGGTCAACCAGGCGGGCTTCTACGGCGTGCCGCGCGGCATCGCCCTGGAACGGGCCGAGCGCTACCTCAAGGCGCTGTCGCTGTGGGACAAGCGCAGTGCCGTGTCGCGCACCCTGTCCGGCGGCATGAAGCGGCGCCTGATGATCGCCCGGGCGATGATGAACGAGCCGCGCCTGCTGGTGCTGGACGAGCCCACCGCCGGCGTCGACATCGAGATCCGCCGATCGATGTGGACCTTCGTGCGCGAGATCAACGCCGCCGGCACCACGGTGATCCTCACCACGCACTACCTTGAGGAGGCCGAACAGCTCTGCCGAAACATCGCGATCATCGACCACGGGCGCATCATCGAACACAGCCCGATGCGCGCGCTGCTGGCCAAGCTGGACGTCGAGGGCTTCGTGCTCGACGTCGAGGGCGGCGACCAGGACCTGCCCGATCTGCCCGGCGTGCGCCTGGCCCGCCTGGACGCACACACCATCGAGGCCGAGGTGCCGAAGTCGGTCGACCTCAGCCGGGTGTTCGCCGCGCTCGACGGTCGCGGCATCCGCGTCAAGTCGATGCGCAACAAGTCCAACCGCCTGGAGGAGCTGTTCATGCGCCTGGTCGAGCGGCCCGCCGGAGCCACGCCATGAACGGCGCCGTTCCGACGCAGTCCCGTTACGGGACCCGCGAGCGTCTGGTGTCGCTGTACACCATCCTGCGCCGCGAGGTGACCCGCATCCTGCGCATCTGGGGCCAGACCCTGGTGCCGCCGGCGATCACCATGACCCTGTACTTCCTGATCTTCGGCAAGCTGATCGGCGCCCGGATCGGCGAGATGGACGGCGTGCCGTACATCGACTTCATCGTGCCCGGCCTGATCATGATGAGCGTGATCACCAACAGCTACGGCAACATCGTGTCCAGCTTCTTCGGCGCCAAGTTCGGCAAGCACGTCGAGGAGATGCTGGTCTCGCCGATGCCGCCCTGGGTGATCCTGGCCGGCTACGTCGGCGGCGGCGTGCTGCGCGGCCTGATGGTCGGCGCGATCGTGCTGGGCATCGCCATGTGCTTCACCACCGTGCGCCTGGCGCACCCGCTGGTGACCCTGACCAGCGTGCTGCTGACCGCCGTGGTGTTCTCGCTGGCCGGCTTCCTGAACGCGATGTACGCGCGCAAGTTCGACGACATCGCGATCATCCCGACCTTCATCCTGACCCCGCTCAGCTACCTGGGCGGGGTGTTCTACTCGATCTCGATGCTGCCGGCGTTCTGGGAGCAGGCCTCGCGCGGCAACCCGATCCTGTACATGGTCAACGCCTTCCGCTACGGCGTGCTGGGCGTCTCCGACATCCCCCTGGCCACCGCCTATGCGGTGATGGTGGCGGCGGCGCTGGTCCTGGGCGCGCTGGCGATCGTGCTGCTGCGCCGCGGCGTCGGCCTGCGTTCCTGACGCCGGCCCCGCCGGCCGACCCGGCCGATCAGGCAGCGGCGCCGTCCTGCAGTGGCGCCGCGCGCAGGCGGTCGATGCGGTTGCCGTCCATGGCCTCGACCCGGAACAGCCACTCGCCGACGCGCGCCTCGTCGCCGATCTCCGGAATCCGCCCCAGGGCTTCCAGCGCCAGTCCGGCAGCGGTGTGGTAGTCGGGTTCGCCGGGCAGCTCCAGGCCGAGGCGCCCGACCAGCTCGTCGAGGTCGGTGCGGCCGTCGATCGCCCAGCTCCCGTCGTCGGCGCGCTGCATCATCGCCGTGACCGGCTCGTGCTCGTCCGGCATCTCGCCGGCGATCGCCTCCATCACGTCGGTGGCGGTCACCAGGCCGGTGAACGAGCCGAACTCGTCGACCACGAAGGCCATCTGCATGGGTTCGCGCTTGAAGCGCTCCAGCGCCGCCAGCACGGTGGCGAACTCCGGGAGCACCGGCGGCTTGCGCACCTGCGCCTCGATGTCCAGGGCCTGGCCGGCGATCAGGCCGGACAGCAGGTCCTTCTTCTGGATCACGCCGAGCGGGTCGTCGCTGTTGCCGTCGCGCACCACGACGATGCGCGAGTACGGCGTCTCCACCAGTTCGCGGCGGATCTGCTCGGGCGGATCGGCCAGGTCGATCCAGTGCACGTCGACGCGCGGCGTCATGATCGCGGTGACCTGGCGCTCGGCGAGGTTCAGCACGCCGCGGATCATGGTGCGCTCGGCCGGCTGGAAGGCCGCCTCCAGGGGATCGCCCTGGTCGTGGACGTCGGCACGGGACAGCGCCGGGCCGTCGGCGACCGCCTCCTCGTACTCGACGCGGGCGCCGAGCAGCCTCAGCACGGCATCGGCGGTGCGCTCGCGCAACGGCCGGTGCCGCTCGGCACGCTGGCGGTTGGCCAGGGCGATCTGGTTGAAGGTCTCGATCAGGATCGCGAAGCCGATCGCCGCGTACAGGTAGCCCTTGGGGATGTGGAAGCCCAGGCCCTCGGCGACCAGGGTGAAGCCGATCATCAGCAGCAGGGCCAGGCACAGGATGATCAGGGTCGGGTGGGCGCTGACGAAACGGGTCAGCGGCTTGCTGGCCAGGATCATGACGATCATCGCGACCACCACGGCGATCATCATCACTTCCAGGTGCTCGACCATGCCGACCGCGGTGATCACCGCGTCCAGCGAGAACACCGCGTCGAGCACGACGATCTGGGCGATCACCGCGCCGAAGCCGGCGTAGACCAGGCGCTTGCCCTGGTCGTGGCGGCTGCCCTCGAGGCGTTCGTGCAGCTCGACGGTGGCCTTGAACAGCAGGAACAGGCCGCCGGCCAGCAGGATCAGGTCGCGGCCGGCGAACTCGAAGGGGCCGACGCTGAACAGGGGCCGGGTCAGGGTGACCAGCCAGGCGATACCGGCGAGCAGGCCCAGTCGCATCGCCAGGGCCAGGCTCAGGCCGATCACCCGGGCCTTGTCGCGCTGGTGCGGCGGCAGCTTGTCGGCCAGGATGGCGATGAACACCAGGTTGTCGATGCCGAGCACCAGCTCGAGCACGATCAGCGTGGCCAGCCCCATCCACGCGGCTGGCTCGGCCATCCATTCAAAGCCCATCTGGAACCCCGGCTCCCCGGTTCGGCGATGCCGCCACTCTAGCGGCTGGACGGACCGGGTGTCGGCAGGCCGAAGAACGACCGCGCCGTGGCGGCGGTCGCGGCCGCGACCGCCTCGAGGGGCTCGCCGCGGTCGCGCGCCAGCTCCGCCACGATGTGCGGCAGGTACATGGGTTCGTTGCGCCGGTGCGGCGGCATCGGCTGCAGGTTGCGCGGCAGCAGGTAGGGGGCGTCGGTCTCCACCATCAGCCGGTCGGCCGGGATCTCCCGGACCAGTTCGCGCAGGTGCCGGCCGCGCCGCTCGTCGCACAGCCAGCCGGTGATGCCGACATGCCAGCCGGCCTCGAGGTAGTCGCGCAGCTCCTCGCCGGTGCCGGTGAAGCAGTGCACCACCGCCGGCCCGATCCGGCCGGCGAAGTCCGCCATGATCGCCATGAAGTCGGCGTGGGCGTCGCGCTGGTGCAGGAACAGCGGCTTGCCGGCGGTCACCGCCAGGTCCAGCTGGCGCTCGAAGGCGCGCCGCTGCGCCGGCCGCGGCGAGTAGTCGCGATGGTAGTCGAGCCCGCATTCGCCGACCGCGACCACCTCGGGCAGGCCGTGCAGCTCGCGCAGCACGCTCTCGGTGCTGCTGCCGTAGTCGGCGGCATGGTGCGGGTGCACCCCGGCGGTGCAGGCCAGGCGCCCCGGATGGGCACGGGCCAGGGCGAGGGCGTCCAGCGCGCCCTGTTCGCTGGCGCCGGTCACCACCATCTGGGCGACGCCGGCGGCGGCGGCGCGCTCGAGCACGGCCGCCAGGTCGTGGCGGAAGGATTCGTGGCCGAGGTTGGCGCCGATGTCGACCAGGTCCATGGCCGGCCTCCACAGGGCAGGGGGGCGGCAGTCTACGGGTTTTCCCCGGGTTCATGCCGCCTGCCCGCGCAGGCGCTAGGCTGTCACCTTCCACGATTACAGGGGTTCCTGCCGTGTCCAGACTCGCCGCCCTCCTGCTGACCCTGGCCGCCCTGCTGGCCAGCTCGCCGTCCCGCGCCTTCACCCCCGAGAGCGGCTGGTGGTGGAACCCCAACGAGGGCGGCTACGGCTTCTCGATCGAGATCCAGGACAACTTCATCTTCATGGTCGCCTTCGCCTACGACGCCGGCGGCGCCACCTGGTATGCGGCCGAGGGCGTGATGCCCGACAAGAACACCTTCAGCGCGCCGCTGTACCGGCGCGACACCGGCACCTGCCTGGGCTGTCCGTTCACCCCGGGCGGGCAGCCCTACGCGGTCGGCAGCCAGGTCACCATCGACTTCCTCAGCGAGACCCGCGCCAACCTGACCTGGGGCGGGCGCACCATCCCGATCCAGCGCCACGACTACTACCTCAGCCGCAATCCGGCGATCCGGCCGCGCACCGAGCTCTGGCTCGGCGAGTGGCAGGTGGTGATGGACTGGCGCACGCTCGGTGGCGACTACCAGAACTACCCGTTCGTCGGCGAGGTGCTGATCTTCGATCTCATCGACAGCAGCGGCGCCACCCATTTCTTCGAGGGCTGCCGTCCGGTCAACAGCCTGATCGGCCTGTGCACCCAGCAGGCGCTGAACAACCACGACGCCGCCGGCTTCTACAGCGCCGCCGACGGCACCAACATCATCACCGTCAACGAGAATCCGACCACCTGGCTGGTCTTCGAGGTCGAGGTCGGCACCTACCAGTTCGACGGCTACGCCAAGCGCTGCCCGAAGAGCCTGTCGAACCTGCTGACCCAGTGCCTGGACAGCAGCAACTACCCGGTGCTGCCGGTGCGCGGCTGGCGCAGCGCGAGCCGTGCCTACGTGCAGGGCGACGACAACGCCCCCAACGCCCAGCCCGCGCAGCCGCAGGCCAAGGCCACCGCCAGCGCGCTGCGCGACCTGCCGGCGCAGACCGTGGAGCCCGGTCCGGAGGCGCTGCAGGCGCCCCGCGACCGGGCCGACCCCGCCGGCACCGCAGCCGCGCTCGAGGCCCTGGTCGCCCGCCTGGGCGAGCGCTGAGCGGTCCTGAGGAACGACACCCGCCGGCCCTTGCCGGCGGGTGTCCCCTGCCACTTCCCCCGGGCGGCCCAGGCCCGGCGACCGCCGAGCCCTGACCGGGCCAGGATCGGCGGACCGTCGCGCCGGCGGGTCGCGCGGCGAGGCGCCACCCCGGGCCGCCGCCCTCCCCGGCGTGCCGCACGCGGCGGTCGGGTTCCGGCCCCTTGCCGCTTCCTACAATGGCCGCCGTCATGACCCCGCCGGCCCTGCCCATCGATGACCTGCTGCCCGACCTGCTGGCGTCGCTGGCCGACCATCCGCGCCTGATCCTCGAGGCGCCGCCCGGTGCCGGCAAGACCACCCGCGTGCCGCTCGCCCTGCTGGCGGCGCCTTGGCTGGCCGGCCGTCGGGTGCTGATGCTGGAACCGCGGCGGCTGGCGGCGCGGGCCGCGGCACGCCACATGGCCGGGCAGCTCGGGGAAGCGGTCGGGGACACCGTCGGGTACCGCGTCCGCTTCGAGTCCCGGGTGTCGGAACGGACCCGCGTCGAGGTGGTCACCGAGGGCATCCTGACCCGCATGCTGCAGGACGACCCCGCGCTGGACGGCGTCGGCGCCGTGCTGTTCGACGAGTTCCACGAGCGCCACCTGGCCAGCGATCTGGGCCTGGCCCTGGCCCTGGACATCCAGGACGGGCTCCGGCCCGACCTGCGCATCGTGCTGATGTCGGCGACCCTGGACGGCGAACGGCTGGCCGCCTTCCTGGACGCCCCCAGGCTGCGCAGCGAGGGGCGCAGCTTCCCGGTGCGCGTCGCGCACCCCGCGCTGCGGCCCGGCGAGGACGCCCTGGCGGCGGTACCGCGGGCGATCGCCGGAGCCTTGCGGGAGTCCGAGGGCGATGTCCTGGTGTTCCTGCCCGGCAAGCCCGAGATCGCCCGGCTGCAGCGCCGCCTGGCGGACGACCCCGCGCTGGACGGCGCGGTGCTGGCGGTCCTGCACGGCGAGCTGGACCTGGGCGCCCAGGCCGCCGCGCTGGCGCCGGACGAGCACGGTCGCCGGCGGGTCGTGCTGGCCACCAACGTCGCCGAGTCCAGCGTCACCCTGCCGGGCGTGCGCGCCGTGGTCGACACCGGCCTGGCCCGGGAGCCGCGCTTCGATCCCAACAGCGGCTTCACCCGGCTCGCCACCACGGCCATCACCGCGGCCTCGGCAGCCCAGCGGGCCGGCCGTGCCGGCCGGCTCGGGCCCGGCCTGTGCCTGCGCCTGTGGCCGGAAAGCCTGCGCCTGGACCCTGCCACACGGCCCGAGATCGCCCAGGTCGACCTGGCCGGGCTGGCGCTGGAACTGGCCGCCTGGGGCAGCAGCGCGCTGCGCTTTCCCGACCCGCCGCCGCCCGGCGCCCTCGCCCAGGCGCGCGACCTGCTCGCCCTGCTCGGCGCGCTTGGCGAGGATGGCCGGATCACCCGCCGCGGCCGGGAGATGCTGGCGCTGGGCACCCATCCACGACTGGCGGCCATGGCCCTGACCGGTCGGGCCGACGGGCAAGGCGGGCTGGCCGCCGACCTGATCGCGCTGGCCGAAGGAAGGGATCCTCTTCGCGGCGAGGCGGCCCGCGACGATCGCCTGGCCAGTCGCTGGCAGGCCCTGGTGGCGTTCCGGGAGAACGGCCGTGCCGGCGGCGAAGCCAGTCGTGAAGCCCTGGCCGGCCTCGACCAGCAGGCGCGGCAGTGGCGGCGCCGCCTGGCCGTGCCGGCCGCCCCTGCGCCGGCGGACGCCCATGTCCTTGGCAACCTGCTGCTGGCCGCTTTTCCCGACCGCATCGGGCGCCGCGACGAGGCCGACAGCAGCCGCTACACGCTCGGCAACGGGCGGGGCGCCCGGCTGGCTCCGGACTCCGGGCTGCGCGGCGAACCCTGGCTGGTCGCCACCGAGTTGCGCGTCGAACGGGGCGATGCCCTGGTCCTGCGCGGGGTGCCGTTCGAGGAGGAGCGCCTGGCGATCCTGTACCCGCAGCACCATCACCGCGTCGAGCAGGCCCGCTTCGACGCCGCCACCGGCTCGGTGGCGGTGTTCCGGGAGCGCCGTTTCATGGGCCTGGTGCTGGAGCGCGAGCGCGTACCGGTGAGCGATCCGGCGCAGCGCGTCAGCGGCCTGCTGGACGGCATCGCCAGCCAGGGCCTTTCGGTGCTGCCGTGGACCGGGGCGCTGCGGCAGTGGCAGGCCCGGGTGCGGTCCCTGCGGCACTGGCAGCCCGGCCTGGGCCTGCCGGCCATGGACGAAGCCGCCCTGCTCGCCGACCTGCCGGACTGGCTGGGACCGTGGCTGGCCGGCCTGCCGCGCCTGGCGGCACTGGACGCCAGCCTGCTGGGGCAGGCCCTGATGGCGCGCCTCGACCCTGTCCAGCGGCAGGCCCTGGAGCGCCTGGCCCCTGCGGCGATCACGGTGCCCAGCGGCCGGCAACTGCGCCTGGATTACGGGGACGGGGAGGGCGAACCGCCGGTGCTGGCGGTCAAGCTCCAGGAGATGTTCGGGTGCGCGGACACGCCTGCGGTGTCGGGCGGCGCCGTCCAGGTGCGCCTGCACCTGCTGTCGCCGGCGCAGCGGCCGATCCAGGTCACCACCGACCTGCGCGGCTTCTGGGAGCGCACCTATCCGGAGGTCAGGAAGGAGCTCAAGGGCCGCTACCCGCGCCATCCCTGGCCGGACGATCCCTGGAACGCGCCGCCCACGCACCGCGCCAAGCCGCGCGGCACCTGAGTGCGGGGCCGGCGGGACGGCCGGTCCCGCCTGCCGCGGCCGGTCAGGCCGGCTTCGCCTCGATGCGCTTGGTGATGATCCACTGCTGGAGCAGACCGAGCGCGCCGTTGGTGGTCCAGTACAGCACCAGGCCGGCCGGGAAGAAGGCGAACATCACCGAGAACAGGATCGGCATGATCTGGAAGATGCGCTTCTGGATCGGATCCATGCCCGGGCTGGGCGACAGCTTCTGGGTCAGCCACATGGTCAGGCCGTTGAGCACCGGCAGCACGAAGTAGGGATCGCGCGCCGACAGGTCCTGGATCCACAGGAAGAACGGCGCCTGGCGCAGCTCGACCGACTCCAGCAGGACCCAGTACAGGGCGATGAACACGGGGATCTGCAGGAGGATCGGCAGGCAGCCGCCGAGCGGGTTGATCTTCTCCTTCTTGTACAGCTCCATCATCGCCATGTTCATCTTCTGGCGGTCGTCGCCGTAGCGCTCCTTGAGCTGCACCAGGCGCGGCTGCAGCTTGCGCATCTTGGCCATCGAGCGGTACTGGGCCTCGGACAGCTTGTAGAACAGCAGCTTGATGAGCAGGGTGACCAGGATGATCGCCAGGCCCCAGTTGCCGACCAGCCGGTAGAACTTGTCCAGCGCCCAGAACAGCGGCTTGGCCAGGAACGTGAAGATGCCGTAGTCGACGGTCAGCTCCAGGCCGGGCGCGACGTCCGGCAGGACGTTCTGCAGCTTCGGGCCGACCCACAGGCGGGCGCTGTCGACGTGCTCGCCGCCCGGCGCGATCCGGGTGGCGGCGGCGATCTGGCGGATCAGGAAGCGGTTCGGCGGCACCGGCTGGGTGCTGAAGTCGTTGGCCTGCGCCGGGTCCGGGATCCACGCGGCGAAGAAGTAGTGCTGCAGCAGGCCGGTCCAGCCGCCGGTGACCGTGCGGTTCAGCGGCTTGCCGGCGAAATCGTCGAACTGCCGCTTCTCGAAGCGTTCCTCGGGGCTGTACCAGGCGGCGCCATGGAAGGTGATGGCGGTGGCGTCGGTGAACGAGAAGCCGGTCGAGGTGCGCATCGGCACCCGCTGCAGCTGCCGGTAGACACTGCCGGTCCAGGGCTCGCTGCCCTGGTTGCGGATCTCGTGGCGGACTTCGACGGCGTAGTCGCCGCGGCGCAGCACGAACAGCTTGGTGACCTCCAGGCCGTTGTCGCCGCGCCAGCTCAGCGGCACCGTCACGTGGTCGCCCTGCAGCGTGTAGCGGTCGGCCTCGGCCTGCCACACGGCGGTGTGGTCGGGCGCGGGACCGCTGGCGCTGACCAGGCCGGTCTGGGCATGGAACAGGCGGGCCGGATCGTCGCTGAGCAGCTCGACGGGCTGTCGGGAGCGCTGGGTCTGCGGGTAGTCGAGCAGCTCGGCGCTGACGATGCTGCCGCCACGGGCGTCGATCACCAGCCGCAGGACGTCGGTCTCGACGGTGACCCGGCGCGCCGTGCCGGTGGCGGCGGTGTCGCCGCCGGGAACCGCGGCCGGTACCGCATCCGCGGCGGCCGGTGCGCTCGGCAGGTCGGCCGCGACCGCTGCGGGCGCCGCGGGCACGGTGGGGTCGGGCGGTGTCGACGGCTGGCCGTCGGCGGCGGTGGCGACGACCGGATCCCGCGGCGGCGGCGGCGCGTTGAAGTCGGTCCAGGCCTGCCACAGCAGGTAGGCGCCGAGCAGCCAGGCGATGAAGAGCAGGGGGCGGAAATTCTGCATGGGTCGGAGGCAGCCGGCACGGCCCGGGCGGATTCGCGCGGACGGGATGGACAAAGAATCGGGATTGTCGCGGTTCGCGACGGGGGGATCAACGGACCTGGGCTTTCCAAAGCGCCAGCAGGTCCGCCCAGACCTCGGCCCGGGGGGCGTGCGCGGCTTCCGGACGGGCGGTCACGACGACGTCGATGGCGGGCAGATCCCGCCAGTGCAGGCGGAAGGCCTCGCGGACCTGCCTGCGCAGGCGGTTGCGGACCACGGCCCGCCGGTCGATGCGGCGGCTGACGGCCATGCCGAGGCGGGGGTGATCGAGACCGTTGTCCGCCACCACCAGTCGGAAGTAGCGGGAACCGCGGCGGTGTCCGGCGGCGAAGACGCGGTCGAACTGGGCCTTGCCGCTGAGGCGCGCGGCGCGCGGCAGCGTGGCCGCGCCCGCGGTCATGATCCCGGGCGGGATCAGGGAATCAGGCGCTTGCGGCCCTTGGCACGGCGGGCGGACAGGACCTTGCGGCCGTCGGCCGTGGCCATCCGCGCACGGAAGCCGTGGGTGCGGGCGCGCTTGAGGTTGCTGGGCTGGAAAGTGCGTTTCATCGCGGCATACCACTGGCTTGGAGCAAAGGGCGCGCATTCTATCCGGAGCCGGCCGGCGCGGTCAAACCGCCGCCGCGGCGAGGTCCGCGCCGGGGTACACTCGCGCTCCCCCTGGACCTGCGAGCGAGCGCCCCGACCCGCCATGGCCGACCTTTGGCAACGCTGCCTGCGCCGCCTCGAAGGCGAGATCAGCGCCGAGGACCTGCATACCTGGCTGTCGCCGCTGCAGGCCGACCTGGCCGGCTCGACGCTGACCCTGTACGCCGCCAACGTGTACGTGGCCGAGCGGGTGGAGAAGCACTTCGCCGAACGCATCGGCGAGCTCGGCGGCGACCTGCGGGGCGGCCCGGTGGCGGTCAGGATCAAGGTCGGGATGCGGCCCAGCCCGGCCGGCGAGGCGGCGACCCCGCCGGCGGCGGCCGGCAACGGCGCGGTTCCGGCGTCGCCCAGGGAGGGCGGCGTGGAAAGCAACGTCGACCCGCGCTACACCTTCGACAACTTCGTCGAGGGCAAGTCCAACGAGCTCGGCAAGGCGGCCGCGCTGCAGATCGCCCTGCAGCCGGGCGAGGTCTACAACCCCCTGCTGCTGTACGGCGGCACCGGCCTGGGCAAGACCCACCTGCTGCATGCCGCCGGCAACCTGATCCGCCAGAACCGTCCGGACGCCACGGTCGTCTACCAGCGCTCCGAGCAGTTCGTCAGCGGCATGATCCGCGCCCTGCGCAGCAACCGCATGGACGACTTCAAGCGGCAGTTCCGCAGCGTCGACGCCCTGCTGATCGACGACATCCAGTTCTTCGCGGGCAAGGACCGCACCCAGGAGGAGTTCTTCCATACCTTCAACGCCCTGTTCGAGGGCAAGCAGCAGATCGTGCTGACCTGCGACCGTTACCCCAAGGAAGTGGACGGCCTGGAGCCGCGCCTGAAGAGCCGCTTCGGCTGGGGGCTGAACGTCGCCATCGAGCCGCCCGATTTCGAGACCCGGGTGAGCATCCTGATGGCGAAGGCGCAGTCCCTGCAGACCCAGTTGCCGGACGAGGTGGCGATGCTGATCGCCCGGCGCATGCGCTCCAACGTGCGCGAGCTGGAGGGCGCGCTGCACACCCTGTCGGCGCGTTCCAACCTCAGTGGCCGGCCGGTGACGCTGGCGTTCGCCCAGGAGGCGCTGCGCGACCACCTCAGCGTGCAGGAGCGTCTGGTCAGCATCGGCAACATCCAGAAGACCGTGGCGGACTACTACGGGCTGCGCCAGAGCGACATGACCTCCGAGCGCCGGCAGCGTTCGGTGGTGCGGCCCCGGCAGATGGCGATGGCCCTGGCCAAGGAACTGACCGAGCACAGCCTGCCGGAGATCGGAGACGGGTTCGGCGGCCGCGACCACACGACGGTGCTGCACGCCTGCCGGGTGATGCGCAAGCTGGTGGAAACCGACGGGAAGATGCGCGAGGACTGGGATAAGCTGATCCGCGCGCTAACCGGTTGACGGCCTGTGGATGAGCTGTGCTGGAATCGCCCGCGGCGATCCGTGCACAGGGCGGACACAGCCCCGCGCACCGGTCTGTGCACAGGGAGAAACGCGCCATCTAGTTGATTGGAAAAGGTTTTTCCAGGTTTTCCCGGTCTGGGGGCCAGACCAACAACAACAGAACATCAACAAGCATTACAGCAGTCCTGAGGGCCACCCGATGCGATTCCAGATTCAGCGCGAAGCCATCCTCAAGCCGCTGCAGGCGGTGGTCGGCGTGGTCGAGAAGCGGCAGACCCTGCCTGTGCTGTCCAACCTGCTGGTATCGGTGACCGCAGGGCGGGTGGCTTTCACCGGCACCGACCTGCAGCTCGAGATGGTCGCCCAGGCCGGGGTGGAGGGCGGCCAGGACGGCGAAGTGACGGTGCCGGCGCGGAAGCTGTTCGACATTTGCAAGGCCCTGCCCGAAGGCGCGCCGATCCATGTCGAGCAGCAGGGCGAACGCGTCGTGGTCAAGGCCGGGCGCAGCCGCTTCGTCCTGGCCACCTTGCCGGCCAGCGAGTTCCCGGCGCTGGAGAATCGCGAGGCGGTGGACAGCCTGACGCTGGGCCAGGGCAGCCTCAAGGAACTGATCGACCGGGTGGCCTTCGCCATGGCCATCCAGGACGTCCGGTTCTACCTGAACGGAATGCTGTTCGACGTCCGGGGCGACAGCCTGCGGGCGGTCGCCACCGACGGCCACCGGCTGGCCATGTGCGAAGCGGCGCTGCCGGATCGCGAGGGTTCCGACCGGCAGATCCTTCTGCCACGCAAGGCGGTACTGGAGCTGCAGCGCCTGCTGGAGAACGTCGACGAGCCGGTGACCCTGGAGCTGGGCCGGAGCCATCTGCGGGTGCGGCGCCAGGACGTGGTGTTCACCTCCAACCTGATCGACGGCCGGTTCCCGGATTACGAGGCGGTCATGCCGGTCGGCGCCGACAAGCAGGTGACGGTCGAGCGGGAAGCCTTGCGGGATGCCCTGGGCCGTGCCGCGATCCTGTCCAACGAGAAGTACCGGGGGGTCCGCCTGGAGGTCGGCAACGGCCAGCTGCGGGTGGTTGCGCACAACGCGGAGCAGGAAGAGGCGGTCGAGGAGCTCGAGGCGCAGGCGAACGCCGAGGGCCTGCAGATCTCGTTCAACGTCAATTACGTGCTGGAGGCGCTGGGCGCCTTGCGTGGCGTGCGGATCGCCCTGCGCCTGCGCGACGGCAATTCGAGCTGCCTGATCTCCGACGCCGAGGACGACCGGTCCCGGCACGTGATCATGCCGATGCGGATGTGAGCCGCGGCGGCGACCTTGCGCCAGCGCCGCCGGGCGCCAGGCACGCCGGCATCGCCGGAGTCCCATGAAGGTCGAGCTGCTGCGTGTCGACGGGTTGCGAAGCCTGGTTGCCGCGGATCTGACCCTGGACGCGGGCTTCAATCTGCTGGTGGGCGGCAATGGCGCCGGCAAGACCAGCCTCGTCGAGGCATTGCACCTGTGTGGGCACGGGCGTTCGTTCCGCAGCGCCACGCCCGACGCCCTGATCGGCCACGACGCCCCGGGCTTCAGCATCTTCGTGCGTTTCCAGGACGCCCAGGGCAGGGCCCGGCAGCTTGGCCTGGGCCGTACGCCGGGCACCTGGTCGCTCAGGCTGGATGGAGACCCGGTGTCCCTGCTGTCGGATTGCATCCAACCCTTCGCGGTGGTGTCGATCGAGCCTGAGGCCTGCGGTCTGGTTTCCGGCCCCGGCGAGGGGCGGAGGCGATTCCTGGACTGGCTGCTGTTCCACGTGGAACCGGACTTCACGGCCGTCGCCCGTCGCTACCAGCGGGCGCTGAAGCAGCGGAACGCCGGCTTGCGGGCTGGCGCTGGTGGCCCGGAGCTGCTCGCCTGGGAGCAGGAGATGGCGGCGTCCGGCGGTGCGATCGACGTCTGGCGCCGGCAGGCCGTGGACCAGCTCCAGGCACCGATGGTCGAGGCGCTGGAGGCCGTTCTGCCGTCGCTGGGCGACTGCTCTTTGACCTATCGTCGGGGTTGGCCGGCAGAGATGGGTCTGCTGGAGGCCCTGGAGGAGGGCAGGGGTTCCGATCGGGAGCGTGGCTTCAGCCAGCGCGGGCCGCACCGCGGCGACTGGCGCCTGCGCCTGCCTGGCGCCCTGGAGCAGCAGGATCTGTCCCGGGGGCAGACCAAGCTGGCCTCGGTCTGCGCACACCTGGCCCAGGCCGCGGTGCTTCGACAGCGCCTTGGGGCCTGGCCCCTGTTCGCCTGCGACGACCTCGGATCCGAGCTGGATCCCGTCCATTTGGGGCGGGTGCTGGCCTGGCTGCAGGCGACCGGTGCGCAGGTGGTGCTGACCCTGACCCATCTGGATGCACGGTGGGATGCCTGGCGCCAGCAGTCCAGCAGGGTGTTCCACGTGGAACAGGGCCGGGTCCGGCCGCTGCTATAATCGGGCGGCGCCACGACGACCCGCCCGCCCCGATCGCCCGGGGCGAGCCACGATGCGGTCGCCCGCCGCCAGACCCGGCCCTGGCGGGCCGCTTCGGGTGTCCCGGACACGGCATCGCGGGCTGTGGAAAACCAGGGGCCCCGGCCCGGCTACGGCACCCCGTGCCGGGCCAGCCGACCCCACCGACGCTGAAACCAGGACCGCCCAGGGCATGACCGAGCAATACGATTCCAGCAAGATCAAGGTGTTGAAGGGCCTGGAGGCGGTTCGCAAGCGCCCGGGCATGTACATCGGCGACACCGACGACGGCACCGGCCTGCACCACATGGTGTTCGAGGTGGTGGATAACTCGGTGGATGAATCCCTCGCCGGGCACTGCACGCGGATCACCGTGATCCTCCATGGCGACGACACGGTGTCGGTCGAGGACGACGGTCGCGGCATCCCGGTCGACCTGCACAAGGAGGAAAACCGCTCGGCGGCCGAGGTCATCCTCACCGTCCTGCATGCCGGCGGCAAGTTCGACGACAACAGCTACAAGGTCTCGGGCGGCCTGCACGGCGTCGGCGTCTCGGTGGTCAATGCCCTGTCCGAATCCCTGTGGCTGCGGATCTGGCGCGACGGCTTCGAGCACGAGCAGGAATACCGGCACGGCGAGCCCCTGTACCCGCTGCGCCAGGTGAAGCCGACCGCCAAGCGCGGCACCCTGATCCGCTTCAAGCCCAGCGCCGCGACCTTCACCAACCTGGAGTTCCACTACGACATCCTGGCCAAGCGCCTGCGCGAGCTGGCCTTCCTCAATTCCGGGCTGCGCATCGAGCTGATCGACGAGCGCCACGAGGAGCGCCGGGACGTCTTCGAGTACCAGGGCGGCATCCGCTCCTTCGTCGAGCACCTGGCCCAGCTGCGCACGCCGCTGCACCCGACCGTGGCCTTCTTCAGCGGCACCGAGCAGGACATCGGCGTGGAAGTCGCCCTGCAGTGGACCGATGCCTATGAGGAGCGGATGTTCTGCTTCACCAACAACATCCCCCAGAAGGACGGCGGCACCCACCTGACCGGCTTCCGCGCCGCGCTGACCCGGGCGCTGTCGGGCTACATCGAACGGGAGGGGCTGGCGAAGAATGCCAAGGTCCAGTTCGCCGGCGACGACATGCGCGAAGGCATGATCGCCGTGTTGTCGGTCAAGGTCCCGGACCCCAAGTTCTCCGCCCAGACCAAGGACAAGCTGGTCAGCTCCGAGGTCAAGCCCGCGGTCGAGTCGCTGGTGGCGCAGAAGCTGGTCGAGTTCCTGGACGAGCATCCGGCCGAGGCCCGCGCGATCGCCGCGAAGATCGTCGATGCCGCGCGCGCCCGCGAGGCGGCGCGCAAGGCCCGCGAGCTGACGCGGCGCAAGGGCGCGCTCGACATCGCCGGCCTGCCGGGCAAGCTTGCCGACTGCCAGGAGAAGGACCCGGCACTGTCGGAACTGTTCATCGTCGAGGGCGACTCGGCGGGTGGCTCGGCCAAGCAGGGCCGGAACCGCAGGACCCAGGCGATCCTGCCGCTCAAGGGCAAGATCCTCAATGTGGAGAAAGCCCGGTTTGACAAGATGCTGGCGTCGGCGGAGGTCGGGACCCTGATCACCGCGCTGGGCTGCGGCATCGGCAAGGACGAATTCAATCCGGACAAGGTGCGCTACCACCGGATCATCATCATGACCGACGCCGATGTCGACGGCTCGCACATCCGGACCCTGCTGCTGACCTTCTTCTACCGGCAGATGCCGGAGCTGATCGAGCGCGGCTACGTCTACATCGGCCTGCCGCCGCTGTACAAGCTCAAGCAGGGCCGCAACGAGCTCTACATCAAGGACGACGGGGCGCTCGACGCCTACCTGGTCGCCAACGCCGTGGAGGGCGCCGAGCTGGTGCACGCCCCGGAAGCGCCGGCGCTGCATGGCGTCGCCCTCGAGGGCCTGCTCAAGGAATGGCAGACCGCCCAGGCGGTGATCGACCGGCTGGCCGCGCGCTACGACCGCGCGGTGCTGGAGGCGCTGCTGGAGAGTCCGCCGATGTCGGCCGCCGGTCTCGACGATCCCGAGGCGACCCGGCCCTGGCTGGACGCGCTGCACGCGCGCCTCAACCACGAGGCCCTGGGTCGCCCGCGCTATCGCCTGGCCATCGCCCGCGCCGAGGCCGGCCCGGTGCTGCGCATCGAGCGCGAGCACCATGGTCTGACCAGCCTGCAGTTGTGGCCGCAATCGGCGTTCGCCAGTGGCGACTACCAGGTGCTGCGCCAGGTGGCGATCCGGCTCGAAGGCCTGCTCCAGCCCGGCGCCGAGATCCGGCGCGGCGGCCGCAGCATGGCCGTCGGCAGCTTTGCCGCCGCCGCCGCCTGGCTGATGGACGAAGCCAAGCGCGGGCGCACCATCCAGCGCTTCAAGGGCCTGGGCGAAATGAACCCGGATCAGCTCTGGGAGACCACGGTCAACCCGGAGACCCGCCGCCTGCTGCAGGTCACCATCGAGGATGCCGTGGCGGCCGACCAGATGTTTGCGATGTTGATGGGGGAGGCGGTCGAGCCGCGCCGCAACTTCATCGAAGACAACGCCCTGCGGGTCGGCAACCTCGACGTCTGACGCACCGGCATCCGGCCGGCGCGGCTCGAGTCGTTGCGGCCGCGCCCGTCCGGGGCACGGCTCGCAACCTGCGCCCGGGCCTCCTGCCCCGGGCGTTCGCGGCTTCCGGCCTGCCACCGGCAGGCCGGCCGGCCCTTCGGGCCACCGCCGCCTGACGTTGCCGGGCACCAGGCCGATCGCCGGGTGCCCCGGCGCTCGGCCAGACAGCCGCCCGGAGGGTGCCCGCGCGGTTGAACCGTGCCCAGGCCGGTGGCCCAGGACCGCTCTGCAGGCGATGCCGGCACGCCCCGCTGTCGTGCCGACGGCTGGCTATACTCGCTACGGCCCAGGGAGAGGACCGGAAGGCGAACCATGAAGAAGAGCCAGCTCTACATCCTGGCGGCGCTGTTCATCGCCGCGGGGATGACCGCCTTCTTCTACAAATGGAAGGTCCTGAAGTTCCCGGTGCACCCGGTCGAACAGAGCGAGGTCTGGGAACTGCAGGCCCGGGTCGAATACCAGCCGCGCAGCGGGCCGAACCGGGTGGTGCTGCAGGTGCCGATCGACCCGCCGGGCTACTCGATCCTGGACGAGCGCTTCATCGGCCGCGGCTATGGCATGAACACCGAGCGCCGCCGCGAGCAGCGCTCCCGCGAAGTGCAGTGGACGATCCGGCGCGCCAGCGGCAGCCAGGCCCTCTACTACCGGGCCACGGTGTTCCGGGACGGCACCCCCGAACCCGAGCGCGACCGGCCGCAGCTGGCGACGCCGCCGGTGCTCGAGGAACCGTTCGCGGGCGCCGCCGCCGCCCTGCTGGAGACGGTGCGCGCGCAGAGCGTGGACAGCGCCACCTTCGCGGCCCGCCTGGTGCAGGAATTCAACGACGCCAACCCCGGCCAGGAAGTGGCCCTGCTGCTCCAGGATCGCCGCGGCGAGTACGAACGAGCCCGCTTCGCGGTCGACCTGCTGGCGATCCGCAACATCGCCGCGCGGCTGGTCCATGGCGTCCGACTGGAGGCCGCAACCGGACATGGCGGCGAGCTGCGGCCCTGGCTTCAGGTCTACGACACCGAGGCCGGCGTCTGGCACACAATCGACCTGCGCTCGGCGAGCATCGGCTGGCCGGCGGACCTGTTCCTGTGGTCGCGGCATCCCGGTGCGGTGCTGGAGGTCGACGGCTCGCCGCGCGCTCGGTTCGACATCCGGGTGCAGAAGAGCATGGTCGACTCCCTGGAGGCGGCGGTGCAGCGCCTGGAGGTTCGCGACCGCAACCTGGTCGCCTACTCGCTGCTGGCCCTGCCGCTGCACACCCAGGACGTCTACCGGATCCTGCTGATGGTGCCGATCGGCGCCTTCATCATGCTGATCCTGCGCAACCTCATCGGCGTCAAGACCTTCGGTACCTTCATGCCGGTGCTGATCGCGATCTCGTTCAAGTGGACCTCGCTGCTGGCCGGCATCGTGCTGTTCGTGCTGATCGTCGGCATGGGCCTGCTGGTGCGCTTCTACATGGAACGCCTGAAGCTGCTGCTGGTGCCGCGCCTGACCTCGGTGCTGATCGTCGTGGTCCTGCTGATGGCGCTGGTCAGCGTCGCCTCGAACCGGATGGGGCTCGAGGTCGGCCTGTCGATCGCCCTGTTCCCGATGATCATCATGACCATGACCATCGAGCGCGTCTCGGTGGCCTGGGACGAGCGCGGCGGCGGCTTCGCCATGAAGATGGCGGCCGGCTCCCTGCTGATCGCCTCGCTGGCCTACCTGGTGATGAGCTGGCCGCCGCTCGAGCACCTGCTGTTCGTCTATCCCGAGCTGCTGCTGGTCCTGCTCGGCCTGACCCTGCTGCTCGGCCGCTACTCCGGCTACCGCCTGACCGAGCTGATGCGCTTCCGGGCGCTGGCCCGGCCGCAACAGGACGGCTGACATGTTCAACCCGTTCGCGGTCGCGCGACGCCTGCGCGAGGTCGGCCTGGTCGGCATCAACGGCCGCAACGCCGACTTCGTGCTGCGCTACAACCCGCGGCGGTTCTATCCGCGCGTCGACGACAAGCTGCTGACCAAGCAGCTGGCGATCGCCGCCGGCATGCCGGTGCCCGACCTCTACGCGGTGGTCCGCGAGGAGCACGAGATCGCCGAGCTGCACGCGCGGCTGGCGCAGCAGCCCAGCTTCGTGGTGAAGCCGGCGCGCGGCTCCGGCGGCGACGGCATCCTGGTCATCGACGGCAGGCGCGGCGAGCGCTACCGCCGCGCGAACGGCAGCTTCATGACCCGCGACGAGTTCGACCACCACCTCAGCAATGGCCTGTCAGGGCTGTTCTCGCTGGGTGGCCAGCCCGACCACCTGATCGTCGAGTACATGGTCCGCTTCGATCCGCTGTTCGAGCGGGTCAGCTTCAAGGGCGTTCCGGACATCCGCATCATCAGCTTCCTCGGCTACCCGGCGATGGCGATGATCCGCCTGCCGACCCGGATGTCGGACGGCAAGGCCAACCTGCACCAGGGCGCGATCGGCGTCGGCATCGACATCCCTACCGGCCTCACCCGCCGGGGCGTGTGGGGCACCGAACCGGTGAAGGAGCACCCCGACACCGAGCATTCCATCGTCGGCCTGCAGATCCCGCACTGGGACGACCTGCTGATGATCGCGGCACGATCCTACGAGCTGTCGGGTCTGGGCTACGTCGGCGTCGACATCGTCCTCGACCGCGACCGCGGTCCGATGATCCTGGAGCTGAACGCCCGCCCGGGCCTGGCGATCCAGATCGCCAACGGCAACGGCCTCCGGCACCGCCTTGAAAAGGTCCAGGTCCTGGAGCGCGAGGGCCGCCTGTCGGCCGATCCGGCCGAGCGCGTGGCCTTCGCCCGCGCCCAGTTCGCCACGGTCTGAACCGTTCCGTTCATGTGCCGGCCACCCGCGGGCTGGCAGGGTGGTCGGCAAGCAGCAGGAGACGGCCAATGCGCATCGCCCTCGCCCTCGTGTCGACGCTCGGCCTGGCGGCCGGTTGCGCCACCACGCCGACCGGACGCAGCCAGCTGCTGCTGGTCGACGAGCGCCAGGCAGGCGCGATGGGCATCGAGGCCTTCGCGCAGCTTCGCGAGCGTGGCCGGATCGCCACCGACTCCCGGCAGCGCGCCCACGTCGAGTGCGTCACCCGCGCCCTGATCGCGCAGCTGCCGGCCGACTGGCAGCGCCTCGACTGGGAGGTCGAGCTGTTCGAGGACCCGGCCGCGAACGCCTTCGCCCTGCCCGGCGGCAAGGTCGGCGTCAACACCGGCATGCTCGACCTGGCCGCCGACCAGGACCGTCTGGCCGCAGTGATAGGCCACGAAGTGGCCCACGTTGTCTATCGGCACGGCGCCGAGCGCATGTCGCAGCAGATCGTCGCCCAGGCGGGCCTGAGCGCCGCGGCGCTGCTCGCCGACGCGCGCAGCCCGGACAACTCAAGGCTGCTGCTGGGAGCCCTCGGCGCCGGCGCCCAGGTGGGTGTCCTGCTGCCGTTCTCGCGCCACCACGAGACCGAGGCCGACCTCGAGGGCCAGCGCCTGATGGCCCGCGCCGGCTTCGATCCGGCCGCGGCGCTCGCCCTCTGGCAGGCGATGGACGAACGGGGCGGCGCCCGGCAGGCCACCTGGCTGTCGACCCACCCCAACCCCGGGGGCCGCATCCGGGCGTTGCAGGAGGAACTGCCGGCGAGCCGCGCCCTCTTCGAACAGGCGCGTGCCGCGGGCCGGCAGCCGCAGTGCCGGCGCTGAGGGCTTGCCGGCGTCGTTAACCGCACTTAACTTCAAGCCCCCGGCAAAGCACGAAGATATCCGTAGGACGCCGGCCAACCCCCGCTCCGGCCTCGCCAAGATCGAACAGCCATAAGGTCATCGCCATGAAGAAGATCCTGCTCGCCGCCATGCTTCTCGCCCTTCCCGTCTCCGATTTCGTGGTGACCACGGCGCAGGCCCAGGGCAAGGGCCGCCACGACGAAGGTCGCCAGCGCAACCGCGGCGGCAGTGCGCCCGCCGCCGAGGAGGTGCGCTACCCGAACGCCTCCCGCCAGGAGCCTGCGCGCCGCACCGGCGAGCGGACCATGCGGCAGATCGTCAGTGCCTTCGATGCGATGAACGCCGACAACAACGAGCGCGCCAAGGCCACCCTGGAGGGCCTCACCGGCAACAGCCGGCTGACCGACTACGAGCGTTCGCTGGTGCACCAGGGCCTGGGCCAGATCGCCTACGAGTCCGAGGACCTCGACGGCGCCATCGCCGAATGGAACCGCGCGCTGGACGCCAACGGCCTGTCGAACAACGACCACTACCGGATCATGTACCAGATCGCCCAGCTGCAGCTGAGCGAGGAGCGGTACGGCGAGGCGCTGGCGAGCCTCGACCGTTTCCTGGCCGAGACCCGCGACACCGGCCATGAGCCGCAGGCCCTCAAGGGCAACGCGCTGTACCGCATGGAGCGCTACGACGAGGCGATCGCGGCGCTCGACCGCGCGATCGCCGCCAACGCCGCCGACCCGACCCTGTTCGAGCTGAAGATGGCCTCCCTGTACGAGAAGGAGGACTTCCAGGGCGCCGCCGGCGTGCTCGAGGAGATGGTCCGCCGCTGGCCGGACGAGCCCAAGCACCGGATCAACCTGGCGCAGATGTACATCCAGGCCGACGACTACGACCGCGCGCTGGGGATCCTGCAGACCGCCCGGCGCGAGGGCCGGCTGACCCAGGCCGACCACTGGCGCCAGCTCTACCAGCTGCTGTCCTACGCCGACCAGCCGGGCGAGGCCGCCGGCGCCATCGAGGACGGCATCGCCGCCGGCACCCTGCCGGCCGACGCCGCCACCCTGCGCGCCCTGGGCGACAACCTCTACCGTGCCGAGCGCGTCGACCAGGCGATCGCCGCCTACGGCCGGGCCGCCGAACAGACCACCGACAGCGGCCGCATCGACCAGCAGCGCGGCCACCTGCTGGTCGAGCAGGAGCGTTACGCCGAGGCCAAGGAGGCGCTGACCCGCGCCCTCGCCAAGGGCAACCTCGAGGACGAAGGCATGGCCTACGTGCTGCTGGGCGAGGCCGAGCAGGGCCTGGGCAACACCGCGGCCGCCCGGACCGCCTTCCAGCGCGCCCAGGCCTCCGGCAGCGAGACCGCCCGCGGACATGCCCGGATCCGCCTGCAGAACATGTGACCGTGTCGACGCAACGCCTCGCCTGAAGTGCCGGTGAACGACTTGTGCCGTCCCTGGGCTTGGTGTAGCGTCGCGTTCCCCCCGAACCCCGGTCCGCAAGGCCCGAAGGTCACGGGATAGCAACCGCAAAGAACCGATCGACAATGGCCATCTACGAGTACCACGAGGAAATCGAAGACACCGGTATCCGCTGGCCGCGAGTGGCCGGCCTGAGCGTGGCCCTGATCGTGCATGTCGTGATGTTCGCCATGCTGATGCTGCCGCCGCGCCCGGATGCCCCGGGCGACCAGGCCGAGGACGAGATGGTCGAGGTGGTGTTCATGGAGCCGCCGCCGCCGCCGCCGCCGCCGCCGCCGGAGCCGCCGCCGCCGCCCGAGGAGCCGCCGCCGCCGGACGAGCCGCCGCCGACTCCGCCGCCGGAGCCGCCGCCGATCGCGCCGCCGCCGGAGCCGCCGCCGGTCCTGAACGCGCCGCCGTCCGAGATGGCCTACACGGTGCCGGCCGCGCCGCCGGCCCCGCCGGCCCCGCCGCCGCCGCCGGACATGGGCGCGTCGGTCGGCGCCGACTACCAGAACCGCAAGGGCCTGCGCTACCCGCCCCAGGCGATGCGCCGCGGCGAGCAGGGCACGGTCACGCTGCGCATCCTGGTCGACGCCGAGGGCAACCCCGAGCGCGTCGAGATGCAGCGTTCCAGCGGCTCGCGCCTGCTCGACCAGGAAGCCATGCGCGCCGTGCGCGGCTGGAAGTTCCGGCCGGCGACGCAGAATGGCCGGCCGGCTGCCGGCTGGGTCATCGTGCCCATTGATTTCCGACTGCAGTAACCACCTCCAGCAACGACAAACGAAGGTAGCGCACCCATGCAAGACCAGACCCCCTCGCTCCCGGCAGCCAGCATGCCGGTCGATTCGGATGCCGCCGCCCTGACCCAGCTGGGTTTCGGGCACATGATCCACCACCTGGACGTGGTCGGCTGGATCGTGCTGATCACCCTGGTGGTGATGTCCCTGGCGTCCTGGTTCTACATCATCGCCAACTCGTTCCGTAACAGCGCCGTGCGCTCGCGCGCCGACAAGGTGATCCGCAACTTCTGGGGCAGCAACTCGACCCAGGAGGCGATCCAGTACATGGAGTCGCAGCCGAAGAACGAGCCGTTCTCCAAGATCGCCCTGGAGTGCGCCGAGGCCGCCGCCCACCACTCCAAGCACGAGGGTGGCCGGATGGTCGAGATCCTCAACCGCTCCGAGTTCATCGACCGGGCCCTGCGCCAGGCCGTGACCCGCGAGAGCAGCCGCCTCGAGACCGGCCTGACCATGCTGGCCTCGGCGGGTTCGTCGGCGCCGTTCATCGGCCTGCTCGGCACCGTGTGGGGCATCTACCGCGCCCTGATCGCGATCGGCGCCAGCGGCAAGGCCGACATCGGCTCGATCGCCGGCCCGGTCGGCGAGGCGCTGATCATGACCGCGATCGGCCTGTTCGTCGCGATCCCGGCCCTGCTCGCCTACAACTTCTTCGTGCGCTCCAACCGCATGGTGCTGGCCAAGTTCGACGAGTTCGCGCACGACCTGCACGACTACTTCGCGACCGGCGCCCGCGTCGGCAACGTCAAGTAATCCCGGAGGCCTGACCCATGGGCATGAGCGTAGGTGGCGGGGAGGGTGGCGCGGGCGCCGCGCCGATGGCTTCCATCAACGTCACCCCGCTGGTGGACGTCATGCTGGTGCTGCTGATCATCTTCATGATCACCACGCCGCTGATGCAGGCCGCGGTCGAGGTGGAGCTGCCGACGGCGACGCTGGAGGCGCCGGAGCAGGTCCGCCAGGACATCGACCTCGCGGTCGAGTCCGACGGCCGGGTCTGGTGGGACAACCGGATCGTCACCATGGCGCAGCTCGAGACCGAGCTGCGCCGGGCGGCCCGGACCACGCCGCAGCCCGAGGTGAAGATCCGCGCCGACCAGAGCCTGCGCTACCAGACCGTCCGCGAGGTCCTGGAGACCGTGAAGAACGCCGGCATCGTGCGCGTCGGCTTCGTCACCAGTCCGGACCGTTGATCGACCCGCCAGGGCGGCCCGCCGCCCTGGCGCCTGAGGAGAACGCCCGATGGGCATGAGTACGAGCAGTAGCGCCAGCGGTGGCGCACCGATGGCGGAAATCAACGTCACGCCGCTGATCGACGTGATGCTGGTGCTGCTGATCATCTTCATGATCAACGCGCCGGCGCTGACCTACAAGGTCCAGATCGACCTGCCGCAGCCGACCCTGGAGTCGAAGCCGCCGGAGGAGTCCGACAAGATCGCCCTGCGCATCAACGACGACGGCAGCATCCTGTGGAACGACATGCCGATGGGCAGCACCAACATGCTGCGCGACTACATGAGGCAGGCGTCGCGCCAGGATCCGCAGCCGCAGGTGATGATCAGCGTCGGCGACCGGGCCCGCTACCAGGTGCTGGCGGCGGTGATGACCCAGGCCAAGAACGCCGACCTGCGCAAGATCGGTTTCGACAACACCCAGCGCTGACCGGCCCTCGCCGGCCCAGCCATCGCACCCCGGGCCGCGACGGCGACGTCGCGGCCCGTTTCGTTTCCGGCAGCTGAACGGCGCGCTCCGAGGGCCGCCGCGGCGCTGGCGCGGCCGTTCCCCGCAGGCGTAGCCTGCCCATGTGGATTTCCGGTCGGGTTGACCGGAGCCGGCGGCCGCAGGCCGCCCCATTGCGACGGACCGGAGGCACGAGGGCTGACAGGAGGTGCTGCGATGACGACCATGGCGACCACCCGGCAGGCGCGCGCGGGCGCGCTTGCGGAAATCAATGTCACCCCCCTGATCGACGTGATGCTGGTCCTGCTGGTCGTGTTCATGATCAGCCTGCCCATGCCGCAGCGGACGACGTCGGTCGCGCTGCCGCAGCCCGGGCCGGACCCTGTCACGGCATCGCCCGCCGAGCCGGTGCGGCTGGCCATCGCCGGCGACGGCGGCCTGAGCTGGGACGGCGTGGCGATGACACCCGCGCAGCTGGCTTGGCATGCGCGCAGGGCTGCCGCCAGCCCCGGCGCACCGCCGATCCTGATCGAGCCGGCGGCGCAGGCGCGCTACCAGGACGTCGCCAGGGTCCTGGTCCTGGTGCGCAATGCCGGCATCGAACGGGTCGGCTTCCAGCATTGATCGCCGGCGGCGGCGCCGGCCGCGCCGCCGCCGCTCAGCGCCGGTCCGGGCCGGCGGCCCTGGCGATGGCCGTCAGGTAGGCGCGCACGGTGGCGTCGAGGCCCGCGTACAGCGCCTTGGCGAACAGGGCGTGGCCGATCGACACCTCGGCGATCTCCGGCACTGCGGCCAGCAGGACGACCAGGTTGTCCTCGTCCAGATCGTGTCCGGCATTGACGCCCAGGCCGGCCGCCAGGGCGGCGTCGGCGGTGCGCCGGCAGGCGGCCAGGGCCGCCCCGGCATCGCCGGCGGCGACCGCTTCGGCGAACGGGCCGGTGTAGATCTCGACGCGCTCGACGCCGATCGCCGCGGCCCCGGCGAGCGCGGTGCAGCCGGCATCCACGAAGATGCTCACGCGCGTGCCCAGGGACCTGATCCGGCCGACCAGCGGCGCCAGCGCCGCCAGCTGCTCCGGCAGGGAGAAGCCGTGGTCGGAGGTGAGCTGGCCGTCGGCGTCGGGCACCAGGGTGCATTGCGCCGGCCGTACCGCCTCGACCAGGGCCAGCAGGCCGGGGTAGCCCGGACGCGCCGGCGCGAACGGGTTGCCCTCGATGTTGAACTCGATGCCCGGGGCGTGTTCAGCCAGCCAGCCGGCGAGGCGATGGACATCGTCGGCCCGGATGTGGCGGGCGTCCGGACGCGGGTGCACGGTGATGCCCTGGCAGCCGGCGCCGACGCAGGACGCGGCCGCCGCCACCGGGTCGGGGAGCGAGCCGCCGCGGGCGTTGCGCATCACCGCGACCTTGTTGACGTTGACGCTGAGTGCGGTCATCGGCGCAGTCTAGCCGGCCTTGGCCCGGAACCTGCCGCAGGGCCGGGCCGTGCCGCCTGCGAGCGATGCGTCAGGGCCAGGCCGGTGCCCGGCAGGGCGCATGCCGCCGCTGCCACGGCGTCGCACGTCGCCCGTTCACGGCGTGCGGGCAAGGCGCGACGGGGGGTGACCGCCGCCCCGGCCAGCGCACGCTGCCGGGCCGGCGACGATGAGGATAATCGCCAGCGCCAACCCTGCCCGGTTGCCTTGACGGGAACGGACTGACCCTGCCCGACCTGGTGTGTGGAGCACCTGCGCCGCCTGGCCCTTGCCACGGGTCGGCAGCGCGGCCAGCCGCAGTGTTCCATCCCGAACCCCGAACCCCGAACCCCGAACCCCGAGTCCCGGGTCCCGGGTCCCGGGTCACCGGCAGGACTCGCTGCGCTCCCGCCAGACCACCGGCTGCCAGTAGCTGCCGTCGAGGATGCGCTCGCGCCGGGACGGTTCCAGGCGCGCGGCCAGCAGGTAGGTCACGCCCGGCCGGACCTCGAGCTCGAGGGTCGCCTCGCGGGCATCGCTGCGGGCACGCTGCCGGTTCGCCACCGCGCTGAATTCGCGGTTGTCGATGATTTCGGCGAGGGTCAGCCGGTAGCGGCCGGGTGGCAGACGGAAGCTGTCCTGGCTGGACGGGCCGGGCAGGCGGCCATCCACCGCCAGCAACCGCGCCGGATGCAGCTGGCGGCTGCGCGGTGGCACCGGGAAGGTGCTGAGCCGCCCGCAGCTGGACGCCGGGTCGCCGGCGATCGCCGTGGAATCGAGCAGCTCGACGCGCACCGCCGGCAGCTCCAGCACCTGCATGGTGCCCGCGAGCTGCTGGCTGCGGCCGTCCCGGAGCAGCTCGAAGCGCACCGGGTCGCCGTCGTCCAGGCCCGCCAGGAGCTCGCGCATGCGTTCGCTGGCGCCGGCGCCGCGCAGCGCGGTGCCGTTGGCCGCGAGCAGGAGGTCGCCGGTGCGCAGGCCGATGCGCTCGGCGCTGCCGCCCGGCAGGGTGCCCAGGACGCGCAGGCCGTCGGCCTCGTCGCGATCGACCAGGGCGCCGAAGTTGGCGACCTTCTCGGCCGGGCGGTCGATCACCCTCGGCACCGCGTCCGCGTCCAGCAGGCCATCCTGGCTGAGCCGGAGCAGGGCAAGGCGGAAGGCCTCCTCGACCGGGTCGCCGGCGGGCTGCGCGGCCACCGGGGCGGCCACGGCCAGGGCCAGGGCCAGGCCGGGAAGGAGCAGGAACGGGCGGCGTCCGGTGGGGGTCACGGGGGTGCTCCAGGGGCATCGGCGGGAAGGTGGGTCGGAGATCACAGCAGCACCGCGGTCCGGCCGTCGCGACGGCTGGCCAGGAGGCGCGCGAGGGCCTGCTGGCGGGCCTGCCACAGCGCCTGCGCGGTCTCGGCATCCGGACCGCGGGCGAGTGCCTGGTCGAGCCGGTGCAGCTCGTCAACCAGGTGGCGCGCGCGGGCGTCCCGGCGCAGCCATTCGAAGTCGGCCACGGCGCGCCAGTCGGCCTCCACCGCCAGCGTCAGCCGCCAGGGCTCGCCGACTCCGGGGCGCCCGGTCCAGTGCGCCAGCACCAGGCCGAGCACGAACAGCGCCGGCAGCACCGCCAGGCCGGCCAGCCGGCGCCGGCGCCGGTGCCGATGCCGGGCCAGCACGCGCCCGCGCAGGTCCGGAGGCGGCGTCGTCGCGGCCGCCAGCGCCTGGCGCTGCCGCTCAGTGGGAATCGGCAAGGCCATCGGCCACCTCCGTCGCCGGCAGGCCGGACCGCAGCCTGCGCAAGGCGCGGGACAGCAGCGACTTGGACCAGCTCGGGGACTGCCCGAACAGGACCGCCAGCTCCTCGTGGGTCCAGCCCTCGACGGCATGCAGCAGGAGCACCAGACGTGCCGAGGGCGACAGCCGCCGCAAGAGCACATCGGCATCGACGCGGGCGGCATCGTCGCCGGCGCGGCCGGCCAGCTCGGCCCGGGCCTCGTCGAGGGGCAGCAGGCGACGCCGTTCGCGCAGGCGGTCAACCGTGGCGTTGGCCGCGAGCCGGCGCAGCCAGGCACCGAACGGCGCCTCGCCACGAAAGCGGCCGCTGGCGCGCGGCAGCCGCAGGAACAGGTCCTGGACCAGGTCCTCGGCCGCTTCCCGCTGTCCCAGGACACGCAGCGCCAGGGCGTAGACGACCCCGGCCCAGGCATCGTAGACCCGCGCCAGCGCCGCCGGGCACCCCTGGCGCAGGGCGGCCAGGGTGTCGGCGTCCAGGTCGTCGCGGAAACCGGCGCTCATGGCAGGAGCCTCTTCATGGTCCTTGGGACGGATGGTCGCGGAAAACCGTCGCAGTCCCGTGGCGCCTACTCTTAGCAGCAAACGCCACCGGCGTCCCGCGCCTGCGTCGGGCATGTCCGCCGGCTGTCCGCGGCGGACCGCCGCCCTTGCGGGCAGTGACGCCGTGGGCTAGCCTCCCGGGTCCATGTCCGACCCCCGGCGGGCACTGCCTGGCCGTCGCGCCGGGCGGCCGCCAGGGTCCCGACCGGTCGGCCGCCCGGAACCGCTCAACGGCGCCCGAGCCGGTCGACGACGATAGCCGCTGGAGTATCCGATGAAGCAAGTGCTGGCCGCCTTGATGGCATCCCTCGCGCTGTCCGCCCAGGTCCGGGCCGACGGCCTGGATTGCGCCGCGCTGGCCAATTCCACGGGGGTCGAGCCACCGGGCTATGCCGCCCAGTGCCTGGGCGAGGCGCCGGCATGGTCGCCGCCGCTGCTGCTCTCGGCCGGGGCCGCGTCCTCGCAGCCGGCGCCCGATACCGCCTACGTCGCCCAGGTGCGGCCCTCGGACGACCACGCCCCGCAGGGCCTGTACCGCTTCACCCTGCCCGATTTCCCGGCCTACACGCGCGTCGGAACCGCCTCCGACACCCCGAACATGTGGGGCCTGGACTTCAATCCGGCCGCCACCCGCCTTTACGGAATGCAGTTCCTCCTCGGCGGCGGCGGCACCCGCATCGGCACCTTCAACCTCACCACCGGGGCGTTCCGGCCGGTCGCCCTGGCGCTCGGGCTGAACCTGCGCGACCAGATGACCGGCCTGACCATCGACCCGCGTCGGGGCACCGCCTACTTCAGCACCAACGACACCCTGACCAACAATCCGCAGCTCAGCGAGGCCCGGCTCTACACCGCCGACCTCGGCAGCGGCTTCGTGACCCTGGTCGGCCGCATCCTGCCGGACGAGCTGAACCCGGTCATCATCGACCTGGCGATGAATTGCAGCGGCGAGCTCTACGCGCACAACATCACCGACGACTCGATCTACCGGCTGAATCCGGCCACCGGCGCCGCCACCCGGGTCGGCAGCCACGGCCTGGCGGCGAACTTCGCCCAGGGCATGGATTTCGACAATGCCGACGGCCAGCTCTACGCCTGGATCTACACCGGCAACGGCCGCAACACCTTCGGCACCCTGGACACCGCCACCGGCGCGCTTGCGCCGATCGTCTCCGACAACCCGCTCGGGCAGTGGGAGGGCGCGATCGGCAACCAGTGCCCGGAAACGGCGATCGACGTCGATGCCCTGACCGGCGGCTGGTTCGCCCCCTACAGCAACGGCCAGGGTTTCACGGCACGCTGGTTCCCGCAGGAAAAGGTCCTGTTCATGCCCTGGTTCACCTACTCCGTCGAGGGGGGCCAGGAGCGCGACGAACTGCGCTGGTTCGCGCTGTTCGCCGACGTCGATCCGGAGGCCGGCCCGGTCGAGAGCATCGAGTTCAGCATCCTGCAGGTGCTGGGCGGCAATTTCGACGCGCCCCCTGCGGTGTCCGGCACCGTGGTCGGCCAGGCCACCCTGCGCATGTTCTCCTGCTACGAGGGCGTGCTGGACTACCAGTTCGATCCGGGCGTCAACGACGGCGCGACCGGCTCGATCACCATGAGCCGCCTGCTCGACCTGACCAGCGACTGCACCGAGTTCGACGGTGCCGAGCTGCCGGCCAACGCCAGGTTCGATCCGCTCTACAGCGGCAGCTGGTTCGATCCCGAGACCGCCGGCCAGGGCCTTGAACTGTTCCGGTTCCGCGGTGGCGGCACCGGCGGCAGCGACCTCGGCAACTTCTACGGCGCCTGGTTCACGTTCGCGCCGGAGCCGGAGGAGCCGGGCCCGCCGGCGCCGGCCGGGCAGCGCTGGTTCACCCTGCAGGGGGTGTTCGGCGTCACCGACACCAGCTTCAAGAGCAACATCATCCTGAACGTCGGCGGCAGCTTCGACAACGAGCCCTCCCTGCCCGGTGCGCGCCAGGGCGAGGTCGTGCTGGAGTCCGTGGCCTGCGACCGCCTCAAGCTGACCTACACCTTCGACGACAACGAGGACATCGGCGAATTCCGCGACCTCGAGGGCGAGATCCTTCTGCACCGCCTGGGCGCCTGCCCCGAGGATCCCGAGGACTGAACGCCGTCCAGCCGGGCCCGCCACCGGGCGGCCCGGCCGGGGCCGGATGCCCGGTCCCCGACGTCGGGACGCCCGGCTGGCGCCGCGACCGCCCCCGCCGCCGCGCCGCAGGAGCCATGCCATGCGCAAACCGCGTATCCGCCGCCACCTGCTGACCGGCCTGCTGGTGTTCTTCCCGATCTGGCTGACCTGGATCGTGCTCAAGTTCGTGGTCGGCACGCTGTCGACGGTGACCGCCCCGGTGGTCCGCCCGCTGTTCAACAACCTGCATGGGCATGTGCCCTGGCTGGGCTACGAGTGGCTGCAGACCCTGGTCAGCGTCGCGCTCACCCTGTTGCTGCTGTTCCTGCTCGGCTACCTGGCCGGCCAGGTGATCGGCAAGCAGGCGATCGAGGTCTTCGACCGCCTGGTGGCGCGCATCCCGCTGGTGCAGAGCGTGTACGGCGGCGCCAAGAAGCTGCTCAACGTCCTGCAGACCCAGCCCGGAAACGCCCAGCGCGTGGTGCTGATCGACTTCCCGCACAAGGGCATGCAGGTCATCGGCCTGGTCACCCGCGTCCTGCGCGAACCAGGCAGCGGCCGGGAGCTGGCGGCGGTCTACGTCCCGACCACGCCGAACCCGACGTCGGGATACCTCGAGCTGGTGCCCCTGGAGAACCTGACGGCCACCGACATGAGCCTGGACGAGGCGATGAGCTTCATTATCTCGGGCGGCGCGATCGCGCCCGAGCGCTTCGATCCCGCGCACCGCGAGCCCCCCGCGGCGGCCTGAGCGGCCTCCGCGCGGCGCGATCGGCGTCGGGCAGGGGAGGGAGCAGGGAGCGATCCGGTCCGCCCTGCCGCGGATCGCCGGGCCGGCGCCTGGCCGGCGGAACCGTCCGGGCCGGGAGGGTGCCCTCGCCGTCGAGGGCGCCCTGCTTCGATCCGGCGGCCATGGATGGCCGCTCGGCGAAGCAAGTGCGAAAGCAGTTGATTCGACGGAAGCCCGTCCGGACCTGCGCCGGACGGGCGACTTGAAAGACGACCAGGACGGTCGTTCTTCAACAAGCGGCTAGGCGCGCTTGATCAGTCCGATAAGCAGCAACAGGATGATCGCGCCGATCATCGCGTAGATGATCGCGCCGACGATGCCGGTGAGGCCCAGGCCCAGGCCGGGCAGCAGCCAGCCGGCGAGGAAGGCGCCGACGATGCCGACCACGATGTTGCCGACCACGCCGAAGCCGTAGCCGCGGACGATCTGCCCCGCCAGGAAACCGGCGATGCCGCCGACCACCAGCCAGATGATGAGTGCTTCCACGCTCATGCCATTTCCCTCCGTTGCGCATGCCTGGTGCCGGGCGCGGGCCCGGCCGTCGCGCCGGGCTGGCGGCGACCCGGGCAGCATGGTCCGGCCGGCGGCGCCTGTCATGCGGCAGTGCGGCGAGCGCCGGCGAACAGGCGCTCCCGGCCCGGCCAGGACCGGGGGGGCGGGACTCAGCCCGCCGCGTGGTAGCCGGCGACCCGCTCGACTTCGTTGCGCGAGCCCAGGATCACCGGGATCCGCTGGTGCAGGCCGGTCGGCTGCACGTCGAGGATGCGCTCCAGCCCGGTGCTGGCGGCGCCGCCGGCCTGCTCGACGATCATCGCCATCGGGTTGGCCTCGTACATCAGGCGCAACCGGCCGGGCTTGGCCGGGTCCTTGTTGTCGCGGGGGTACATGAAGATGCCGCCGCGGCTGAGGATGCGATGCACGTCGGCGACCATCGAGGCCACCCAGCGCATGTTGAAGTCGACGCCGCGCGGGCCCTCGCGGCCGGCCAGCAGCTCGCCGATGTAGCGCTGCACCGGCGGCTGCCACCAGCGCTGGTTGGAGGCGTTGATCGCGAACTCGCGGGTGTCCTCGGGGATGCGCAGGTTGTCGGCGGTCAGCATGAAGCTGCCGCGCTCGCGGTCCAGGGTGAACACCGCCACGCCGTCGCCGACGGTCAGCACCAGCAGCGTGCTGGGTCCGTACACGGCATAGCCGGCGGCGACCTGCCGGCTGCCCGGCTGCAGGAAGGCCGACTCGTCGGGCTCGGTGACGCCGTCCGGGCAGCGCAGCACCGAGAAGATGGTGCCCACCGAGATGTTGACGTCGATGTTGGAGGAGCCGTCCAGCGGGTCGAACAGCAGCAGGTACTCGCCCTTGGGATAGCGGTGCGGGATCGGGTGGGGATGCTCCATCTCCTCCGAAGCCAGCGCCGCCAGGTGGCCGCCCCATTCGTTGGCGTCGAGCAGGATCTCGTTGGCGATCACGTCCAGCTTCTTCTGCACCTCGCCCTGGACGTTCTCCTCGTCGGCGCTGCCCAGCACGTTGCCCAGCGCGCCCTTGCCGATCGCCACCGAGATCGCCTTGCAGGCGCGCGCCACCACCTCGATCAGCAGGCGCAGGTCGGCCTTGATGCGGCCGTCGGCATGCTGCTTCTCGATCAGGTAGCGGGTCAGCGAGACAGGGGACATGGGGCGGGCTCCGGCGGGGGTCGCCATTGTGCCGGAGCCGCCGCGGCGGTGCAGGCGGCGGTCCGGCGCCGCCGCGTCAGCCGGCCGGCTGCGGACGGGCGACCACCGCCATGGTCAGCCGCGAGACGCAGACCAGCCGGCCGGCCCCGTCCTCGACGCGGATCGACCAGACCTGGGTGCTGCGCCCGAGGTGCTCGGGGCGGGCGCTGCCGGTGACGACGCCCTCGCGCAGGGCGCGCACGTGGTTGGCGTTGATCTCCAGGCCCACGGCATGTTCGCGGTCGGGATCGTCCAGGCACAGCCAGGCGGCCAGGCTGCCCAGCGTCTCGGCCAGCGCCACCGAGGCGCCCCCGTGCAGCAGGCCGAACGGCTGCCGGGTGCGGGCGTCGACCGGCATGGTGCCGCGCAGGGCGTCGTCGTCCAGGGCGGTGATCCGTATGCCCAGCGCCTCGCCCAGGGTGCCGGGGGTCAGGGCGTTGAGCTGGTCCAGCGACGGACGGCGTTTCCAGGGCGGCATCGCGATCTCCGGTCGGGACCGGCATTGCAGCCGATCGCCACGGCGCCGGCAAGCCGGCGCCGTGGCGAGGGTGCTCAGACGTCGCCGCCCTCGGCCCAGCCCTCGCCGGTGCCGCGGTTGAACACGGTGTCGGTGTCCAGCACGGTCCCGGCCGGGATCGCCGGCAGCGCCGCCACGCGCGCGTAGATCGGCGTGAAGTCCGGCCGGGTCGCGGCGAACAGCTGCTCGAAGTCGTCGATCACGAAATAGGTCTTCTGGTAGCTGTCGATCCGGTAGCGGGTGCGCATGATCCGTTCCAGGTCGAAGCCGATCCGGTTGGGTGCCGCGCTCTCCAGGCAGTGGATCGATTCGCCCTTGCTGGAGACGATGCCGGCGCCGTAGATGCGCAGGCCCTCGGCGCTGCGGATCAGGCCGAACTCGACCGTGTACCAGTAAAGGCGCGTGAGGTTGGCCAGCGCCTCCTCGCCCAGGCCATGCGCCTTGACCCCGCCGCGGCCATAGGCCTGCATGTAGTCGGCGAACACGGGGTTGAACAGCAGCGGCACGTGGCCGAACAGGTCGTGGAACAGGTCCGGCTCGGCGATGTAGTCGATCTGCTCGGGCTTGCGGATCCACCAGGTCACCGGGAAGCGGCGGTTGGCCAGGTGTTCGAAGAAAGTGAGCTCGGGCAGCAGGCCCTCGACCGCGACCAGGGTCCAGCCGGTTTCCGCCTCGAGCAGGCGGTTGATGTCGGTGAACCTGGGAATGCGGTCGGCGCTCATGCGCAGGCCGTCCAGGGCGTCCAGGTGCTCCCGGCAGGCGCGGCCGGGCAGGATCGCCATCTGCCGCTCGAACAGCGTCGCCCAGGTCTGGTGGTCGGTCGCGTCGTAGTCGTCCCAGGGCTGCTCGACCACGGCCGTGGTGTAGACCGGGACGTAGCCCTTGTCGGTCTGCTGGTGCTCGACGCGGCGGGGGGAGCGGGTGTCCATGGCACGACCTGTGGCTTCTGGTGTTGCACGATCCTAGCGCAGCCGCGGCGCAACAGGCTTGCTACATCGCGCCCTGCCGGGATAATCGGGCAATAATCCGCCAGGATTGGAGGACAAGACGCAATGTTCGACCTCGACCGCACCGACCTCGCCCTGCTCGCCGTGCTCCAGCGCGAGGGCCGCATCGCCAACAGCGAGCTGGCCGAACGCGTGAACCTGTCGGCCTCGGCCTGCCTGCGGCGGGTCCAGCGCCTTGAACGCGGCGGCGTGATCGCCGGCTACGCTGCGCGCCTGGATCCCGCCGCGCTCGGCCTGGGCCTGACCGCCTTCGTCCGGGTGCAGCTGGAGAAGCACGGCTCGGGTTCCACCGACGCCTTCGCCGAGGCCGTGCGTTCCTGGGACGAGGTGGTCGCCTGTCACGCCCTGACCGGCGACATGGACTACCTGCTCCAGGTCGTCGTGCGCGACCTCGAGCACTTCTCGCGGTTCCTGCTCGACCGGCTGCTCAACGCCACCGGCGTCGCCGACGTCAACTCCAGCTTCGTGCTGCGCACCGTCAAGGCCGCCGCCGGCCTGCCCCTGCCGGCCTCGTGAGCGATCCGGCGGCGACCGTCTGGCCCCTGTCGCCCGCTCCCTGCGATTCCCGTGCGGTCGCCACGGGAACACCGCCATGCCGCTCCGCCACGCCCTCCTGACGCTCCTGCTGGCCCTCGCCGGGCCGCTGCAGGCCACCGTGTACACCCTGGATTCCACCGCCGACCAGTTCGGCGAGGACCCGGGCACCTGCACCCTGCGCGAGGCGATCCAGGCCGCCAGCACCGACAGCGCCTTCGGCGGCTGCCCGGCCGGCACCCTGCTCGACACCATCAACCTGCCGTTCACCAGCGAGTTCCGGATCACCCGCGCCGGCACCGGCGAGGACGGCAACGCCACCGGCGACTTCGACGTCTCCGGTACCGGCGCGATCATCATCCAGGGCCTGGGCGCCCAGCACACCATCATCGACGGCCGCGGACTGGACCGGGTGTTCGACGTCCTGCCGGGGGACATCGACCTCTACCTGCTGGACGTCACGGTGCGCGGCGGCGACGCCGGCCTCCAGAGCGGCGGCGGCGTGCGCATGCGCGGGCGCAGCCTGGTGGTCCGCCGTGCGCACCTGACCGGCAACACCGCCCAGCTCGGCGGCGCCCTGTGGGCGGCCAGCGGCACCGGCACCATCCAGGTCTGGGAAAGCGCCCTGACCGGCAACCTCAGCACCAACGTCGGCGGCGGCATCTACATGGCCGCGGACCGCCAGCTCGACATGGTCAACACCACGCTCAGCGGCAACGTCGCCGTCGGCCAGGCCGGCGCCCTCTACTTCTCCGCCGGCCAGGCCCGCCTCAAGTCGGTGACGGTGAGCGCCAACAGCGCCCGCGTCCGGGGCGGTGCCCAGTTCGAGAGCGGCTCGGTGCGCCTGGACAATTCGATCTTCCACGGCAACGCCGCCCGCGACCTGCCCGGCACCGACGCCGACCTGTACTGCCGCTCCGCCACGATCAGCCACGGCTTCAACACCTGGGACCGCCGCGACTGCCCGCTGCAGGCCCCGCAGGCCAGCGACAGCAGCGAGGACCCGCTGCTCGGCGCGCTGACCGACGCCGGCGAGGGCGTGCCGGTGCATCCGCTGCTGCCGCTCAGCCCGGCGATCGACACCGGCGGCCTGCTGCCCAACGACGGCAGCGACGGTCACTGCCGCGGCACCGACCAGCGCCGCATCGAGCGCGGCCGCTGCGACCGCGGCGCCTACGAGGCGATCTACACCTACACCGTCAACCGGACCTTCGACGCGCCCGACAGCAACCCGGGCAACGGCGTGTGCCTGAGCACCCTGGGCGGCTGCACCCTGCGCGCCGCCCTCCAGGAGGCCCGGCTCAGCGACCGCCCGGAGGCGATCCGCATCCCGGTCGGGCATTACCTGCTGGGCGTGCCGGGCCGCGACGAGGACCTGGCGGCCACCGGCGACCTCGACATCCGCGGCAACGACGGCCAGGGCCGGCTGCTGGTCGGGGCCGGTCCCGGCCTGACCGTGATCGACGCCGGCGGCATCGACCGCGTGTTCGACAGCCGCGGCGGTTCGCTCACCGACGCGCCGATCGGCCTGTACGGCATGACCCTGACCGGCGGCGATGCGCGCACCCAGGGCGCCGACGCCGGCTCCGGCGGCGCCCTGAACCTGCATGTCGGCATGCCGGTCACCCTCGACCGGGTCTGGATCGACCGCTCCACGGCCCAGGCCGATGGCGGCGGCGCCCGCCTGCTGGGCAGCACCGGCGTGCCGTTGCTGATGCGCGACGTGGCGATCACCCGCAATCGCGCCGGTCGCGACGGCGGCGGCCTGTACCTGGCGCAGGGACAGCCGTTCACCCTGGTGAACGCGCTGGTCGCCGACAACCGGGCGAACCGCAACGGCGGCGGTCTGGCGGCCAGCAACAGCCAGTGGACCGAGCTGGTGCACTGCACCGTGACCGGCAACCATGCGGGGGGCGCCGGGGGCGGCTTCTCGACCTTCTCGAACCTGGTGCTGACCGGCACGGTGGTCGCCGGCAACCGCAACGGCGATGGCCAGCGCCCGGACTGTCATCTGAGTTCCGGCCCGGTGGTCTCCGGCGGCTACAACCTGATCGGCGCGACCGGTGCCGGTTGCGCCATCAGTGGCGACGGCACCGGCAACCAGGTGGACCTCGACGCCGCCCTGTCGGTGACCAGCCTGGTCGCCGGGCCGTTGCCGGCCGCCCTGCCACAGCCGGACAGCCCGCTGATCGCCGCCGAACCGCAGGGGCGCTGCGGCGGCAGCGACGGCCAGCTGCTGCGCCGCGACCTGCACGGCCGGACGCGGCCGCCGCCGGGCCTGGGACCGGCCTGCAGCATCGGCGCCCTGGAGGCGATCTCCGACCTGGTCTTCGCCGATGGCCTGGACGACGGCTACGTGGACTGAGCGCCGGCGCCAGCCGTCGGTCCGGTCCGCCATCGGGACCCGGCCGGCCCGGCCCGGCGCTCTGCTAGCCTGATCGCCGGGATCGCTGACCGGACCAGGCCATGACGGGTGCCAGCAAGGATCGACCGGACGACCGCCTCGACGCCGTGGTCGCGAAGGCCCGCCGCGACGCCCAGGAGCGCGAGCGCGGCTATCGCGAGCGCGCCCTGAAGATGTACCCGTGGGTGTGCGGCCGCTGCGCCCGCGAGTTCACCGCGGCCAACCTGCGCGAGCTGACCGTCCACCACCGCAACCACAACCACGACGACAATCCGGCCGACGGCAGCAACTGGGAGCTGCTGTGCGTGTACTGCCACGACAACGAGCACTCGCGCCTGATCGACTGGACCGGCAGCAGCGCCCAGGCCGCCGAGCAGGCGCCGGAGGCTGCCACCGGCAATCCCTTCGCGGGACTGCGCGACCTGCTGGCGCGCAAGTAGCGGACGGCCGGACCCGCCCGGTCGCCGGCTTCGGCCCGGGTGGGCCGGCCGGCCTCGCAACGGCGCCAGCGAGCGACTTGCACGGGGTCCAGTCGGACAGCAGCCGGCGCGCGGGCCGGCGAGCGGCCCGGCCGGTCGATGCCCCGCCAGCCGGAGGGGTCCGGGCCGGCGGGGACAGCCCGGCACCGGCGCTCCACAGCGCGCTTCACGCCGGCTGCGCAAGACCGGGCGCAGGCTGTCGCCATGAACCGCACCGGCCTGCTCGCCCTTTCCCTGCTGACCCTGGCCCTGGCCGGCTGCGCCAGCACCGGCGGCCGCGAGCCCCTGCGCCCCGGCCCGCCGGTCGACCTCGAGCGCTTCATGGGCCGCTGGCACGTGATCGCGCACATCCCCTACTGGCCCGAGCGCGGCAAGGTCGCCACCCGCGACGAGTACGCGCTGCGCGCGGACGGCCGGATCGACAACGTGTTCGTGTTCCGCAAGGCCTTCGACCGGCCCGAGAAGCGCTGGAACGGCGTGTCCAGCGTCGTCGAGGGCAGCGGCGGGGCGCACTGGCGGGTGCAGTTCATCTGGCCGTTCAAGGCCGACCTGCTGGTTCTCGAGGTCGACCCGGAGTACCGCTGGGCGCTGCTCGGCAATCCCCGCCGCAGCCTGGCCTGGATCTTCGCGCGCGAACCGCTGATCGACGCCGGCCTGCAGGCGCGCCTGCGCGCCCGCTTCGCCGACTTCGGCTACGACCCGGCCGACCTGGTCGCGGTGCCGCAGGTGCCCTGACCGGCGCGCTGCGCCGCCGCTTCCGGGCGTGCGACCTGCACATGCCGCCAAAGGGAAACTTGCCGATCGGGCAGGTGCGGCGTAGCCTGACCGCGTCCCCGCGGAGGCCGGTCATGCGCAGTCCAGCGAAAACCTGGCGTCGTCGCCGTGCACTGCTCGTCGCAGCACTCGCCCTGGCCGCCGGCGCGGTCCATGCGCAACCGTCGTGGCTGGCGACCTGGACCGCCACGCCGGCGCCGGACATCGCCGGCACCGAGGTGGCCCTGGCCGGCGTCTGGGCCAACAGCTGCATCCCCACCGTGCAGGCCTTCCACCAGACCGGCAGCCAGGCGCTGGCCATCGAGCTGGCCACCGGACCGGGCCCGGATTCGGGCTGCTTCGGCAGCCTGACGCCCTGGAGCGCCGTGGCCCGTTTCCAGGCCCTGGCGCCGGGCACCTGGAACGTCACCGTGATCGAGGCGCCGCGCCGGCCGGCCAACGGCGCGCCCCGGCCGGTGTTCGCGTTCTCCTTCCAGCAGCAGCCGAGCGGTGGCGTGGTCAACCCGTATTCGGTGCCGTCGGGCGGCTGGCCGGGCTGGCTGCTGCTGGCCGGGCTGGTGGCGCTCGTCGGCACCCTGGCGGCCGCGCGCCGCGGGCGGGTCCCGGCAGGGACCGCGCTCAGTGCAGCGTCGGCCGCCGCGCCGGTTCGACGTCCAGGTCGGTGACCTCCTCGTCCGGATCCCAGGGCGGCTCCTCGTCCTCGTCGGGTTCCAGCTCCCAGCTGTAGGGCGCGCGCCAGGGCAGCGGGTCGCGGCCGCGCAGCAGGACGGCCGCGAGCACGCCGCCGAGGGCGCCGTACAGGTGCGCCTCCCAGGACACCCCGGGCTCGCCCGGGAAGATCGTCCAGATCATGCTGCCGTACAGGAAGAAGGTGAGCAGGGCGACCACGATCGCCAGGCGGTCGCGGCGCAGCAGGCCGACCACGAACAGGAAGAACATCAGGCCGTGCGCGACGCCGCTGGCGCCCAGGTGCAGCGACGGCCGGCCGAGCAGCCAGGTGCCCAGGCCCGAGGCCAGCCAGATCAGCGGCAGCGCCCACAGCAGGGCGCGCGGATAGGCGTAGCGCGCCATCGAGCCGAGGATCAGCAGGGGCAGGGTGTTGCTGACCAGATGGCCCCACGAGCCGTGCAGCAGCGGGCCGGTGAGCACGCCGACCAGGCCGGCCGGGTCGCCGGGCCGGATCGCCGCCCAAGCCATCGCCAGGTCGCCGATCTCGCGGATCGCGTGCAGCCACCACAAAAGGGCCAGCACCACCACGGTCTGGCCGATCGCCTGGCCGACCCGGTAGCGGTCGCGCGCCGCGTGGCGGCGGGCCAGCAGGTGGGCGTTGGGGTCGATGCGGTCGCCGCGCAGCACGTTCATCGTGCCGATCTTGGGGCGGATCGGCCGATCGACAAGCCGGTCCGGGTCCCGGCCGGTCCCGCCGCCGCGTAACATGGCGCCGGCTGGCCGCGCCGACGGCCGGCCACGGGAGCGGCATCGATGACCGGGAAACCTGCCAAGCGACGATTGCGCCGGGCCCTGTGGGTGCTGGCCGGCGCCTGGCTGGCCTGGCTGCTGGTCGGCAACCTGGCCCTCAACACCGGCCTGGCCGAGCGCCTGGCCAACCGCAAGCCCGAGGCCTTCACGATGCACTGGCGGCACGGCCTGACCCTGTGGCCGGGCCAGGCCTGGCTGTGGCGCGTGCAGGTCGGCGGCCACCAGCGGCGCATCGCGTGGCGCGGCCATGCGGCGCGGGTCGGCGGCCGGATCGCGCTGCTGCCCCTGCTGGGCCGGACCCTGGAGATTCCGCTGCTGACCGCGCACCAGGTCGATTTCGAACTCGACCAGGTCGAACAGGACCGCGTGCCTGCGGCGCCCCGCGCGGGCGGCTGGACGCTGCGATTCCCGTTGATCGCCACCGATTCGCTGGCCATGCTGCGCGCCGGCCCCCTGTTCCTTGACGGCGTCGGCCAGGTCCGGTTCGGGATCGGCAAGCAGCTGCGCGGCGGACCGCTGGAGATCCTGCCCTCCAGCGGCAGCCTGCGCGGCGCCCGCCTGCGCCAGCACGACCAGGTCCTGCTCGACGGCGTGGACATCGAGGCGATGTTCGCGCTGCCGGCGCACCGGCGCGAGCGGGCACCCGGGCTGTCCCGCCTCGGCCTGGCCGATGCCCGCCTGCGGCTGTCCGGGCGCACGCCCGGTCTGGCGGTGCGCCTCGACGAGGCGGGCCGCTGGCGCAGCCACCTCGAGCCGCTGGACGGGCAGCGGGCGGACGCTCCGGCACCGGGCGAGCTGCGCGTCGACCTCGCCCTGGAGGAGGGCGCCCTGGTGCCCGGCGGAACCCTGGCGCTGCGCCTGCCGCTGGCCGCCGAGGTCGGTGCCGGGCAGCCGACCTGGCGGGCCGAAGGGCGGCTGGCGCTGGCGGTGCAGGCGGACGCCGTCGAGCTGGAACTGCACCTGCCGCCACCCCCCGGCGACGGCGGACGCCTGGACGCCACGCTGCAACTGGCCGGCCGCCACCTGCCGTTCGTCTGCGAAGCGGCGCCGCCGGACCAGGCCGCGCTCGGGCCAGGCTGCAGCATCGACCGCGATCCGGCGCACCAGCTCGCACGCATCGACGGCGAGATCGACCTGCACTGGCACTTCGAGCGCCTGGACTGGCTGCAGCCGCTGCTCGGCAGCCTGCCCTGGCTGGCGCTGGAAGGCGCCGGCCGGGTCGAGGCGGCACTGCGCGTCGCCGCGGGCGCCCTGGCGCCGGGCAGCCGGCTGGTCGTGCCGGCGCTGGATGCCCGGATCGCCGTGCTCGACAACCGCTTCAGCGGGCAGGCCCACGCCCGGGTCGACGTCGAGGCCGGCCCGCAGGGGCCGCAGGCGCAGGCGGCGCTGGTGGTCGACCGCTTCGAGTTGCGCCCGGCCGACGCCGCCGGGCAGGCCTACGTGATGGGCCGCGACCTGCGCCTGGACCTCAGCCTGCCGGCGGACCTGGCGCGCGCCGGCCAGGACATCGGGGCGCGCCTGCGCTTCGACGACGCCCTGGTTCCGGACCTGCGCGTCTACAACCGCTACCTGCCGCCCGGCGGGGTCGTGCTCGAAGGCGGCCGTGGCGTGCTGTCCGGCGATTTCCGGCTCGATGCCGAGGGCGAGGTCGGCAGCGGCCGGATCGACCTGCGCGGCCAGCAGGTCCGGATGACCCTGGGCCAGGTCCACCTGCAGGGCGAACTGGCGGTGGACACGCGGCTGCGCCGCCTCGACCTCGCCCGGCGCCGGTTCGACCTGGCCGGCACCACCGTCCGTCTCGACCAGGTCGAAGGCCACGAGGAGGGCCGGCGTGCCCGTACCCGGCCCTGGTCGGCACAGTTCCGGCTGCGCACCGGCGAGGTCGGCTGGCAGCGCCCGCTGAAGGTCGATTCCATGCTGAGCGCGCAGGCCAGCGACGTCGCCCTGCTGCTCGGCCTGTTCGGTCCGCTCAGGCAGTTCCCGGACTGGACCCTGCGCCTGGTCGATTCCGGCCCGGCCCTGCTCGACGGCCGCCTGCGACTGGACGGCCGCGCCCTCGAGCTGGCGCCGCTGCACGCGCGCAACGAGCGCTTCGACATCCACGCCCGGCTGCGCCTCGCCCAGGGCGGACCCAGCGGCGCGCTGCTGATGGCCTGGGGCCGCCTGAAGGCGGCGCTGGAACTGGCCAACGGCGACCGGCGCTGGCACCTGCGCGGCGCCGAGGCCTGGTTCCACGGCGACGCAGCGCCGTGAGGCGCCCGGATCAGCCGGCCAGGAACGCCGCGTAGTCCTCCAGCAGGTCCTCGACGCCGGCCTCGTGCAGGCGGGCGCCGGCGGCGACGCTGGCCAGGCCGGGGGCCGAGCCGATCCGGCCGTCCGGGAAGCGCGCGCGGTAGTCGGCGGCGTCGGCGATGGCGCCGGTCGGCGCCACTTCCGGGTCGAAGGCCATCGGCTGCGCGCGGTCGGGATGCGCGTGCCAGGTCAGCGAGATCTCCGAGGGCGTGGCATGGCTGCCCTCGCGGTCGCCGAACAGCTCGCGCGACAGCGCCTGGACGCGCCGGCCCAGGTACCAGTTGGCCAGGCGCAGGCGCAGCGGGCTGGCGGTGCCGGCCAGGCTGTATCGGCCATGGATCTGCGCGAACGCCGCCTGCACGGTGGCGACGTTGCCGCCGTGGCCGTTGAGGAAGTAAAGGTCCCGGAAGCCGTGCCGGGCCAGCGAGGCGACCACGTCCTCGAGCACGGCGATCAGGGTGGTCGGGCGCAGGGTCAGCGAACCGGGAAAGCCCAGGTGGTGCTGGGCGACGCCGATCGACAGGGTCGGCGCGACCAGGATGCCGGCGCGTTCGCCGGCGCTCCAGGCCAGGTGTTCGGGGCAGATCGCGTCGGTGCCGACCAGACCGTTCGGGCCGTGCTGTTCGGTCGAGCCGATCGGCACGATGACGCCGGTGGCGCGGGCCAGGTAGGCCTCGACCTGCGGCCAGGTGCTCAGGGACAGTCGCATGGGATCTCCGGGCTTCAGGGGGATTGCGGCAGCGGCGGCACCGGGCGCGGCCGCAGCGGCGCCACCGGCTCGCGTTCCAGGCGTTCGCGCAGCAGGGCCAGGGCGGCCTCGAGCTGGGCGTCCTCGCCGGCGAAGGCGGCGCGCGGCGGGTTGTCGACCACGACGTCGGGCTCGACGCCGCGGCCCTCGATCAGCCATTCGCCGTCCATCCCGTACTGCGGGAACTCGGCGACCCGGGCGCGGCCGCCGTCGACCAGGCGGTTGCCGTCGCTCAGCCAGACGCCGGCGCCGGCGGTGCGGGTGCCGACCAGCGGGCCCAGGCCGAGCGCCTTGACGCCGGCCGCGAAGGTCTCGCCGTCGGAATAGGTCAGGGCGTCGACCAGCACCACCAGGTGGCCCCGGAAGGTCTGCTGCATGTTGGTGTACGGCTGGCCGGCCGGGCGCTGCCAGAACGCCCAGGCCCGGCGCAGCAGCTTCTCGATGATCCAGCTGTCGATGTTGCCGCCGCGGTTGCGGCGCACGTCGATGACCAGGCCCTCGCGCTCGTACTGGGCGTAGAACTCGCGCACGAAGGCGGCCATGTCGTTGCCGCCCATGGCCTGCAGGTGCAGGTAGCCGATCCGTCCGGCGCCGGCCTGCTCGACGCGCTCGCGGCGACCCTGCACCCAGTCGCCGTAGCGCAGCTGCGCCTCGCGCTGGGCGTCGACCGGCACCACCACCGTGCGCAGCGGCGCGCTGCCGTCGCGGCGCAGGGCCAGCAGCACCTGGCGGCCGGCCTGCTGGCGCAGGAGGTCCGAGAGGTCGCGGACGCCGGCGCTGGCCCGGCCGTTGACCGCGGTGATCACGTCGCCGACCCGGGCATCGACGCCCGGCGCCGCCAGCGGCGCCGCGGCCGAGGGCAGCTCCGGATCGCCGCGGTGGATGTGCGCGATCCGCCAGCCGTCGGCGACCGGTTCGAAGCGGCCGCCCAGGAAGCCGGCCTGGGCGCCCTCGCTGCCGGCGCGGGCATCGCCCGGCACCACCTGGGAATGCAGGGCGCCCAGCTCGGCCATCATCTGCGCGAACACGTCGTCGAGCGCGGCGCGGTCGTCGATGCGCGCCAGCAGCGGCCGGTAGCGCTCGCGCGCGGCGCGCCAGTCGACGCCGCGCAGGCCGGCGTCGAAGAAGTGGTCGCGGTGCATGCGCCAGGCGTCGTCGAACAGCTGCCGCCATTCCGCCGCCGGATCGACGCGCAGCCGCCAGTCGTCGAGGCGCACGGTCGCCTTGTCGAGGTCGTCGGGCAGCTTGCCGCCGGCCTCGACGATGTGGATGCGCCCGGGCTCGCGCTCGCCGCTGCCGGGCGTGCGGATGTACAGCTTGCCGCCGTCCGCGGACAGGTCGTAGTCGGCGACGTTGGCCATAAGGGTGACCGGGCTGCCGCCCTTGTCGTCGATCGCCAGGGTCTTCAGCGCGGTGTTGCCGCCGTTGCGGTCGAGCGCGAACAGGCGGTCCTTGCCGATCCGCAGGCGTCGCCAGTTGCCGGCCGGCAACGGCGCCTCGTACAGGCGCCCGGCCAGGCCGTCCCAGACCGGCCCGGGAATGGCCGCGGCGCCCTGGCCGCCGCCGCGCGGCCGGGTGCCCTGCTCGGCCGCCTTGTCGGCCGGGGGCGCCGCCAGCTCGTCGGGCGGCTGGAACGGGAAGCGCAGGCCGGGCTGCAGGGCCAGCGCGTACAGGCGGGTGCGCTGGTCGAAGAACGGCCCGGTGTTGCGGTCGCCCCAGGGCGAGCCGTTGGCCAGCCGGAACTCGCGCTGCGACAGGAACCACAGCCAGCGGCCGTCCGGGCTGAACGCCGGCGAGGCGGACTCGTAGCGGTCGCTGGTCAGCCAGTCCAGGCGTCCGGCGTCGACCGCGTACAGGCCGATCCGGGCGCGGCCGTTGGCGCCGGTGGCGCGGACCAGGGCCAGGTGCCGGCTGTCGGGGGACCAGGCGACCTCGGCATGGCCCTCGTTGCCGTCGGGGCCGCCGTCGTCGATCAGGCGGTTGCGGCCGCTGTCGATCTCCAGCAGCCACAGGCGGCCGCGCTTGTCGTCGTGGGCCAGGCGCCGGCCGTCGGGCGACAGGTACAGGTTCCAGCGCCGGATGCCGCCGTCGTCGGTGAGCGCCCGGGCGCCGCCGCCGCCGTCGGCCGGGAAGCGCCAGATCTCCTCCTCGCCGCTGCCGTCGGCGACCGCGTACACGAAGCGGCCGTCCGGCGACAGCACCGGGCTGCGCAGGCGCACGCCATCCGGGGCCGCCAGCTCGACCTGGCGCCGGCTGCCCAGCCCGGCCAGCAGCACGCGGCCGCGCGCCAGCACCGCCACCTGGTCGCCGGCCGGCGCGAAGGCGGTGGCCTCCAGCCAGCGCAGCGGCGACTCCAGCCAGCGCGTGCGGCGCTGCTCGAAGTCGCTGGGCAGGTGCACGGGCAGCGCCCGGTCGGCGGCCGCCGCCAGGTCGAGCACGCGCAGGTCGCCGCCGTGCTGGTAGACGGCGCGGTCGCCGTGCACCTTGAGGCTGCGCACCGGGAAGTCGCGGTGGGCGGTCAGCGGCCGCGGGTCGCCGCCGTCGGCGTCCAGGGTCCACAGGTTGTCGCGGCCGTCGAGGTCGGCGACCACCACCAGGCGGCCGTTCCACCACTGCGGCTGGCGCAGGTTGGCCTCGGGCGGGCCGATCCGCTGCGCCTCGGCGCCGCCGGCGAGGTCGAGCCGCCACAGCTGCGACAGCGCGCCGCCGCGGTAGCCGACCGCGTTGTCGTTGGTGGCGCCCAGGCCGAAGCGGACGAAGTACAGCCAGCGGCCGGAGGGGTCGATCATGCCGTCGCCGGCATCGGCCACCGGCAGGAGGCGCCGCGCCAGCGAGTCCGGGTCGACCGCCACCAGCACCGACGACCAGGTCTGGCCGCTGGCGTTCGCGGTCGCGTAGAGCACCTCGCCGGCCGGTGTCCAGCCCACCACCAGGGCGCGGCCGTACTCGAAGCTGAGCCGGCGCGGCGCGCCGCCGGCCAGCGGCATCACGTAGGCCTCCAGCGGCCCGTCGTAGCTCGCCGAGAAGGCGACCCGGCGTCCGGCCGGGTCGATCGCCGCGCGGCTCTCGTCGCCGGCATGGGTGGTCAGCCGGCGCGGCACGCCGCCGGCCACCGTGCCGGTCCACAGGTCGCCCTCGGCGGTGAACACCACGGTGTCGCCGTGGACCGCCGGCTGCCGGACGTAGCGACCGGCGTCGGCGCTCGCCGTGCCCGACAACGGCAGCAACGACAGGGCGAGCAGGAGCAGGGCGGTCGGCTGGGGGAAGGTCCGGGTCATGGGCGGTCGTCGGCGGCGGGCAAGCCGCGATGGTAGACCGCGCGCGGCATCGCCAGCCGGGCGGCGCCTCGTCCTGGCCTGCCCGCGGCCCGTGTCGGCGCGCCGGGCGCGACGGCCAACCGTGGCGGCGCCCGTTATGCTGGCCCGTCCGAACCGCCGAGGCCGAACGATGCGACCGATCGCCGCGCTGTGCCTGTCCCTGTCCCTGTTCCTGCTGGCGTCGCCGGCCGCGCACGCCGCCGAGGGCGATGCCGCGCTGCGCGACGTGATCGACGGCGAATGGGCGTTCCGCAGCGGCCAGTTCCCGCACCTGCCCGGCCCGGATGGCGCCCGCCGCGCCCCGGACCGGCTCGGCGACGTGTCGCCGGCGGCGCAGCGCCAGCGCCTGCGCGCCTGGCGGGGATTCCGCGAGGAACTGCAGGCGATCGATCCGGCGGGGCTCTCGGCCGCCGCCCGCATCGATCGCACCATCCTGCTCGGCCAGCTCGACGGCTACATCGCCGACATCGAGCTCAAGGGCTGGCAGATGCCGATGAACAGCGACTCCAGCTTCTTCGGCAACGTCGCCATGCTGCCCGACCGCACCGCGATCGCCACGCGCGCCGACGCCGAGGCCTGGCTGTCGCTGCTCGCCGACATCCCGCGCCACTTCGACCAGCAGATCGCCAACCTGCGCGCCGGCCTCGACGAAGGGCGCACGGTGCCGAAGGTGGTGATGGCCGGGCGCGACGCCGCCGCGGCCAGCCATGCCGATGTCCCGCGCGCGCAGGACAGCGTGTTCTGGGGACCGCTGGCGCGCCTGCCGGAGAGCTGGCCCGCGGACCAGCGCGAGGCCCTGCAGGCGCGCGCGCGCGAGCTGATCATGGACGGCGTGGTGCCGGCCTATGCCCGGGTCGCCGCGTTCCTGCGCGACACCTACATCCCCGGCGCCCGCGAGACCATCGCCGCCCACGACCTGCCCGACGGCGAGGCCTGGTACCGCGCGCAGATCCGCGAATACACCACCCTCGACCTGGCGCCCGAGGCGATCCACGCGATCGGCCAGCGCGAGGTCGCGCGGATCCGCGCCGAGATGCAGGCGATCGTCGACGGGCTCGATTTCGACGGCGACCTCGGCGACTTCATCGCCCACCTGCGCAGCGACCCGCGCTTCTACGCGACCAGCGCCGACGAACTGCTGATGCACGCGCGCGACATCGCCAAGCGCGTCGACGCCGAACTGCCGCGCTATTTCGGACTGCTGCCGCGCCGCCCGTACGGCGTCGCGCCGGTGCCGGCGGCGATCGCGCCGTTCTACACCGCCGGACGCTACGCCGGTGCGCCGCCGGGCAGCAGCGAGCCAGGCTGGTACTGGGTCAACACCCACAACCTGCCGGCTCGGCCGCTGTACAACCTGCCGGCGCTGACCCTGCACGAGGCGGTGCCCGGCCACCACCTGCAGGCGGCGCTGGCCGAGGAGCAGGGCGAGCAGGCGCTGTTCCGGCGCACCAGCTACATCTCGGCGTTCGGCGAGGGCTGGGCGCTGTACGCCGAATACCTGGGCAAGGAGATGGGCATCTACCGCACCCCGTACGAGGACTTCGGCCGCCTCACCTACGAGATGTGGCGCGCGGCGCGCCTGGTGGTCGACACCGGCATGCACGCGATGGGCTGGAGCCGCCAGCAGGCGCTCGACTTCATGGCCGGCCATACCGCGCTCTCCGAGCACGAGGTGACCACCGAGATCGACCGCTACATCTCCTGGCCCGGCCAGGCGCTGTCCTACAAGCTGGGCGAGATCCGCATCCGCGAGCAGCGCGCCCGCGCCGAGCGCGAACTCGGCGAGGCCTTCGACCTGCGCGCCTTCCACGACACCATCCTGGCGCTGGGCTCGGTACCGCTGTCGGTGCTCGACGCGCACCTGGACGCCTGGCTCGCGGCCCGGCACCCGGCCGACGGCGCGGACCGCGCGGCCGCGCCCTGAGCGGCCGGCGCAGGGGCGTTGTCCGGCGACCGCCACCGGACTAGCATCGCCGACGGGGGATCACGGACGGGAGGGCTGCGGCCATGTTCGATCTTTCGCAGGTTAACCACCTGGCGGTGCTGGCCGCCGCGGTGTCGGCCTTCGTGCTGGGCGGGCTGTGGTACGCGCCGCCCCTGCTCGGCAAGATCTGGATGCGCGAGGCCGGCATCGACCTGGCCAAGGCCGGCCATCCGGCCAGGGTGTTCGGCGGCGCCTTCGTGCTGGCCCTGGTCGCCAGCTATGCCATGGCCCTGCTGCTCGGTCCCGCCCCGGCGCTGCGCCCGGCCCTGCACCTGGGCCTGGTGGTCGGCCTGTTCCTGGTCGCGACCAGCTTCGGCATCAACTACCTGTTCGCGCAGCGCAGCCTGGTCCTGTGGCTGATCGACGCCGGCTACCACGTCGGCCAGTTCGTGCTGATCGCGCTGATCCTGGGGCTCTGGCACTGAGCGCCGCGCGCCCGGCCCGGGCCGGGCCGCGGGCGCCGGAACGGCCGGACGCGAGGGTCAGGCGGCGGGGTCGCGACCGGGTGACCCGGCGACCGTGACGGCCGGCGCCAGGGCCAGCCGGGTGCGCACCACGCCGGACTCGAGCGTCTCGATCGCCAGGCCGATGCCGTGGCGGCGGCACAGGCGGGCGACGATCGCCAGGCCGAAGCCCTGGCCCGGGCTGCCGGGCCGGCGCACGCCGGCCTGGCCGGGTGCGCCGACCGCTTCGTCCAGCGGCCAGCCCGGGTTGTCGATGCGCAGGTGGCCGTCGTCGAGGTCGATGCGGACCTCGCCGGCCGGCGTGTGCGCCAGCGCATTGCCGACCAGGTTGCCGAGCAGGATGGCCAGCACGTCGCCGGGCAGGCGGGCGCGGGCGTCGGCACCGACCTCGATGCGCACCGTCACCGGCCGCTCGCCGGCCAGCGGCGCCTGGTCGACCACGGCGCGCTCCAGCATCGGCAGCAGCGCGACCGGCGCCGCCGGCGCCGGATCGACCGGCAGCTCGCGGGCCAGCGCCAGCAGGCTGGCCACGGTGCCCTCGAGCTGCGCCGCCGACCGCCGCAGGTCGTCGAGCCGACGGCGCGCCGCATCGTCCAGGCCGGGCTGTGCCGACAGCCGCTCGGCGGCGCTGCGGATCACCGCCAGCGGCGTGCGCAGCTCGTGGCTGGCATCGCGGGTGAAGGCGCGCTCGCGCTCGACGAAGCGCTGCAGCCGCCCGAGCAGGCCGTCCAGGCCGCGCGCCAGCACGCCGACCTCGTCGTCCGGCCAGTGGCCACCGAGGCGCTCGGGCAGGGCATCGGGCGACAAGGCCGCCACCTGGTCGGCCAGGCGGACCAGGGGTGCGCTGGTCCGGCGCGCCAGCAGCCAGCCCAGGGCCAGCGCCAGCACCACGGCCGATCCGCCGACCCCGCCCAGCAGGCGCAGCAGCTTGCCGCGCATCGGCCGCACGGCGAGCTGGCCGCTGACCTCGGCGACCAGCCAGCCGGCCGGCCGGCCGTCCGCCTGCAGGGCCATCAGGTGGTAGTGGCGGCCCTCTCCGCCGCGGAACTCGGTGCGCCAGGGTTCGGCCTGCCAGGCGCCGGCCAGGTCGGCCGGGAATCCGGACGGGTCGTCGTGACGCGCGATGAACGGCACCCGCGGCGCCGGCCACGCGCCGCGCCGCGCGTGTTCGGCCTGCAGCCAGCGCGCCTCGTCCTCGATCAGGCCGGCCAGCATCGCGTCCTCGACCGCGTACACCAGGACCGCCGCGAAGAAGCCGAACGCCAGGGCCAGCAGCACGGTGAAGCCGGTGAACGCCAGCAGGATGCGACGGCGCAGGCGGCGCCGGGGGCGGGCCGGCTCAGGCATCGCCGTCCAGCCGGAAGCCGACGCCCTGCACGGTCAGCAGCATCGGCCGCTCGAACGGCCGGTCCAGCACCCGCCGGAGCAGGTACAGGTGGGAGCGCAGCGGATCGGACGGCGGCGCCTCCTCGCCCCACAGCCGCTGCACCAGTTCCGAACGGGTCAGCGCCCGCGGCCAGGCCTCGGCCAGGGCCAGCAGCAGGCGGTACGGCAGGGCGGTCAGCGCCAGCGGCCGGCCGTGCCGGCTGGCCAGGCCGGTGCGCCGGTCGATGCGCAGCGAGCCGACCACCAGGGCGTGCGGTTCGCCGACCCGGTGCCGGCGCGACAGCGCCAGGCAGCGCGCCAGCAGCTCGTCGCCGGCGAACGGCTTGACCAGGTAGTCGTCGGCGCCGGCATCGAAGCCGGCCAGCTTGTCGGCCAGGGTGTCGCGGGCGGTCAGCATCAGCACCGGCACGTGGCGGTCGCACTGCGCGCGCAACTGCGCGCACAGCGCCAGGCCGTCCAGCCCGGGCAGGCCGAGGTCCAGCACCAGCACGTCGGGCGGGCTGGCCAGGGCCAGGCGCAGCCCGGTGCGCCCGTCGGCCGCGAAATCGGCGCGGTGGCCGTGGCGTTCGAACAGCTCGGCGACGCCGCGCCGCAGGGGCAGGCTGTCCTCGACGACCAGCACGCTCAACCCGGACGCGTCCGGGGCGCGCGCCGCGGCGCGGTCGCGAGCCTCGGCGGCCGCCGCGGCGCCCTGCGTGGACTTCCGGTTCGAGGGGTCGGGCGGCACGGCGTTCACTCGTCGAGGCGGGCCTTCAGCTCGGCAGCTTCGCGCAGGTCGGGGTGGGCCGCCAGCACTGCGTCCAGCAGGGTCCGGGCGCGGCCGGTCTCGCCCAGCCGCCAGTGCGCCTCGGCGATGCCGACGTCCAGGCGCGGCTCGTCCATGTGCGGGCGCGCCAGCTCCATGATCGCCCGGGCCCGCGCCACGTCGGCATCGGCCTGCGCGGCCTGCAGCTGGTAGTAGCCGAGCAGGCCGATCAGCTCGGCATGGTGGCCGGCCGGGTCGGCGGCGAGTTCGGCGCGCGCGGCCTCGGCCTCGCCGGCCAGCAGACGCTGCACCAGGGCCATCGCCCGCTCCTCGCGCCACGGCGTGCGCGGCGCCGGCTCGCGGCCCAGCGCGCGCACCACCGCCTCGGCCAGGGCCGGGGTCGAATAGGGGTTCTGGCCGGTGACCAGGCGGTCGTCGACCACCACCTTGGGCATCATCAGCGGCGCCTCCTGCCAGCGCGCGCCGCGTTCGCGCAGGGCGTCCTCCAGCAGCCAGGGGAACTGCGGCGCCCAGCGCTTGCCGAACACCGCCTCCTCCTCGTTGCTGAAGCCGGTCAGGGCACGGCCGGCGACCAGCAGGCTGCCGTCGGCCAGGCGCACCTCGGCCAGGGCCGCCGGGCCGTGGCAGACCGCCGCGACCACGCCGCCGGCATCGTGCACGGCGCCGATCAGCCGGGCCAGCGCGGCGTCGCGCGGCAGGTCGAACATCGCGCCCTTGCCGCCGACCACGTAGACGGCGTCGTAGTCGGCGGCGACCAGGTCGGCGGTCGCCCGGGTCCCGGCCAGCGCCGCCGCCGCCTCCGGCAGCGCCAGCAGGCGGGCGTTCCAGGGCGCCTCCGGATCGAAGCGGTCGGCCTCCACTGGCCCGCCGGCCGGACTGGCCAGGGTCACCTGCAGACCGTTGTCGCGGAAGATCAGCCAGGCCTGGGCCAGCTCGTCCATCTCGAAGCCGGGCCGGCTGCGGCCGCCGTCGCGGCCCTCGCTGCTGACCACCACCAGCACGTGGGGCGGATCGGCGGCCGCGGCCGGCGCGGCTGCCGGCAGCAGCGTCGTGGCGAGCAGGGACAGGGCGAACAGGGTGCGTTTCATGGCGGGGTTCCATGGCAGGACGGGGGGCCAGCCTGCGCGCGGGCCGTGAAGCCAGGTTCAAACGCCCGCACCGGACGACGGCCGCGCTTCACCCCGCCGCCCGGAACCGCGACAATGGCAGGCCCAGCGCCCGGCCGAACGCGGCCGGCGCGGCCACCTGCCTGGAGCCCGCATGACCCAGACCACTGCCACCCCGCCGCAGGGCGGCGAGAAGATCACGATCAGCCAGGGCCGGCTGAGCGTCCCCGACCAGCCGATCGTCCCGTTCATCGAGGGCGACGGCACCGGTCCGGACATCTGGCGCGCCAGCGTGCGCGTGCTCGACGCCGCGGTCGCCAAGGCCTACGGCGGCAAGCGCAAGATCCACTGGATGGAGGTGCTGGCCGGCGAGAAGTCGTTCAACCAGACCGGCACCTGGCTGCCCGACGAGTCGGTCGAGGCCTGCCGGGATTACCTGGTTTCCATCAAGGGCCCGCTGACCACGCCGGTCGGCGGCGGCATCCGTTCGCTGAACGTGGCGCTGCGCCAGCTGCTCGACCTGTACGTGTGCCTGCGGCCGGTGCGCTGGTTCGACGGCGTGCCCAGCCCGGTGCGCGATCCGGGCAAGGTCGACATGACCATCTTCCGCGAGAACACCGAGGACATCTACGCCGGCATCGAGTATCCGGGCGGCTCGCCGGACGCCCAGGCGGTGCTGGACTTCCTGGCCCAGCATTTCGCCAAGGACCTGGGCAAGATCCGGTTCGGCACCGCGCAGCGCAACGCCGACTGGCAGAAGCAGCTTGAGGGCATCGGCATGGGCGCGCGCGAGCTGCCGGTGCAGGTCGGCATCGGCATCAAGCCGGTCAGCTACCTGGGCACCGAGCGCCTGGTGCACAGCGCCATCGGCTACGCGATCAAGGAAGGCCGCAAGTCGGTGACCCTGGTGCACAAGGGCAACATCATGAAGTTCACCGAGGGCGCGTTCCGCGACTGGGGCTACCAGGTGGCGCGCGACTTCTACGGCGCGGTCGAGCTGGACGGCGGTCCCTGGCACGTGATCCCGGACGGCAAGCCGGGCGCCGGCATCGTCATCAAGGACGTGATCGCCGACGCCTTCCTGCAGCAGATCCTGACCCGGCCGGCCGAGTACGACGTGATCGCCACCATGAACCTCAACGGCGACTACGTGTCCGACGCGCTGGCCGCCTGCGTCGGCGGCATCGGCATCGCGCCCGGCGCCAACATCAACTACGTCACCGGCCACGCGGTGTTCGAGGCCACCCACGGCACCGCGCCCAAGTACGCCGGCCTGGACAAGGTCAACCCCGGTTCGGTGATCCTGTCCGGCGAGATGATGCTGCGCTACATGGGCTGGACCGAGGCCGCCGACCTGGTCATCAAGGGCATGAACGGGGCGATCGCCAGCAAGCGCGTCACCTACGACTTCGCGCGCCTGATGGACGGCGCCACCGAGGTGCGCTGCTCGGAGTTCGGCGACGGCGTGATCGCCGCCATGTGAGCCCCCCGCCCCGCCGACCGGCGGGGCTGGCAGGCTGTCGAAAAACAGCCTGCTGGCGGCGGCCATGGATGGCCGCTCGGCGAAGCAAGTGCGTATGCAGTTGGTTCGACGGGATCGCGTCCGGACCTGCGCCGGACGGGAGACTTGAAAAACGACCAGGATGGTCGTTTTTCAACACGCGGCTGGACCGCCGCTTCCCGGCGCCGCGCGGCGCCGGGTACCGGCCCGATACCATCGGCAGGCCATGCCCGCCCTGCCGCCCTCCTCCGCGTCGCCCGTCCACCTGGCCCAGGTCGAGGCGGCGGCCGGCCTGGTGATCGACGGCTTCGCCGACTACGACGGCCGCTTCGGCGACCTCACGCGGCGCGCCGCCCGCCACTTCGCGCGGCGCGACTGGCAAGGCGCCCGGCGCGACGCGGTGGAACGCATCGAGCTGTACGACGTGCTGGTGCGCGAGACCCTGGCCCGCCTGGACCGCCGCCTCGACGACCGCCTGCGCGCGCGCGGCCTGTGGCGGGCGGTGCGCAGCCTGGTCGCGCGGCGCAGCGCAGCCATGGCCGATCGCGCGCTGCTGCATACCTTCCACAACTCGCTGGTACGCCGCAGCCTGGGCAGTCGCGGCGTCGACGCCTCGCTGGCCTTCCTGGCCGGCGCCGATGCCGCCGGCCCGGTGCCGCGGCCCGACCTGCTGCACCTGGACGGCGGGCCCGATGCCGCCGGGCTGTTCGACCGGCTGCTCGACGCGCTGGCGCCGGCAGTGCCCTGGCAGGATCGTGGCCGCTGCCTGCGTGCCGCCGCCGACCTCCTGCCCGCGCGCCTGGCGGGCTGGGGCGGCGATGCGCCGGTCGGCGCGCAGTTCCTGGCCACGCCGCTGTACCGCGACCGTCGCGCCTACCTGGTCGGCCGCTTGTGGGGCACGCGCCACGCCGGCCCGGTGGTGCTGGCCCTGGCCAACGAACCGGCGGGTATGCGCCTGGACGCGCTGCTCACCGCGCTGCCCGACATCGCCACTCTGTTCGGCGCCACCCGCAGCTACTTCCAGGCCGACCTGGCACCGGTCGCCGGCGCGGTGCGCTTCCTCGCCGAGCTGATGCCCGGCAAGCCGGTGGACGAGCTCTACACCGTGCTGGGCCGCGCCCGCCAGGGCAAGACCGAACGCTGGCGGGCGCTGGACGCCTGGCTGCGGCGCTGCCCGCAGGCGCGTTTCCGGCATGCCGAGGGCGAGCGCGGCATGGTCATGGCGGTGTTCGTGGCCGGCGACTATCCGCTGGTGGTCAAGGTCATCCGCGACCGTTTCGCGCCGCCCAAGGACAGCACCCCCGAGCAGGTGCGCGCCCGTTACCGCATGGTCCTGCACCACGAGCGCGCCGGCCGCCTGCTCGACGCCCAGGTGTTCCGCGACCTGCGCCTGCCGCTGGCGCGCTTCGAGCCGGCCCTGCGCGACGAACTGCTGCAGCAGTGCGCGGCGGTGGCCCGGGTCGATGGCGAGGACCTGGTGCTGTCGCACTGCTACCTGCAGCGCCGCCTGCGGCCGCTCGACCGCCTGCTGCGCGAGGCGCCGCCGGCGCAGGCGCGCGCCGCCCTGCTCGACTGGGGCCAGGCGGTCACCGACCTGGCGCGCGCCGGCCTGTTCCCCGGCGACCTGCTGACCAAGAACTTCGGGGTGACCGCCGGCGGCCGGGTGGTGTTCTACGACTACGACGAGCTGTGTCCGCTGGCGCAGTGCCGGTTCCGGGCCATGCCGGCCGCCCGCCACGACGACGAGGACCTGCACGACGGTCCGTGGTTCCACGTCGGCCCTGACGACGTGTTTCCCGAACAGTTCCCGACCTTCCTCGGCGTGCCGGCGCCGCTGCGCGACGCCTTGGCGGCCCGTCACGGCCACCTGTTCGACCCGGCCTGGTGGCGGGCGCAACAGGCCGCCCAGGCGGCCGGCGACAGCGACGGGGTGGCGCCCTATCCGGAGGCCTGCCGCCTGCCCGCCGCCGTGGCCGCGACAACGGTCGGCTAACACCGCTGTGCTAGCCTCATCGACCGGTTTCCACCCCCCTGCGAGGCACTGGCCATGGCCGCCCTGAACCGTCTTCTGCTCCCGCTCGCCCTGACCGCGGCCCTGGCCGCCTGCAACCGCCAGGAGGCCCCGGCCCCGGCCGCCGAGCCGGCGCCGGCCCCCGAAGCTGCGCCCGCGCCGGCCGCGACCCCCGAGGCCGCGCCCGCGCCCGCGGCCGACCCGCTGGCCGCCGCCCTGGCCGGCGCGCACCGTTCCGAGGAGAACCGCGCCCGCGACACCTGGCGCCACCCGGCCGAGACCCTGGCCTTCTTCGGCTTCCGCCCGGACGCCACCGTGGTCGAGATCACCCCGGGCGGCGGCTGGTACACCGAGGTGCTGGCGCCGGCCCTGAAGGGATCCGGCCGCCTGGTCGCGGCCGTGGTCGATCCGGCCAGCGCCACCAGCGACAGCTCGCGCGACTACTACACGCGCGCCAATGCATCGTTCCAGGAGAAGCTGGACGGCAACGCCGACGTCTATGGCGGCGTCACGGTGCAGGCCTTCTCCATGGCCGAGCCGCGCTTCGGCGAGGACGGCAGCGCCGACCTGGTGCTGACCTTCCGCAACGTCCACAACTGGGTGGGCTCGGGCGCCGCGCCGGGCATGTTCAAGGGCTTCTTCGACGTGCTGCGCCCGGGCGGCACCCTGGGCGTGGTCGAGCACCGCGCGCAGCCCGGCTCGGCGGCCGCCGAGAACCCGCGCTCCGGCTACATGACCGAGCAGGCGGTGATCGACCTGGCCACCGCCGCCGGCTTCGAGCTGGCCGGACGCAGCGAGGTCAACGCCAACCCGGCCGACACCACCGACCATCCCAACGGCGTGTGGACCCTGCCGCCCTCGCTGCGCGTGCCCGACGGCGAGGATCCGGAGAAGTACCGCGCGATCGGCGAGTCCGACCGCATGACCCTGCGCTTCGTGAAGCCGCAGGGCGACGCGATCCTGCGCCAGGGCATGGACGAGGCCGGCGGCGACTGACGTGGCGATCACCGACGTCATCCGCGGACTGGCGGCCGTGTTCCTGCTGGTCGCGGGTGGTGGCCTGGTGTTCGCGCTGATTTCCCTGCACCGGCTGTCGCACGCCGCTCGACGCCAGGCCGAGGCGATCGAGCGGATCGCCGGCGCCCTTGCGCGGCCAGCGCCGGAAGGTCGCGACTGATCGTCCTGCTCAACAAGCCGTACGGCGTCCTGTGCCAGTTCACCGCACAGGACGCCCGGCCCTGCCTGGCCGACTTCGTTCCCTTGCCCGGCATCTACCCGGCCGGCCGGCTCGACCACGACTCCGAGGGTCTGCTGGTGCTGACCGACGACGCCGGGGTCGCGCACCGGCTGACCGACCCCCGGCACGGCAAGGCCAAGACCTACCTGGTCCAGGTCGAGGGCGAGCCCGAACCCGGCCAGCTCGCGCAACTGGCGGCAGGCGTCGACCTGGCCGATGGCCCGACCCGCCCGGCGCAGGTGCGCGCCCTGCCGGGCCCGCCGGCCTGGCTGTGGCCGCGCGATCCGCCGGTGCGCTTCCGCAAGACCGTGCCCACGTCCTGGCTGGAACTCACCCTGCGCGAGGGCCGCAACCGCCAGGTGCGGCGCATGACCGCGGCGGTCGGCCTGCCGACCCTGCGCCTGGTGCGCACCGCGGTCGAGCGCTGGCAACTGGGCGACCTGGCGCCAGGACACTACCGGATCGCCGACCCGGCGCCACCGGCGCGGCGCCTGGGGCGTGGCCGAGCGGCACCCGCCTGACGAGAGGGCCGCGACCCCGGCAGGTGCCGGCTGGCGGTCGTCCTGCACGGCGCCGCGCTGCGACGGGTCGGCAGGACCCGGCCAGGCCGGCGCCAGGGCTCAGCCCATGGCGTCCGGCAGCAGGCCAAGCACCGCCTCCGGCGGCCGGCCGATCACCGCCCGGCCGCCGGCGATCGCCACCGGCCGCTGGATCAGCCGCGGCTGCGCAAGCAGGGCGGCGACCACCGCCTCGGCGTCCATTCGATCGGGGACCAGGTCCAGGGCGCGGGCGTCCGGCCCGTCGCCGCGCAGCAGGGCCTGCGGCGGGCCGTCCAGGGCCGCCAGCACAGCGCGCAGCGCGGCGGCGTCGGGCGGATCGTCCAGGTACTCGACGACGCGCGGTTCGATGCCGCGTTCGCGCAGCAGGGCCAGGGCCTGGCGCGACTTGCTGCAGCGCGGGTTGTGCCAGAGGGTGAGGTCCATGCCGGGATTGTCCGGCCTCGCTCCCCGCGATGCCAGTCGGCGCGACAATGGCCGCCCGCGCCAGGTCGGAGATCCGCCTTGAGGACATCACCGCTACGCCCCGGGGGTGCCCCGGGATGACCGCCTTCAAGGACCACTTCTCCGGGCACGCCGCCGACTACGCGGCGGCGCGTCCCGGCTATCCCGATGCCCTGTTCGACTGGCTGGCGCAGCGCAGCCCCGGACGCGGGCTCGCCTGGGATGCCGGCTGCGGCAACGGCCAGGCGGCGCTGGCGCTGGCGGCGCGCTTCGGGCGCGTGCACGCCAGCGACGCCAGCGCCGCCCAGATCGCCAGCGCCGTCGCGCATCCGCGGATCCGCTACCAGGTGGCGCCGGCGCAGGCGCCGGACCTGCCGGCGCGCAGCGTCGACCTGGTCACCGTCGCCCAGGCCTGGCACTGGTTCGACCGCGACGCCTTCCACGGGGCGGTGCGGGAGGTGGCCCGCCCGGGCGCCGTGCTGGCGGTCTGGTGCTACGGCATCTGCACGGTCTCGCCGGCGGTCGATGCGGTGTTCGAGCGCCTGTACGAGGGCGTGCTGGGACCGTACTGGCCGCCGGAGCGGCGCCATGTCGAGGCCGGCTACGGCGACCTGTCGTTCCCGTTCGCGCCGCTGCCGGCGCCGCCGTTCGCGATGGCCTGCGACTGGGACCTGCCGGCGTTCCTGGCCTACCTGCGCTCCTGGTCGGCCAGCCAGCGCCACCTGGCCGCCACCGGTCGCGACGCGGTGGCCGGCCTGGCGGAGGCGTTCGCCGCGGCCTGGGGCGCGCCGGCGACGGTGCGCACCGTGCGCTGGCCGCTGGCGCTGCGCGCCGGCCGCGTCGACGCCACCTGAGCGGCCGGGCGGAGCGCCAGACCGCCGCGACCGCCAGCGACCCGTCCGGTGGCGGCGAAGCCGTGTCGGGAAGCGCCGAAGACGCGCCCGCGTCGGCGTCCGGGCCGCTACCGGAGACGGCGCAGCAATGCCGCTCAGCCGCCCGCGTCGTCGTCCGCCGCGGCAGCCAGCCGTCCGACCGTGTTGAAGCCGCCGGTCTCCAGGTAGTTGGGGCGGTCGACGGTCAGGCCGCGCCGCCAGCGCACGTCGTTGTCGGCGCCGTTGATGCGGATCTCGTCGACCACCTCGATCTCGACCTGGTTGTCGCTGCCGTCGATCGCCAGGCCCACGCACAGGCCGGTGATGCGCACGATGTTGCCGCTGCCGACCAGCTGCACGCGCTCGCCGGCGGCGCACTCGTGGCTGCGGTTGCCGCCGTCGCCGACCAGTTGCGCGCCGGCCGCCTCGGCGGCGGCCTGCTCGGCGGCGCGTTCGCGGCCGACGCCGACCCGGAACTGCGGGCTGTCGCGGTCGAAGGCCTCGCGGCCGGGCATCACCGCCTCGCCGGTCTGCCGGCTGGGCAGGGCCTTGCTCGGGTCGCGCAGCGGCAGCGGCGGTTCGGCCTCGTCCTGGGCGCTGCCGGTGGCGGGCAGGGCGAGCGGCGTGAGCAGGAACACGGTGGCGAACAAGATCGGGCGCATGCTGGAACCCCTGTGTGGTGAGGATCGCGCCATCCAGGCCGCGAGGACCGCCGGTCGCGGCATCAGGTGCGACCGGCCCGTTCGCCGCCCCGGCCTCGGCGGCGTGCTGCCATTGTCGCCGATCGCCGGGTGACGGCCAGGGCAACATGGCCGGGCGACAGCGGTCATCGACCTTTGCCATCATGCGCCCTGGTCCCGCCGGCCGCCAGCGCAGCGGATCACATTCCGCGCCTTTTCCCGGATTCCGCATGCCCCCGGCCCCGGCCAGCCCACCGCACCCCGCATCGCCCCGCCCGCCGACGGCCGCCCTGGTGCCCGGCGACCGGGCGGCGCTGGCGATGATGGCCCTGGGCGCGGCCCTGATCAGCACCACCGGCGTGCTGGTCCGCTACGCCGACGTGCCGGCGACGGTGTCGGCGTTCTGGCGCATGGCCTTCGGCGGCGTCGCGCTGGCGCTGCTGCTCTGGCTGCTGCGGCAGTGGCGGCCGGCGCGCGGCCGCGACTGGCTGTGGATGACCCTGCCGGCCGCCGCCTTCGCCGCCGACCTGTTCGTCTGGCACCGCAGCATCCTGCTGGTCGGGCCCGGCCTGGCCACCCTGCTGGCCAACTTCCAGGTGTTCTTCATGGCCCTGGCCGGCGTGCTGTTCTATCGCGAGCGCCTGGGGCCGCGCTTCCTGGCCGGCCTGGCCCTGGCCTTCGCCGGCACCTGGCTGCTGGTCGGCGTCGACTGGACGTCGCTCGGGCCGGGCGCGCGCGCCGGCGTCCTGCTCGGCCTGCTCACCGGCCTGTGCTACGCCGTCTACATGCTCAGCTTCCGGCACGCCCAGCGCGGCCACACCGACCTGCCCTCGGCGCAACTGCTGGCCCTGTGTTCCCTGTTGTGCGCGGCCATGCTGGCCGGCACCGGCGCCGTCGAAGGCGTGTCCTTCGCGATTCCGGATGCGCGTTCGCTGACCGCCCTGGTCGCGCTCGGCGTGGTCGGCCAGTGCCTGGGCTGGGTGCTGATCGCCCGCGCCATGCCGCGCCTGCCGGCCTCGCTGGTCGGCCTGCTCCTGCTGCTGCAGCCGGCGCTGGCCTTCGTCCAGGACGTGCTGCTGTTCGACCGCGCGACCAGCGGCCGCGAGTGGCTGGGCGTCCTGCTCGCCCTGCTCGGCATCTTCATCGGCACCGTGCGCCTGGCCGCGCGGCCGTCCCCACCCGACCCCGCGACCCCGCCATGACCGACCTCGACCGCCTGATCCGCGACGTGCCCGACTTCCCGAAGACCGGCATCGTGTTCAAGGACATCACCCCGCTGCTGGCCGACGCCGCCGGCCTGCGCGCCGCGGTCGAGGCGATGGCCGCGCCCTGGCTGGGCGCAGGCATCGACGCGGTGGCCGGCATCGAATCGCGCGGCTTCATCCTGGGCGCCCCGCTGGCGCTGCGCCTGGGCACCGGCTTCGTGCCGATCCGCAAGCCCGGCAAGCTGCCCGGCGCCACCGTCGGCGAGGACTACGGCCTGGAGTACGGCCACGACCGCGTCGAGATCCACGTCGACGCCCTGCCCGCCGGCCGCCGGGTGCTGATCGTCGACGACGTGCTGGCCACCGGCGGCACCCTGGCCGCGGCCCGCGCCCTGGTCGAGAAGCTGCACTGCGAGGTCGCCGGCGCCGGCGTGCTGCTGGAACTCGCCGGCCTCGACGGCCGCGCCCGCTGGCGCCAGGGCGCGCCGCTTCGGACGGTGCTGCGCTACGCCTGAGCGACGCCGCGTCCGGGCCCGGAAGTCGGCACTGCCACGCCGCCGCCGCACGCCCGCGCGCGCCGGGATCCCACCGCGCCACCGGCCAGGGCGGCACCGGCCGTCGCGCGCGGCTAGGATGGGTCGCGAAATGGACGAATCCGCAGGACATCCAGGGCGGGCGCCCGTGTCTTCGACCGGCGCTGCGAAGGCGCGCGCCACCGGCACCCTGCTGCGGCTGGCACCGTTCACGGCCGCGTTCCGTCCGCGCCCTGATGACATTTTCTCGCATGGCTTCCAGAACTAGGCGTCCATCGGTGGCCGGGCTTCTGGCCGGCGCCATCGGGTCGTTTGCGCCACTGCCGGCCCTCGCGCTCGATCCGCAAGCGCCGGTGGTGGTGTCCATGACCTGGCTGGGCACGCCCGCGGTCGGGCCGTGCGGCAATCCGCACTTCGACCGCGGCGCGGCCCGGTATCTGGCGTTCTACTGCTTCGGTGCACTGACGCCGGACGACGACAACGAGCGACCGGATACCTTCTGGTACGACCGCGCCACCGGCGTGCTCGAGCGTGTCAGCCTGACCAGCGCTGGGGAGGACATCCGCTTCGAGAGCTTCGACGGCTTCCCGTCCAGCGATGGCCGCTACGTGCCGCTGGAATCGCTGGGGCCGTTGCACCCGGATGCCACCCCGGCGCTGCCGGGCTTCGAGCGGCGCAACGCCTTCCTGCGGGACCGGATCGCGGGCACGACGGACTTCATTTCCCGCAACGCGCTGGGACAACTGACGCTGCTTGGCGTGGGCCTGGAAGACGCCCTGCCCGAGCGCAGCGAGGTGCTCCTGCAGTCCCAGTCGCGCCTGCAGTCGCCGCCCGACGATCCGCTGGCCACCAACACCAACCTCTACGTCCGCAACTGGCTCACCGGTGCAGTCGAGCTGATCTCAGGCACTGCCGAGGGTGAGCTCGCCGACAGGACGGCGGGCAGAGGCCGGCTGTCGACCGGCGGCCACTACGCCCTGTTCACAAGCAGCGCCACCAACCTGCCCGGGGCGCCGCCCGTCGGCAGCGGTTCCAACCTCTATCTGCGCGACCGGCACGCAGGAACCACCCAGCGCCTGACCTTTCCCTGGCAGGGCGGCGAGTTCACGGGTGAGTTTTCCGTTGACATTTACCGCCCGAGGATCACGCCGGACGGTCGCTACGTCCTCTACGCGTCCAGGCATCCGGAAGTATTGCCTTACGATCCGTCGGTGACCCTGCTGTGGCAGCAGGTCTACCTGCTGGACCGCCAGACCGGCGTCACTGAGCGCATCAGCGTCGACGCGGCTGGGATGCCCGGCGACGGCTTGAGCAGTACCGTCGACATGAGCGACGACGGCCGTTACCTGGCCTTCTATTCGCGCTCCGGCAACCTGCCTGCCGGCGGCCGGGCGATCTACGTGATCGACCGCCAGACCGGCACCTGGGCGAACGTGACCGCGCCGCTGGGTCCGGACAGCGGGGCCTCGCCGAACCTGGAATTGGCCCGCGACGGCTCGGCGATCGCCTTCACCTGGCGGGTCACCGACCCGGCCCTGCCGGCCCTGCGCGACCGCACCCTGATGTACGTGGTCGACCTGGGCATCGCTGGCCCGCCGCCCGAGCCGGTCGCGGTTCCGGGGCCGGGCCGGGGCTGGCTGCTGTTGCTGGCCGCCCTGCTGGCGGTCGGCGCCTTTGCGGCCGCGCGGCGACGGCCGGCCCGGTAGCGCCCCGGGCCGGAGCGCTGCAACGGACCAGCAATTAGGCAGGGCCTTGCCAGCCCGTTGGGGCGAAGCACGGGAGGCCGGGCCGCCGTGCGCCGGCGCCTGGTGCTTGGGTCAAGGCGCCGGCGCCACGTCCTTGAACAGCCAGGCGCCCAGCTCGTTGCGGATCGCCTCCAGGGCCACCGGCCGGGTCGCCGAGAACAGGCGGGCGGCGACCAGGGCGCCGCCCTCGGCGAGGCGGGCGCGGACCTCGCGCAGCAGGGTCTGCTGCTGGTTGCGGCCCAGCTTGTCGGCCTTGGTGAGCAGGGCCATGGCCGGCAGGCCGCGGTCGGCGCAGGCCTCCAGCAGCAGCCAGTCGCTGTCCTTGAGCGGGTGCCGGCAGTCCATCACCAGGACCAGGCCGACCAGGCTCTGGCGCTCGCGGAAGTAGCGGCCCAGCTCCTGGCCCCACTGCGCGCGCATCGCCACCGGCACCTTGGCGTAGCCGTAGCCGGGCAGGTCGATGAGGCGATGCCGGGCATCGAGGTCGAACACCACCAGTTGCTGGGTGCGGCCGGGGGTGCGCGAGGTGCGGGCGAGGCCGGCGACGCCGGTCAGGGCGTTGATGGCGCTGGACTTGCCGGCGTTGGAGCGGCCCGCGAAGGCCAGCTCGCGGCCCTCGTCGGGCGGCAGGTCGGGCAGCCGGGGCGCGCTGCGGGCGAAGGTGGCGGAGGCGAACGGGTTTCTCACGGCCGCCATCATAGAAGGTCGGCGGCGCCCGCCGGCCCCGGGCCCGACCCCGGCCGCCGCCTGAACCGCCTGCCGGCGGCGGCTGCTAGAATCGCCGCCCTGCAATGGAAACGGGTTCCCTGGAGTGTCCTTCATGAGCATTCGGCTGCTTGTTGCGCTGGCGGGTCTGGCCAGCTTCGCCGTGCAGGCGCTGGAGGCGCCGCCGGTCGGTGATGCCCAGGCCGGCGCCGAGAAGGCCGCCGTCTGCGGCGCCTGCCACGGCCTGGACGGCAATTCCGCCAATCCGGCCTGGCCGAAGCTGGCCGGCCAGCACGCCGACTACACCTACCGGCAGACCCGGGCGGTGCGCGACGGCGAGCGCGAGATCATCGAGATGATGCCGTTCGTGGCCGGCCTGTCCGACCAGGACATCGCCGACATGGCGGCGTACTTCGCCGGCCAGACCATCGTCCCCGGCCTGGCCGACGACAGCGCCATCGACGGCCGCGACGACACCTACGCGGGCCTGGGCGCGCGCCTGTACCGCGGCGGCAAGCCGGAGGCCGGCGTGCCGGCCTGCCTGGCCTGCCACGGCCCGAGCGGCCGCGGCATCCCCGGCGCCGGCTACCCGGCCCTGGCCGGCCAGCACGGCGAGTACACCAAGGCGGTGCTCGAGCGTTTCCACGCCGGCATCCACTACGGCGGCGCCGACCACCCCAGCACCCAGATGGTGGCGATCGCGCGCGGCCTCGACGAGACCGAGATCGCCGCCCTGGCGACCTACGTCGAGGGCCTGCACCGGGCCGACCCGGCCGCGGCGGCCGCTGCCGCCCGGGCCGCCGCGCCGCCGCCGGCCGCCGCACCGGCGCCTGCCGCCGCCCAGGAGCAGCCTGCCGCGGATCCGGGAACCTGAGCCACCCGATCCGGTCCGAACCGCCCCCTTCCCGAGGACTCCCCGATGCCCACCCGCCTGCTCGCCCTGCTGTTCGCGCTCCTCCTGCCCGGCCTGGCCGGCGCCCAGGCGCTGTTCCAGGAAGGCACGCACTACCAGCGCATCGACCCGCCGCAGCCCACCCAGGTCGCCGAAGGCAAGGTCGAGGTGGTCGAGGTGTTCGCCTACACCTGCATCCACTGCGCCCACTTCGAGCCGTTCCTGTCGGCCTGGAAGGCGCGCAAGCCCGACCACGTCGAGTTCCGCGGCGTGCCGGCGGTGTTCGCCCCGGCGATGGAGCCCTATGCCCGCGCCTACTTCGCCGCCGAGTCGCTGAACGCCCTGGACGCCGTGCACGAGCCGCTGTTCAAGGCCCTGCACACCGAGCGCCGGGCGCTCACCACGATCGAGCAGATCGCCGACTTCGCCGCCGAGCGCGGCGTCGACCGCGCCGCCTTCCTGGAGGTGGCCGGCGCCAGCTCGACCGACCTCAAGCTGCGCCGCGCCCGCGAGCAGGCGATGCGCTGGCGGGTGCCGGGCACGCCGAGCGTGATCGTCAACGGCAAGTACCTGGTGCAGGCCGGCCAGGGCGGCTTCCAGGGCATGCTCGAGGTGGTCGACTTCCTGGTCGCCCGGGAAGCGCGCGGCGATTGAGGCCCGCGACCGGCGCCGTGACCGCCTCCGCACAGGCAGGCCGGCATGGCGCCGACGGCGCGCTGCGCCTGCTCAGCTTCAACATCCAGGCCGGCGCGCACTTCGAGCGCTACCACCACTACGTGACCCGGCCGTGGCGGCACCTGCTCGGCCACGGCGCGCGCCGGCGCAACCTGGAGAAGCTCGCCGGCCTGCTCGCCGAGTACGACATCGTCGCGCTGCAGGAGGCCGACGCCGGCAGCCTGCGCTCGGGCTTCACCAACCAGATCGAGTTCCTGGCCGAGGAGGCCGGGTTCGGCTGGTTCAGCGTGCAGACCAACCGCCGGATCGGCGGCATCACCCACACCTGCAACGCCCTGCTGATGCGGCGCAAGCCCAGCGAGGTGCGCGACTACGCGCTGCCCGGCACCCTGCCCGGGCGCGGCGCCCTGTGGGCGCGCTTCGGCGACGGCGCCGACGCCCTGCTGGTGGTGGTGGTGCACCTGTCGCTGGGGCCGCGCGCGCGGATGCGCCAGATCGAGTTCCTGCGCGGCATCATCAGCGAGCACCGCCACGTCGTGGTGATGGGCGACTTCAACTGCCCGGCGACCGCGCGCGAGATGATCCAGCTCTACGAGCGCACGCCGCTGACGCCGCCCTCGGCCTCGCCCGCCACCTTCCCGAGCTGGGCGCCGGTGCGCGGCATCGACCACATCCTGCTGTCGGACACGCTGGAATCGCTGCGCTGCGAGGCGCCGTCGTTCGGCCTGTCCGACCACCTGCCGCTGGCGCTCACCGCGCGCCTGCCCGGCGACTGCGCCTGGGCACGCCTGCCCGGGGCCACCGACGAGGAGCTCGAGCCATGATCCATCGCCTGCTGCTGCTGGCCGCCGCCGGCCTGCTCGCCGCCTGTGGCGGCGCGTCCGACCCCGCCGCCCCGGCCGGCGGCGGCAACGCCGCCGCGCCCTACCGCGAGGGCGTGCACTGGCACCGCATCGCGACGCCGGTCGCGGCCGCCGACAACGAGGTCGCCGAGGCGTTCTCCTACGCCTGTCCGGCCTGCGCGCAGTTCCAGCCCGAGCTGGACGCCTGGAAGCGCGAGCGCGGCGACGCGGTCAGCCTGCGCTACGTGCCGGTGGTGTTCTCGCCGGCCTGGGATCCGCACGCGCGCATGTACCACGCCGCCCAGGCGATGGGCGCGCTCAGCCGCCTGCACCGGGCCACCTTCACCGCCATGTACCAGCAGGGCCGGCCGGCGCAGACCCTCGAGCACATGGCCGACATCGCCCAGGTCGCCGGCGTCGACCGCGGCCGCTTCCTTCAGATCGCGCGCTCGCCCGAGGTCGAGGCGGCGATGGCGCAGGCGCGCGAGTGGACCCAGGCCGCCGGCGTCGCCTCGACCCCGACCCTGGTCGTCGCCGGCCGCTACCGCGTCGAACGCGCCCAGCCCGGCGGCGGCAGCGCCCTGGCGGTGGCCGACTGGCTGCTGGAAAACCGTCCCTGAGGCGACCGCCGGCGCGCGGGCGCGCGCCGGCGGTCCGCTTGCTGCGGGTCGAGCCGCCGCCGTGCGGCCCGGCCCCGGCGCGCGCCGCGACCGCTCAGTGCCGCAGTGCCGCCAGCGCCATCAGCGCGGCGATGAACAGCAGGAAGCCGGCGAACACCCGGCGCAGCAGCATCGCCGGCAACCGGTGCGCCAGGCGGGCGCCCGCCGGTGCCGTCAGCATGCTGCTGGCCGCCACCGCCAGCGCCGCCGGCCAGTAGACGTGACCCAGCATGTGCGCGGGCAGGGCCAGCCCGGCCGGCGGCGGCGCCAGCGCGTAGCTGGCCGCGGCCGACACCGCGATCGCCAGCCCGCAGGCGGCCGAGGTCGCCACCGCCTGGACCGGCGCGACGCCGCGCCAGACCAGCAGCGGCACGGTCATCGAGCCGCCGCCGATGCCGACGATCGCCGAGACCCCACCGATCACCGGCCCGGCCAGGGCCAGCAGCAGGCGGCCGACCTCGTGCGCCGCCGCCGCCGCCGGCCGCGCGCCGCCCAGGGCGAGCTGCCAGGCGCTCAGCAGGCAATAGCCGGCGACCAGGGCGGCGAGCAGCCGGCTGGGCAGCCAGGTCGCCAGCACCGCGCCGCCGGCGGCGCCCAGCAGCAGGCCGGGCGCCAGCCAGGCGACCAGCGGCCAGCGCACCGCGCCGCGCCGCCAGTGCGCGCGGGTCGACGACGCGGCGGTGAACACGATGCCGGCCAGGGCGGTCGCCAGCGCCACCTGCATCAGCACCGGCGCCGGGATGCCGCGCCCGGGCAGCAGCCAGGCCAGGGCGGCGACCACCACCAGGCCGCCGCCGATGCCGAGCAGGCCCGCCAGGAAGCCGGCCAGGCCGCCGAGCAGCAGGTAGAGGGCGAGGTCGGCCAGCAGCGAGGGATCGGGCATCGCCGGATTATCGCTTGCGCCGGCGGCGTCCAGGCCGGCGCCGACGGGCGCGGCCGCACACGCGGCGTGGATCGGGCGCCGGGGTAGACTGGCCGCCATGAATGCGCGTCCTGCCGCCGTCCTGTTCGCCGCGCTGCTCGCCGTCGCCGCGCCCCTGGCCGCCGGGTCGGCGGCCGACCGCACGCCGGCCTGGCGGGCCGAGTTCCTGGCCGCCGCGGTCGCGCTCGCCGCCGGTCGCCAGGACGACTACGCGCAGCGCCGCCGCCATCTCGACGGGTACGTGCTGGCGCCCTACCTCGACTACGCCGCCCTGCGCCGCACGCTGCGCACCCTGGACGCGCGCCGCGCCCGCGCCTTCCTGGCCAGCGAGCCCGACAGCCAGCTCGGCCGGCAGTTCCTGCGCGACTGGCTGGGCGAGCTGGCGCGGCGCGGCGACTGGGCCGGTTTCCTGGCCGACGACCCCGGCGACGCGCTCGGCGGCAGCCTGGCCTGCCACCGGTTGCGCGCCGGGATCGAGACGGGCGGCGAGACCGATGCCCTGCGTACCGGCCTGCTGGCCGTGTGGGCGACCGGCCAGGGTCTGCCCGACGCCTGCGACCCGGTGATCGCCCATGGCCGTGCCCAGGGCTGGCTGGATGCCGCCGCCACCTGGCAGCGCCTGCGCCTGGCGGTGGCGGCCGGCAACGGCGGCCTGGCCAGCTTCCTGGCGCGGCAACTGCCGGCCGACCAGCGCGCCGCCGGCGAACGGCTGGCGCGGGCGGCGGGCGACCCCGAGGCCACCCTGCGCGCCGCCGCCGCCTGGCCCGACGAGCCGGCCACCCGCGAGGCCGCCACGCTGGCCCTGCAGCGCCGCGCGCGCGCGGCGGTCGAGAGCGCGATCGGCCACTGGCAGGCGCTGTCGCCGCGACTGGCCTTCAGCGACGCGCAGCGCGCCGCGGTGCTGCGCGAGATCGCGGTGTTCGCCGCCGCCGGCTACCGCGCCGATGCCGGCGACTGGCTGGACCGCGTGCCGGCCACCGCGCGCGACACGCAGGTCGCCGACTGGCGGCTGCGCACCGCCCTGGCCGCCCTGGACTGGCCGGCCGTGCTGGCCCTCGTCAACGGCCTGCCCGACGACCAGGCGCAGGCGCCGCGGATGCGCTACTGGCGCGCCCGCGCGCTCGACGAGACCGGCCAGGCCGAGGCGGCGCGCAACGCCTTCGCCGCCCTGGCCGGCGACGCCAGCTTCCACGGTTTCCTAGCCGCCGACCGCGCCGGCCTGCCCTATTCGCTGTGCCCGATCGAGGTCGTCGCCGACCCGCAACGGCAGCGCGCGCTGCGGGCCGACATCGACTTGGCGCGCGCCCTGGAACTGCATGCGGTGGGCTGGCGGCCCGAGGCCGCCCGCGCCCTGCAGCGCGTCCTGGCGCGCGGCGCGGCCGCCGACCGCGACCAGATGCTGCTGATGGTCGCCGCCCAGGGCTGGCACGACCGGGTCATCCACGCCCTGAGCGGCGGCGACGACCTGCGCAAGTACGCCCTGCGTTTCCCGTTGCCGCGCCGCGACACGGTCGAGCGCGAGGCCGCCGCGAACGGCCTCGACCCGGCCTGGGTGCTGGCCCTGATCCGCGCCGAGAGCGCCTGGCAGCCCGATGCCCGCTCGCCGGCCGACGCCTGGGGCCTGATGCAGCTGCTGCCGGGCACCGGCCGGCAGGTGGCCGCGCAGCTCGGCGAGCAATGGCAGGGCACCTCGACCCTGCTCGATCCGGATCGCAACATCCGGCTGGGCAGCCGCTACCTGGCCGACCAGGCGGCGCGCTTCGGCGGCAGCCCGTGGCTGGCCAGCGCCGCCTACAACGCCGGGCCGGCGCCGGTGCAGCGCTGGCTGGACCAGCGCGGCGACCTGCCCGCCGATGTCTTCATCGAGACCATCCCCTACCGCGAGACCCGCGAATACGTGGCCCGGGTGCTCGCCTTCAGCGTGATCTACGACTGGCGCCTGCACGGCCGCACACGGCCGCTGGCCGGCCGCCTGCCCGATCCCGGCCAGCGCCCGGCGGCGGCGGCGCTCGCGGCCGGCGGCGGCGTGCACTGCGCGGCGCCGCTGGCGCTGGCCCCGGACCAAGCCCCGACCGCCCGTGAGGACACCGCCCCATGAGCACAGCCCAGCGCATCGTCGTCGTCGGCGGCAGCGGCTTCATCGGCCGCCACCTGGTGGCGCGCCTGGCCAATGCCGGCCACCTCGTCACCGTCACCAGCCGGAACCCTTCCGGGCACGGCGACCTGCGCCTGTTGCCGGGCCTGCGCCTGCTGCAGGTCGATCCCCACGATCCCGCCGCCCTGGCCGCCGCCTTCGCCGGCGCCGACGCCGTGGTCAACCTGGTCGGCATCCTCAACGAGCGCGGTTTTGGCGGCAAGGGCTTCCGACGCGCCCACGTCGAGCTCACCGAACGGGTGATCGCCGCCTGCGCGACCGCCGGCGTCGCCGACCTGGTGCAGATGAGCGCGCTGCGCGCCGGCGAGGGCGACAGCCACTACCTGCGTACCCGCGGCGAGGCCGAGGCGCTGGTGCGGGCCAGCGCGCTGCGCTGGCGCATCGTCCGGCCGAGCGTGGTGTTCGGGCCGGGCGACGGCCTGTTCAACCGCTTCGCCGGGCTGCTGCGGCTGCTGCCGGCCCTGCCGATCGCCCGGCCCGGGGCGCGCTTCGCGCCGGTCTACGTGGGCGACGTGGTCGAGGCCATGGTCCGCTGCCTGGAACGGCCGGACACCGCCGGCGGGACCTTCGAGCTGTACGGCGCACGGATCATGACGCTGCGCGAGATCGTCGCCTACACGGCCCGGCACCTGGGCCTGCGCCGCTGGGTGATCGGCCTGCCCGATCCGCTCGGCCGGGTGCAGGCCCTGGTCGGCGACCTGCTGCCCGGCAAGCCGATCTCCAGCGACAACTTCCGCTCGCTCAAGCTCGACTCGGTCGGCAGCCGGGATGGCCTGGCCGCGCTCGGCATCGCGCCGACGCCCATCGACGCGGTGGTGCCGCAGATGCTGGCCGGCGGCCGCCACCAGGCGCGCCTGGACCAGTACCGGCAGCATGCCCGCCGCCGCTGAGCCGTTCGCCCCGGCCGGCCCGTTCGCCACCTACCGGGTCGGCGGCGCGGTGCGCGACCGCCTGCTCGGGCTGCCGGTGCACGACCAGGACTTCGTGGTGGTCGGCGCCAACCAGGCCGGGCTGGAAGCGCTGGGCTTCCGCGCCGTCGGCCGCGATTTCCCCGTCTTCCTGCACCCCGACAGCCAGGCCGAATACGCGCTGGCGCGCACCGAACGCAAGCAGGGCCGCGGCTACCGCGGCTTCGTGGTCGACGCCGATCCGTCGGTGACGCTCGAGGACGACCTGCGCCGGCGCGACCTCACGATCAACGCCATGGCGGAGGATGCGCAGGGCCGCGTGATCGACCCCTGGGGCGGCCAGGGCGACCTGCAGGCGCGCGTGCTGCGCCACGTGTCGCCGGCGTTCGCCGAGGACCCGGTGCGCCTGCTGCGGCTGGCGCGTTTCGCGGCGCGCTTCGCGCCGCTGGGCTTCACGGTGGCGCCCGAGACCCTGGACCTGCTGCGCGCCATGGTCGCGGCCGGCGAACTCGACCACCTGGTCCCGGAACGGGTCTGGGCCGAACTGGAGCGGGCCTTGCGCGAGGCGCGGCCCTCGGCCTGCCTGCGCCTGCTGCGCGACAGCGGCGCGCTGGCCGTGCTGCTGCCCGAGCTGGACGCCCTGTACGGCATCCCGCAGCGCGCCGAGTTCCATCCCGAGATCGACACCGGCCGGCACCAGGAGCTGGTCAGCGACATGGCCGCGGCGCTGGCCCCCGGCGACAGCCAGGTCGGCTGGGCGGCCCTGCTGCACGACCTCGGCAAGGGCGTCACGCCGGCCGGCGAGCTGCCCGCGCACCGCGGCCACGAGCACGCCGGCCTGCCCCTGGTCGAGGCGGTCAACCTCCGGCTCAAGGTGCCCCGCGAGCATGCCGACCTGGCCCGGCTGGCCTGCCGCCACCACCTGGACATCCACCGCGCGGCCGAGCTGCGCCCGGCCACCGTGGTCGACCTGCTGGCGACGGTCGACGCGTTCCGCCGGCCGCAGCGTTTCGAACGCCTGCTGCTGGCCTGCGAGGCGGACGCCCGGGGGCGCGCCGGTCGCGAGGACGACGCCTACCCGCAGGCCGGGCGGCTGCGCGCCGCGTTCGCGGCGGCGCGGGCGGTCGATTCCGGCGCGGTGGCCGCGCGCGTCGCCGGCGACGGCGTCGACATCGCGGCCGCCGTGCGCGAGGCGCGCATCCGCGCGGTGCGCGCGCTGGCCGTGCCGGATCCGACGGGCTGAGACCGGCCACGCGCGGCAACCGTGGCCCTGGCCGCGCGGCGATAATGCCGCGATGACGGCATCGCCCGCTCCTGCCCGCGTCGCCGTGATCGGCGGCGGCCCCGCCGGCCTGTTCGCGGCCGAGCGCCTGCGCGCGGCCGGCATCGACGTGGACCTGTACGAGGCCAAGGGCTCGGTGGGCCGCAAGTTCCTGATCGCCGGCAAGGGCGGGCTCAACCTCACCCATTCCGATCCGTTCGAGGTGTTCGCCGCCCGCTACGGGGCGCGCTGCGCGGCGGTCGGCGCGTGGCTGCGGCGCTTCGACGCCGACGCGCTGCGCGCCTGGGCGGGGGGTTTCGGCATCGACACCTACGTCGGCACCTCGGGACGGGTGTTCCCGCTCGACCGCAAGGCGGCGCCGCTGCTGCGCGGCTGGGTGCGCCGGCTGCGCGAGCAGGGCGTCGCCTTCCACGTCCAGCACCGCTGGACCGGCTGGACGCAGTCCGGCGAGCTGAGTTTCCAGACGCCCGCCGGCGAGCGCAGCATCGGCGCCGATGCCGTGGTGCTGGCGCTGGGCGGCGGCAGCTGGCCGCAGCTCGGCTCCGACGGCGCCTGGGTGGCGGTGCTGCGGGCGCGCGGCGTGGACGTCGCGCCGTTGCGGCCGGCGAACTGCGGCTTCGACCTGGACTGGAGCCCGCACTTCGCGCAGCGCCACGCCGGCGCGCCGGTCAAGCCGGTGGTGGTGCACTGGCAGGACGACGACGGCACGCCACGCGCGCTGCAGGGCGAATGCGTGGCCACCGCGACCGGCCTGGAAGGCAGCGTGGTCTACGCGCTGTCGGCCCTGCTGCGCGAGCGCATCGCCCGCGACGGCCATGCCGACCTCGCGCTCGACCTGGCGCCGGGCCGCAGCCGCGAGGACCTGCAGGCGGCGCTGTCGCGGCCGCGCGGCAGGCGCACGCGCGCCGAGCAGTGGCGCCGCGAGGCCGGCATCCACGGCGTAAAGGCCGGCCTGATCCACGAGGTCCTGCCGCGCGAGGTGCTCGACGACCCGCTGCGGGTCGCCGCGGCGATCAAGCGCCTGCCGCTGCGCCTGCTGCGCGCCCGTCCGCTCGCCGAGGCGATCAGCAGCGCCGGCGGCGTGCGCCTGGAGGCGCTCGACGGGGGCCTGATGCTGCGCGCGCTGCCCGGCGTGTTCGTCGCCGGCGAGATGCTCGACTGGGAAGCGCCGACCGGCGGCTACCTGCTGACCGCCTGCTTCGCCAGCGGCGCGGCGGCCGCGCAGGGCGCGCTGGCGTGGTTGCGGGATCGGGGAACCGCGTCCGACCGCGGGTGCCGGGAGCGGCCCCGGGATCCCTGAGGGGTGTCGCAGCCCGGGCGCGTTGCGCAGCCAGGCCCGAAACGACCGGTGCGGGCGCGTGCCGCCGGTGCGGCGTGCGGATCGACGCGTGTCGTCGCGGCGGGGCTGCAGCGCCCGGGCGCCGGGCGCGCATCAGGGCAGGGCGCGTTCAGCCCCATGCGTCGCAGCCAGGGCCGATGGGGAAGAGGAGGGCGGAGGCGGGTCGTCCGGGTCGTGCCGGCCCGCGGCCTACTCGCCCTCGAACCGGAACCAGCAGTTGAACGCCACGGTGATGCGCTCGCGTGTGCCCCGGTAGGGCTGCACCTGGTGGAACAGCCAGGACGGGAACAGCACCAGGCGCCCTGCGGTATGGCGGTAGGTGATGTTGGCCATCCCGTAGGGCCGGCGCAGGTGGACGTTGGCCGGGTCCTGGAACATGTTGGCCAGGGCCATCGGGTTGACGAAGGTGAGGGCGCCGGAATCCGGGTCGTCGGCCGGGCTGTCGCCGGGATCCACGCAGTAGACCCCCGACCACGAGGCCATGCCGTGGTTGTGCAGGTCGAACTGGCCGCCGGCCCGGGTGATGTGGAACCAGGTGTGGGAAAGGATCTGCAGGCGCGCCATCTGCGCGGCGCCGAAACCGTTGAGCTGGGCCACCGCGCGCGACAGGCCCGCCCAGCAGAACTCGCGCAACGCCTGCACCGGCGGGTCCGGCCAGGAGAACACCGTGAAGTCGCTTTCGAACAGGCCCTGCTTGATCTTCATCGACGACGCCGGGTTGGCGTGGCGCAGACCCTCGGCCTCGCGGGCCAGGAACAGCTCGCGCAGGCGGGCGTTGAGATCGGCCGGATCGGGGTGCTGCACCTCGATCATCGGCACGGCGAACAGCGGGGTCACCTGGAACATGGCGGCGGCCTGGCGGAGCGGTGCGCCATTGTAGGCCGCCTCCGGCGCGCGGCCGGTCGACCCCGGTCCAGCCGCGCCGCGCCGGGCCGCCGGCCTCGACACCCCGGCCGGGGGCGGGCATGATCGGGCGCGGGTCCAGCCGGAGGGTGCGATGAAGCGTCTGTTCCTGGCCAACAGCAAGGGCGGTTGCGGCAAGAGCACGCTGACCGTCAATCTCGCCGCGGCGCTGGCCGGCAAGGGCCGGCGCGTCCTGCTCGCCGATTGCGACCCGCAGCTGTCGACCGCCGCCTGGTGCGAGCGCCGGCCGCAGGACGCCGCGCCGGTGGAATGGGTGGTGCTGCGCAAGCTCAAGCGGCTGGCCGGCTTCCAGCCGCCGGCCGGGATCGACTGGCTGCTGGTCGACACTCCGGCCGGCGTCCACGCCGACGACCTCGGGAAGCTGCTCGAGCCCGGCGACCGCGTGCTGGTGCCGATGCTGCCCTCGGTGATCGACCTCGACGCCAGCGAACGCTTCCTGGCCGACCTCGCCGGCACCCGGCCGGTGGCCGCCGCCCGGGTCAAGACCGGCCTGGTGCTGAACCGGGTGCGCGCCGACACCCTGTCGGCGCGGGCCGCCGTGGAGCGGTTGGCCGGCCAACCGTTCCCGCTGCTGGCCCAGGTCCGCGACACCCAGGCCTACGTGCTGGCGGCGGCCATGGGCAAGGGCCTGTTCGACTACCGCAGCGCGCTGGCCCTGGACCGGCAGCAGGACTACACGCGCCTGCTGCGCTGGCTGCAACGGGACTGAGGCCGGCGGCCGCGCCAGGCGCGGCCGCGGTGCCGCCGGAGCCGGGCCGCTGGCGCCGGCCCGCCCGGGCCGGCGGGCGCCGCGCCGGCCCCATGCGATCATGCGGCGATGATGCCGATCCCGCCTCCCGCCCCGCACCGACGCCGTCCGGGCGCGCCCCGGCGATGAGCCGCGCGCAGCTGCAGGCGGCCTTCGCCGCGCTGTCCGGCGGCGACCCCGAACGGGCGCTCGCCCTGCTCGAGCCGGTGCTGGCGGCGCAGCCCGGACAGCCCGACGCCCTGCAGATCCGGGCCGCCGCCGACCTGGCCCTGGGCCGGCCGGCGCTGGCGGTGACGGCCTTGCAGCAGGCGCGCCAGCAGCGGCCAGGCGATCCCGCCCTGGACTACAACCTGGGCATCGCCCTGCAGGCCGCCGGGCAGCCGGCGGCGGCGGTCGACGCCTTCGCGGCGGCGGTCCGGCGGCGACCGGCGCCGGTCGAGCCCTGGGTCGGCCTGGCCCAGGCGGCGACCGAGGCCGGCCGCCATGGCGAGGCGGCGCAGGCCTGGGCGGCGGTGCTGGCGCGCCGTCCGGACGATCCCGAGGCGGCCGCCGCCCGGGTGCGGGCGCTTGCCGAGGCCGGCGAACTGGAGGCCGCCCTGGCCGGCGCCGCCGACCTCGTCCGCCGGCTGCCGCGCCAGGCGTCCGCCTGGCAGGCCCTGGCCCGTGCCCGCGAGCTCGCCGGCGACGCCGGCGGCGCCGAGGCGGCCCTGGCCGAGGGCGTCGCGGCGGGCGCCGGGGCCTTCCCGCTGGCGCTGGCGCGCGGCCACCTGGCCTGGCGCCGGCGCGCCTGGCTGGCCGCCGCCACCGCCTTTGCCGAGGCCACGGGTCTGCGCCCGGACGCGGCCGAGGCCTGGACCAACCTCGCCGCCTGCCAGATCCACCTGGACCGGATCGAGGAGGCCGTGGCCGCCGCCCGCACCGCGGTCGGCCTGGACCCGGCCGCGCTGCCGGCGCGCATGACCCTGGCCGCGGCGCTGTCGCGCCGGACCGCGCCCGAGGACCTCGCCCAGGCCCTGGCCACCGCCCGCGACCTGCTCGCCGACCAGCCCGCGCTGGCCGATGCCCACGACTGCATCGCCGTGTGCCTGCTCAAGCAGGGCCACGCCGCCGAGGCCCTGGCGCCGGCCCGCGAGGCGGTGCGCCTGGCCCCGGAGGCCGGCGCGCCGGCGATCACCCTGTCGCGGGTGCTGGAGACCCTGGGCCGGCTGGAGGAGGCCGAGCAGGCGCTGCTCGGCCACGCCGACGATCCCGCCGCGCCCGGCCCGCTGCTGCGCCAGCTCGGCCAGGTGCGCCTGCGCGCGCAACGCCCGGCGCCGGCCCTGGCGGTGCTCGATCGCGCCCTGCGCGCCGATCCTTCCGACCAGGAGGCGATCGCGGTGCGCGCCCTGGCCCAGGCCGGCGTCGAGGGCTGGCCGGCGGCGGCGGCCTGGCTGGGCCTGCGCGAATGGGTGCGCGAGGTCGACATCGCCACGCCGCCGGGCTTTCCCGACCGCGCCGCCTTCCTGGCGGCGCTGGCCGACGACATCCGCGGGCACAGCCGGCTGCGTTACGAGCCGGTCGGCCTGGTCGCCCGCGGCGGCTGGCTGACCGGCGAGCTGCTGGCCGACGCCACGCCGGCGATCACCGGCTTCGCGGCCAGCCTGCGCGCGGCCATCGACGGGTTCATCGCCGGACTGCCCGACGTCCCGGGGCACCCGTTCCTGGGCCAGGTGCCGCGCGGTCCGCACCTGATGCACGTCTGGGCGACGCGGGTCCGCGAGCAGGGCCTGATCGACACCCACATCCACGAGGGCTCCTGGCTGTCCGGGGCCTTCTACGTCGAGCTGCCGCCCGCCCTGGACGAGGCGGACGGGGCCGGCTGGATCGAATTCGGCCAGCCCTATCCCGGCCTGCCGGCGCCGCCCCCGGCGCACCTGCTGCGGATCCGGCCGCGGCCGGGCGCGATGCTGTTCTTTCCTTCCTACCTGTTCCATCGCACCCTGCCCTACCGCGGCGGGGGCGAGCGCATCAGCGTGTCGTTCGACCTGGGGGCGGCGAGGTAGGGGGAGAAGGGTGCTGTGCGCAGGGACTAAGGTGCCGGCTCCAGGGTCCCGCGGGCAGCGCGCGCACGCTTCAGGCGCACGGGACCGGCGACCAGGATGCCGGGAGGATGGCCTGCCCGGCGTGCGCCGTCGACACACACGTGTCCTTGATCGCGGGCCTTGGCGGCTTGCCCGGGTGCTAGCATTCGCGGCCCATGAGCCTGCTGCTCGACCTCGTCCGGCACGCCGATGCCCTGCCCAAGACACCCGCGGGCAGCGACTTCGACCGTGCGCTGTCGCCGCTGGGCCGCAAGCAGGCCCTGCTGCTGGCCGAGCGCCTGCGCGAACGCGGCATCCCCGACCAGGTGCGCTGTTCGCCCGCGCAGCGCACGCGGCAGACGCTGGCGCCGCTCGGCTACGACTTCACCGCCGCGGCCGAGTACCCCGAGCAGATCTACGAATGCGAGTGGGAGGTCCTGCTGGACCTGGTCGAGTCGCTGCGGCCGCTGGCCGCCCACGCCCTGGTGGTGGCGCACAACCCGGGTCTCACCGACCTGGCCACCTTCCTGGTCGGCGCCGATGCGCCGCCCATGGTGACCGCCGCCCATCTGCGCATCCTGGTGCCGACGCGGCCGGCGCGGCCGCTGCGCGGCAAGTCCCGGCTGCTCGAAACGTGGTCGCCCTGAACGCCGCGTCCCGGTTCGCACCCGTCCATGCCGTGCTCCCGTCCCGCCGCCGGCGCGCGGGCGAGGCGGGCGCCGTGCGGCGGCAGGCGAGCCTCGACGCGGGCGCCGGCCGGTGATCCGGCCCCGGTCGCGCGGACCGGGCGGCCGGCGCCGGGTCGCGCTGTCGCGCCTGGCCACCGCGGTCCTGGCGATCGGCCTTGCCGGGTGCGCGCTGTCGCCGGCGCGACGCGCCGAGGTCGACGCCCGGCTGGCGCAGGCCCAGGCCCAGGTCGATGCCGGGCCGCCCTGTGCCGCGGCGGCGGGCTGCGCGGCCATCGATTCGCCCTTCCACGGCTTCCTCGCCGCCAATGCCGGCCGCCACCACGTGCTGCCGCTCGAACTCGGCAGCGACGCCCTGCGGGTGCGCCTGCACCTGCTGCGTGCGGCCCGCCGCAGCATCGACCTGCAGACCTACATCTTCAAGCCGGGCGCCAGCTCGGACCTGGTGCTGGCCGAACTGCTGGCGGCGGCACGCCGCGGCGTGCGCGTGCGCGTGCTGGTCGACCAGCTGTTCTCGCTCAACCACCCCGGCCTGCTCGCCAACCTGGTGCGCGCCCATCCCAACCTGTCGCTGCGCGTCTACAACCCGACCTTCAACCAGGCGCGCACCTCGCCGGGCGAGTTCGCCGCCGGCATCCTGTGCTGCTTCTCGCGCTTCAACCAGCGCATGCACACCAAGCTGTTCGCGATCGACGGCGAGGTCGGCATCCTGGGCGGGCGCAACTACGCCGACAGCTACTTCGACCTCGACCCGACCTTCGCCTACTACGACCGGGAGCTGCTGGTGACCGGGCCGGTGGTGGCGGACATGATCGCCGCCTTCGACCGCTTCTGGGCGCATCCGCGCGCGGTGCCGGCGCAGTACCTGACGGACGTCGCCCGCCAGGTTCGGCGGCTGCCACCGGACCAGCCGGCCGCCGAGCCGCGGCCGGAGATCGGACCGGCGGTGCGGGCGCAGGCGGCGCGCTTCGCCGCCGAGGCGGGCGACCCGGCCCTGGTGCGCGGCCGCTTCCTGGCGCCGATGCTGCCGGTCGACTCGATCCGTTTCGTCGCCGACGCCCCGGTCAAGGTCGGCTCGCGCCGCCCCGATGCCAATGCCGTCAGCCTGGAGATCGCCAGGCTGGTCGCAGGCGCGCGCCAGGACCTGCTGATCCAGACCCCCTACCTGGTGCTGGACCGGCCCAGCCGCCGCCTGCTGCGCGCCCGCCAGGCCGAGCCCGAGCCGCCGCAGGTGCGCATCTCCACCAATTCGCTGGCCGCCACCGACGCCTTCCCCGTGTACGCGCTGACCTGGAAGTACAAGAAGCGCTACCTGCGCGAGCTGGGCTTCCACATCCACGAGATGCGTCCCGATCCCGAGGACCTCGAGCGCATGGTCGAGCTGGCCGGGCCGGTGCGCGCGCCGCGCAACAGCATGCACGGCAAGACCCTGGTGGTGGACGGCCACACCAGCCTGGTCGGCAGCCACAACTTCGACCCGCGCTCGGACCGCTTCAACACCGAGTCGGCCCTGGTCATCGAGGACGTCGCGCTGGCGGCGCGGCTGACCGCCACCATCGAGCGCGACATGGCGCCCGGCAACGCCTGGCTGATCGCCCGCGGCCCGCGCGGCCCGGCGCCGTTCTACCGCCTGGGCCGCGCCATCGAGCGGATCTCCACCGCGCTGCCGGTGTTCGACCTGTGGCCGTTCCGTTACGCGACCAGCTACCAGCGGCAACCGGCGTGTCCGCCGCTGGCGCGCACGCACCCGCAGTTCCATCTGTGCCACGACGACGTCGGCGACTTCCCGGGCGAGGACAGCTTCTGGAAGCGCCTGCTGACGCGGCTGTCGGCGGCCTTCGGCGCGCCGCTGCTGCCGGTGCTGTAGCCGGCGGCCGGCCGGCGGTGTCAGCCTGTGCGCGGGTGCGCTCCCGGCGCGCCCCGGTTCCGTTCCCGACCCGTCGCCACGCGCGTGCGGCGTCGCCCGGCTCGCCCGGCGCGCGGGTGCGCGCGGGCGATGCCACCCGCGCGGGACAGGATCCGGGCCGGAGCCGCGCCCCCTTGAGTGCCGGCGGCGAAGCGGGCAGGCTGGCGGGCGACGCGACCGGAAGACCCCAGCCATGCGAATCGTCCTTGCCGCCATGACCCTGCTGCTTGCCGCCGGCGCCGCGCCGGCCACCGAACTGACCATCGAGCGCATCTACGGCGATCCGCCGCTGGCCGGCCCGACCCTGCGCGGCCTGAAGGTCTCGCCCGACGGCAGCCGGGTGACCTTCCTGCGCGGCCGCGAGGACGACCAGAACCGCCAGGACCTGTGGCAGTACGAGGTCGAAAGCGGCCAGACCCGGCGCCTGGTCGATGCCGACGCCCTGGGCGGCGGCGCCGAGCTCTCCGCCGAGGAGGCGGCGCGCCGCGAGCGCCTGCGCATCGCCGCGCTGACCGGCATCGTCGACTACCTGTACGCGCCGGACGGCAGCGCCCTGCTGTTCCCGCTCGACGGCGCCCTGTGGCACTACCCGCTGCCCGACGGCCCGGCCCGGCGCCTGGCCGATGCCGCCGACGGTTTCGTCACCGACCCGGCGATCTCGCCGGCCGGCGACCGTGTCGCCTTCGTGCGCAAGCAGAACCTGCACGTCGTCGATCTCGCCGACGGCGCCATCCGCGCCCTGACCACGGACGGCGGCGGCACGGTCAGCAACGGCAGCGCCGAGTTCATCGCCCAGGAGGAGATGGACCGCCACGAGGGCTACTGGTGGTCGCCGGACGGCAGCCGCATCGCCTTCGCGCGCATCGACGAGTCGCGCGTGCCGCTGCAGCGGCGCTTCGAGATCCAGGCCGGCGGCGTCGACACCGTCGAGCAGCGCTACCCCGGCACCGGCCAGGACAACGTCGACATCCAGCTCGGCGTGGTCGAGGTCGCCGCGCAGCGGCCGCGGCCGCAGTGGATCGACCTCGGCCCCAGCACCGACATCTACCTGGCGCGCGTCGACTGGCGCCCGGACGGCCAGGCCGTGTGGTTCCAGCGCCAGAGCCGCGACCAGCGCCGCCTGGAGCTGATCGAGGCCGAGCTGGCCGACAACCGCCAGCGCGTCCTGCTCACCGAGACCGCCACCACCTGGGTCAACCTGCACAACGACCTGCGGCCGCTGCCCGGTGGCGGCTTCCTGTGGAGCTCCGAGCGCGACGGCTGGCGGCACCTGTACGTGCATGGCGCCGACGGCGGCCGGCAGCGCCGGCTCACCCGCGGCGAGTGGGCGGTCGACACGGTGCTGGCGGTCGATGCCGAGGCCGGTACGGTGTGGTTCGCCGGCAACCGCGACGACGTGCTCGGCCGGCAGGTGTACGCGGTGCCGCTGGCCGGCGGCGAGGCGCGCCGGATCAGCAGCGGCGAGGGCTGGCACGAGGCGGTGTTCGCCGGCAAGGGCGCGGTCTGGGTGGACACCTGGAGCGATCCGGCCAGCCCGCCGCAGGTGCGCCTGCGCGACCGCGACGGCGCCGAGCTGGCCGTGCTGCTGGGCAATGCCGTCGAGGGCGACCACCCCTACGCGGCCCTGCGCGGCGGCCATGTCCTGCCGGAGTTCGGCACCCTGCCGGCCGAGGACGGCAGCGCCCTGCAGTGGCGCCTGTACAAGCCGCCGGGCTACCGCGCCGAGCGCCGCCACCCGGTGTTCGTGCGCTTCTACGGCGGCCCGGGACGGCAACTGGTCAACCGCGCCTGGGGCGACCTGTTCGACCAGTACATGGCGCGCCGGGGCTTCCTGGTGTTCAGCCTGGACAACCGTGGCACGCCGCGGCGCGGCAAGGCCTTCGAGGACGCCCTGTTCCGGCGCATGGGCGACATCGAGGCGCGCGACCAGCGCGCCGGCATCGACTGGCTGCGCGGCCGCGACGACGTCGATCCGGAACGGATCGGCGTGTTCGGCTGGAGCTACGGCGGCTACCTGGCGCTGATGATGCTGGCCAAGCACTCCGACGTGGTCGCCGCCGGCGCCGCGGTCGCGCCGGTCACCGACTGGATGCTCTACGACACCCACTACACCGAGCGCTACATGGACCATCCGCTGCGCAATGCCGAGGGCTATGCGGCCGGCGCCCTGTGGCCGCACCTGGACGGCCTGACCTCGCCCCTGCTGCTGGTCCACGGCATGGCCGACGACAACGTGCTGTTCACCCACAGCACCGAGCTGATGTCCCGCCTGCAGCAGCGCGGCACCGCCTTCGAGCTGATGACCTATCCCGGCGGCAAGCACGGCCTGTCGCAGCCGTGGATGCGCGTGCACGTCTACCGGGCAATCGCGGACTTCTTCGAGCGGCGGCTGGGGCCGGTCGGCTGACCCGCGACCGCCCCTGGGCCTTACAGGTCCCCGCCGACCGGCCTGGGTGCATCGCGAGCGGTCGCCACGCTCGCTGATGGCACGAGGCTCAGAAGATCCATCCCCCCAAAGGGTGACGACCGTCACGGAAGTCCGGCCCAGACTGGTCTCGGCGCGATCGCGCGACATCGGGGAGTATGGTCATGGCACACATCATCGAAGGTCGGTTGGCAAGGGCGGCCGTCGGCCTTATGTCGCTCCTGCTGGTCCCGGGCAGCCTGCGGGCCCAGCTGCCGCCGCCACTGCCTGCGCCGGCCATGGAAGTTCGCGAGGTCAGGGTGGTGCGCGCGGTGGCGGATCTTCCCGATGGCGGCCGCCTTGTGTTCGGCGACTTCGGGCTGATCGGCGGTCTGCCGCGGGCCGGCGTGGTGCGGATCGCGGCGGACGGCGGCATCGCCGGGAACGTGCCGTTGAACGTCGTCGGCCTCGTGCGGGCGGCCCGGGTCCACGACGGCTGGCTGTACCTGGCCGGATCGTTCGCCGCGGTCAATGGCCAGCCACGGCGCGGCCTGGCCCGGGTCGCCTGGCCGTCCGGTGCCCTCGATGGCTGGAACCCCAACGCCGGCTCGACGGCTGCCTACGACTTCATCGACATCGTCCTCGATGCCGGGCATGCCTACGTCGGCGGCGAGTTCAGCCAGGTCGGAACCACGCCGCGCACCCGACTGGCGCGTATCGGGCTGGCCGGTACCGGCGCGGTGGATCCGGCCTGGAGCCCCTCCGCCAACGGCCGCGTTCTGTCCCTGGCGCTCAGGGATCCCGGTCTCTACTTCGCTGGCCACTTCACCGAGGTCAGCGGCCAGCCGCGCTCGTTCGTCGCCATGGTGGTGGCGGCCACCGGCATGCCGGCGGCGTTCGCCCCGGCCTTCAACGGCCACGTCACCGACATCGAATTCGACGGGCCGCTTCTCTATGCCGTGGGCTGCTTCACCCAGGTCGGCGCCTTCCTGCGTCCGCGCGCCGCGGCGGTCCACGTGGACGGCACGGTGGCGGCGTTCGCGCCCCAGGTCGAGGGCACCTGCCTGACCTCGATCCACCTGTCCGCCAGCCACGCCTATCTCGGCGGCGAGATGGTCCTGGTCGCCGGCCAGCCACGCAGCGGCCTGGCGCGCGTTCAAAAGGCAACCGGCCTGCTCGACCAGGCGTTCGCCCCGGCGCTGGGGCTTGGCCGCTATGTGTTCTTCAGCAGCGAACTGCAGGACGGCTCGGTGCTGGTCGGTCACGACTTCCTGCGCGCCAGCGGGGCCTACCATCCGATGCTGGTCCGGTTGTCGGGAAGCAGCGGCCAACCGCTGGCACCTTCGCTGGCCAGCGAGGGGGACGGCAGCATCACGGCGATGGTCGAACTTCCGGACCAGTCCATCATCCTGGGTGGCACCTTCAGCCGGCTCGGCACCGTGCCGCGCAAGGGGCTGGCGCGACTGACGCCGCAGGGCGAGCTGGACCCGGGGCCGATGCCCGAGGTGCGCGGCAACGTCCATGCCCTGGCGACCGACGGCAGCTTCGTCTGGGTCGGGGGTGCCTTCGACCGGCTGGGGAACTTCGCCGTCCAGGGTCTGGGCAAGTTGCAGGTCGGCACCTGGCAGGTCCAGTCCGATTTCAATGCGCCGGTGGCGGGTGCGGTGGAGGTCCTCTCGCTGGCCCCGGATGGACTGGTCCTTACCCTCGGCGGCGGCTTCAGCCAGGTCGCGGGACAGCCGCGCACCGGGCTGGCCAAGGTCCATCGGAGCAACGGCACCCCCCTGCCCTGGGCGCCCCAGGTCAGCGGCAGTCCGCGGGCGCTGGCCGAGGAGGGTGGCGCTGTCTACGTCGGCGGCAGTTTCTCCGCCGTCAATGGCACTCCCCGCAGCAACCTCGCCCGACTCGATGCCGGCGGCCTCGGCAACCTCGTGCACGGCTTCGTCGCCGACACCGACGGGCCCGTGAACAGTCTGCGTCTGGGGCCGGGTGACGGCCTGTACGTCGGAGGCAGCTTCGCCAACGTGGCGGGGCAGCCGAACAGGGCCTTGGCGCGCGTGCTGCGCAGCAGCGGCCAGGTCGACCCGTCGTTCGCTGTGACCGTCGCGCCGGCAGGCGCCAGCGTGCATGCGCTCATTGCCGACGCCGCCGGCGTTCTGGTCGCCGGCAGCTTCACCAGTGTGTCGGGTACGCCGCGCGCCAATATCGCGCGCCTCGACCACCTGGGCCAGCCCGATCCGTCCTACTCGGCGCAGCCCAACGGCATGGTCACCCGACTGGCGGTTACCCCCGCGCGGATCCTGATGGCCGGCTTCTTCACCGGGGTAAGCAACCAGCTGCGTTTCCGGCTGGCCGCCACGGCGACGCAGGCCAGCCCGGTGGCGACCTCCCTGCAGGTGCTCGCGCGGACGCCGTCCAGCACGGTTCCCTACCAGTGGTCGCGCGTCGACGTGGTTCTGACCACCCCCGACCACCCCGGTCTGGCCCTGCCTGCCGGCGCGCTCTTCGAGGTCAGCGACGACCAGGGAAACTACTGCCAGGGCAGCATCAATCCGGGTAATGGCCAGGGCAGTTGCGAGCTTCTTCTCACCGATCCGGGACCGCGCGTCCTCACCGGGCGCTTCCCGGGCCGAGGCCTGTATCTGCCCAGCAGCGGCACCCTGGCCGCCCTGGTCGAGCCGGCGACTGCGACGCCGCCACTGGCGCCGGCGTTGCCGCTGCGTTCTTCCGGACTGGTGTTCTACGGCCAGCCGATGAACGACGGTGGCGTAATGTTGTCGGGTAGCTTCATCGAGGCCGGTGGCCTTTCCCGCAACAGCCTGGCGCGGCTCACCCCCGGCGGCGCCCTGGACACCACCTTCGCTCCGCAGGTTCGCGGAACGGTCACCCTTCTGGCCCGCGACGATGCCGGCAACCTGTACCTGCGCGGCAACTTCACCGCGATCGACGGCGTGCTGCGCAGGCATCTGGCACGCCTGCGACCGGACGGCAGCCTGGATCCCGACTGGCGCGCGCCGGACGATCTTTGCCTGGGCGGCACGATGTTCCATGACGCCGACCAGCAGGGCGGCCTGCTCGTCCAGGGTTGCGCCGAGCTGGTGCAGGTGGCGCCGCCCGGCACGAACTATTGGCGGGCGCCAGTGCTGCGGCTGGACCCGGTGACCGGTGCGCTCGACCCGGGATTCCAGGTGATGCTGCGCAACGACGCCAACCTTCCGCAACTGCGACGCGTGCACCGGCATGGCGGCCACGTCTACCTTGCAGGCAACTTCCTGGCAGTCAACGGAACGCCGCGCCAGGGGCTGGCGCGGCTGGGCCCCGGCGGCATGCTGGATCCGGCCTGGGCGCCGGCGGTCCAGGGTACCGTCTGGGCCGTACGGGGTGCCGGGAGCGATCTCTTCATCGGTGGCGAGTTCAGCCATGTCGATGGCCAGCCTCGGCAAAACCTCGCGCGCATCGACGGCAACGGCGTGCTGGTGCCTGGCTTCCAGCCATCTGTCGACCGGTCTGTGGAGCGGATCGTCGTCGTTGGCGACACCCTCTACATCGCAGGCAACTTCTCCGAGGTGGCCGGCCTGTCGCGACGCCACCTTGCCCGCCTGGATGCTGCCACCGGCGTGCCAGATGCCGCCTTCGTGCTGGATGGCGAGAACGCGGCCTCCGGGGCCCTGCTGCTGCAGGGCGGCACCCTGCTCTACGGTACCGGACAGCGCCGCATCGGCGGCGTCGACCGCTTCGGCCTGGTCCGCCTCGATGCCGGGACCGCGCAGGCCTTGCCCGGACCCGATTTCCTGGCACCTCCGCGGATCCATGTCCTGGCCCGGGACATCGACGGCGGGCTGCTGGTCGGCGGTGGCCTGATGGTGCCCGGCACCAGCCACCGCGGCCTGGTTCGGATCCGCCCCGACGGTCTGCTCGATTCCGGCTTCCTGGTCGAGGTCGATGCCTTCGTCTACGCGTTGGTCGTGCTGTCCGGGGGCGATCTGCTGGTCGGCGGCAACTTCACGCGCGTCGGAAGCCAGCCGCGTACCGGCATCGCCCGTCTGGACCGGACCGGTGCAGCGCGCCCCGGCTGGGACATCGCCCTGGACATGCCGCCGCCCGCGCGCCCCGGCGTGTACGCCCTGCACCTGGATGGCGACCATGCGATCGTCGCCGGGCAACTGGGTACGGCCGACGGCGTGGCGAGAGGCGCGCTGGCGCGGGTGGCGCTCGCCGATGGCGCCCTGGATCCGGCCTGGCACGCCGGCATCGACACCGGGCAGGTGCTCGCCCTCGCCGCCGACGGCGCCGGGGGCCTGCTGGTCGGCGGGAACTTCACGCAGGTGGCCGGCCAGCCGCGTCAGAACCTTGCCCGGCTCGACCTGGCGACTGCAGCGCTGGATGCCGCATGGAGCGCCAATGCCAACAGCCTTGTCCGAAGCCTGCTGGTGCACGATGGCGCGCTGTTCGTCGGCGGAAACTTCGGGTCGATCGGCGGTGTGTCGCGCGACTACCTTGCGCGCCTCACCACAGCCGGCACGGTGACGGCCTGGGACGCCCAGGTCGGTGGCAGCAGCTTCCGCGTCGTTCATGTCCTGGCCGCTGACGGGCCAGGCCGGCTGCTCGCCGGCGGACAGTTCCGGCGGATCGGCGGCGGCTGGTTCAGCAATGTCGCGCGCCTCGACACCACCAGCGCCCAGGCTGCGCCCGCCTGGAATCCCAGCCCGGACGGCCCCGTCCTTGCGCTGCTCCCGGCATCGCCGGCGCCCGACCGGAACGGCGAGGAGGCCGTGGTGCTGGGGGGGGAATTCCACTACGTCGGCGGTGTCGAGCGCCCCGGCGTGGTCGTGGTCCCGGCCGAGCCCCTGGTTCCGCTCGACGCGATCTTCTGCTCGGGTTTCGAGGCCGGCCCCTGCGGTCAGGCCGCTGCCGCGCTCAGCGAGATGGTCCGCTGAGCGCGGGGACCGACCGGGCAGCGGCGGCCAGCAGGCCGCGCTGCCCGCGCACGCCAAGCTTGGCGTAGACGTGGCGCGCCTGGCTGCGCACGGTTTCCAGGCCCACTTCCCGGTGCCGCGCGATCGCGGCCAGGCCTAGACCCTGCAGGAGCAGCATGCAGCAGTGGCGTTCCGCGGGGGTGAGTCCGTGGTGATGCGCCAGAGCTTCCGCCTGTCGCCGGCTGGTTTCCGTCAGCGGCTGCACCAGCACCAGCCAGGAGCTGCGGTCGCCGCCCTGCGTGCCAGCTCCCTGCGCATCGACCGCCAGCCGCTCGATACGGCAGGTTTCTCCCGCAAGATCGACGGTCCGGGCCACCGGCACGGCTGGACCGCGCCCCCGGGGGTCGAGGACCGGCGCCAGCCTCGCGTGGACTGCCGCGTCGGCGCACCGCCAGCGTCCCGCGACGATCCGCAATGCGGACTGTCCGGCCAACCAGGTCTCGGCAGCCGGATTCAGCACCGTGAGGCGGCCATCCCCGGTCAGCGCGAAGGCGGGCAGGTCGAGCTGCGCCAGGGCGTGACGGGCCAGGGCAGTGCCGACCGCCGTGCGCTCCAGGCGCAACCGGGTGGCGAGCATCGCGCCCAGATGCGGGTTGATCTGTGCGATCAGGGTCCGGGTGATCTCGGGGTAGGGTCCGAAGCTGCGACTGCGTGGGAAGGCGACATGGCCGTAGCACTTGCTGTCGATCGCGAACAGGCTGCCGGCGGTATGCAGCAGGTCGGCCTGCGGACGCCAGAAGTCCTGGTAGTAGGCAAGTCGCCGGAACTCGGCGACCGAGGCCATGTCCTGGGACAGCGCCGGCTGCCCGAACGGCACGCCGGCACGACGCGACCAGGCCGGCCAGGGCTCGAGCCGGTGGAAGTGACCGTCATAGGCCTGACGGGCCGCCTCCGGCATGCCATGGCTGGCCGCGAAGCGTGGCGGACCGCCGTCGAAAGGGTGGGCGAGGATCACCGACCATTCGGCGCCGATGGACCGGCCATAACGGCGGATCAGCCGGGTCGCTGCGGCATCGTCCAGCACCGCAGCCTGGCTCAACGGAACCAGTTCGCGGACCAGCCTCGCTAGATCCAGGCCAAGTCCGCTCTTGCGCGTGGCCACGGTCATCCCGGCGTCCCGGTGGCGCCTGCGGCAAGGGCCAGCAGGCCGCGCTGGCCGGTCACCGCCAGCTTGGCGTAGACGGCACGCACCTGGCTGCGCGCCGTCTCCGTGCCCACGCCGCGGGCGAGTGCGATCGCGGACGGGCCCAGGCCGCGAAGCAGCAGGGCGCAGACCGCCGTCTCGGCGGCGGTCAGGCCACGGCGTCGCGCCAGCGTCGCGGCGGTCGTTGCCGCGCGTTGCACCGTGTCGCCGACCAGCAGCAGGGCCTTGCCCGGGTCAGCCGGAAGCGGCAGGCGCTCCAGGCGCAGCGCGCCGCCATCCAGCCAGAGCCGCGCGATGCCCGGACCCCATCCCGCTGCGGGTGCCGTCATGCCCAGGAAACGACGCAGGTCGGCGCTGGCCGGCCCGACGCCGACCTGCCAGCGGCCGCGGACCAGGCGCGGCTCGCGGCGAGCGGTCAGCCAGGCCTCCGCCGCCGCATTGACAGCCACACCGCGGCCTGGTGCGGGCAGCAGGAATACCGGTTCGGGCAACCGCGCGAACGCCGACTGCGCCAGCGCCTGGCGCAGGCCGCGCTGCTGCAGACGCATCCGCAGGGCGAAGCTCGCCGCGAGGTGCGGGGTGAGCGCGACCAACAGGTCGCGAAGGACCGCGGGGTAGGGACCGCGGTCGCGGCTGCGGGGCAGCGCGATCTGACCGTAGTGTTCCCCGTCGATTGCGAACACGTTGCCGGCGGTGTGCAGCAGGTCCGAGTGCGGTCGCCAGAAATCGGCATAGAACTCGGTGCGCTGGAAACGCCGGATGTCGACCATGTCCTGAGAAAGCGCGGGCATGCCGAAGCCGAACCCGGCACGCTCGGCGCTCTCGCGCCAGGGCTCCAGCCGGTGGTAGTGGCCTGCATAGGCCTGTTGCGCTGCCTCGGGCACGCCCAGCGTGGCCGCCAGCACCGGGGCGCTGCCGTCGACCGGATGCACGATGAGGCCCGCCCAGGCGCAGCCCAGACCGCCATGTAGCCGGGCCACGAAGCGATCCAGCGCGGTGTCGTCGAGGGTCGCCTCGAGCAGCAGCCGCCGCAGCCCCGGCAATAGATCGAGCGCCTTCCGGGCGGGGTCAGCGACCATCGGGGAACCCTCCCCCGGGCGTGCTGGCCGCCGACAAGGTTGCCGGCCTGCAGGCGGTGCGGCGACTCCCGCATCCGGCGCTGGGGCGGGGGGGCTCATCTGCGCGAGCGCACCGGTACGGCCGGGACGCCCAGGCTGGCGTGCCGCACCAGCAGGGCCCGGCGGTCGGGACAGCCCAGCTTGGCGAGGACGGCCCGCACCTGGGTGCGCACGGTCTCCACCGAGACCCGGCGGACACGCGCGATCTCGGCATTGCCCAGTCCGGCCAGCAGCAGCGAAAGAACCGCGCTCTCGGAGCGGGTCAACGCAAGTCCTGCCTCGGTTGCCAACGGCGCTGCGGTGGCCGCCGGACCGGCCTCGACGCGCAGCAGGGTCCCTGCGGTGGCCTGGGCGTCGGGCGCGTCCAGGGGCCCCAGCATGGTCACGCGAAGGCCGGTGCCGGGCCAGACCAGGACCTCCCCGGGAACGGCCTGACGGGCACGGACCAGCAGCGCGCCGGGAAGGGATCCGGGGGCGACGCCGGAGTCCTCCAGCAAGGACGCGGCAGTCCGGTCGGCGGCACGGATCCGACCCGTTTCGTCCACCAGCACCAGCCCCAGGGGCAACCCTTCGAAGGGCGGCGGAGCAGGTGCGGCGGTCCGCCCAGACCTGCGGCGCAGGTGCAACGCCAGGTCGATCTGGAGAAGGATTTCGTCCAGCCAGCCCGGTGCCCGCGCAGGCAGCGAGCGCCCCGACCAGCCCAGATGCAGTCGTCCGCCCGGATGCTCGACATGGAGATCCGCGCCGGCGCGACCCGGATTCGGCGTATCGCCCCACTCCCAGGCCTGCGTGCGGTGGCGACGCCCGGGCGGATGCCAGCGCAGCCGCAGGTGCACGGCGTCGAGACGGTGGGCCAGCAGACCGAGCACGGTGGCCATGTCGACCAGTCCTGCACCGAGCGCATAGACGGCTTCGAGCAGGCGGTCGGCTACTCCCGGCCTGGCGCCATCCGGCCAGGGACAGCCGGCGGCCGCAGCCTCCGCCGCCCGTGCTGCCCCCTGCAGCATTGCCGATCCCTCGTTCCGGGCCATGTCTGCCCCCAGACCCCCCGGACGCAAACTAGCCAATCCGGCGGCAGATGCCAATATCCCCCCGCAGGGGGATGCCGGCCTTCGCGCCTGGGCCTAGAGTCGGACGGAACGCACGGAGAACCCCATGAAGGACGCCACCTCGCTCGACGCCACGCGTGCCTCCGGCGGGCTGGCGCCACGAATGCTGCTGGTCGCAGTCCTGACACTGCTGGGTTGTGCGCGACCCGGCCTGGTCGCCGCCGTTGCCTCCGAGACCGGCGCCTTGCCGACGCGCACGCCCGCCGGCGAACCGGCCCGGATCGCGGCGCGCTGGTCCGCACTCCTGCGCAGGCCTGACGGAGAGGCTGCCGGCGATCCCCACGATCCCCGCGTGGTCCCCGCGCAGGCGCGGACACCCGACGCCGTGCAGGCCGGATCCGGCAGGGGACTGGCCGGTGTCCTGGATGGCCACGGCCGACTGGTCCTGCCGGAGGATTTCCACGGCAGCCTGGACCCGGCCGGCTACGACATGGTGCTGGGCGAGGATGGCGCGCCGCGCTTCCTGCCCAAGGGCGGAGCAGGCGATCCGGATTCGCGCTGGGAAGACCGCTTCTATCTCGGAAGCGGTTGCGACGGCGCGGTGTACGCCCTCGCTGTCGGACCTTCCGGGGAGCTCTACCTGGGCGGCCAGTTCGGCTCCTGCGGTGGCGTGGCCGCCAACCGGGTCGTTCGGTTCGACCCTTCGGACGGCACCTGGTCGCCCCTGGGCAGCGCCGAAGGCAACGGCGTGGACAACATCGTCTACGCCCTGGCCATCTCGGGCGACGCGCTCTTCGTGGGCGGCGTCTTCCTTCACGCCAACGTCGGGGCGGCAGCGGTGGGCGCAAACCGGATCGCCCGCTTCGACACCAGCACCGGCACCTGGTCGTCCCTGGGTGCCAACGGCGGCAACGGCGTCAGTGGCGCCGTGCGCGCCCTGGCGCCCTCCGCCAACAGCCTGTACGTCGGTGGCTCCTTCGTGGAGGCCAACGTGGGAGGCGCCCTGGTTCCGGCTCGCGGTATCGCCCGAGTCGATCCGGACGCCGGCACCTGGTCGGCGGTCGGCAGCGCGGGTGGCAATGGCGTCAGCAGCGACGTCTACACCCTTGCCCTGTCCGGCAGCGTTCTCTTCGTGGGTGGCGCCTTTTCGCAGGCCAACATCGGCGGACCTTCGATCGCCGCCAACAACGTCGCGCGCGTCGACCTGGCGACCGGCATCTGGTCTGCCCTGGGCACCGGCGGCGGCAACGGCGTCGACGGCCTGGTCACGGCGATGGCGGTGTCCGGAGACGACCTGTACGTGGGAGGCTTCTTCTCGACGGCCAATACCGGTGGCGTTCCGGCCTTCGTCAGGCAACTCGCGCGCTGGAGCACGGACGGGTGGTCGGGCCTGGGCGGTGGCGGCCCGGCCGGGGGGTATGTGAGCGTACAGGCACTGCTGGTCCTGCCCGACGGCCTGTACGTCGCGGGCAGCTTCACCGAGGTCGGTGCCGGGCCGGCGGTTCCCGCGAGCAACATCGCACGGTGGAACAACGGCATCTGGACCGCACTGGGCAGTGGTGGCGGAAACGGCACCAGCGATCTGGTGCTGGCCCTGGCCGCCACCGGGGAGGAGCTGTACGCAGCGGGCTCGTTCGCGCTGGTCAACGTCGGCGCCCCCCTCGTGGCGAACAACATCGGGCGCTGGCGCGACGCCGCCTGGTCGTCGCTCGGCGTGGAGGGCGCCGGAGTGAACGGGTCGGTCTCGGCGCTGGCCGTGTCCGGCCCGTACCTGTACGTGGGCGGATACTTCACCACGGCCGGGGGCATCGCCGCCAACCGGATCGCCCGCTTCGACACCAGCACCGGCGCCTGGTCGGCCCTGGGCAGCAACGGTGGCAACGGCGTCAGCGGCGGCGTCCGCGCCCTGGCGCTGTCCGGCAACAGCCTGTTCGTCGGCGGCGAGTTCCATCAGGCCAATGTCGGCGCGCCGGTTCCGGCGATCTCGATAGCGCGTCTCGATCTCGTCACCGGCGTCTGGACCCCCTTGGGCCATGATGGCGGGAACGGGACGACTGGCAGCGTTCACGCCCTGGCGGTGGCGGGCGACGATCTTTATGTTGGCGGCAGTTTCGGTCACGTCAACAACGGCGCAGTCATACCCGCGTTCCGTGTCGCGCGCTGGCGTAACGGCACGTGGTCGGCCCTGGGCCATGCCGGGGGCAACGGCCTCAACAACACGGTGCATGCCCTGGCAGTGTCCGGCGAGGACCTGTATATCGGGGGGGCGTTCAGCCAGGCCAACGTCGGCGCGCCCGTCCCGGCGAACGGGATCGTCCGATGGAACATCGCGACGGAAACCTGGGCGCCCCTGGGAACCGGCTCGAACGGGGTATCGGGACGCGTCAGGGCACTGGCGGTTTCAGAGGGCGACCTGTACGTGGGGGGTGAATTCGTGTTCGTCCACGACGGGGCATCCGCGATCGAGGCGAACGGCATCGCCAGATGGAGCAACCAGACCTGGTCCGCCCTCGGCAGCGGCGCGGGCAGGGGCGTGAACGGGGGGGTGTGGGCCGTTGCCGCGACGCCCGGCGAAGTATTCGTGGGGGGGTTCTTCACCGAGGCCAACACGGGGGCGGGCGTTCCCGCCCGGGGCGTGGCCCGCTGGAACGGGAGCAAATGGTCGGGATTGGGCCGAGGCGTGACCTCCATAACCCCATCGAGCACGGCAGCCCAGGCCCTGGCACGCGTCGACGCCGACTCGCTCCATGCGGGCGGGCAGTTCAATTTCGCCGGGGGACGACCCGCCGGTTACATCGGGGGCTACACGACGCGCGGCGTGCTCAGTGCGACCGTGGTCGGCCAGGGCATGGGGCAGGTGGTGTCGGTCCCGGCCGGCCTGGACTGTCCCGGCGCGTGCTCGGCGCGATTCCAGTGGGACCAGCCCGTCAACCTCACCGCCAGCGCGCACCCGGGGTCGGCTTTCGGAGGCTGGTCAGGCGGTGGCTGCAGCGGTACTGCGCCCTGCGTGCTGGAGTTCGGCCAGGACACCAGCGTCATCGCTGGCTTCGACGTCGCGACCTACACCGTCGCCGGCCAGGTCGGCGGCCTGGCCGGCGGCGGCCTGGTGCTGCAGAACAACGGCGGCGACGATCTTCCGGTCGCCGCCGACGGCGGTTTCACGTTCGCGACGGCGGTCGCCAGCGGCCAGTCGTATTCGGTGTCGGTGCTCGTCCAGCCCAGCGCCCCCAGCCAGACCTGCACGGTCGGCAACGGCAGCGGCGTGGTGGGTGCCGGCGACATCACCGATGTCGCGGTGGTCTGCGTCACCGACACCTACACCGTCGGCGGCCAGGTCGGCGGCCTGGCCGGCAGCGGCCTGGTGCTGCAGAACAACGGCGGCGACGATCTTCCGGTCGCCGCCGACGGCGGTTTCACGTTCGCGACGGCGGTCGCCAGCGGCCAGTCGTATTCGGTGTCGGTGCTCGTCCAGCCCAGCGCCCCCAGCCAGACCTGCACGGTCGGCAACGGCAGCGGCGTGGTGGGTGCCGGCGACATCACCGATGTCGCGGTGGTCTGCGTCACCGACACCTACACCGTCGGCGGCCAGGTCGGCGGCCTGGCCGGCAGCGGCCTGGTGCTGCAGAACAACGGCGGCGACGATCTTCCGGTCGCCGCCGACGGCGGTTTCACGTTCGCGACGGCGGTCGCCAGCGGCCAGTCGTATTCGGTGTCGGTGCTCGTCCAGCCCAGCGCCCCCAGCCAGACCTGCACGGTCGGCAACGGCAGCGGCGTGGTCGGCGCCGGCAGCGTCACCGATGTCGCGGTGGCATGTGCCACGGACAGCTACCTGGTCGCTGCCGCGGCCATCGGCAATGGCCATATCGCACCAGCCATGCAGAGCGTCGAGCACGGTGCCGCCGCCGCCTTCGTGGCGACACCGGATCCTGGCCATCATCTGGTCGCGGTGACCGGCGATACCTGCACGCCCGTCGCCCAGGGCGGCGGGAACTGGGTTGCGGTCGACATCGTGCAACCCTGCGACGTGACCGCCGCGTTCGCGGTCGACCCCGCGCTCGCCGTGGTCCTGACCGGAGGCGGCTCCGGTCAGGTGACCAGCATACCTGCCGGAATCGACTGCCCGGGCACCTGTGTGGCGAGCTTCCCGCCGCATACAGCGGTGACGCTGACGGCCGTGCCGGCGCCAGGCAGCCGAGCACTGGGTTGGGCGGGTACTGGCAGCTGTCCGGGTGCCGGCCCCTGCACGTTGAGTCTGGATGCACCGGCCAGCGTACACGCAGGTTTCGGACTGGCCGCGGGCCGCTCGCTGCGCTTTTTTGGCAACGGAAGCGCCGCTCCCGGGCTGGATCGCGTCGCGGTGACGCTGGAACCTGCCGGGCGACCCGCCAACCTGGGCGCCGGCGATTTCACGATCGAGCTCTGGCTGAAGGCCGCCGGTGGCAACGACAGCGCGGCGACCTGCCTGGATGTCAACGATGCCTGGATCGAGGGCAACATCGTGCTGGACCGCGACACCTTCGGCGATGGCGACCACGGCGACTTCGGCCTTTCGCTGATGGCCGGCCGGCTGGCCTTCGGCATCGGCCGTGGCGAAGCCGGCACCACGGTGTGTGGCGGCACCGACCTTCGCGACGGCCGCTGGCACCATGTCGCGGTCACCCGCGATGCCGGCAACGGGGTCGTCCGTCTGTGGCTGGATGGCACCCTGCATGCGCAGGGCAGCGGTCCGACCGGCGACGTCAGCTACCGTGCCGGCCGACCGACGGCATGGCCCTGGGATCCCTTTCTGGTGTTGGGCGCCGAGAAGCATGACGTCGGCCCCACCTATCCGAGCTGGACGGGCTGGCTGGACGAGGTACGGCTGAGCGCGGGCCGACGCTACGAGGCGCCATTCACGCCGGCGACCGGACTGGCGGCCGACGCCTCGACGCTGGCGCTGTACCGCTTCGACGAAGGCGCTGGCGTGATGGTGTTCGACGAGTCCGGCCGGTCGGGTGGCCCCGATCATGGCGAACGGCGCCTGGGCGGAGCGCCAGCGGGGCCCTGCTGGAGCGATGACACCCCGGCTCTCTCCCGGGTGTTCGGCGATGGATTCGAAATACCGGGCTGTCCCTTCCCCTGACCACTCCCGACACTGGCGCGCCCCATCCACGCGGCAAGCAGTGGCAAAACGCTAAAAAGGGGACCACAATCGGCTGTCCATCCCTTCCGGGCAGCCCCTTCGGCCGTGAACGCCCCCGCGACAGCCAGCGCCACCGTGCCGCAGAACGCGGTCGCGGTGCTGCGCACGCTGGTGGTGTTCGACCTGGTCGATTCCACGGCCCTGGTCGAGCGCCTGGGCGACCAGCGCGCCGCCCAGGTGTTCCGGCGCCACGACCGCCTGGTGCGCGGCCTGATCCGCGAGCACGGCGGCCAGGAGATCGACAAGACCGACGGCTTCCTGCTGATGTTCGACCGGCCGATCCAGGCGGTCGGCTTCGCCCTGGACTACCAGCGCGCGCTGCGCCGCTTCGCCGGCGAGGAACAGGTGACGATGGCGGCGCGCACCGGCATCCACGTCGGCGACGTGGTGACCTGGCACAACAGCGCCGAGGAAGTCGCCGCCGGCGCCAAGCCGGTCGAGGTCGAGGGCCTGGTCAAGCCGGTCGCGGCGCGCCTGATGGGCCTGGCCCTGCCCGGGCAGGTCCTGCTGTCCGGGGTCGCCTACAGCATCGCGCGGCGCGCCGAGGGCGAGCTGGGCGCCGCGCTGGCGCGCGTGCAGTGGCTGACGCATGGCCGGTTCCGCTTCAAGGGCGTGCCCGAGGCGGTGCCGGTGCACGAAGTCGGCGAGACCGGCATCGCGCCGCTCAAGGCGCCGGCCTGGTCCGGCAAGGCGCACCGCGAGGTGCCGCTGTGGCGGCGCCCGGCGATGCTGGCACTGGAGGCGGCCGCCCTGGTGCTGGCGATCGCCCTGCCGCTGTACCAGGTGTTCAAGCCGCAGCCGGCGATCGCCTTCACGGCGCGCGACTGGGTGGTGGTGGCCGACCTCAACAACCTGACCGGCGAGGTGCGTTTCGACGAGTCGCTGCAGCAGGCGTTCCGGATCGGCCTGGAGCAGTCGCGCCACGTCAACGTGCTGGGCAACCTGCAGGTGCGCAACGTGCTCGAGCGCATGCAGCGCGACCCCGACTCCCTGGTCGACCGCAACACCGGCGCCGAGATCGCCGTGCGCGAGGGCGCCCGCGCCCTGATCCTGCCCAGCGTCGCCGAGGTCGGCGGCCGGGTCCGCTTCACCGCCGAGGTGATCGATCCGCGCACCCAGGCGACGGTCTGGGCGGAGTCCGCCGACGGCGCCGGCCTGGCCTCGGTGCTGCCCTCGGTGGACGCCGTCACCCGCCGCCTGCGCGCCCGGCTGGGCGAGGCGATCGGCGCGATAAGCGAGGCCTCCGAACCGCTGGAGAAGGCGGCGACCGCGGACCTGGACGCGCTGCGGGCCTACTCACTGGCGATGCGGGCGCTGGAGCGCAACGAGTATGGGCACTCCACCGCGCTGTTGCGCGAGGCGATCACCATGGATCCCGGGTTTGCCCTCGCGCGTCTGCGCCTTGCGGTGATCCTCCAGGACAACAGCGACTCACTTTCAGAAGCCCTTGCCCTGCTCTCGGCCCTTGACGAGAACAGCCGTCTTGCACAACGCGATCGGCTGCGCCTTGAGGGCGTCCGCGCCAATCTGACTCTGCCTCCCGTGGAGTCGATCAGCCGCTGGCGCCGAATGGCCGAGCTTTACCCGGACGACTTCCAAGCCCATGGCCAACTTGCCTATCGGGCCTGGCTTGATGCCAACGATCTCGAACTGGCGGTATCCGCGGTCGAGCGCAACGCCGTCAGTCAGAACCCGAACGCTGCTACCGGTCATTATCTTCGCGCCATGCTGGCGATTGCCCAGGGCGATTACGAGGTTGCCCAGGCCCGCTTCGGCTTGGCCGATTCTGCCGGGCTGGTGCGTGAGAACGAGTACGTCGCCTACCTGCACGCGGCGCGCGGCGACCTGCGCGCTGCAACCGACGCCCTGGCGGCCGGCCGTACTTCGGGACAGGCGATATCGAGCATTGGCGTGCAGCTCAGTAGGGCGCTGCTGGCGGCCAACGAAGGGCTGCTGGACGAATCCGCTGAGTTGCTGGCAAGCGTGGCCACGGGCCAGGTGAGCACCACCTCCGGTCCGGACGACGCGTTGCGACTAGCGATCGCCTATCTTGGCTGGGTGAACGGGAAAGACGGACCGGCGGTGTCACGCGACCTTGCCGCTGCCGGGCGAGGGCAGCCGTTGGCTGCGGATGCCCTGCCTCGCGACCGCGCAGTAGCGGTCCGCCGCAAGTCGGCAGCGGCCTGGATGGCTGCACGCGTGGGCGACGCGGACCTTGCCCGCGCGCTGCTCGACGAGATCGAACCAGGATTCAAGGACAGCGGCTGGCCTGAGCTGGATGCCCGAATCGACCTCGCCAACGCCCGCCTGGCCGTGCTGGAGGGCGACCCGGAGCGTGCGATCGATCTGCTTGAGCCCCACCTTGATGGCACCGAGTTCTGGTTACAGCGTCATACCTTGGCCGAGGCGCTGTATGCCGCGGGTCGGGCGGAGGACGCACGCGCCCAGGTTGAGTGGTTGGTCGCGCACCGCAGCCGTGCATGGGCGGAGGTACACGGTGTGAGGGTTCTTCACCTGGCGGGTGTTCTGGAAACTCGACTGGTTCGTCTAATGGCAGCCGAAGCGGAGCAGCAGGCTGGAAACGCCGCCTGGGCGAAGGCGTTCCTCGACGATTTCATGCGGGATTGGCCCAACACAGCGCTGCCGCCGGCCATCGCCGCGAGAGTGGCGTCGCTGCGCGGCGACGACAGCGACGCCCAAGGCTGACCAGGCTGTCTCGTCAGCCGATCTTCGGTGACTGGAACTCCATTGCGGCGGCAAAGCCGGTTCCTCCGATTTCCTCCAGCAGCGCCGCATAGTCTTCCTTGGGGGCCAGCTCGTCGCGCGCCTCGCAGCAGGAGCGCTTCAGGCTCTTGCAGACGCCGGGGTCGATCCCGACCTCGGCCATCGCCGACACCGGGTCGGCCTGGAAGCGATCGCGGAAACCATCGTCGGACGCCAGGCGCTTGATCAGGGCGACGCCCTGCTCGGTCGGCAGCGAAGCACTCATGGTGGAACCTCCCCGGGTGGCGGATGCCGCCGATGCGGCGGCTGCAATTCGACCGCAGTCTAACCCGCGGCGCGCATGCGTCAACCATGCCGGAACCCGCGGGCGGCACGGCCACGGTCGGGGGGTGGCGAAGAGACGGCCCTGCGATCGAAGGCGGGCCGGCGTCGGACCTGCGCGGCACTGGTGCCGGCTCGACGCCGGCTGTCGTCAGCCGACCTTGGGAACCCGGAACTCCAGCGCCTGCGCGAAGGCCTGGCCCTCGACGTCGTCCAGCAGCGCCCGGAACGCCGCCTTGGGCGCCAGCGCGCGCGGCCAGAAGCAGATCACCCGCAGGTTCTGCAGGGTCGCCTCGGTGACGCCGATCTCGCGCAGGCAGGCGCGCGGGTCGACCTCGTAGCGGGCGCGGAAGGCATCGTCGTCGGCCAGTCGCGCCATCAGCGCCAGTCCCTGGGCCTGGGAGATCCCGCCGGCTGCGCCGGTCGGGCCGACCGGATCGGTTGTGGCAACATCGGCCGCCCAGGTGGTCGGCAGGTCGGCGAAGGAACGGGCGTCCATGAGTGTGAATCCTAGATTTGCGGTGAAGGACCGAGTATGGCCCTTCCCACGAAGAAAAAACGTGAACGCGTAGACTATGCGCCTGCAGCGATGCCATGCCCTGTTGATCGAGCCGCGGGAAACCCGTGAAATCGACCTCGACGCCCTGGTCGCCGGCCAGCCGCGGCTGCTGGCCCGGCGCCGCTGGCTGGCCCTGGCCGCGCACCTGGACGCGGAGACCGAACTCGATGCCGCGGCCCTGGCCCTGCTGGGCGCGGTCTCCCCGCAGGACTGGACCGACCGCGACGAACTGCTGGCCGCCGGCCACGACCCCGCCACCCTCGATGCCCTGCACGCGGCCGGTCTGCTGATCGCCCAGGGCCAGGACGATGCCGTGGCGCGCGCCGACCGGTCGGTCCGCGACGGCCACTGGCGCGGCCTGTCGGCGGTGGCGCACCGGCACCTGCGCTGGCGCGGCATCGACACCCGCACCGCCCATGCCGACGACGGCGTCGATGCCGACGGCGCGCTGGCCGCCAAGCGACTGGCGCGCATGGGGCCGCCGCCGCCGGTCGCGCAGGCGCGTTGCGCGCCCGGACTTCGCCGGGCCTTGCCGCCGGCGCAGCCCGGCGGCCTGGACGCGCTGCTGGCGCGCCGGGTCACCTGCCGCAACTTCGACCCGGCCCGGCCGCTGCCGCTGGCGACCCTGGCCAGCATGCTGTCGCGCGTGTACGGCGCGCGCGCGCACAGCGAGGTCAGCGGCGTGCCGGTGCTCAAGAAGAACGTGCCCTCGGCGGGCGGCCTGCATCCGGTCGAGGCCTACCTGCTGGTGCGCCGGGTCGAGGGCCTGGCGCCCGGCCTGTACCACTACCACGCGGTCGACCATGCCCTGGAGCCGCTGCGGGAGCTCGACGTGGCGGACAGCGCGGCGCTGGCCGAGCGCTTCGTCGCCCACCAGGCCTGGTTCATCGAGGCGCCGGTGCAGGTGGTGCTGGTCGCCCGCTTCGCGCGCACCTTCTGGAAGTACCGCAACCACGCCAAGGCCTGGCGGGCGATCAACCTCGATGCCGGCCACCTGTCGCAGCTGCAGTACCTGGTCGCCACCGAGCTGGGCCTGGCCGCCTTCATCACCGCCGCGATCAACGAGGGCGAGATCGAGGACGCCTTCGGCCTCGACCCCATGGCCGAGGGCGTGCTGGCGGTGACCGGCTTCGGCCACCGCGCCGGTGCCATGGACCAGCTCGAGTTCGATCCGCTGGCCAGCGTCTGGCCCGCCCCGAGTCCGGCCGCCCCGGCCTGAGCGGCGGTTTCCGGCGCCTGCGCGCGGTCCGGTCCCGGCCACCGTGTCCGGCGCCGGCCAGGCGGGCCCGGGGCACACTCGCCGGGGCCCCGGCCGCACCGCTGTTATACTGCGCGGCGCTTTCAGGCCCGAGCCGCCGAGACCCTTGACGTGAACAGCTACGACATCGTCTTCCTGAAGAAATTCGCCTCCCTGATCGCCGGTTTCGTGGTGCTGACCGTGGTCCTGATCGTGCTGGCGCTGATCGTCCATGGCGGCGCCAAGTCCGGCGACCCGACCCCGGAGCAGGTCGCCGCCACCGAGGCGCGGATCGCGCCGGTGGGCGCGGTCTATGCCGGCGAGTCCGGCCAGATGGCGCGCGCCGCCGCCGCCGCCGCGGCAGCCGCCGCCGCCCAGCAGCAGGTCGCCTATGGCGGCAGCCTGGATGGCGGGCTGATCTACGAGCGCCTGTGCCGCACCTGCCACGACACCGGCGCCGGCGGCGCCCCGAAGATGGAGGCGGCCGCCTGGACCGCGCGCCTGGCGCAGGGCCGCGACACCCTGGTCCGCCACGCCATCGAGGGCTACGAGGGTCCGGACGGCATCATGCCGGCGCGCGGCGGCAACCCGTCGCTGACCGACGAGCAGGTCGCCGCCTCGGTCGACTGGATGATCGACGCGGTCAACTGATGGCGGGCTGGACGCCAGCCCCGAACCGACGCCGCCCAAGGGCGGCGTTGTCGTCTGTGGTCCTGCTGGTCCTGGCCGGGCTGGCCGGCTGTTCGCGCGACCGCGACACCACGCCCCTGCCGGCCCCGCCCCCCGAAGCCAGCTTCGCCTGCGGCGAAGCGGCCACCGCGATCGCCGGCCTGCCGCGCACGCGCGGCCAGGGCATCGCCCAGCTCGGCCGCGTCGAGCTGGAGGCGGTCGTGGTCGCCGATTTCCGCGACGGCCTGGGCGGCTTCGTGCTGCAGAGCGCGGCCGGCGAGGATGACGGCGATGCCGCCACCCCGGAGGGCGTGTTCGTCGCCCACGATCCCGGCCGCGGGCCGGTGCGCGTCGGCCAGCGCCTGCGCGTGCGCGGCCTGTGGGCGCGCAGCGACGATCCGGCCGAGTCCGAATGGGCGCTGCGCGACGTCACCGACCTGCTCGACTGCGGCCCGGGCGAGCTGCCGGCGGCGGTCGAGCTCGCCGAGCCGCCCGCCGACTGGGCGGCGCTGTCGGGAATGCGCGTGCGCCTGCCCGGACCGCTGGCGGTTTCCGGCAACGACGGCCTGCTGCGCTTCGGCGAGCTGCTGCTGGCGTTCGGGGACCGCCTGTACGCGCCGACCGAACTGGCCGCCCCGGGCCGCGCCGCGCGCCGCCTGGAGCAGCGCAACCGCCGGCGCAGCCTGGTGCTGGACGATGGCCGCCTGGAGTCCTGGCCACGCGCACTGGCGCACCTGCCCGCGCAGCCGTCGGCGCGCGCCCCGTACCGGGTCGGCAGCACGGTCGAGGGCGTCGAGGGCGTGATCGAACGCCGCCATCGGGCCTGGCGCCTGCAGCCGACCGCACCGGTGGCGCGCGTCGCACAGGCGCCGCGCCCGGACGCCCCGGCGCGCGGCGAAGGCGCCGTGCGCGTCGCCGGCTTCAACCTGCTCAACTTCTTCAATGGCGACGGTCGTGGGGCCGGCTACCCGACCGCCCGGGGCGCCGCGACCCCGGCCGAGCAGCGCCGGCAGCGCGACAAGCTGGCGGCGGCGCTGCGCGCCCTGGACGCCGACCTGGTCGCGGTGATGGAAGTCGAGAACGACGGGGGCGGTCCGGACAGCGCCCTGGCCGAGCTGGCTGCGGCCCTGCGCCAGGTCCGCGGCAGCGGCGACTGGCAGGCCCTCGACCACGGCCGGCCGGGCCTGGGCAGCGACGAGATCGCGGTCGGCCTGCTGTATCGCGCCGACCGCGTGCGTCCGGTCGGCAGCGCCCAGGTCCTGGAGGCGCCGCCGTTCGACCGCGGCAGCCGGGTGCCGCTGGCGCAGGCCTTCGTGGCCGGCGACGACGGCGTGCCGTTCACCGTGGTGGTCAACCACTTCAAGTCCAAGGGCGGCTGCGACCGCGCCGACGGCGCCGACCTCGACCAGGGCGACGGCCAGGCCTGCTTCAATGCCCTGCGCGTGGCCAGTGCCCGGCGTCTGGCGGACTGGCTGGCGACCGACCCGGCCGGCACCGGTGCCGGCCAGGTGCTGGTGATCGGCGACCTCAACGCCCATGGCCGCGAGGCGCCGCTGCGCCTGCTCGTCGCGGCCGGCTGGACCGACCTGCTGGCCGGCCGCGAGCCGCCGGCCTGGACCTATGTGTTCCGCGGCCAGTCGGCCCGCCTCGACCACGCCCTGGCCGGCCCCGAACTGGTCGCGCGGGTTCTCGACGCCGGCACCTGGGCGGTCAACGCCGACGAACTGCCCGGCTTCGAGTACGCCGCCGAGACCGGCGGCCGGCGCCTGTACGCCGCCGACCCCTGGCGCAGTTCCGACCACGATCCGGTCTGGGTCGACCTGTCGCCCTGAGCCGCAGCGGGCGTCCGCCTGCGAGCGGCCGTTCCGTCGCGGTGCGCGCGCTCCCCGTCCACGCCCGAGCCATCCATCCGGCGCCCCGACAATCGCTGTCTGCCCGCAGGCGGCTTCCCCGTCGACCGAGCCGGGTCCCTGTCGTTCCCGGAGTCCGATGCCGGTAACCTCTCCCCGGTCCCCGGTCCCCGGTCCCCGGTCCCCGGTCCCCGGTCCCGAGTCCCCGGTCCCGAGTCCCGAGACAGAACAATGACCCTCCGCCCCGCCCTCGTCCTGACCTCCCTCCTCCTGCTGGCGGCCTGTGCCAGCGCGCCACGGGTGTCCGGCACGGCCCCGGCGGCGGCCCCGGAATCGGCCAGACCCAAGGCCGTGGTGCGCGGCGACATCATCATCGCGGCGCAGCCCACCGCCGAGGACCTGGCCGCCTGGCGCGCCGACGGCGTGCGATCCGTGTTCAACGTGCGCACGCCGGCGGAGATGGCCGATCGCACGGTGGTGCCCTTCGACGAGGCCGCACTGGCCGCCGGACTGGGCCTTGTCTATGCGGAGCACGGCATCGCCGGCAGCCAGGGCTACCGCCCCGAGATCCTGGACGCCTTCGCCGCCGCGGTGGCGGCCGGCGACGGGCCGGTGCTCCTGCACTGCGGCACCGGCGCCCGCGCCGGTCTGCTCTACGCGGCCTATGCGGTGAAGTACCTGGGCCGCTCGCCGGACCAGGCGATGCGCGACCTCGAACCGCTCGGCCTGTGGCCGCTGCCGCTGGAACGCCTGACCGGCTTGCCGTTGCGGCTAGAGCACCTTGAGCAGCCCTGAGGCGCCGTAGCCCTGCACCGATTTCGCGGTTGCAAGCTGCAGGTCGGGCACCCCCTCGACGCCGCGTGCCGCCAAGGCCGCGGCACCGCACGTCTCCCATCCCCCGCCTGCGGGGGATGGGAGACGGTGGAGATCATGGCCAGCCCCGACCCTCTCCCCCAGCCCCTCTCCCTGAGGGAGAGGGGAGCAAAGCGGGCTCCGCTCACCGAGCCCGGATCCCCGATACTCGGCCCCGGTCCCCGGTCCCCGGTCCCCGGTCCCCGGTCCCCGGTCCCCGGTCCCCGG